>ERZ507674.19-NODE-19-length-65831-cov-6.14806_pt1 | contig 65831 bp, 69 predicted proteins | sample MGYA00513110_ERZ507674 | MGnify/ENA metagenome assembly ERZ507674
GTGCTCTTCCGATCTGCCCAGCAGGTTATGGAACGAGCTGGTTTGCAGCAGGGCGTCACCGAGATTCTCGATACCCGACGTCGCCAGCCCTACACCCATGTTATAAAAGGTGTCGAGGTCGCCTTTCAGGTGCTCTTTCGTGAAGTTGCCCGGCACACGAGCGAGGTTGTCCATCATCCGTTGCCAGTCGATACCGCCCAGTTCCGAGAGGTTCAGCAGGGAAGCGACATCCCTGTTGATTTCCAGAAAAGCGATGTCCGAAAAGGTCAGCGAGCTGTTCGTTACGATACTTTCGAATTGCATACACAGGCTCTTCGTGTCATCGCATACCTTCATCAGGTAACTGCCCCAGTAGAGGGCCGTCTGCGGCGAGCGGAGCATCAGCTTTGCCACCACCCATATTTTCGGCATGATTTTTTCCGCCACCATGCGGTAGATGCGGCGGTAATAGTAATTTTCCGTGCTGCTGCACCAAATGCCAAGGTCGGACAGGGCTTTGTGTTCCAAGAATTTGGAGGCGAATATTCCCGCCGTCGCCACCTCCGCCGCCGTATAATGTTTCAGGATGTCGTCTACCTGTTCCCGGTAGTAGCTCTCGGCCACGACCTCCGTACCGAACGCAGCGGCCATCGCCGCCACGGTACGCGCGTCGTAGTTCACGCTGTAATACTGCGCGTGAGCATGCTGCGTGAGGGCAAGCGACAGGATAACCAGGAGGATAGATAGCCGTTTCATCATGTTGTATTGCCTTTATAAATTACTCCAGTAAATAGTATTATATACGTCTAATTCATCCTGGCTCATTCCGGTTCTCAAACCGTTTTCTGCCAGAATATCGTTGATGGCTTGCAGGTTTATTCCTTTGATATAAGGTATTCGTGAAAGCTCCTCTTCGGTTTTCCTGCACAAATCCGCTACGGTTACAAGTCCCGCCTGCATCAACGCCTTGCGGATAGAGATATACGACCCGATAGGAATGTACATATTTGCGATGTACGTCTTGATATTCATTCTTTTCATCGCCTCAATCATTCTTGTCGTTTTTATCCGTCTTTTTCAGATTCAATACCCGTCCCGCCTCGTTGACCTTCTGCGCGAACGGCAGCGACTTGCCGATGCCGCTGGCGTTCCAGTCACGGCAGTACGCCTCGATAGCCTCCTGATGGCTGCACCCCAGTTCCCGCTTGTACAATTTCAGGGCTTCTTTCTCCGCACGCTCGGTCGTGTAGGTCATGTAGCACTCTCGCGGCTCTTCCACGCCGTACACGCCGCTGGTCGTTCCCCGGCGGATGAAGACCTCCCGGAAAAAGCTGCGCCCCTCCTTGTTTTCGAGGCGGTTGATCGTAAATATCTTCTTGCAGTCCACGTCCGTCAGGCCGAGAATCGCCTTGATGGTGTCGAAACGTTCCTTGAACTTGCTCTGGTCGAGCAGCATCACCACATCCGAGTTGTTGATGATGGCCTCCTTGACGATTTCGCTGCCGATGATGTCCTGTATCTCTTGCGTCACCACGCCCACCGAAGCCCAGAATTTACGGGCTGTCTTGTACATAAACTTGATGTACTCCGCCATCAGCGGGCTGGCGATAGCTTTCCACGCTTCCTCGATGACCAGGACTTTCCGGTTCTTCTTGATGCGCATTTTCTGCAGGAAAACATCCATGATAATCAGCGTGACCAGCGGGAAAAGCAGCGGGTCATCTTTTATACTGTCGATCTCGAAGACCACGAAAGTCTCGTCGAACAGTGAGCTGTCCATGTTCTCGTTCAGCGTCTTTTCGTGGTTGCCGCCCCGATAGAAGTCTTTCATCATGTATCGGTACGTCGATAGGTCGATGCCCGTGATACGGTTCTCCTCGCAGATATCCGGAATGCGCTGCACGGAGTATTCGTAGAAGGAATTGAACGACAGTTCCTCCACCTTCAGCTCCTTGCGCCTGCTCTCTATCTCGTCGATGATACCCTCGATACGGGTGGTGCGCTCCCGTTCGCTTTCGTTCCGGTTCTCGCTGCTGTTGCGCTCGTCGATAACGAGGCTCTTGCGCAAGTCCTCGCGCTGCTGGGGCGGGAAGCCGTCGAAGCCGTCGAAGTAGGCGTCGTAATACTCCGTGATGACCTGTTCGATCAGACGGTCTTCCGTCTTGGTAATCGTTCCCTGCGTACCCTTCCAGATCAGCAGGATAAGGTTTTTCAGAAAGCCCGTCTTTTCCACGTTCAACTCCTCCCTGTGGATGCGGAAGGGGTTCATCGTGATGGGTTTCTCCTCGGTATAGCTGATATACTTGCCGCCGAAGTATTCGCACAGTCCCTCGTAAGAGTTACCCGTATCGACCATCACCACATCCGTACCCTGTTCGTGCAACTGGCGCACGACCGAGTTCATGTGGAATTGGTTTTCAATGACTTTAGTCGCTGAAAATCAATTAGATAATAAAATAACGGTACAACTATCCGTTAAGGGAAAGAGGGTGTGAAAAAGTTGATTTCAGGGAGTGAAAGGATTAGAAAAGTCGTGGGTTTTGAACGAAAGATTTAACCATATTTTAACAGTTGATAGATATTTTTATAATTTAGAATTAAAAGCAAAGAGGCACGAAATTTCAAGGGAATACGCCGTATGTCAGCGAAAATGTGTAACTTTGCGTATTGGCATATACGCCATATCTGAAACAATGTCTAAAATTATCGTTCAAAATACACCTATCACTGTTCTCTCGTTAGAGGAACAGGATTATATCTCCCTCACAGATATGGCAACTGCCAAAGAGGGCGATAACCGTTCTGCCGATATAATCAAGAACTGGTTGCGAAACCGCTACACTATTGAATTTCTTGGTACTTGGGAGGTTATTCATAATCCTGATTTCAAAGTGGTCGAATTTGACCACTTTAGAATGAGTGCAGGTTTGCCGTCCTTTGTGTTGAGTGCATCGGAATGGATAGAGCGCACAAATGCAATCGGAATAATAGTGAAGAAAGGTCGCTATGGAGGCACCTATGCTCATAAGGATATAGCCTTTGAGTTTGGTTCGGCAATAAGTGTGCCGTTCAAACTTTATCTTATCGAGGAATTTCAGCGGTTAAAGACGGAGGAACAGCGGTTGTTAGGTTGGTCGGCAAAGCGCGAGCTGTCGAAAATCAACTATCGCATACACACCGACGCGATAAAGCAGAACCTTATCCCAGCAGAGGTTACTCCGGCACAAGTGAGTATGATTTACGCCAACGAAGCCGATGTGCTGAATGTGGCGATGTTTGGTGTAACGGCAAAACAATGGCGCGAAGCCAATCCCAACCTCAAAGGGAACATACGCGACTACGCCACTATCAACGAACTTATCTGCCTGTCTAATATGGAAAACCTCAATGCGGTTTTCATCGAGCAAGGAATGACGCAGAGTGAGCGGCTTGTGAAGCTGAACCAAATAGCTATTCATCAGATGAGCGTGCTGGAAAGCGGCGACAACGATAGGAAAATGCTGAAATGAAGAAGTGGCAAAAGATATTGGGTTGGATAAAGGTTAAGTTGATAAAGCCGAGAATCACGAAGGAACCCAAAACGCAAAGAGGATGTGGTATTTATCGAACAACCAAACAATATATTTTCCTAACAGGGTATGGTAAGACCGGGTTTGGGTACTCTATGAGCTATCCTATAAAATTCGCTCCAATAGATTGTGATGATGTCGAATTCAACAATTTGTTTGGCGAAGTTTTTATTGCCAGTAATCGCGACAAATACGAGGAGTTAACATCCGCCCAGCTGATAAAAGCAATGAAGCAGCGTTCGTGGCGACAACTTCATAATCAATCGATGTATGTACATGTCCGACAAAACGATGCCGAAATCACGATTCTTCCAGCCCAATACAAAAAGAATGAGTGGGATTACGAACATTCTTTAACTTTTGACATTGATAAAGACTCTATATACGACATTGCAAATGAAGCCAGGAAACTCCTTGACAATATTGAAATTGACTGACAAAAAATCCAAATTATTTGAGTAACGATAGACGGAATGAGCTGTCCTTGAGGGCATAGACGATGCCTGTGAAGAGGCAAGATAGTTGTCAAGGAATTGCTTACCACTGCTGAAAATCAACGCTATATCCGATTCAAGAACCAAGCGAGGTACAAACTACGTTAATTAGTAGCCAAAACAGAAGGGAAAAGCAAGGCAATGGGCTGGAACAGCAGAATCACGTTATAAAGGGATAAGATTTCATTTTTTCGTTCAGTTCAAGCACTTTACGCATAGTAACGTAATGGTTTTAGCGAGAATTGTATTAATTTTGCGGCACAGACAATAATCTCGTTTTGTACTTTCATGTACTAATGGGACATTTGTCACATCGAATGTCGATTATTCGTTGTAACTTTGCTTAATTACAGACAATAAACTATTAGAGTGAACTATGTCAGAATCTCTCCGATATAAGATAGTGCTTTGGATGGTATGGGTGCAGATTGCTCTCCTCCCAATATGGCTATGTATGGGATGTTTGATAGCACATAATCAGTCATGGCGGTGGGGTTTGGATACGTGGGTTTTCATTGTCGGTTTTTTACTTGGACTGGTGGCTTTACCTCTCGGCAGCGGACTTGACAAACCGCAATTTTTAAAGTGGTGGCTGCGGATAGATTTTTGTTTTACTTTGATTCTTGCGTTGCCAGTACTTTTTGTATGTTCGGAATCTTTGCCTACAACAGTTGCCGAGGATGATGAATATATAGTTTATAGTGACAATGGATTTTTTGCAAACAGGAATGCATATCTCGCCCGCAAATCCGGTTTATTGGCAGAAACTATATTCGATTTATGGCCTTATGAAGGAGGACAACTGAAAAGCGGCGACTACCGTTTTGATAAGGAAAGAGGTGTATTTTATGGTTCTAAAATTTATAGGATACGCCAAAACGGCTCACGCATGTGGGTCATTCCCCTCAATAGAGAGAATTACGCCCGAAATGAAGATTATGTGTATCATTTAATTGATAGTCTATATTATGCACATGGCGAATGGATTGACAATGATGATGCCACATTTATTCTTCCCGAAAGTTTTACCCGGATAGATTACACTCATGGTAATATTAAGATTACCGATTCTATATCATGTGATATAGACAATGCCTTTACAGATAGTATCGCAATCTATTTCTATTATCCGTCAAGTAACAAAATCCGTCTTCCTAAAGATTCAGTTTCAAACCTGTCGCCGACAGGAGTTCATAATCTCATCAAACAACTGAAAGGAGGCAGGCGATGAAACAAATCTGGTACAATCCCGAAGTGAGTAAAAGAAAGGAATCGCAAAAATAATGAGACAGCAGACTGATACAAATATATTCGCTTGCTTCGTGTCCTACCCATCGCTGGTTGCAGATGTCTCAGAACAAACAAAAGACGAAGCGATTAAAAAAGGTGATATGTTTCGTTCTTATATTTGGGGCGAAGCGGGATTAGACCGTTTTCTAAAGAAAATCCAATATTCAGATTATGGACAAGATTTAAAACGGATTCTTTTCCAATTTTACGTTTTGCCCTGTGATTATGAACGAGTGCATATCAGGGATATTGAGAACTATCGCAAACGTGAAAAGGCTATTGGAATTTCAATAATCATAGAAAGTGATTTTTTTCAATATTCCGATGCCCAAAGAAAATGTATCTTAGTGTCATCTATCATTTCAAAAATCGAAGGACTAAAAGATGTCATCGAGAAGAATAGATTGGATACTAATATTGAACAACTTGTTTTAGACTTAAAGCAAGAATTAAGTAGTTATGTATAATTAACGAAAATGAGATATGAGGATTATGAAAAAGTGGCAGAAAATATTAGGCGTTATAGCCTTTGGATCGATTGGTATTTACGAATTGCTCTTATGTGCCAATACCTATGTGGATTTGAAATATATAATAGAGCCATACGATATTCCTGATATAATAGATAGGATGTATTTGAGGGCTGATGCATTGTCGGCATCCCTTTGGCTCAATTACTTCATTGCCCTTTTTATATTCATTTGCCTTTGGTGGAAAGGAGGCAAGCGATGAAAAGACAAGGTACAAATACACTGTCGAAGTTGGCTCACGTTTTCTTTAACTATAATTCCCCATTGAGCCGACTGGGTATAAAAACCTGAAAAGCTTTTGTCTAAGAAACAGAGCCCTCGAAATAAAAAAGTTGTGTTTGCGATGCAATGTTTTTGTATTTTCGGTATTTATTATGTAGAGAACAATTAAAACTTAAAAATATGAAGAAAAAAGACTTTCTCGTAATGCTACTTATGGCATTTTTTACCATGGTAGGGCTAACATCGTGTAATGACGATGATGAAGAAGGTAGGAAGGTAACCGATCATAAGGAATACACGCTTACGGTAGCTTCTGTAAAACTCCCCGGTGTTTTAACATCGAGTGGTCGCAATGTACTTGCAGATGTATATGCTGTAAAAAACGAGCAGTCCACCGATTGGGAGGCTCATGGCGATATTGCCAAATTTGAATATGAAGAAGGCTATGAGTACCAAATACGCATCAGTGAAACGAGCTCTCTGGATTATAGTATGGGCGATCCGGCATGGACTGAATACGAGCTATTGGAAGTCATATCGAAAGAACGCAAGGACTCTGAAAATTTACCTCCTCATTTCATCCCGGACTGGTATTTTGAGCAACGTTGTCCGTATATCAATCCTGAATTTGCCTATGCCATTGATGCTGATAAAAAGGAGGATATAGAGAATGACCTTAAAACAGATGTCACATATAAGTTTGGAGGTTTATGCTTATATATGTGTAATGCAGACAAATGGTTTCTGTTGGATTCTGATATGCAGACAAAGGAGCATGGTATTGTGATTAGGAAAAGTAAGGAGCCAACGGAATTCCCTGAATCATACAAACTCCTCATGCCGGAACAACAGATAGTTGCATTTGGTCAATATGATTTTGTGACTGAGACTGTGCCGGAAGAACCTATTATGCAATATGATGTGATGATTAGTCGTCAGTTTCCGACCAAGTCTATTAGTCGAGAAACACATATACTATGGCTATATAAAGATCTCACGGCTTACTATCAGAGCAAATATATAGATTCCAACGTAAATGCAGTCGTGATTCGATATGTGTTGAAGAATTTGTGATAATAAAGCATTTTATAGGTACAAAAAGGGAAAATGAGCCTTGAGACGCTGATTTTCACCTGTCAGCGAGAGACTTTTACGAGATTTTCATTACCTTTGTATTTGGATAGAGGCAACTCTTTCCAGGACATACGGAATAAAAAGAAGCGTTATGCGTAATCTTGTGATTTGAGAACGTAGGAAATTCGACAAATAGCACAAGGATTAGCATAGTGGTTCTCACGCTTATAGCGTGGGCTACTATTGTTACATCTGTGCTAATGGTTTCCCACGACCTTCAAATCAAGACGTGGCATAGTTGGCTCACGTTTTCTTCATATTTTCATCTCAATAGAGCCATAGAGAACATAATATTCGACAAAGTAAAAAGACTTATCTCGCAATGAAAAAATATCTATTATTGATTGTTATTCCGTTTTGGTTTCTGATGTCATGTAGTGATTCTGATGAACCAATCCCGGAAGAAATCAGAAATGAGAAAACATTACTGATGTATATGCCTTGGTCTTCTAACCTTACAAGCTATTTTTATCAGAATATCAAGGATATGGAATCTTGTATAGAAGAGTTGGGCGGATTATCGGATGAAAGAGTGCTTGTATTCATATCGACATCACCGACAGAAGCCAATCTTTTTGAAATCAAATATGAAAAAGGCTCTTGCCAAAGGGTTGACTTGAAATCATATGTGAATCCGGCATTTACTACGGAAAATGGAATTGCAGAGATTCTGGATGATGTGATATCTTATGCACCTGCTCAGAAGTATTCCATGATTATTGGATGTCATGGTATGGGGTGGCTTCCTGTCAATACAAGCAGGACATCGCGCATAAGCGAAAAATATCATTGGGATTATGAAGGTTCGCTTCTAACCCGCTATTTCGGTGGCACAACACCGGAATATCAAACGGATATAGCCACTCTATCGTCAGCCATAACTTCCGTAGGGTTGAAATTGGAATATATCCTTTTTGACGATTGCTATATGTCGTCTATTGAAGTTGCCTATGAATTAAAGGATGTCGCGGACTATCTGATTGCATCAACTTGTGAGGTCATGGCTTATGGTATGCCGTATGCCACTATGGGCAAGCATTTACTCGGCACTCCAGATTATAGGGCCATCTGTGATGATTTCTATGATTTTTATTCAAACTACTCTGTAATGCCATGTGGGACACTATCTGTCACGAACTTGTCGCAGATTGAGCCTATGGCAGAGATTATGAAGCAAATAAACTCATATTGCTCCTTTGATGATTCACAACGTGATAAACTGCAAAATTTAGATGGATATAATCCAACTATTTTCTATGATTTTGGAGATTATGTGAATACATTGCTTATTCAAAATAATGTTTCGTCGAGTTTGATAGCAGAATTTGAAAAACAGTTAAATCTTCTTATCCCGCATAAGATAAATACTGATAAATTCTTTACGGCAAGTCGCGGGCCAATAAAAATCCACACCTATTCAGGTATTACAACATCTGATCCAAGCAAAAGTCAAAGGGCTAATAGTAAAACAAGTACCAAATGGTATTATGCAACTCATTGATGGCGTATATGAAACTGACCGATAAACGATTTTGGATGTTGGTGATTGTGGTAGCGAGTGCTGCTGTTGCATCTGCCCAAGCTGTTTTCTCTGTAGAGGAAATAAGCTACGTTGAATATGTCGATGCAGAAAAAGAGTATTCTCGCTATAATGTTATTCCGGCAGACTCCATTCCCGATAACAAAATCGTGAATATGGTGTTAAAAGAATCGCAGAAGAGGTTTGAACGGCTTGATTCTGCAACCCGACAAGAAATAACTTACTTTGATGAAGGGTTTGAATTTAACAAACAACGGTTATTATATTTTCCGGAATTAAAATTGTATGGTTTCGTTATACCTGACAATACATTTGACGATACTGTATGGTGGTTTGATGCTGAGAGTGGCAGATACCTTTGTGATACGGCATCACCTATGGCTATAAATGCAAATGGGATATATGTATTGCAGACAGGACATGATTGCGATTGGCCGTTAGAATTGAGATTCTTTCGCCGAGAGGGAGATGAGTTTTATGAATTTGAATCATATAAAAACACTCAATTCAACGGAGAAACTATTTTCTGTCCACAAGAAGATGTTGAACTTCCTCCTATATTCTGGCATGATAAAAACATACTGTATTTGAAGATTTACGACCATAAAAGACAAAGGGAGGTATATCTGAAGATAACAGTACAACAATCCGTCATGAATTGCGAGAAAGGAGGCAAGCGATGAAACTAACTGATGAATACCTTAATAAGTCATTACGTGAACTTGGTGCGTGGAGCTGGCTCCGTGAGCCGTCAGCATCAACCATAATATATCCGTCATAACGACCGGAAACACGCTACTTCCCGCATATAGCTTCAAGAAATTTTCATGCTCTAATGGGACATTTGTCACACTGAATGTCGATTATTATTTGTAACTTTGCGTATGGCAACCCTCTATAAGATACTAATTCTGTGTGTTGGCTTTGCTCTTTCCTGTAACCTATGGGCGCAAAGTCATCTTGATCCGGTAAACGACAGCCGGGAGTTTGCGGAACGATATAGTCAGTCGTTACTCACACAGGAACGCAAGTGTGGAATAGTCGTCTTGCCTTCTTTCTCTAACAGATATGGCATTAGTTTGTCAACGAAATGTGATAGTCTGACACTTATTGAAAAACGGCCGCATGGAATTGTCTATCCTGATAGTGTGAATATCAAAGAGATTCCAGCAGTAAAGGTAGCCATTGATTCTGTATTTGGCAAAAGCGTTGCCGAACTTATTGATGCTGCCGTTCAAAAGGCAATGCCAACTTTTTCAGCCGGACTGGATGGTGTGATGTATTATTTTATCGCATCAAATGACAGCATCGGGGCAACATGGTCGCCCTCAGATGAATCATCTAATTGCGATGTGCTTGTCAATATTGTGGATACGTTAAAAGAAGCGATACAAACCGGAGAACTCCAGAATTTTATTGATGATTGGTGGTGTTCAATCGACAAACTTCGGTTGTCATTTCAAAATGCACCAGCATTGCCTCCATTTTATTTTGATAAAGAATTCGCCAACATAGACAACAATCGACCTACAATCGAATACAGCGCAAGCAGTCCCCTGACAGATGCTTTTCAGTTTAATGTCTTCATGTCGTGTCCTGCGGATTACACAGAAGACACATTAAGTGGGTATCTGACACCGATTTACGGGTATAGCACAACGGATTCCATATTCATTGACTTTTGCAAGGATCTTGTAAAATGGCAGGAACAGGCATCAGTTGCCTATGTAAATGTTGTCATTAACGTTAAAGATAGTGATAACGAGAGTTATGATTTCAAAAACTCAGGGAAGTCGGTTTACTTAAACTTTACACTCCCTCACGGCAAATTAACGATAGATAATTTATTAGAACAGAACAACAATTGCATATTCAGATATATGCTTGAAAATATGATGCCGAATGACGCTGTCAGGCCAGCTCCGAAGCACTCAGTAAGGAATCGAAAGTAAGGAGGCAAGCGATGAAAAGACCAGGTGCAAATAAATCGTCGATAATAGTAATAGTCATAGCCTCATTGATAGGCTTATACTTCTGTATGCTTTTATTCTTTGGATTTCCGATACCGCGCGGAAGTAAGGTTGACAGCAATTACTATACCTACTACAAAAACGTCTTTGGAATATATTATATCTCAGTTGAAAATGCTCCCGCACTGTTCAATCATGGTAGCTGGGGATATTTGGATGATGTAGATGAGCAGACCTTCAAGGTTTTGGCCGAGGGATGGGCAAAAGATGTCAATTATGTATGGCATGACGATAAGATTGTAAGAAATACAGATGTAAACTCATTTCATATCAATCAGCATGGAGTTGCAGTTGATAAAAACAGAGTCTATATACGCGATTCTTCAAATGATGAAGATTATATCAGGCCTTCACACAGTGGCATAGATGTCGAAACCGCCGAATATTTTATCTACAGACTTGGCGAACTTCAAGATGAATGGATGCGCGACAAGGACTTTATTTATCACTACGACCAACGAATTGATGTGGACAGAAACAGTTTTGAAATTTTTGGCGAAGACTGGTTTGTAGATAAAGACTTTCTTTATAAAACACTATATAATGGTGTGAGCCGAAAGTGGGATTTACACCGTATTGATTCCTTGCAAAGACCCATTGAGGCCGGTTATCAATATTTCCGTAATGGCAGAAATATTATATATGGCGACTCAATAATTCTTAAAGATATAGATGTGCAGCATTTTGAGGAGATTGGTGTAGGCAAATACAGGGTCAATGACATGTTGTTTCTCTGGGGTAAACCTTTCCTTAAAGACTCCTTGGATGTAGAAAATGCCAGATTTTATTATCATAGTCGTTTAGCCGCTGACAATAAGAATGTGTATTATGTTCGCAAGCTGCTTGATGACATTGATGCTCCAACATTCCGACAGATAGATGACGATACATTTGAAGATAAGGACTATATCTATACTATAAAAGAAAAAGCTTGTGGAGAGGAATATCCCTTTGTCAAAAAGAAAAAATAGAAGATAGATGAAAAGTGGCAAAAAATAGTAGGTGTTATAACCTTTGGAGCGATTGGCATTTACGAATTGCTCTTATGTGCCAATACCTATGTGGATTTGAAATATATAATAGAGCCATACGATATTCCTGATATAATCGGTAGGATGTATTTGAGGGCTGATGCATTGTCGGCATCCCTTTGGATTAATTATTTCATAGCACTTGTCCTGTTCATTTGTCTATGGAGGAAAGGAGGAAAGCGATGAAACTGACTGATAAGGAAATAAATGCAATATTAAGCAAAAGCCAAGATGTAAGATATAGTTATTCGCTGAAACGGATTGCGGATAATGATTGCTTATGGATTCTGACAACAAAGGCTGGACATTTTATCAGTATTCAGGAAGAAGGACAGAGTATGCTTCCTATTTGGCCTTTTCAAGAATATGCAGAAAACTATATCTCGGCTTTATCTAAAGACGATGATTACATGACAATAAGATTTAGGCTTGAAAAATTCGCAGATGAACTGGTTGATTCTCTTTGTGAGAATGGAATGTCAATTTGCGTGTTTCCTGTTTCGGATGGAGATAGAGGTAAAATTGTAGGTGTAAATACTTTCGCTGAAGATTTAGCCATTGAACTTGAAAACTATATGTGAAAGTTATAACAGAATTACAAGCTGATTCCACCTCGCCCTCTGTCAATCTTCCAGTCATACCGACCTTCCGCGACATCGCCAACCTCATTGAGTGTGTGGCGATGTTTTATTTCATCAAAGGGCTGTCGGTGTTCCGCATAGTCACAGAGCCATGCGCCGACCGCTTTCTGCAGCTCGGTGGTTTCGCCGTAGCTCTGCATCACGCTCTTGATGTCGGCGGCTTCGGAGGGAGAGAAGATTGACTTGTGCTGTTCCGTGGCGAAATGGATAATCGCTTCAATGGCTCGCCGGAAAACCTCGCTTGCCTTGTAGAGAATATCGGCGATGATATTCAGAATATCCCGGCTCGATTTCAGCGCACCTTGCAACTGTCTTATGGTCTTGTCCTTCTCCGCCGTTGCTCGGCTCACCGCCATGCTGATGCGGTGCTGCTCCCCGGTCTTCTGCTCCTGAAGCTGTCGCAGAGCCGAGTCCCTTTCGGATTCAAAAGTGTCAGCCATTGCCATGGCACTGTCACGCTCCAGTTCGACCGTCCGCTTCGCATCGGTCAGAGCCTTTGTCCGCTTCGCCACCTCTTTCCTGACGGCATCGGGGAACGATTTTTTGATATGCTCGTTCTCTGCTTTCAGCCTCTCGTTCTCCTGCTCGATGGCTGCGTACTTGCCCTTGCCGAAAAGGTTGGCGATGCCGGACTTTATGCTGTCCGTGTTCTCCCTGTCAACCTCTCTCGCACGTTCCTCCTTTTCGGCGATTTCGCTGTCAAGTTCCGCGCTGCGCCGCTGCTTCTCCTCGTTCCCGATCTGGAGTTTTTCATGTTCGGATTTGGCATTGTCCGTCTCACGGATCGCGGCATCCCTGTCGGCTTCGGCTGCTTCCTTTTCCGCCTTTACCTGTTCGGCTTCCTGCTTCTGCCTGGCGATGATGAAGTCAGCGCGTTCAAGATGCTCCTTTCCCGTCTGCTCCTTTGAGCAGCCCCTTTCCATGTCAAGACACTCAGCCAATAGCGTCTGCATATCGCTCATGGCTTTCTCGTCCAGCTTGCAGGATTTCCCGGTGTCGTGGTTCATCCAGTCCCATACGATATGGGCATGAAGGTTTGGCTTCCATGTGGCGGTATCTCCGGGAGTGCCGTAATGCCCCTCGTCACGGTGGATGAAGATTTGCAAAGCCGTGATACCCCAACGCTCCTTACACACCTCGCAGAAACGGCGCAACTGCTCCATAGTGGTATCATCCTTGATTACCACGACACCCTCTTTGAGCGGAGTGCTGCCGCGCACGACGGTCACCTTCCCGGTCTTCTTGTTCACACGCTCCCGGTCTTTGGTCTGCATCGCCCGACCAGTCTTTTCCTTTACCATCGCGGCTATCTGATTGTAGCGTTCCGACAGCGATGTGCCGCCGAAATCAGGTGCTACCCATGCCTCGTTTGCCGCCATGAGGTCGGTGCGGACATAGAACTTTTCCTTGCCGATATGGGCGAGGTATTCCGCTGTCCGCCTGTTGTGCGCCTCGCTGCTTCCGATGTTGCAGGGCTTGATGTTGATTGATGTCTTCTGTGCCATAGGCATGATGATGTTTACAGATTTACAATAGGGAAAGGGTCATTAGGGCGGAGCCTTAATCGGAGGGTGCAGGGAGAGGGTCACTTCCTGCTCGGGGTTCTCAGGGGGTCGAGACCACTGAGCGGAGTTTCCAAAGAGAGGGTCACTCTTTGGTCAGGGGTGTTGGGGGCTGACAGCCATCCGACCGGGTTCTTAGGGCAGAGCCATAAGTGGGACGGGGCAAAGCCCAGCCCCTCGGGAGAGCCCACAACTACGGAAGCGAAGCGTGTAGTTATAGTGGGCTATATCTGGACAAGTCCAGTCAGTCCCCCCAACGACAATGGAGTACCGCTTGAAATTCCGCTTTCTGCGCCCGTCTTTCACTCGCACCTATGTCGGGATAGTCTCGCCGTCATTCGTGCCGTCCTGCGCCTTTTTATGGCTCTCCGTGGGGATGCTGTCTAACGGTCTATTCCCATAGTCAATGATATGGGGATTGTCCGTTTCTTCCTCATAAAAAAAGTTCGGAGGTGGCAGGTCGGGAGTTTCAGACGAACAAAGGGAAGAAGAAAGAGGGAATGTATCGCACTTTGTGCTGTCCGCTTCCTGCTCATGCCGTTGGTCATTACATTGTCCACCAAAAGAAAAAGATGTGCCGGTGGCAGGTGTCCGTATATCGCCAGTCTGTCCTTTGGCGGTAGCCGAAGGTCTGACATAATGGGGATTGGTCAGAAGAACGCCATCGACATACCAGCCTGTGAGGAAATGCAAGGTATGAACGGAAGTTCGGTTGTTGGTCTTGGTGGTCAGCATACCGAGCCTGTTAAAACTGTCTATGAGTTTGCCGATGGTCTTGCGGTTACAGTCCAAGTATTCGGCTAACTCCACATCGGAGGTTGCGACCTGTCCCACCTCCAAAGCAATCTCTATTCCTTTGATTTTATAAATGGTCTTTGTCCGCACGGCTTCGGACATCAGCCTGTACAGACACTTGTATCGGTTCACGGATGATTTGCCTTCCAAAAGAAAAATCCATTGTTCGGAAGACAGGATGGTGCAGTAATGTATGTTCTGTTTCTTGGTGTCCATAATCAATGATATGATGGTGTTACAATGGTCTGCTATCTGCCCATGCCGTATCTTCTTTCGGACATATAATACTCCCTGTCCTCTGCTATGTGGTTCAGTACGTCCTGCAGACGGTCGAGTTGGTCATGGTCAAGCAAACGGATAGCGTTGATGGTTATTTTCTGTGACGCTATCTTGCGGTGGGCAATGTCGGTTTCATTCAATGCACCGCCTTTGTCCGCATGGACAGAACGGAGGTAGTCGTTGACCGCTTCCGTCTGTTCCTTGCTGGGATATGGTGCTGCCCATCTGTCTTGGATATAATCGACCATTTTGCTGACCGCCTGTGCCAGTTTGGGGTCTTGATTTGTGATGGTGACTATTAAAGTGTCCTTGTTCATATTGCCTCCTGCATTTAATTGTTCGTTTCAGTTTTCAGAGAACTCGGCTTGCGCTTCTTGCCACTCCGCAAGGATTCAAGCCGTTTGTTGAAATCTTCCTCGCAACCCGTTCCCGATGTTCCGCCCTGTTCAATCCAATGGATGATTTCATCTTCAAAGAAATAGAGCTTGTTCCCTTGTTTATGGTATGGTATGCGCTTCTCGGAAGTCATTGTATAAATGGTGGATGCGGATTTGTTAAGCAATACAGCCACCTCGTCCAATGTCAGTAACTTGTGCTTTCTGCTCTGTGGATTGTCATTCTTGCCCAATGCTTCCTCCACTTTGCTTGTAAGCTGCCCGACACGTTCAATCAAAAGAGATACCGCCTGCGGTAACTGTTCAAATGTGATGTTGTCCATATATCTATGTTTTGTGTTACTATTTGAGTGTTATCTGTTCGGAAGCCTTGCGCTTCAAGTCGTTCACCACATCGGCATAGACCTGTGTCGTTCCGACATTGCTGTGCGTAAGCATCTTTGATATGGTGTACAAGTCGGTGCCGGCAGCCAGTTGCAAGGTAGCATAGGTGTGTCTAAACCCGTGAAAAGTAATGTGTTTCGTAATCCCTGCCGACTTAATCCAATCTTTGAGATATAAAGGGAGAATGGTTTGTGTCAGTCCCTTGAACACTTGTCCCTCTGTGCGTTCACCACACAAGGCAAGGGCTTCTTCAGACAATGGCAGCACGGCTTCCGTCCTCGTTTTCTTGGTCACGATGTGCATGCACCAGCCACCATCAGCACCCTTGATGATGTTCTCCCACTGCAAACGGATGATGTCACTTATACGCAATCCTGTAAGGCAGGAAAAGAGAGCAGCCGACCTTATAACTGGTTTCTCACAAGGAGTGTTCGCAAGCATTTTCACTTCGTCAAGTGTCAGGAACTCACGCTTTGTATTGGCTTCTTTGGCGTGTTTCAGCCGTGGGGCGATATTTTCCTTGATACGTCTTTCCTCGTATGCCTGGCGCAACACGCATTTCAACTTGTTCAGATTGTTGTTGGCGGTGGAAGCCATCATCTTGCTCTTGTTCTGTGTGGTGAGTGAGAGCATATAAGTGAGGTAGCCTTGACAGAAGTCCACTGATAGGTCATTGAACGTGCAACTGCCACCGCAATACTTCTCAAAGTGCTTGTAGGCGGTATTCCAATTTCTGAAATTATCATTGTCCGCCATCTTTGAGCGGAAGTATTCCAAGAAACTTTCCTTGCCCCTGTTGTGGTCAAGAAAGCCAAACTCCTCATTGATGATGGCTTCGGTTCTCTTGCACTTGATAAGTTCCGCATTGCGGAGCATAGTCTTGTTGAACTCCACCTCAAATTTCTCTGACGGGTTGGCATAGATGTAGATGCCGAGATATTCACGTCTTGTCGGTTTGCCTGTCTTAGGGTGTCTGATAGGTGGGTAGAAATCCAGATAAAGCGACACCTGCCCATTCTTGATAGGTCGTTTTCTGACCGTTACCTTTGTACAAATGTTTGTCATATCTTTGATGTTTTGATTATTGCTCTTGTTAAGGGGATGCTATACTTCACGTTTGGCTTTCGTGCTTGCGCTTTTCCGCTCTGATACCTTTCGGGCGGCATCCCAATCCGCTTTGAGATAGTACAGGCGGTTGCCGTGTATGCGCTTGGTTCTGACCCCATGAGTGAGGGCGAACCTGCGGACTTGGGTCTTTCCCAAACCGAACAGACGCATAATGTCGAAACAGGAATACCAATGCTCGGTCAGATTAGTGCCCAGCCGTTCACTTTCTTCTGCCATAGCCTTGTCCACTTCCGCTTTGGGGAAGCACTTGGTTGAATTGGCTTTGACACAAGGGATAGAGTAACGCATACGGAGGTTGTAAAACCGCCCATAGGTATAATTGAACTTTTGGCAAATCTCAGCCATTGTATAAAGGTCTCCACCGACATTTTTATCTTCCGTGAATGTGTCACGCACGGATTGTTTGTAGTTACTCGATGGTATGAGCTGCCGTTTTGTTGGGGTGCTCTTTGTTTTCTTCTTTCCCTCTTGTTGAAAAGAAGAAACCTTGTCTGTATTCTGTATGTCTGCTTTCATCTTCTCTTTATTCTTTTTTATCTGCTTGGCGAATATCGAAGTATTGCGCTTGCAGTAGGTTGTTTCCTTAATCATCAAGAAGAAATCCTCTTTGGTGATTAGCGTAATGTGATACGTTATCTTGCAAGCTCTGAGTGTACCCTTGTATATCAAGTTGTACACAGTTCTGTTGCTCACTTGCAGAAGGTTTGCTACCTCTCCAATGGTGAGGAACGGCTTGCTTGGCATATCCCATTCTGAATGGGACTGACCTGTTAAATTCTGTTTAATATGACGGTCCATAATCGAAGAAATTTATTTGCACACTGTTGAACATTGTTGCACGCTGTTGAAAGGATGTCGTGCCGTGCGACCCCTCTCACGTGGTACAATGGCGGTACAAAATTACTCCAAAAAGGACGATTCGCCAATAGCCAAAATTTCGGTTTGTTAAAAATTATATCCTGTAAATCAGTATTTTATAACGCTAACTTTTGCTTCCGTTTGCCGTCGTTTTGACCTCCGAATCTTCATATGAAAACTCTTGCCCGAGCCCGAGGGTCCGAGGCAGAAAAAATTCGAATTATCAGAGAGTTTCATCTTTCCCTCTTTTCCCGTGATGTCGATAGCTACAGGTACACCTTGCCGGTCTGTGTAGTAAATTTTCAGCGGCGTATCCTCGCTGTGCTGCACCCGCTCCTTGTACATCAGGCACATCGCCGCGTCCGATAGGGTCAGAAAACGGTCGTATTCCTCGTTCAGGCTGTAGCAGTTGCCCGGAAATGAACTCACGAACAGTTCCAGTTGGTTGTACGCCCGCTTGCTGATGTGTATGCCCATGCGTCCGAAAGCGTTTTCCAAATGGTTGGTACACTTCTGCAAGTCCGTATCGGTAGGCACACCCACGATCATGTTGAAGTGCATGTACACCAGTTGCTTGCTCTCGCGGGCAATCACGTCCTGTACCCGCTTGATGTCCTCGACGGCCATCTGGTTACTCGGATTCGGAACGCTGGCGTGACGGTTCTTCTTTTTGTCGAGCAACGAGAGTTCACGCTTCTGGCTGGGCAGGAAGATAATCTGGTTGTACACCACCGTCTCGGCGTTCGGTATGCTGTCGATGACCGATACGAGGTCTACCGGCATTTCCGTGTTGTTCACCTCGATATTCGTGTAAGGGCGTATCAGCGAGGGCAGTGCGGCGCAGTCCACGTCCACGAGGCTGTACACCTTGCAGCGTTTGTCGCCCATCGACACCGTTTCGTCGTCCGCCTTGAAGTTCGTCATCGAGACGATGCGGTCTTTGAAGTTCATCGCAAAGTAGCGGTCTACATACTCGCTCGCCGCCGTCTTGTTCAGGAATCTCACCTGCACGCCGCCGTCGCGCAACTGGTCGTGTACCTTGCGGATCTTCACGAGGAAATCGCGCCACTTCTTGCTGTCGTAGGAGAACAGGCGGCTCTTCTTCGCCTCCTGCGTGATGGTCAGGTAGCAAAGGCTATCCGTGTACGGACGCCCTTTGAAATAGCGGAAATACGATGCCGAGAGGAACTCCCGGTTGCCCTCCTCCTCGTTGGCGAACTGCTTCCTGACGAAAATGTCCTGCTTGTGGATGGCGTACCCTTCGCCCAGCGTCAGCGCGAGGGCGGAGAACAGGTTCGTAAACTCGTAGTAACTGTCGATGTCGGCAGAATACTTCTGCACCGGATTCTCGATTTTCAGGATGGCGGAGTATTCCCCCGTCTTGGTGTACAGCACGCCCACGCCCTCCGTATCTTCCACCGAGAAGTAAATGTCCCGAAAGATGCGTTTGCGCTTGCCGCCCGTGCCGAACGCATAGACAGACAAGGCCATACCCACGCACAGGGCGATGAAGAATAAAATGACGTATAGGCTCATTTCGATATTCGTTCAATTAAATAAAGGCGGGCACGCCCCGGCTGGAGGCGGACCCGCCCGCGTTCAACAATCAATTAGCCACACAACACATTGCCGTGATGGTTTCTCTTTTCAGACCTTGCGCGAGTACGCATACACATACACGCCCCGGTCGTTTTTCTTGCTGTGTAACCCTTTCCGCTGCTTGAGGATGATGAGCGCGACACCCGTGGACAGGACGGCCACCAGTACGACCAGCCCGGCCACGAACCCCAGCAGGCAGTAGGCGATGATGAAGCCGACAATGGCCCCGCCTGCCGCACCCGCCGCCCAATAGATGTAACGGCCTTGCAGCCCCATCATCTCAAGCGGGCGTTGCAGTCCCTTGAACAGCGGATAGTCCGGGTAACGTTCATCCTTGGCTTTCATCGCTTCGTGGATTACGCGTCAATACCGAAGAACAGGGGCAACGCCTGTGCTGCCGCAATCAGGAAGATACATGCGCCCACCACCATCATGATCTTCTTCTTCAAATCTTACTGATTGTTCGTAACGTACTGATAACCAATACTAAATGAGGTAGCTAAATGACGAAAGAAACAAATTAGGAACAACAAAATATAGAAACCCCAAGATGAAAGGATGAGAAAACAAAAATTAACACGGAAAACAATAGTAATTTTCCGATTTTGACATTTTAAGAATATGGCAAAAGAGCGATATTCATAAACGCATCCATGTATCTTTCCGTGTTGGAAAATCAAATGTTTAGTTCCATTTTTGCAGATTATATTTCTATTTTGTCTAAATTACGACAGAACACAGCAGATATTCAATGGATTGTGATGAATTACCAAAATAAAACGTTATTTTTGTAGCATAAAAACGATAAAAACATGAAGTTAAATCGCATAAGAGCAGTCTTAGAGGACAAAGGGATAAGCCAAACATGGCTTGCAAAGAAGTTGGGAAGGAGTTTCAGTACGGTCAATGCTTATGTATGCAACCGTTCTCAACCCAACCTTAACACACTTCTTGAAATTGCGCAGTTGTTGTCTGTGGATATGAAAGAACTTATCACGGACGAAAAGGAGCGTAATGATTAGAGCGATTATGAATAAAATATATCCGATTGATGAAAGATTGTTTATGAAGAAACTGTTAATAATTTACTTGATTATATCATTTCTAATGGTTTTTGTTTATGCTATCTTTGTGGTAAATGCGTATGTTAGTATAAAATACGAGGTAGAAACTATAGATAATGATGCTATCATAAATATGGTTTACCAGATATTCGATACTGGTGTTATTGTAAATTTTATTGGACTTGTCATAAATATGCTAATAATTGGGGGCTTATATATGAAATTCCGTAGCAAACACGAATAATATAAGTGTGCAAAAGATAGCATTACGCTAATACATATAAATAAAGATAACGATGAAAAAGAATAAGAAGAAAAGGTGGACAAAGAAAAAAGTCTCTATAAATATAAAGGATATAATCGGAATAATTTACTTTCTTATCTGTGTGGGGCTTTTGGCTTATTGCTTCATTGCCACTCCTATACTATTGAGCGTACTGAAGAAACATGGCACTAAAACGGAAGCTGTCATAACATCCACTACTATAGGGAGGGGCCGCTATACAACGCCTAATTACATATATGAGTTTTATGTTGGAGATAAGACTTACGAGGGAAATTCCCTTGTGGATGAGCGAGATTCAAGTAAAATAGGAACAAAAATCCAAATATTATACTTGGATTGGCTTCCGTGGTTCAATAGACCTATATATTATTGGGATGATTAAGATAAAGAGAATGGTTATGGTAAGAAAAATAGTTGTGGCTATGATAAACATAGCTGTCGGACTTTTTACTGCATATATGTTTATAGCATCTGATAGAGAAACTAAAATCTCTAAAACACAAAGCAATATCGCTTGTGAGATAATAAAATTGGATTTGCGAAGTGGCTCAAGACATCACCCATCGGCAGACATTATTTACCAAGGTAAAAAATACGATACTGTCATAAACAAGAGTGACAGTTTGCAGCTTGGATTTAACAACACCACGTTCTTCTACGATGAGAAACTTGATAGAGTCTTTTGTCGTGATTCGGGAATAAATAGAGGAAAATATGTTGCTCTTATATGTTTCCTGTTGTCTTTCCTGCTTTGGTTAGAGGCAAATAAAAATGCCAACAAGAAGAAAAATAGTCATTAATATTCACTTTCTGTGAACTGCAAATTCGTAAATTCAATTTTTCACGACTATGGAAGAAAAAATAATGCTAAGAGATAAACTTGTAGATATTGCTTTGCAATGGCAAGCAATTTTTGGAGTTGCACCGTCTATTACAAGTTCCATTTCTGAATATGATGCAGCAATGTTGGTTGGTATGTCAGAAAAAGAATACTCTGATTACATGAGAGATAAAACTGCTGTTGCCAAAGGGACGGATTTCGTTTATAGAAATATAAGGTATCAAGTAAAAGCCAATCGCCCAAGCGGTAAAAAAGGAAGTAAAGTAACGATGGTTCCCAAAGCCTCGAACTACGAATGGGACAGGTTAATTTGGATATTATATGACAAGGACTATGTAATGCAAGAAGCATGGGAATGGCATGTGGAAGACTATAGAGAAACTTTTGAAAATGAAAAAAGATTATCTCCTAATGACTATAGACAAGGACACTGCTTGTATAATTGTGAATTGAAAATCCGCTGACCCCATTTTGTCTAAATTACGATAGAATATCGTAGATTTTCAAGGGATTATAACCGATTATCACTACAAAATGTTATTTTTGTAGCAGGAAATGAGTATAAAACAGCATTTCATTGTACTGTATAACGCAAAGTAAAATATAATGAACGCAATATGAAACTAAGAGATAAAGATACAAAGAAATATTTGCTCACAGTATTTGTGGCTACATTTGTTGCCTATATTATTCCTGCAGTGGTCTTGTACTTGGGACATTTTATGGGCATTATGCTTACGATTTGTATTTCCTTGTTTAACTTGAGTATGGCTTTGCTTGCTTGGCTTTGGGCAAAATCTGTTAGAAAGGAATTTTTGCTGAAAAGACAAATAATATTGAATAGTCTTGTGACGTTGTTTTTGATAGGCATTATTTCCTTAGTTGTAACCAATGGGGCAGCCTTATCTTTGAGCCTCATAGTGTTTATTTGGTTGGGGATATTTAATCTCCTGCCAATTTGTATCCAGTATGCCATTTATTCTTTTATTTCAAAAAGAACCAGTTCCAACTCAGTCTCACAAAACCACAAAAACGAATAGCTTTATGATAGAAAAAATAATGTCTAAACTTGGAATGGTCGTTTTATGGTGCATTGTCATCATATATGGCATAGGTGTCATCACTCATATCTGCTCAGATATTATCGGTGTTGTCGTGCTTGTCATTTTGGCTGTTATATCGATTATTTTTGTACTCTATGCCAAAAGATACAAAATATGGTTCAAGAGGCAAGTCAAGATGCTTAGTACGATTTGTGAGAAGTCATCCGATGATTCTCACATCATGCACGAAGAACAGTTAACCGAATCTTTTGATTCTGCCAACTTTTTCGTCTCATACAAGTCTGAGACAAAGGAGTTCTTTTTCTGTAGCTACTATTACTTCATTTTTCCTGATTACGTTAAGACTTGGAGCAAGGCGGTTAAGGAGATCCAAGCACTTGTTTCTAAGGAAGCGCCTAAAACAAAAGTCGAAGTGAATTCTGTAGGTCAGCTTGGCAAGGACTTCACGCTGATAATGTCTCCAAAAGATGCCAAGAAAAGTTTTTTGTTGTCTTTGGCTCATTTGTGCATCCGTCTGAGAAGCCAACTTCCATGCAATAACAAGATATTGATATACAAGTTCTATTTCAAGATAAAGGTGTTCGACACGATTTGCTATGGCGAGTTTGACGGTGTGAGAGTATCAAAGGCTATCACAATTTCTGCGGATGGCAACTATTGCGTAGCTAATGTCGACGTAGATGGTTGCTTTCCAGAAGATTTCATCAAACTCAATCCTCCGATGTCCATCATCCTTCAATATGACTTGCATTCGATAGAAACCAATATGTTAGTTAGCAAAGAGGAATTCGATGCCCATTGGGAGAAAAGCAAAGATTTATGTAATGCGTAAGTATTTCTTCCGCAAGCTGCGGAAGAATTCACGATAAACTCAAAAACAATCACTTATGAAATACCTATATTTTATGTTTTGTATCCTTCTTGCTGGAGCATGTAACAACAGAAGCTATAAAGACACATTGTTTTGTGAATTGGACAAAGAGATACAAGATACACTGTTATTTATAAACCAGCATTGTTTTGAAGAAGGTTATGATACTATAGATTTGATTGACTTTTCGGGCAACTGCAAATTGAGCGTAAAGTTTTTGAGTTCTTGGGTGATTAGTAAGCAAATTGTAGATACTGTTAACAAGAAAAGTGTGTCATTGCCAACAAATGCCCCAATGCCATATATCGTGCATAACAACACTATTTATTATCCCTATGAATACAACTTGTTGGTATTTGGATTTAAGAATAAGACGAAATTCAGAACTATAAAAATGAAGTAATGAATACTGGACAAAAGATAAAGGAGGGTGATTGGTTTTGTGCCATCGAGGGCTTAGCCATAGCTGATAAAATTTATGATTTCAATTTTGAGGACTTGAATAAGTATTGAAAATGAGCAATGATGCATTAACAACACCACGAATTATGTACTATCAAATAACATTTACGTTAGATAAAAAAATCAGAGGCAGATATGAAATGCCACATACTGTTAAGATAAAATCAAAGGATTTTCTGGACTATATGTCTGAGAAAAATAGGAATATTTTGATGTATTTTGAGAATAAACATGACATATATATAAATATGCCCAATGAAATAGAGGGACAAATTATCAAAAGGAAAGACTATGTTGATTTCATGGATTTTTCGCCTGCATGCCTAAGTTTGAAGGCTGTTATCAGTGCAAAAGTTAAAAATGTACTTGAACAAATACACGTTCGTAAATCAGAATACATTCTGAAGCGAATAAAAATTGACGGCATTGCATCTGACTTTTATCTTTTGTTTGTGCCGATTATTAAAGATACAGAATTTGTTTATCCTAAGTGCGAGTTTATTGATATATACAATGAAAAATGTAAAGTATTTCAAAATAGAAAGGAGTTTTACAACGACAATGATATTTACTTTCCAAAGCGAATCACACTAACATCGAAATATAAAAACCAAGATTTGCTATATCCACAAGGTTCTGATGTCTTTTTCTCAGAAAGAGTTCTTGACGCTTTTGCAGATGAAAAAATTGTTGGTTATGACATTATTAAGGGCGGATGTTTCTATTGTACGGTAGAAACAACTGACGAGATATAAAAATTAAGCCCTCATGAGCAAATCTGTTGTCATTTGCCACAACTCTGTGCAATTATCATGCCTATACCACCTACAACCACAAAAAATCCAATGGTAAAGAAGAACCAGAAGAACCACTGTGCATAGTGACCGAGGTAGCAACCATCATATTCCTTGTATCGTTCACGAACTTTTTTCCGTTCATCAGCAAACATGGAATTGACCTCACGGATATGCGTCTGCATCTGTGCGGTCATCCATTGGCGTTCTTTGGCAAACAGTTCTTGGATTTTCTGCCAGTCAGCATCATTGACATTTACAGACACCTTTAATTTTGTGGGAGCATTTTCCAAGACTTTGTCTATGTGCTGATTGATGGTATCAACCTTTTTGCTGATGGTAGTTACAGCACCACCTAATTTGGCTTCTGCACGCTGATACTGCTGAATGGCAGACTCCAGTTCAAGTGTGGCATTGATGAAGGTGTTGGTTGCCTTATCAATGTCCTTACTCAACCGCTTCAACTCTGGAACACGGTTTACAAGTCCATCCTCAGCTTGCTGCTCCTCAACCTCGTTTTCGACATCATTCATCATGTTGTCAAAGTCGGATCTTTCTTCGCTCTCTATTTTTATCTTGCTTTTTCTGATTGCCATATTTCATTGATTTATCGGTGGAAACTTCTGCTGCGTGGTTTAGGCTTGCACATGGAATGAGCCATCTGTGCGCAACGGTGGGCAAACTTCCAGTCATCTTCATCGTCCTTCTTGCCCCAACCAGAAGATGGAGCAGAACCGCCACCGCCACATGACTCAGACATGGAAGTGGCAGCGTCAATGTACCCTGCAAACAACAGCATCGCTACATGAACGACATTCTCTGTTGTCGCTATATCATTATCCTCTGGAATCTGAACCTCATTAGTAAAGACATCTTTGACAGCGTTCGGAATCCACACCTTTTTGACTTCATCGCCAATGTTGATTGTGAATGTCGTTTGTGTAATTTGAGGTTGCGACTTTGGTTGTGATGCAGTTGGAGTCTGAACGACAGGACGAACTGGGCGAGGCGCAGGAGCAACGGATGGAGAAACAGGCTTTGTCTTGACTTGTGTAGGTTGTGGGTGCAGTTTCTTCCATGTGTCTTCAATCTTTGACACCATGAACTTCCTGCCAATCTCCGAAGCCTTGAATACGGAAGCGTTCTTGCCGACAGTATAGCCGACAAGTTTCCTTTGTTTGTCATAGCGTGGCTTTACCTCATAGCCTTTCATGCGCAACAGATTGAAGTATCTGTCAATGTTAAACTGTTGCATATCTTTGAGAATATGTTCACAGTCCTCCGCAAGCTCCACTTTCCTCATATTCCGAATTTCCTGCGGTTGTTCCCACCCATGCCGCATATTGATGATTTCCGCAGCCTTCATTGCCCGAAGATGAATATCATGTACATCGTTGGTGTTACCCTCCATATCCACACGACAACAATCAATGTGAAGGTGCAGCGTTCCCGACTTGGAATCAGAGTGCAATCCGCCCAGATTCATTGAATTGGTGAAATTGGTCTTTATCTCATTAGAGAAACCGTTGGGCGTAAGTCCTACAGAATCCAAAACTTCCAAAGCTTCGTCTTGAAGGTTCGCCCAATCTTCCATCGTGAAGTTGGCAGATTCCTCTTTTGATGGGGAAAGTACAAAAGTGGTCATGAACCTTTCCAACTTTCTGCCCACCGTCCTTTCCGCCTGATGATACTGGCAATGATGCTTCATCATGTACCAGATGGCGGTAGGGTCAAGACCATCGGGCATATTGTTCACCTTGACCGTTTTTGCATTCTCCTTTTCCAATGCGTACCTTACGGAATTGCCTCCATACGATACTACCTTTGCGAGCATAATCATGATTACTCCTTTGATTTGGTCTGTACGTTTGTTGCGATATTCTCTTCAATGCTATACCAATGTTGGATAAGCCCTGCAACGGCATCAATCCACCAACGCATGAACTTCTCATTCTTGAAGAACCGAGCCTTTTCCTCAGCCGTTTTCTTGGATAACACGTTGCTGATTTTTATCAAATCCGTCCTTGCAATGGCGAGAGAGTTGAGAGCGTCCACCTCTTCCTTGGTGAGCCTCATGCGTGGACGGTGCTTCAAGCCAGTCTCAACGACATAGCGGCTCAGACTAATTCCACACTCCTTGGCAAGCGTCTGGAGCTGCTTCAGCTCTTCTTTCGTACATCGGTAGGTGTGGACTTCCGTAGGCGGTTTCCTTATGATTTTCTTCTTTCTCATTTGTCCTTGTCTCTGATTAAAATGGGATGATTACAAGCACCTTGCAAAGGTGGTCACGACTGCGAGCCTGCGAGTAGTCCGAGAAACTTTTAGGAATACAGAAAGACGGACACGGCTTCTGTATTACAAAAGGATTTCTCGAAAAGTACCTATAAAATGACGGCACTTTTAACAGCGTCCGTCCCCCAAGGCTGCTTAAACGTATAACAGTTTGGCGGTAGCCTATGGCGGTCAATCGTCCTTTGGGATGATTTCTCTGTATGGTTGCTCATAAGCCTCTTTATGCCTTTTGATTGCCGTTATTGTAGCTGTTAGCCTTGTAACCATTGGCATTAGAACCGTTAGACTGTTGTGTTTGTCCTCCTGCCAGATGCTGTGGATATGTGTTGTGTTCTCCCTCATTCTGTTTGGCATCTGCTTCTTGCATGGAAGAAGGATTGCCAACAGATTGTCTGGAGTAATTTTGTTGTGGGGAAATTCCACCAGTAACAGCATCGGACAGATTGCCATTCGTTCCGACCTTACCCACGCTTCTGTTGTCATTAGATGAAGTCGAATTTAGGGAAGAAGAAATATCTGCCGTAGAAGAATTGCCCTTGTTGTCAGTATCGGATATTCCATTGGCAGAATGCCCATCTTCCTTGTCCGACTTTGTATCATCCTCCGTTGTCGTAACAATTACTCTTGCTTGTGGAACTTCCGTGTGGATGATTGCAGAGCCATCCGCATTGCGCTTCAATGAAAAGCCGTTCTTGACAAATCTTCCGTCCACATACCAACCAGAGAGGGAATGCAGGGTAATGATGCGGCTGTCTCCGACTTTTTGTGAAGAGGAAATGCCCACAGCCTCCATAGCCTGTAAAAGTTTGGGTACGGTCTTGCGGTCTTTATCCCAGAGTTTGGCAAGTTGGGTATTGTCAACCATATATTGCCCACACAAGATTTCCACTTGTTGGGTCTTGCTGATAGAAACAAATGTTGTTTCACGTTCAGCAAGAGAGGCAAGAGACATGAAGCATTCCATGCGGTCAATCTTGTACTTCTTGCAGCGAAGATACTCCATCTGTACATCGGACAGCGTGAAGCAGTAATGTATCTTTTGTTTATCCATCTTCTGTGAATTTTGAATATTATAACCATAAATGGCAAGACTGTTTTTCTCAGTAAAGAGAAAATCATCTGTGCCGTCCTCTCCTTGGGGAAATGTCCTCTGCTATAACATAGAGCTCGCCTTGCAACCTGTCATTAGAATGGTTGCTTAATCGTGAAATGCACTCAATGCAAACAGACTGGGCAAGAAGTTTTCTTCTGCCGACAGTTGCTTCATCATTGATGCCCTTGTTGGCTCCGCATTGTTCGGCAAGCTGATTGAAAGCATCACGCATCCGAAAGTAGCCGTTGCCAGTATTGATGTAGCTCACGGCAAGGTCAGCGACATTTGCCAACTTGCTTCTGTATTCCTCATGGGAAATATCGTCCTTCATCATCGCCATGTCTATTTACAAAGTTCACTCATGTGCTTGGTCGCTGCAGCCTTGGTCTCAGCCTCGGACATACTGCGGTTCTGGCGCATCCAGTTCAAAAGCTCTGACTTTTCAAAGTATATAATCTTGCCGTTGGGACGGAAGAACGGAAGTTCATGCTTGTGTGTCATCTTGTAGAGACTGCTCTTTGATATACCCATGAATAAGGCTGCTTCCTCCAGTGTCAATACTTGCTTGGCATCACGGAGAAGGTTCTCCATTATCCCAATGCGGTGCTCATGTGACTCTACCTTCAAAAGAAGAGTCTCGGTGTCGATAGTTTTGTTCATTATCCTGTAATTTAATTGTTTGTAATTCGTTGTACTGCTTGTTTTGAAAGTGTAGTCCCCTAAGGCAGAGAGAAATCCCTGCCCGAAATATGGGGACTACAAAAGTGAAATTAACTGGTTGTTATCCTGAAAAGTTCTGTTTACTTGTTATCCTGTAAAAAAGTTATTCTGCGTGGATGGGTGTTGGTGGCTGCTGTCCGCTTTGTCCTCGGTATCTGCTTGTTCTCTTCACGCTGTTTGCGACCTCGAAAGGCTTTCTTCGTGTTGTCAACAGCCTTGACCTTTTCATTCGTCAGCACATCTGCATAGATGGTGGTGGATTTGAGCGACTTGTGTCCCATCAGCTTCTTGGTAGTCTCAATGTTGCCAGTAACCGCCTGCACCAAAATTCCGAATGTATGTCGGGAACAGTGAAAAGAGATATTCTTCTCAATGCCCACCTTTTTGGCTATCCTTTTAAGGGCAGCATCCACATTAGCTTTAGCAGGAAGGTGGAACACAAAATCATCATCACCTTTGGGTGGCATCCATGACAAGGCGGTATTGCCGATTGGTACGGCATTGAGAGCCTTTGTTTTCTTTTGGACGATTACAAGCGTGTTCGTTTCCTTGTTTCTCTTGATGTCGCTCCACCGCAGAGCCTTGATGTCGCTGATACGAAGTCCTGTCAGACAGGCAAAACCGAAAGCTCTTTGTGCTTCTGCAACTCCTGGACTTCTCTCATCTGAAGCCATGAACCTTTTCAGTTCATCGGGATTGAGATACTGCTTATGTGATGACTTCGGCTTGGGAAAGATGTCTGACTTTTCCAACTGGTAGAAAGGGTTAGCCTTCAACTTGCCGAACTTGACCGCCTTGTTGAACACCGCCACGATGCGCTGTTGAACATTGTGAAGGGAGCCTTCACACAAAGGCTTGGCTTCAACTCGTACATACTTCTGTGGCACATAGTCGTTCTTCAACCAAAGGAAGAATGCCTTGAACCATTCCTTGTCGAACTTCCTTAGAGTGATGTGAGGTCTGCGCTTGTTGGCAAGGAACTCGCTCATTAGGTATTTCAGATACTTTGACTGGTCAACAATAGCCTTGGAGTAGTCTGTATTGTCGCTCATCCAGTCGATGTAAGTCTGGATCCAGTCCAAGACTTCGGGAGACTCGTCATTGGGGATTTCCTTCACAATCATCAAGTGACCTACCTCTGGGATGGTCTCTGGATGAAGAATACGCTCAGCCCTTATCTGGTGAGCACGTTGCAATGTTTCTTCGTTTCTTGCTTTGGTCTCTGCATCAACCTCTGGCAACAAATAGAGAGAAAGAAATTCAAACTTGCGCTTGCCACCATCGTAGATGTCAAGATACAAGCTTATGTTGTCGTTGGCAAGAGCCTTTTGTCTGATAGTTATTGTCATGTCTCTATATATTTTCGTTGTCTATGAGTTATGTGAACATACCATCAATGAGGTTTATGGCTTCCTCTTTCTTCTTATCCACGATTTTAGCATAGATTTCCGTGGTCTGAATGTTGGAATGTCCCATCAGCTTGCTTGTGGTAAAAAGGTCTGCACCGAGCGTGAGCATCATCGTTCCGAACGTGTGCCGTGAGCTATGGAACGAGATATGCTTCTCTATCCCTGCCGCTTCCGCCCATTTGCGGAGAGCCCTGCCTATAACGGTTTGTGTGGTTGGTATATCAAAGAAAGGAATTTCATTTCCTCTTGGCTTTGGCAACCACCGCTTAGCCTCTTCCGAGAGAGGTATTATAACTGGCTTCTCCGTCTTTTGCATTTCCATATCTATGTATTCGCCCTTTCCGTCAGCGGTCTTGAAGATGTGCATCGGAGCAAGACGGTACATGTCACTTAATCGCAATCCAGTAAAACAGGCGAAGATGAAAGCCTCCTTGACCTCTGGGCGGTAACTGTCCGTAGCCATGAGGGTGCGAAGTTCCTCAATGGTCAGATACTCTTTCTTGCCATCCTTGGGCTGAATGCGCTCACGTGCATCCAGTTCTTTCATAGGGTTGTTACGGATAATACCTTGTCGCACAGCGTTATTGAGTGCGGTAGAGAACATTCCGAGGTATCGGCTTGCCGTATTCTCGCTGATAGGTCTTGGCTCGCCATACTTGATATGGGAATTTGGGAAGTTTCGCAGGAACTTCACATATCCACGGCAGAACTCCGCATTGACCTCTTCAAGAGAAATGAAGCCTTTGTTTGTCTCGTCAAGATACTTCTCCACGGTGTGCAGCATTTCCACACGGCAATGGAGCGTTGACTTCTTGATACCAACACCACCTTCACAATACTTCTTTATCCAAGTAGTGAGAAGCATCGAGCCTTGTTTTACTGTCTCCCAGTCCTGTATGCCATGACCTTGCAGGGCTTTGATACGCTCTGCCTTGATGCGTTCTGCAACCGCCATAGTCTGCTTGTTCTGTTCCTTGCAGACAGGGTTGATTTCGGGGACGAGGTAGAGTTTGAGGTATTCATACTTCCTCACTCCCTTATAGTAGATGTCAAGATAGATACTCTTGTTGCCATCTGCGAGCGACTTAAACCGAATTTTAATCGGTTCTTTCAGCTTTACTTGTTTCTTTGGTCTTGCCATGATGTATGAAGTGTTATTTTGTTTTTGTATTCTGCTACATTGGAGGGTCTTTCTCCCTCTTGTTGAAAGTTCATGTCAGATATGGTTTCCTATGCTGACATTTGCTTTTCTTTCTCTTCCCTTACTTCGGAAAACTGATGTAAAGATAAGAAAACAAAACGAGAAACGAGAAACAAAACGGAAACAAGAAACAGTCTTTTATGTCTTTTTAAGAGTGAGTTTGGCAAACATCGGAAAATTCAAATTATCGCTTAAAGCATTGATACTTAGCGTATTTACTTTCATTTGCTTTCTTGTCTTTTCAAACGCATTTCGGAGGACTAAGATATTCTTCACATCCTGCTCCTCGTTGTTCATGGCGATATACACGCTGATCGCGCCTACGATGGCCACGACACCCGCGATGGCGTAACAGAGCTTCACCATGATAGGCACATACTTCACGATTTCCTCGGCCACGGTCGAGAGCGCGTTCGTTCCTGCGGAGTAGTCGCCCGCCGTACTCTGCGCCATAGCCGGCGTACCCGCCAGCAGCATGAAGGCGAGCATTTTTACCTGGGTGGAAACACCCTTGGCAAATTCCTTTGCCTTACGGTACATTCGTTTGATTTTCTGAAACATACTTGTCTTTTTTAAGTGATACTTTATTTTGAATTGTTTTACGGTCCTGCCGACCGCCTATATGCGGTAGCCGAAGAAGGCAGGAAACACGATCGAGGCTCCGATAATAAAAAGGCACGCGCCGACAAGCGACACGATGGATTTCACCACGCCGTCCTCGCCCGTGTTCATCTTGATATAAATCTGGAGCGCGGACACGATGACGAAAACCGAGGCGACAGCGTAGCAGATGTATAGCACATACAGCATCATCGTCACCACGAAGTCGTGCATCGTGGCCAGCGCGTCCGCACCCCAACTGTAATTCACGCCGCCGCTTTTGGCCAGCGCCGCGCAAGGGACGAGACACAGTACACATAATATTTTTTTAGCTATCGACATTCTACAAATGGTCTTTGAGGGGTTTCCATTCCAGTTCCGGGCGGTTGTCCGTCTTGCCTCCGGCAATCATGGCTTTGTACAGTTCGTCCGTCGTGTACGCATCCGACAGGTAGGGCACGTTTTCCTCCATCTGTTCCTCCGCCTTGGCTTTCAGTCGGGCCAGCTTCTCCGCCACGGCTACCTCGCCGTGGGTTGTCGTGGCCGCCGTTTCAGGTGTCGCGGGCGAAGCGGCGGGCACGTTTTCCGTTTCATACTTTTCGCTCCCGACGTTGAATCCCGTGTCGCTTTCCGTCACGGCGATACACTCTTCTTCCTCCGGTGCACCGAGGTCGAAGACTTCCTCGTCCGTTTTGCCGGTTCCCTTTTTCCCATAGAGGTCCTGCACGATGACGACCGCGTAATAAACAAGGTAGGCGACCGTCAGCACAATGACAAAAATTAAATATGATTTCATATCCTTACGTGTAATATTATATTCGATTTTGAAATATGATTTACAAAATAAGGACACAGAAATTAAAAGCGGAAATTATTGATTATAAAACAACTTATTTTCGGGTGAGATTTCCGAAAAAACATAAAATCATATTCTAAAATCATATTCCAACATGATTTTAGAGGAGGAAAAGGAGAAACAGGGTATAAAAAAAGCCCTCCATGTTGGAGAGCCTTTAGAGGTAAACACTGCCGGACGGGCACGTCAGCGTTTCTTGCCGCGCAGGTAATCGTTCAGGTCTTTGTACCCGGCATAACGGCCGGCTTCGTCGCTGACGTGCCGCTCGTACATCCCGGCAATGGTTTCCGCCGTCTTCTGCCCGGCAAGGTCGTTGTCGAGGTAACAGTGGATGTACGCATATCTTTGCAGGTACGCCAATGTCCTTTTCAGGTTGCTGACCGAGTTCATCACAAGGTAGTCGCAGGGCGCGTCGATACAAATGGTATCATCGCCCGTCTGCTTCAGGGTCAGATAAGACAGAAAGTCCATGAATCCCTCGAACACGCAGACACGGTTCTGCGCCTCACTGCGCGACTGTTGTATCAGGGAGATGTCCTTGCCGTTGATGCACCCTTTATAATAAGGATTGCGCACCTCATAGCCGCCGGAGACATTACCGAAAGCCAGCGCGAAATAGCGTCGCTGGCGCAATTCGTAATGCACCTCCTTGCAGAACATCCGCCCGATGTCCGCATCGATCATCCGCGAATGGAGATATGAGAGCAGCGCGTGATGTCGCAGCGGCACGATAACCAAATCTTTCATATCCGCCTCTATCGGTCGGGGAGGTGCGGCTGGCACACGGACTCTCGGTAACGACACACCGCCAACGTGCCGTTCGATATACGATAGGGCCGCACTCACGTTCTCCGTCCCGCATAGCTGTTTGCACAGTTCCACGAGATCGCCGCCCGTCGCCTCGGCGAAGTCGTACCATTCGTTCAGCCGGTCGTTTACCTTGAACGACGGGGTACGCTCCGCACGCAACGGCGAAAGATACCAGTATTGATCCGATTTCATACACTGCGCACGGTATCCGAGCTGTGCCAGAAAATCCACGATACGAACCTGTTTTGCTTCTGCTATGGTCATGTCTGTTTCTTTTCACTTGTTTGCACGAAACCAGTTTAGTTTAGTTTACGTCCCTATATATAGAGATACTAAATTAAACTGAATTATATATGCCCGCGCCCGCCCTCATTCTTCATCGAAAAGCAGGGCCTCGGCGGGTGTCATGTCATAATAAAAAAGCTTGTCCCGCTTGATGACCAGTTTGAGGGTATCGGTTAGGTACAGCAGTAGTTTGATCATCACGTTGCGCCCGCGCTTGAACCCGATCGCCTCGTAAGAGGTCATCATGGCTTGCAGCATATTCTCGAATCCCCGGATGGGTTTGTCCCCGAATGCGGCGGACAAAGCTTCCCGGTGCTGCTCGATGGTCAGGTCCATGAAGCCCGTCCGCTGTTTTAACTTCTGTCTGGGAGCCTCGCAGAACGAATGATCCACCGCCATGACCGGAAGCCCGCCTTCATCGACGGTAAAGGCGAACGGCTTGAACTCCTTCTCGCGGATGTGCAGCGCATGAACCTCGCTGACGCTGGGGCATTCGTTGTTCTTGCTGATGACCAGTACGGTCTCCGCCTTGTTGCTCATCTCCGTGCCGATATGCCCGCGCACGTTGTTGTCACCCTTGTTCAGGTGCAGCACGCAATGGATGTGCAGGTTATATTTCGACGACCACTCCATCATCTTGTTGATGACCTCCACCGATTCGCTCGTGCTGTTGATGTCGAGCATCAGGTCGCGGATGCCGTCGATGATGACCAGCCCGTAACCCTGGTTTTGGCGCAGGGCGTAGTCGATGACCTCGACGCGTACCGCCGGTGAGTATTCACGCAGGCATATAAAATCGAGTTTCTCGCTGTCGGCCGTGGTAGGCAGCCCGGCCAGCCGCAGGATACGCTCCAGTACATTATGGCAATGGAAGCGGCTCTGCTCCGTATCCACGTACAGGATTCTGCGCTTGCCCTCGGGCAGGTGCGCCCGGTAGTTCAAGACCTGCTTCCCCGCAAGCGACGCGGCGACGATAGCAGACACGTTGAATGTCTTTTTCGACTTCGCCTTGCCGGTCGAAGCGCTGAAATTGCCGAGTGTCGCGATGGTCGAGTTGTCTATCCAGATGATTTGCGGCGGCGTCTCGTAGGTGTCCGTCGCCCGGATCTGCGAGGCGGAGAGGATGTCCGACAAGCGGTGTTCGTCCGGGGCGGTCGTCTCGCCGTAGTCAAGCCTTCTTTCGTTTTCCATAACGCCTTTGCTTAAAGAATGGTTGTGTCGCGGACACCTCGTTCGCCATGCGGACGGCTTCGTCCACGGTAGGTTCATAATTCTGCATGAGCCATTCGTCCAGCTCCTCCTTGGCGAAGTATATCATCTTGCCGCGCGGCTTGTAATGCGGAATCTCCTTGCCCGAGGTGAGCTTGTACAGCAGGCTCTCGGAAACGCCGATGTACATACACGCTTCCTGAAACGTGAATACCTGTTTGGTCGTATAGATATTTTTCTCCAACAACGCGATGCGCTCAAGCAGACTTTCTACCGGGTCGATCTTCTTCAGAACCGACTCGATGGCGTTCAGCCGTTCGTTCAGCCGTTCCATATAGGTCAATCTGTTATTGTTTTGCATAAGACTGTAATTAAAATTAAACAATGGAAGTATGCCCTCCGTTATGTAGCGCGCTAACGGAGGACAAAGGTACGGCATACGGATGCAAAGCCCTGAAATGCCACTGCGAGAGTATGTAAGTATCACTATAACTCTCTCACTTTTACCTTTCACATACTTTATTTCTTGGCACTTCGTATCATTCTTCCAACTGACCGATAGCCCTCCTGATGTTATAAGCGACCGACGTCATGTTTTTCCTAACGACAGAAAGCGCAGACGACAGGTTGGCGGCCGACACGAACCTGTCGCCGTCTTTGGTTTGCAGGAACCGCCCTTGGCCGAGAACGGACTGCCAGCGATGTTGGATGAACGAGTGTTCCAGAAGTGCGTCGAACAGAACCGCCACATAACGGATTTTGTTCACGCGGATACTGAACCCCTTCTTGCAGGCAAAGAGAGCCTCCATGTCCTCGATGCGTAGGGGAGAAACGCAAAACAGATGATAAGTATCGGCACACGCCGTAATACCTACCATCTGTTTTGGGGTGAAGTCGCAGCCGAACGAAAGCGGGTGCACCTCCGTTACCGGTCCGTAGTCTCGGTGCACGACGGGGTACGACGGCACGAACCTGTCATACGTCCGTTTCAGTTCCATGCACTCCTCGAATGAGAAATCCGCTGCGGTAAAAAGTGGTTGAATAAGATGGGCGCAATCGGTCAGCAGCCCTTTGACGATGTGGATGTTCATTTCGTGGCAGTTCCGGCAGGCTGCGCGGTCGCAGTCGATATACCGGTGGCCGTTTACGAAATCCTCCGCGTACCGGCGGTACTGTTTGCCGCCCGCCACGACATCACGAAGGTAAATGGTTCTTGCTTCAACGAGCAATGCGAAAAGTTCTTTCGCTACATCCTGTGCCGCAACAATGTGGTGCAGGTGTTCGTCCCCTCCAAAAAGAGAGAGGGCCATTGTCAGGTCTTTTCATTCTAAAAAAACTTTTAAATTGGATTATAATATGTTACAAAGGTGATGTTTCCGGTAGAAAATCCTGCCGGAACACCACAGATACGTGTTTGCATATTTGCTCGTATGCTCATCGCATAATCAATCGAACAAGCCGTTGGTCAGGTTTACCGCGTCATCCTTCTTCTTATTGATGATTTTAGCGTACACCTGCGTCATTTTTACGGATGTGTGGCCGAGTAATTTTGATACTGTGTAGAGATCCGCGCCAAGCGTCAGCAGCATGGTCGCGAACGTGTGTCTTGCTGTGTGGAAGGTGAACCGCTTGGAAATTCCGGCGGCTTTGGCCCACGGTTTGATAAGTTGGTTGACGGTCGTAGGCAGCTCGAACACATGCTCGTCCGCTGTCTTGTCTCCACGTTCCGGCATCCATCTCAACGCTTCATTGGAAAGCGGAAGATAAATCGGCTCTTTGGTCTTCTGCATGGCCACGCTCAAGCGGTATTGACCGTTATCGACAAAGATATCCTTCCATTTCAGGCGGAGAATATCACTGATACGCAGTCCGCAGAAACAGGAAAACAAGTAAGCACTTTTTACCTTCTCGTTCTCCATCGGAGTGGCAATCAATGCCCGCACCTCTTCGATGGTCATGTACGAACGTACGCTCTCCGGCATCTTGGGCTTCTCCGATTTATCCATCTCGTTGAACGGGTTTCTCAAAATCCGTTTGGCACGTACAGCGGCATTCAAAGCACCGTTGAAGATCTGGTAATAGGTATTGCGCGTAGAAGCGGCTATCGGCTTTCCCTTGGGACGGTAGCTCGTCAGCATATAGTCGATGTAGCCCTGGCAAAAGGTGATGTCAATCCGATCCAGCGTGAACCTTTCCCCCGCATAATCTTTCAGGATATGGGAGACGGATTTGATTTGGCTTATGCCTTTCTTGTCACGTCTCTCCTGGTTCTCCTTGTAAGTCTGCATCCAGTCCAGCAGATAGACCTTATCCTTATGGTTCACGATACCAGCTTCACCGCTGGTCAGCTCGATGATGCGCTTTGACTTGATTGCGTTTGCAGCAGCCATCGTCGTTTCGTTCTGCTGACGGGCATTACGATCCGTTTCCGGAATGAGGTACATCTTCAGATATTCGTATGTCCGCTTACCGTTACGGTATATATCCAGATACAAACTCTTGCTGCCGTCTGCCAATACTTTTGTCCGAAGACGAATCGGCTCTTTGACTTTAGTAGGCTTTTTTGTTCTTGGCATATTGTCTCCTTTCGTTCGTTATTTCTTGCCACAAAGATAAGAAAAAAACGGATTTGAGAAACAAATGAGGAACAAAAATGTACCCAAAAAGAACCAAATTAAAGAAAATAAAGAAAACAACTGAAAGAAACAATATTCACTTAAACTACTGAAATAAAGCGGTTTTATCTACATTTGATTAGCTGTTTTTTTCTTTTAATACACATTCCTATGAATATTGATAAAAATACAGTTCGTTGCGGAGAAGAGACTTACGAAGGGGAGAACCTGATACTTTGTACAGGCTCGGAAACCTTTATTCCCCCTATTCCCGGAGTGGATGCAGTGAACTACTGGACGCACAGGGATGCTTTGGATAGTAAGGAATTGCCGGCTTCTCTCGCCATTGTCGGTGGCGGAGTGATCGGGATGGAGTTTGCATCGTTCTTCAACAGTTTGGGAGTACAGGTGACGGTGGTTGAGATGATGGACGAAATTCTGGGTGGAATGGATAAAGAGCTTTCCGCCTTGCTCCGTGCGGAATATGCCAAACGAGGTATTAAATTCCTGCTTGGTACGAAAGTTGTCGGCTTGTCGCAAACGGAAGAAGGAGCTGTTGTCTCTTATGAAAATGCAGAGGGAAACGGTAGTGTCGTTGCAGAAAAGCTGTTGATGAGCGTCGGTCGCCGTCCTGTGACGAAAGGTTTCGGACTCGAAAACCTGAATCTGGAGAAAACAGAGCGTGGCACTATCAGAGTCAATGAAAAGATGCAGACTTCTGTATCGGGTGTGTATGTGTGTGGTGACCTGACGGGATTCTCTTTGCTCGCCCATACGGCCGTTCGTGAGGCAGAAGTTGCCGTACATTCCATTTTGGGGAAAGAAGACACCATGAGCTACCGGGCTATTCCGGGCGTAGTCTATACCAATCCGGAGATTGCCGGAGTGGGTGAAACGGAGGAATCGGCCTCAACGAAAGGAATCAATTATCAGGTTATCAAACTTCCGATGGCTTACTCCGGCCGTTTTGTGGCGGAGAATGAAGGTGTGAACGGAGTTTGCAAAGTACTGCTGGATGAACAGCAACGGGTGATTGGCGCTCATGTATTGGGAAATCCCGCTTCGGAGATTATCACTCTTGCGGGGACTGCCATTGAACTCGGACTGACAGCAGCGCAATGGAAAAAGATTGTTTTCCCGCATCCCACGGTAGGAGAAATCTTCCGCGAGGCTTTATAAACGGATTCTGATATCTGACATTGTGCATTGATTAAGATACTTATCTGATTCATGGACTAGGATATCTCACTTATAAAATCGAATAGATGATGAAAAAATATATAATCACTCCGGTCTTATTGACAATAGCTTGTATGGTGATGTGTCATTGTACATTCAACCGTAAAGCGTCAGTTGCTGCAAATGAATATTTGATTCAGGGCGAACTGGCTAATCTTCCCGACAGCATTGTGATTGGTCTGTATGAGGAAGACGGAAGTATTCTCAACTGTGTATGGAGAGATACGCTTATGAATGGGCAGTTCTCTTTCCGCGACACGGTTTCTACCACGCGGAAAATGCTGATTATGTCTGATAACCGGGGCTTCCCGGGTACATGGCTGGAAGTGTGGATCGCACCGGGAGAATACATCGAAATCAAGGGGCAGGACAAACTAGTGAAAACATGGGAAGTAGTAAGCGATGTGCCGGAACAGCAGGAAGAAAACCGCTTTACGGCTTGCGCGATGGCCCAACAGAAAGAACTGATGCAGCACATGGCGGCAGAATATGACTGGCAACGGATGATGTTCATAGATCATCCGGGCGACCGGGAGTTTGAAAGTCAGGCCTGGGCCAAGATAGATTCTATCCGGAAACTGTCAATGCCGTTGCAGCAGGAAATCTGGAAAAAGGAAATGGAATACATGGAAGAAGCGCCCGTCTCCCCGGTATGGATGGACAGGTTATTGCTATTTGCTTCCATGATGAAATATGAAACCATCATGCCTTATAAAGAAGAGGTGAAAAAACTCTATGCCCGGATGTCGGAAGCCGATAAGCAAACGGATGACGGACAGGAGATTACAGCCTATGTTTTTCCTCCCTCTACGGTGGGAATTGGAGATATGATGGTGGATGGGGACTTGTATGATGTGAATGGTTCTCTCCGTCATATTTCAGAGTTCAAGGGGAAGTTCATCTTGCTCGACTTCTGGAGTAGCGGGTGTAGTCCTTGTGTGGAGTCGATACCCGAAATGGAGAAGGTGATGGATCTGTATAAGGATAAAATGACTGTGATTAGTATTAGTGAGGACCCGAAAGCACGTTGGAAAGAGTATATCAAGACGAAAGGAATGGGCGGTAACCAGTGGAACGAACTTCGTAAAGGGCGTACCGGTCTTGCCCTGAACTATCAGGTACGGGGAATCCCTCATTATGTATTGATTGCCCCTGATGGAAAAATCCAGGATGTATGGTCCGGCTATGGCTCCGGTTCGCTTCTTGGACAGGTAGAGAAAAACTTGAAATAGATAGATGTAAGATACTATCATTTGTTGATGTCATAAACAGTGTTGTATGAAAAAAAGTTTTTTGTTAGTCGCCCTTTCTGTTTGTTTGTTGCCACTTTGGGGGCAACAGAACTTCTCCCGGATAGATTCGCTTATCAAGAAGATGCTCCCCGAAGCATCCGAAGTCGGCATATCCGTCTACGACCTGACGGCTAAGAAATCGCTTTATAACTATCGTGCGGAGAAACTTTCCCGTCCTGCCTCTACCATGAAGCTGCTGACGGCCATTACCGCACTCTCCCGCCCCGAAGCCAACGAGCCTTTCCGCACGGAAGTATGGCATGATGGCGTGATAGAACATGACACCTTGCAAGGCAACCTGTATGTGGTAGGTGGATTCGATCCGGAATTTGACAGCCAGTCGATGGATTCATTGATAGAAGAGGTAATCACTTTTCCTTTTTCGGTCATTAACGGTCAGGTATATGGTGACGTCTCAATGAAAGACTCCCTTTATTGGGGCAGCGGATGGGCCTGGGACGATACGCCTGCGGGTTATCAGCCTTATCTCTCTCCATTGATGTTCTGCAAAGGGACTGTACAGGTCTCCGTAGTTCCCTCCACCGTGCAGGGCGATGCGGCAAGTGTTTCCTGCCAACCTGTATCTTCTTATTATACAGTGACGAATCAGACAAAGACACGCACTTCTTCTGCCGGGAAATTCTCTTTCACGAGAGATTGGCTGACGAATGGAAACAATCTCCTTGTTTCGGGCAATGTCACTTCGATCCGGAAAGATGATGTCAACATCTACGATTCCCCCCGTTTCTTTATGCACACTTTTCTGGAACGCCTTCGTGGGAAAGGAATCACGACTCCCCAGTCGTATGGTTTTGCCGAATTGCCTCGCGACAGTGTGAGAGTGGAGCGTATGGCTTGCTGGAACACTTCCGTGCAGAAAGTGCTGAACCAGTTGATGAAAGAGAGTGATAACCTCAATGCGGAAGCATTTCTCTGTCGCCTGGGAGCGCAGGCTACGGGAAAGAAGCAAGTAGCTGCCGAAGATGGCATTGTCGAAATAATGAAGCTGATCCGCCGCCTGGGGCATGATCCGAAAGACTATAAGATTGCCGACGGTTGCGGATTGTCTAATTATAATTACCTCTCCCCTGCTCTGCTGGTCGACTTTCTAAAATATGCGTACTCGCAAACAGAAGTGTTTCAGATGTTGTATAAATCACTTCCCGTTGGCGGGGTGGACGGAACTTTAAAATTCCGGATGAAAGGTACTCCTGCTTTCCGGAATGTTCATGCCAAAACAGGCTCGTTTACGGCAATAAATGCGCTTGCAGGCTATCTGAAGATGAAGAACGGGCATGAAGTGGCATTTGCCATTATGAATCAGAATGTGCTTTCGGCTGCTAAAGCGAGAGCGTTTCAGGATAAGGTGTGTGAGGTGATTATCGGGAAATAGGCTATGTTAATACATTAGCCCGAACAACCAAAGTGGAATCTCGTTGTTGAATCCGATTTCTATGTTATCAAGGGCTAGGTATCCATTCTCCACTCCCGCTAATTGTTTTTGAGTTTTGTTTTTACCACCTATTTCGAAATTATATGTTTCATTCAATGTGAAATCTATTTGGGAGGAATAGGTAACCTTATGTTTTACGACTGTTTGATTAAAGAAGAATGTTTCCCGGACATTTCCTATATCTGTTTTTTCTCCTCCCAATGCGTATGCATAATTTGTATTACCTAAATAAATTTTTTCCGGTTTTGCCAGTTGTTTGATGCCGGAAGCTTCTTTGTCAAGTAGTAGGATGGCTTGGGCTTTTTGGAGATAGGATAGATAATTCAACAGACTGATACGACTGACTTCTATCTCCTTACTAAGCATTGATATATTGGGAATATAGGGTACAAGTCCGGCGAGTATGGCAAATAGTTTTTTTATTTTACCAATGGAGTAATAATCTATTTTTTCAGTAGAAGGTAGATCTACATCCAGAATTGTATTCAGGGTGGCTAATAGTTTCTCATGATACAATATTTTATCTTCTTTATAAAAAGGGAAATAGCCGTAAGCTAAGTATTCGTTGAACGCTACAAGCGGCTTCAACTGTTTGTTTACGTTCATGGCCATTTCGATATGTCGGTTCAGAATATCAGAAAGTGTAAGTGCTTCCATTTTATATCCATATTCGAATAGTAAGAATTCACGGAAAGAAAGGCCATGAAGATGATAGGTAACAGCCCTTCTTGAGAGGTCTGCTTCGCCTTTGTGTATTTCCAATAAAGAAGATCCTGTGAATACTATTTTTATGTCCGGATAACTGTCATAGATGTTTTTTATTTCTCTTGACCAGGTGGGGTATTTGTGTACTTCGTCCAAAAACAAAGCTTTTCCTCCCATTTTCTGAAACTCGTCAGCCAGTTCAAATAATGAATGAGTGGTGAACCATATATTGTCTAATGAAACGTAGAGTGCTTCATTGCCATAGCCGGGGTAATGCTCTTTTATGTATTGAAGCATCAGGGTAGTTTTTCCTGTTCCGCGTGCACCTGTTATAGCTATCAGTCGATTGTTCCAACGAATTTCATGATACAGGTATCTGATGAAATCCAGAGAGACCCGTTCTTTAAGTTGATAGAATGTGGTGAATAACTGTTTCATAGGAGTAACTTATTGATTCTTCTACAAAGATATAATTGTATTCTCTAATAAACAAAAATAGTTGGATTTTGTTTACCAGAGAATACAATTATACTTGTTTTGAATCGAATACTGTAAATTCTATATTCTATTTACTTTGCGTATTCAGCCCAATTGGTATTCTTCATATCGCCACTTTTAGCCAACTCTGCGTGCATGCCCAGTGCAGCCTGAATAGCGTGCGGAGTCTGTGCTCTGTTACCGGCCAGCTTGAGGTAATCCCAAAGAAGCTCTTTATAGTCAGGATGTGCACAGTTTTCGATGATGGCTTGTGCGCGTTCTTTCGGGCTCTTGCCACGAAGATCGGCAACACCTTGCTCGGTGATAACGATGTTGACATCGTGCTCTGTGTGGTCGTGGTGGGATACCATCGGTACGATCGCACTGATTTTACCTTCTTTGGCCACAGACGGACAAGTAAAGATAGAGATGTAAGCGTTGCGGGTAAAGTCGCCCGAACCACCGATACCGTTCATCATTTTTGTTCCGCCGATATGGGTAGAGTTTACATTGCCGTACAGGTCAACTTCGATGGCTGTATTGATGGAAATGACACCGAGACGGCGTACTATTTCCGGGCTGTTTGAGATTTCCGACGGACGGAGAACCAGTTTATCGCGGAAGAAATCCATATCGTTGTAAATACCTTCCAGACAGTCGTTTGTAACAGTCAGTGAGCAGGCGCTACCGAATTTGATACGTCCTTCGCGAATCAATCCGATCACGGAATTCTGGATAACCTCTGTGTACATCTCAAATGCAGGAATCGTTTTGTCACGTCCCAATGCACCGAGTACAGCGTTGGCGATGTTTCCTACACCCGATTGCAAAGGCAAGAAACTAGACGGGATGATACCGCGTTTCATGTCGGCAGCAAGGAAGTCGGCAACATTCTGCCCAATTTTGTCGGTCAACGGATCAGCAGCAGCGAAAGAACGCGCTTCATCCGGCCAATTGGTTTCCACTACGCCTATAATCTTTTTCGGGTCTACCTGAACGTAAGGCAGTCCGATACGGTCACTCGGTTTGTAGATCGGTATTTCGCGGCGGTAAGGCGGGTCGAGCGGTTCGTATACATCGTGCATACCCATACCGGATTTGCTGTGTGCGCTGTTCAACTCCACGATAATCTGGTCGGCAAGACGGCAGATAGTCGGCGAAATACCACCGGCGGCAGTCAGATAAATCTTTCCGTCGGGAGTCACTTCGCAGGCTTCGATAATGGCTACGTTCACTTTACCCATGAAACCGTAGCGCACTTCCTGTGCCATTTGTGAGAGATGTATGTCGTTGTAGGCAATCTCTCCGTTGTTCACAGCTTTGCGGAAGTCGGCGTTGGTAGTATAAGGAGCGCGGTAGCGGATGGCTTTGGCGCGTGACAGTACACCGTCACAGGATTCCCCTGTTGATGCGCCTGTGAAAATTCCTACTTGAAACGGGTTTCCTTTCGCATGTTCTGCTTCAGCAATTTTTGCGAGTTCGGCTGTTACAGCCTTGGCCGTTCCGGCGGGAGTAAATCCGCTTAGGCCGATGTTGTAGCCATGTTTGATCAGGCTTGCAGCTTCCGCTGCCGAAATACGATTGAATGACATAAATAGTAAATTTCGTGTTAAAATACAGTTGATATTTTATCGGTTAATAATTCGATATCTTATTAAAATTTCAGGCACGGATTACACGGATTTCACGGTTTTCGGAAAGTTAGGGATTGCATAAAGCAATAGCGTAATCCGTGTAATCCGTGCCTGAAATATATGTCTTTATAATTTCCGTCAGTATTTCCGTTGAAGTATCTCCCCCCAGATAATGGCTCGGCGGGCTTCTTCTGCCGAATGAATTGTGAAGTCTTCGTTGTTATCGGATGATTTGTTGAGAGCGTCGTAATGAGAACCTTGCCTGTTGTTCAATTGATCTTGCGCGGCACTGTTTGCCAGGGATGCGGCAACGGAAACTTCTTCTCTTTTCTTTTTCTGCTTCGGAACTTTTCCGGGTGGCGTCTGTTGTGAATGCTTTTTCCGGGTTGGCGGTTCGATAGGTTTAGGCTGGAACAATTCTTCCAGCGACTTGGGGCCGCCCCATGCCTCGGGCATAGGAACTGCATCCGGAGCTACTTCAACGGGGGATGGCATCGGGGAAACGGGGCGTTTATTCTTAGCTTTTTTCGATTTACTATTCTTATTCACCTCTTTGAATATTCCCACAAGAATGACACCTGCTATCAAGAGAAATTTCAAAAAATCTTCCATTGTGTTTCACTGCTAATTAGTTATCTGCCAAAGTTACGTATTTTATCTGGTTCAGGCTAACTTTTTAGTATGAAAAAAGGGCAGCTTCACAGCTCCCCTTAATTTTTTTAACCTAAACCTTAACTATGAAAAAATCTAATGTTTCTTTCATTGCACAAATGTGAAAAATAAATTTAAATTTGCCAAGCATATCGCCTAAAAATGTTTATTCCCTTAACATTAATTACAAATTTGCTTGCCAAATCATAAGTTTTTGCGTTATTTTGATATCAATTCACTACTTATTGAAAGCGAAGCCGTATCTTTGCATCCGAATTTTTAAACTAAGATTTGAGTATGAATGAATTAACGGGAGCGGACTTTAAATCCGCAACTGAAATGAATGATGACAACAAAAAGTTGTTTATCGAAACCTATGGCTGCCAGATGAACGTAGCCGACAGTGAGGTGATTGCCTCGGTGATGCAAATGGCGGGTTATTCCGTAGCCGAAACGCTGGAGGAAGCCGATGCCGTGTTTATGAATACCTGTTCCATCCGCGACAATGCGGAGCAGAAGATTCTGAATCGCCTGGAGTTTTTCCATTCGCTGAAGAAAAAGAAAAAGCACCTGATTGTAGGTGTATTGGGTTGTATGGCCGAACGGGTAAAGGATGATCTGATAACGAATCATCATGTCGACCTCGTTGTGGGGCCGGATGCTTACCTGACGTTGCCCGACCTGATTGCTGCCGTAGAAACTGGTGAAAAAGCAATCAATGTGGAGCTTTCTACTACCGAAACTTATCGGGATGTGATTCCGTCGCGTATCTGCGGCAATCATATTTCGGGTTTTGTATCCATCATGCGTGGCTGCAATAACTTCTGCACCTATTGCATCGTGCCCTATACTCGTGGACGCGAGCGTAGCCGTGACGTAGAAAGCATCCTGAATGAAGTGGCAGACCTCGTGGCGAAAGGCTATAAGGAAGTCACCCTGTTGGGGCAGAACGTCAACTCTTACCGTTTTGAAAGACCGACAGGCGAAGTGGTTACTTTCCCGATGTTGCTCCGAACGGTGGCTGAAGCTGCTCCGGGAGTGCGCATTCGTTTCACAACTTCCCATCCGAAAGACATGAGCGATGAGACGCTGGAAGTAATTGCGCAAGTCCCCAATGTGTGTAAACACATCCATTTGCCTGTGCAGAGCGGCAGTTCGCGTATTCTGAAACTGATGAACCGTAAATATACCCGTGAGTGGTATCTGGACCGGGTGGCAGCTATCAAACGTATCATTCCCGATTGCGGATTGACTACCGATATTTTCTCCGGTTTTCATTCTGAAACGGAAGAGGATCATGCCTTGTCACTTTCGCTGATGGAAGAATGTGGATACGATGCTGCTTTCATGTTTAAATACTCCGAACGTCCGGGAACGTATGCATCGAAGCATCTTGAGGATAATGTGTCCGAAGAGGTGAAAGTGCGCCGCCTGAATGAGATTATCGCTTTGCAGAACCGTCTGTCTGCCGAATCCAACCAGCGTTGCATCGGTAAAACGTATGAAGTGCTTGTAGAAGGAGTTTCCAAGCGTTCGCGCGACCAGCTGTTCGGCCGTACGGAGCAGAACCGTGTGGTGGTGTTCGACAGAGGTACGCACCGTGTCGGTGATTTCGTCAATGTGCGTGTCACGGAAGCCAGTTCGGCTACGCTGAAGGGGGAAGAAATCTGATTTTACCACAGAGGACACGGAGGACATAGAGTTTCAAGGAAGAAAAAGACCTCTGTGTCCTCTGCGTCCTCTGTGGTGGACCTTACATCATCATGTGTCTCCTGATGGAGAACTTCACAATTGCCATCGCATTGATGGACGCGAATGGAATATCCATCGGCTCATGATGAGTATTATAGCTCACGAGCTTTAAATACCCTTCTTTTTCCGAACGATTCACGTACTTCACCGCCAGATACTCGTCTCCGTCAATCATAAACGACACCAGGTATATTTCCCCGTAAATCACGTTGTCGAAACTGCTAATTTCCTTGTATCCGATAATATCTCCCGATTTCAATATAGGATACATGCTGTCTCCGTTGACGTAGACTGCTCCGTCGCAGACGGAAATATTCGGAATCAATATCTTTCCCAGTGCATACTGCTTTTTGTTGGTGAACAATGTTTTCAGGTTCGCAGCTGCCGTAATGTCGTATAATGTCACGCTACGGTCGTCTATCGGTTCTGGCGTTTTCGGATTGTGTATAATTTCGACTTCTCCCTGCACCAGTTCGCTTTCACAAAATCTCGGTTGGTGTTTCGGACTTCCCTTTCCCAATAATAACCAATTGTAGTCCACTTTGTCCCCGAATTTATCGAGCAGCAGACGGAAATCAATACTGTTTCGTGCTCCCCAATTGGTTACTGTTGCTCTCGAAACTTCCAGGTATTCAGCTAGTTCACTGTCTCTCTTTAAGTTCAATGCCTGTTTGGCACGCTTGATGATACCTAATACATCCAAATTTGTATCCATTCTGTTTTTTTATTTAAAAGACTAATCCCGGATTTATAAATGGCAGCTATAAAAATGGCTGACTAAAAAAATGTGTTTACTATATGTTTATAATCAATGACTTGTAAAATAGTTAAGATTAAAAATGAAAATCACTGTTTTATTTATGAAAAAAATATTCTATCTTTGTCCCATTGATTAATAGAAAACGTTTCAAAAATATAAATTAAAAACGGATATGCCATGCAAAACTTCAAGAAAAACACCGAAACCTTGAAAATTTCTCATCCGCCGCCTGCGGAAAGCTTGCTGATACCTGTTAACAGCTATTTCCTCAAGTGTTAATAGCTATTTCTCTAACCATTAATATCTGAGACGCCAGATGTTAATACCTGGCAATAGGATAACAAAAGGATAACATATTGTATACGAATACTTCGTATTTGAATGATTACAGACCTGACTGATAGAAACTAGTATTTATAATTTATAATTGGATAACAAAATGAAAAGCTCAAAAGTACAAACACTGTGCGTTTGCGGATGTTGCAAACGCTCTCTTCCGGCAAGTGCCTTTTATATCAATAAGAAAACCGGTCTTCCCGGCAACTACTGTAAAGAATGTCGTAAAACTGTCAGCCGGAACCACCGGAAGAACGAGAAATGCTCCCTGGCATGCAACAGGGAAAGCAGTTATCCGGTAATTACCTCTACGGAAGATCCCACGTTGCGGCGGGAACTTATTCTGCATGCCCTTGAAACCGTAGCTGCCAGCATTGAACGGAAAAGGCGGAAAGTCCGTGAATCGGAGTTTGAACCCGAATCAGGTTCTGAATCCCAATCCGGATCAGTCTTTGAATTGGAATTAGAATCAAAATCAGGATTAAAATTAGAATTGGCAGACTGATTTATAAAAACAATTTATATCATGGGACGAATAAAACAAGGGCTTGACTATTTCCCTTTGAATACCGATTTTATGCACGACCGTGTCGTACGCCGTGTGATGAAGCGTGAAGGCGATTCCGCCTTCACAATCCTGCTCTATACCCTGTCTTATCTATATTCGGGCGAGGGTTATTATATTCATGTCGACGATGACTTCTATGACGAACTATCCGACCAGCTCTTCAGCACGGATAACGATAGTGTCCGGCGGGTGCTTCATCTGTTTGTGGAGTACGGTTTCTTCGATTCCTCTCTCTACGAACGTTACGGCATCCTGACTTCCGCCGACATTCAGCGGCAGTTCCTTTTTATCACTAAACGTCGCAGCCGCCGTCATATTTCTCCGGACTATTGTCTGCTGCCGGATGAGGAAACCGTACACTCCACCCTTCCGGATGCTGTTGCAGAAACCCCGGATATTGTAACGCAAACCCTCGATACTGTAACAGAATCCCCGGGTACTGCAACAAAAAGCACCCTCATAAAAAGAAAAGAAAAAGAAAGGAAAGAAAACATCCTCCCTAACCCTCCTTTGCCCAAAGGAGGGGATGAGGAAGAAGAGGGAGGAGATTTTTCTAACAGAAAACCGGCGAAGAAGAAACACGAACTGACACAGTCGGATATTGACCGGATGCAAGCTCCTGCTGACGGACACCCGCGCAACCTTTCCGGACTGTTGGATAACCTTCGTCTTTATCATATTCCTCCCTCCGAACAGTATGCAATCGTGCTGAAAAGTAATTACGGAGAAATCGGTGGTAAGGTTTGGAAGGGTTTTGGTGTCATTCGGGCAAGTGCCGGAAAGATCAAACTGCCCGGTCATTATTTGTTGAGTGTCCTGAATAACTGAATTAATAAGGATTGTGATGCTGTTTTGTTATGTAATATGTTGTAAATTAGTAATATAATAACAGATTTCTATATTAACGAATTTATTAACGCACACTTTTAAAATCTCTTGCACAGACAGAAATAAGGTCTTATATTTGCATTGTTGATAAGCTTAAAGACACAGACTAACTAGAATTATTAACGACTAAAAACTATTACAATTATGCCAGTATTGTACAAACCCTTCCAGTCAACTCTGGAAGACAAAAAAAGCGGTAAAAAACTCTTCTATCCCCGAGTTGTACGTTCGGGAAACGTAGATTCCGCACAACTTTCGAAAGAAATAGCAGCCTACTCTTCCCTCTCTCCGGGTGACGTAAAAAACACACTCGACAACCTTGTGACGGTGATGGGGCAACACTTACAATCTTCGGAAAGCGTAAGCGTGGACGGTCTTGGTACCTTCCGTATGGTGATGGTGGCTCGCGGCAAAGGTGTGGAAACCTCTGACGAAGTGTCGGCTGCACAGGCTACGCTTACCGTCCGATTCCAACCGGCGACTACCAGGAACCTTGACCGCACTACCGCTACCCGTTCGATGGTGACCGGTGCGAAGTGTGCTCGTTATGATAAACTTGTTTCCGATGCGGGTAGTGCGGAAGGCGGTAACTCCGGTGGAAGCGACAAGCCCGGTGGAGGCGGTAATGAAGGAGGTGGAGAAGCACCCGATCCGGCTGCATAAATGGTGTCACAGCAGTGAATAGTACACAAAATGTAAACGACAAACTTCGTAGGCTTAACTAAACATTTGACTTTTAACTAAACTAGAAATCATCCACTAACATGAGGATTATCAACTTGATTGTGGTGCATTGCAGCGCCACGAGGGAGGATTGTACACTTTCTCCGGAAGATTTGGACCGTTTGCACCGACGTCGCGGATTCAACGGAACAGGCTATCACTATTATATCCGCAAGGATGGAACAGCGCATCTCACCCGAGCAATCGAACGTGTCGGAGCACACGCAAAAGGTTTCAATACTCATTCAATAGGTATCTGCTATGAAGGTGGTCTGGACTGCCGGGGACGCCCGGCAGATACCCGGACTCCGGCACAACGGGCTACCCTCCGGCAACTTGTTGAGCAGTTGCAAAGGAAATTCCCCGGCTGCCGGGTATGCGGACACCGGGATCTTTCGCCCGATCTCAATGGGAATGGTGAGATAGAACCGGAAGAGTGGATTAAATCGTGTCCGTGTTTTGAGGTGGCAAAGGAATTCAAGGAACTTGAGGAGTTTGCTATCAAAACAGAAAAAACGGAAGAACACAGAGTAACACAACACATTAAAGAACAGAAAGGAGGTAAATGATGGCAATGAAGAAATCAGTTTGGGACATGATCCTGAAGGTGGTTATCGCAGTGGCTTCGGCTTTGGCCGGCGTTTTGGGCGCTAATGCGATGAATCTGTAAAAGCATAGAGTTAAGTAGTAGTTCTTCCATGAATCATGATCTTGTGAAATGGAAGGACTCTGCTAATTCATTTTGTATTGACTGAACTATTTTATTGATGAATAATTGAAAAAACGAATTATGAATTATCTATATACGAATAAAAAAATAATGCTAAAGAGGCTATTCCTTATATTGTCAGCCTTTTTTGCGGCTTTGTCTGCCAATGGGCAGAGTGAAGATGGAATTAAGCTGGATGTTCCAAGATTTGTTCCACTTTCTCCATCGGCTACGGCTATGGTGAAATACCAGTCTTATCCTGTAGATCATTGTACGGGAATACCTGACATAACGATTCCCTTGTATGATATTGTGGCAGGAGAGGTTACCATACCTGTTACCTTGTCCTATCATGCTTCGGGGCTTAAACCCAAAGAAGGGAGCGGATATGCGGGAACAGGCTGGACATTGAATCTCGAACCGTCTATAGCCCGGCAGGTGGTTGGGGTGGCGGACAATGACTATTATGGGTGGTTTGATCGATATTTCTCTCAAAATACAGTCCCCGGTGATGAAAGAGACAGATTGATTTATTATGGGGAGATGGTAGATAATAAACGGGATACACGTCCTGATAAATTCACTTATAAATTGCCGGTCGGTGGTGGAAGCGGATATTTTTCAGACAGGTCTTCCCCCCTTATTACTGTGCCTCATAACAGCGATGTTGTAAGGTATGCTGAAAGTGATATGAATATAACAGATGGAAATGGCGTCAAATATTTGTTCAACGGTGTACACGAGAAGATGAATGATATTATTACCCGCTGGATGTGTACCTCTATTTGTTCAGCCCGTTATCCGCACCCTACATTGGTTAGTTTTCAGTATCAAACGCTTCAGAATCAATTGGAACCTGGTTCATATTATAATTTGAATGACAGGCTGGTATTTGATGAAAGGGATAAAGACGGGAGTCCCAAATTGTATCTGATGGAACAAAAAAGCGGTGGCAATAACTATTATCAAATCACTGCAGGCAGATCGTCAGGTTCCTCCTCCTTACCCAATGCCAATAAAGAGAGCGTTTCGAGCTATGTAGCGAATATGAGTTACCCATCAGGTAGTTACTGTGCGGAGGGTAGAATGAGCACTACCCGATTGACGCAGGTGGGTTTCATGGGAAACAGATTGTCTGTCAGTTATAAAGCGGTAGGTGAAGTGCCTAACAATACAAGCGTGTTAGATAAAATGCAAGTGACGGATGAGAATGGAGAAGTGGTGCGTACCATTACCTTTTATGTAACTCCCTATAATGGAAAAACCTCTTTGACCAAACTTGATTCTGTGCGTATCTCCGCTCCCGGTGTAGAATCGCAAACTTATTCATTCAGGTATGTGGGTGTAAACAGCGTTCCTTCCATCTATACGAAGGCTGTAGACCATTGGGGGTTTATGAACGGTTCGGAAGCGAGTGCTAATGGTAGTAAGTTGACAGTGCCGAACTTTTCAAAAAGAATACCTTTACCGGATACCAATAACACGGGAAGAAAAGACACTGTATTGTTTGAGAATACAGTCGGGATAGACCGTGAAGCGTCTGGCAACATTGTGGGTATTCTTGACCGGATAACAGATCCGCAAGGTGTTGAAACCTCTTTCTCTTACGAAGGCAATTACGGCGCATTTCGTGACAATAACCAACGGGCGGAGTATAGAGACTATCTCTATCCGGTTGGCGGCTTGCGGGTGAAGAGCATAGAAACCTACGATCCGGAAACAAGGAAAAGAATCTGTAAGAATTATAGATATGGTCTGACGGTTGTCAATGATGAAAAGTATGAACCCATTTGGGGCGGCGGGGCTGTCAAGCACATAGTTACAGAGCGCGATTATTGCTCCACAGTGACACAAGTATTGGACAACGGACAATTTTTATGGAACGAATACTTGACTGTCTATCATTCAATGCCCGTATCTAATATCACATTTCGTAATGGAAGTCCGGTGATGTACAATGTTGTCAGTGAAGAGATATTGGGAGGAGGCATTTCACAAAAGACCGTCTATTACTATCATGTGGATGCGCATGCTTTTGAGGACGTTCTGCATTGGGAAGATGGAGAGAATACATCCACTTCTGTCCGGAAGTTTATGTTGAATCAACCGGAAAACGTTTTGAATCGACTTGGACGGATGCTTCCCGGACATCCTTATGAACCTTCTGATGATTTTGTTACAAGCTATTCTGCGACCAATCAGAGAAATGGGTCACTTATGCGCATAGACCGTTTCGACGGGCAAGAGCTGGTGTCATCTGTCCGATACAAATATAAGAAAGTAATTGCTGGTCCGTATAACATTCCTGTGGATCTTCCTGTCCGGAAGCTGATGGTGGATGTTGATTTGTACATGAAAAAACCGAATGGACTGCTTGACAAGCCGGTATTTGTGGTTGACAATGACAATACCCATTCCGCTACGAATATGAGGACCACTTATTATTTGGATTGTGAAACGTATTGGGCCCTCGATAAAGAAACGACACAATACTACTGCAAGGTGAATGGGAGACGACAGATGATGTCGACAGAAAAGCAATATACGTATGACGACGGGCATCTTTACAAACCCGGCTCCTCGCTTAAGCCATGTAGGGTGGATTTTACAAACAGTGACGGTATACAGTTTTCGGATCACTATACCTATCTGGATGGTTATCCTGCCATACTTTCTTTGCACAAACACGTCGAAGACGAGCAAAGCACGGAAAAGAGAGCCTTGTTCAAGTCCGGTACATGCCTTCCGGAGAGGGTACAGTTTAAAACCGACCGAATGGCGGACTTTCGTGACGAGGTCGTATACAAATCGTATGACAGTAATAGCAATGTGTGCGAAATTGCAGCAAAGGACGGGACGCCTGTTCTCTTTATTTGGGGGTATCGCAACCGCTATCCCATAGCCAAGATCGAAAATGCCACCCGGCAACAAGTGGCTGTGGCGCTTGGTTATGATGGAAATATCGAAGACGTTTTCGGTGATTGGGCTTCACTTGCCGTACCTACTGAAGAGATATGGGATAAGATAAACTCTCTTCGTGAGAAACTTCCCGGTAATACGCGGGTTACCACCTATGAATATGCCCCTTTGCAGGGAGTTGTTTCCATTACCGATCCCAATAATGTCATAACGAAATTTGAATATGATAATTATAGCCGGCTGACAGATCGTTATTATCTGGATGCGGACACTCGTAAGGTAATGCTTCAACAGTATATTTATCATTTTGGTAAATGACCAGTAATTCAATGAATGGTTTAATTTGATAATGAATTTGATTTTTTATGAAAACTTATATCTGTTTATTTTTCTTGTTGTTCTGCTCTGTCGGTTCGTGGGGGCAGTCTTTGGAAGAACGAATGGCAACGGCCATCGATATGGGTACATACTCGCAACCGTTTACTTATGAAGATACCCAAAATACAGCCCATTTTAACTGTGGATTCATACCCCCGACCGATATGGATTATACGGGAGTGTTAATATCCAAGGATATTTTTTACAAATTGACTGTGACGCAACCTATGAAGATTAGAGCCAGTGCAAAACCCAGTATCACTTATGATGGTACTGTTTTCCTGCTCAATTCTTCGGGTATTCTTCTAAGTCGTGCGATTTATGTAGAAGAAGCATGGGGAGATTATGGATATGGTTTGCTGCCTGGCGTGTACTATCTGGTTGCTAAACCTAACATCTATGAAGGTCATAAACCGGTGGATGCGGAAGATGTTACTATTTATGTAAAGACAACGCCTCGTGAGACAGGCGAGGATTTTTACAATCCGTTTGAGTTGGGGACATTTGGTGAGAATTTCGCGTTGACCGAATTTATAGATACGGATCCGTATCAATGTGATTATAATGCCAGTGACAACTATTGGGACAATTATTTTCGGCATGATTTAATTTATCGCTTCACTCTGACAGAACCGATGGAAGTTTGTCTGGATGATAATGGAACTGAATGTCCTAGGGAAGGGGATTCTTACAGTGTTCACCTTCTTTCCGCTTTGCATGATCCTGTTGTTCCCATCCGCACGCAAAAGCTTGGTACAGACTACGAGCTGAATGTGTATGACTTGGGCGCGGGCACCTATTATATTTATATTTATGTTGATGCACCTATTTGGGGAGTGAATTATAAGATGAACTTGAGCGGACGGACATACCCTCCCGGTATTAGTTTCTCCCGTCCTGTTGATATAGGCAGTCGGGCGGACAGCTTTCAATATACGGATGTTCAGAACTCGGAACTCATGTCCGGCAACTTTCCGGAGAAAGCCGGCAATGAAGTTTTCTATCGGTTGGAGCTTGAAAATCCGATGGAACTTCAAATAGACAATTGCGGTTCGGAAGTTGCAGACACCTATTTGCAGGTGTTTTCTCAAACGCAGAAGTTATTATATTCCAATGACGATTCGGATGGTGACAGTGGATGTGCGGATACAAGAAGTGCCCGCATCCATATACCCGTGTTGCTGCCGGGCGTCTACTATATTGTGACCGACGCGGAAGGGAATGGGAACATTTCCCTGTCCGTGAACGGGCGGCTTCTTGCACAAACGGGAGACACAAAAGCGCTTCCCATCAATGCCGGAACATATAAGGCAGGGCTCTTCTTTTCCGATACCCGAGATACCTCTATAGACTATACGGATGCTTATCCGGCAAGACCTACGAATGACGTATTTTATAAGTTGGTATTGCAAAAGGAGATGGATGTGGTGTTCAGTCATTGCGGTTCGGAACTGGAAGATACCTATATGAGCATCTTGAATGAATCCGGTGAGCTCCTTTATAGCAATGACAATTATGCGGGAGAAGGGCAGTGTGAGAATGAGAAACATGCCTACATCGAGGTCAGGAAACTTCCTTCAGGCACCTATTATGTTGTTTCGGAAGGCAGTGTCGGTAATGGACGGATCACTACGACAATAGAGGCGCCGAACTTTAGTGACGCATTGTGTACGACCGAGGGCCAGCCCTGTGTGATTACCCTGACTCCCACTGTCGCCACAGATGATCTCTCCCGACTGCAGACCCGTGATTATCTTCGCGAGATACAATATTTTGACCATTTCGGCAATCCTTCCCTGCATATTTCTCACGGTGCCACTCCTTATAGGACCGACCTGCTCACATTGCAGGAGTATGACGGGATCAACCGCGAGTCCAAACTTTGGCTTCCGGTAGCAGAATCGACTGCCGGCGGCGCCTTTCTTCCATCTGCGGAAGTCAGCGAGGCCGTTTGCAAGGCAAGTTATTATGAGGCAGACAGCTCTCCCTTCAGCTATCCTGAATACGACAGCTCTTCGTTGAACCGGATTGTCAAGAAGTATAGTCCCGGATCCGCCTGGAAAAACCATCCGGTCAAAACAGACGTGTTGACCAACATCGGAAGTAAAGATGCTGTTGATCGGGTCGACAGCTGCTTTATCGTGTGTCGCTATAGCATAAAGAATGACAGTTTGGTTTGTGCCGGTAAGTATGATGTCGGCGCATTGGAAGTGGTTCGCACGATAGATGAAGACAATCATGTGAGTTATGAATTTAAAGATAAGGCCGGTCGCATAGTTCTCGTTCGTCAGTCTGATGATAATCAACTATCTTATGATACGTACCATGTTTATGATAACTATGGCAACCTGCGCATGGTGTTGCCTCCGATGGCAGCCGATTGTTTTTTCGATGAAGGAGAATGGTCTGAAACGGCTCCCGTTCTTCAGCAATATGCCTATATCTATCATTATGATGCTGTTGGTCGCTGTATCTACAAGAAACTTCCGGGATGCGATCCTGCTTATACCGTTTATGACGCTGCCGATCATCCTGTCTTTACTCAAGACGGGGAACAGCGTGAGCGGAACGAATGGAGTTTCAGTATTCCCGATGCTTTCGGCCGGGCGGTATTGACCGGAGTTTGTACGAATGTGTTGGATTATGCTTCCAATCCTTTGGATGCTATCGTCGTGTATGCCGATTGGGCAAATGCGGAGAATGAGTTGAAAGGCTACCAATTGGAAGGTGTAACCTTAAATTCTCCGATCATTCAGTCTGCCAGCTATTACGACGACTATGAGTTTTTGGGTAAGAACGGCATCCCCAATGACATGGCCACTGTTTACGTTGAGGAAACAGGCTATGGCAAGCGTAATGCAGGTGGCTGTAAGGGACAGCTGACAGGAATTTGGACATCCCTCCTCTCTTCCCGCCCGGGTACTTTTACGTATTCAGTGATGTATTATGACGACCGTTACCGGATAATCCAGCAAAGGGGTAATAATGAGCTGGGCGGTACGGAGATTGTCCATACGGCTTATAATTTCTCGGGAAATCCCTTGGAAGAAAAACGTATACATACAGTTCCGGGTACTGAACCAATCGTAGAATTGCACCGATATACGTATGACCATGCCAACCGTCTATTGAAGACCAGCTATCAGCTGAATGATAATACTCCGATTGTTTTAGTAGACAATGTGTATGATGAGATAGGTCGTTTGAAAACTGATAAACGTAATGGTGTATATGAGTTACGAACTGACTATACATATAATCTTCGTTCATGGCTAAAAGGCATTAATGGTCCATTGTTTAACCAGACGCTTAACTACCAGGAAACACTAGAGGGAACTACTCCCTGTTATAATGGTAATATCAGCCGCATGTGTTGGCGGAGTGGCGAGGATAGCATAGTTACTGATTCGCAAGGTAAGGGTTACAGTTTCACTTATGACGGTCTCTCCCGCTTGAAAGATGCTATTTATGGAGAAGGTACTCACTTAAAACAAAACCGTAACCGCTTCAATGAGCAAATAACCGGCTATGATAAAATGGGTAATATCTTGGGTCTGCTTAGATACGGTCAAACCGATGTGGATTCTTACGGTCTGATTGACAACCTGAATCTGACCTACAATGGAAACCAATTGCAGTCCGTTTATGACAATGCCACCAACTCTGTATTTGGTAACGGTATGGAGTTTAAGGATAATGCCAATGAATCAGTTGAATATGAATATGATAAAAACGGTAATCTGACTAAAGATTTAAACAAAAATATAACTGGAATTCAATATAATATCTTAAATTTGCCTAGTCACATTAGCTTTGCTGACGGAAGTCATATTGTATATGAATATGCTGCAGACGGTAGGAAAGTCCGTACCACGCATACAATAAACAATAACGTTACGTCCACCGTTTATTGTGGCAATGCGATCTATGAGAACGGTACTTTGAAGATGCTGCTGAATGAAGCGGGTTACTATAGTTTCCAAGATAATAAGTACCACTTTTACATTAAAGATCATCAGGGAAATATTCGTGTAGTTGCTGATGAAGCTGGTAAAGTCGATGAAGTGAATGATTATTATCCTTTTGGTGGTTTGATGTCTAATGCAGGCAATAACGTTCAGTCTTATAAGTATAATGGTAAAGAGTTGGATCGGAAAGGTGGATTGGATTGGTATGATTATGGAGCTAGACATTATGATGCGGCAATAGGTAGATGGCACGTGGTGGATCCGATGGCGGAGAAATATTATGGATTAACTCCCTACAATTATTGTGGTAATAATTCTATAAGATATATAGATCCTGATGGGATGGACTGGTATAAGAGGAAAAGAGAAAATAATGGGACAGATGAAGAAGATGATGAATGGGAATATTACTATAATGAGGATATACATTCTCAAGAACAATTGGATAAAGCGATCAGAGGAGCAAGATATTTGGGAAAAACTTATCAAAAAGATAATATTTATTATTCTTTATTTGGTAGTAAAAAAGATGCAAAAACTTTGGCTGGTATCATATATAAAAAAATAGATGAAGCAATAATTTCTGAAACTATTCCCAGAAATACTAGAAGCAGCAAATATGACACAGAGTCTATAGGAAGTCCCATGATTGATTTCTCTATTGAGGGCATGAATTTTAAATCATCTCGTTTTGTTGGTATAGATACCCATAGAAATGAATATAGTATAGAATATGAAGGAAGTGATAGTGGTATCTATTATGTCTTAGGTGGAGATATGAAGGCACAACTAGAGGATTGGGTTGGAAATAGGGATATGCCTAAAGATTTTGGAGGATGGCAATCTGGAGAAAAGGCTTATTTAATAAGGTTTGTAAATAAAAAGGACATGATGTTGTTAGCTTGAAATATTCAGCGATGGGCGCAGGTTCGTTGATAAATAAACATAGACGATTATTTTATAATAAATAGTTATGAGAAAGATAATATTATACATATTGTGTGGCTTTATGTTTGTCTTATGTAGTTGTAGGAGTGTTAAATTGAACAATGTGTCATCTGATTACAATTTTAAGTATGATTTATATCATCACATTAAATTGTTTTATCGTGTTTATTTGCGATATCCTACTGTTGTTGAATTACAGCATTTTTGTTGGGAAATGATCAACGAAATCAATGATAATGCTTTTACTTCGTTTGATGAATATGAGAGTTCTTTGACGGCAATAGCGGCAGGACATGATGATTTGTTGCGGTGTTTGTTATCTAATACTGATTATATTTCATTTAAGCGGGCGACAAATGGATTGTATGTACTTTTAGGTGGTAAGAAATGGATAAAAATAGAACTGGATGTGTGCGAGATGCTAAAAAATGGACGTTACTTAACGTATATATATGATTCTGTGGGACATGAAATACCAATAGATGACGTTTTTGTGGATAGCCTTTATTCTGGAATGAAGGCTATATGTCAAAAACACTTACCTGATTCTATGTTGGTGGATGATGATGCTCAATTATGTCTTTTAAGATATGAAAGAAATGTTAGATATCAGGTGTATTGTCCACTAAATTATAAAATAGAACAGAATGATCATATGAGTGAATTAGGTTGTTTCTTGGATACATTCTTACTAAAAAGAAATGCTCAAACGATTCAAATTGCAACCGTTTTTCCGCAGTCTTATTTTAAAGAGAACTAGACTAAATTTCTTAGAATAAGATAAAACTACCTGATTGATAGACTTTACTGTTTATTAAGCAGGTAGTTTTTAACGGAGTCCTTTGATTCTACAGGTAGATATTTTGAAAAACAGGAGAATCAAATATTGTATATGAATATGCTGCAGACGGTAGGAAAGTCCGTACCACGCATATTATGAATAATGATACAACAATAACTGTTTATTGTGGCAATGTGATCTATGAGAACGGGAAGTTGAAGATGCTCTTGAATGAGGCGGGATATTATAGTTTCCAAGATAATAAGTTTCATTTCTATCTGAAAGATCATCAGGGTAATGTAAGGGTTGTTACTGACGAGGCAGGTAATGTTGATGAAGTGAATGATTATTATCCTTTTGGTGGTTTAATGTCTAATGGATGTAATAACGTTCAGCCATATAAGTATAATGGCAAAGAGTTGGATCGGAAAGGTGGATTGGATTGGTATGATTATGGGGCGAGGTATTATGATGCGATGATAGGAAGATGGCATGTACCTGATATATCAAGCGAGAAGTATTATAACTGGAACTCATATACATTTTGTAAAAGTAGTCCAATATTGAGAGTTGATGTTGATGGAAAGGATGATTATGTTATAAACGAATCGGGAAAATTATTTAATACTACTCCTGTGAAGATGAGAGGTAAAAGCCCAACAGATAATTTATTTCTTTCTACAGATCGTTCGATAATGGTAACAGTTAACAGTGGATTGCTTGGCGAAATGTATAAGGTGCAAGGAGAAAATAATAATTCGTTTTCTTATTATGGAAGTACACAAGACTTGGAGACGGCTGTAGCTGTTTTTAAATTTGGGGCAGATTATACATCTGTGGAATGGAAATTGGATGTGTATGACGATGATGGTACGAGAACTGCGGTTGTCACGACAGATCGAAATTCATATGGAGTTAATGGCGAGAACGCTAAAAATGAACTCTCTGTACAAGGAGATAAAATTATAGATATTCATTCTCATTTGATTGGAGGAACTAAGGGAGGAGCTGGTAATGATTTTAATTTGGCTAAATCCCAGCGCAGAAATGCAGTTTATCTAAAAGATAATGGACTAAAGAAAGATAGAAAAGGAATGTTGTACGAATATACTAAAAATCAAAGTCGGGTAAAATCTATTCGAATATTGGGTAATACAGATTTAGTACGATATGTAAAATATTAACAATATACTTATGAAGAACTTGGTTTATGTTATCTTATTTATTTTATTGGGAGGATGTGTTTCCCCCTCTTTTTCGCCAGTGGAGATACATCAACGAGTGGCAGAACAAGTTAAAGTATTGATAGATAGTGGATATCTACAAACGCCATATATTGAAATAAATGAAGTATTATCAAATGATTCCAGCATTATTTATAGTATTAAAGGGTCGGATTCTCCAGGTTCGGATGGTGCAGAGTTACCTTCTAAAGTGATGACCTATAAAGGGAAATATCTTTGTTTTATAGAATTAGATGAGCAGGAAATGTCGCGAACTGAATTGTTTGAAAAAGGAATTGTGGCGGATTCTAATTTTCATGAGAATCTCCATTTGGACGATGGGTGGGTATTGGCTCTTCGGAAATATGAAAATGGGTCAACTTTGGTAAAAAAGGTATTATCATCGGCTTTTCTTTTTGAATATCCGCAACTTTGGTCCTATTTTTCGGGAGAAACACCTCAAGGAAAACCTGCATTAATGGCTTTGTTTACACATGATATTATTGTTCCGGATTCGTGTATTTCTACTCTTTTTGATTTAGAACTGGATAGTATGAGATACTATATAAGAAGATTTAGTGGGAAGATTAGTGTGAGAAATTTAACAGATTCTATATTATTAATGAATAATCCAACGAGGAATATGTGTTATGCAGTAGTAAATGGAGAGGATACATTAAAATTAATATTAAGGGATTCATTGCCTGTTATGATTGGACCTCATGGCTATCGTTCTTTACGGTATGATAGTGAGATACCTTATTCATTTCTTGGAAAGTTGCCTGATCGAAATGTTTGGATGTCGATGTATAAGCTGTTCAGTGATTCAACTTTTTGTTTCTTAAATATCAATGGAGCACCACAAAGTTTTAGAATAATTCATGGTGGAAATTATTTTAGTTATTTAAGGGATTCATTGTCATTAAGAAATAGATATATTTATAATGAAGGCGTTGATGATAAAGAAGAAAGAATACGTAGATTTTTTAAGTGGTAATTTGTAGAGAAATAGATTGATAGTTAAATATCGAACATTTTAAATTGTATTACCCTGATATAGGTTGACTATTTTGTAATCTCATTTGGTTGCTACCCTGATATGGAATTAGAAATTATTCTGTGTCAGGGTATTTTTTACATAAATGCGGAAATGAAAAGTTGTTTTCTCAATATAATATCTTAAATTTGCCTAGTCACATCACTTTTTTTATTGTTATGGTTTGCCTGCGGTTTGGTTTATGTTGGCACAAGGAGCAAAGCGGTGCCATGATAGAGGTACACACAGGTTGGTATCAAATAATTCCATTTTATGAATTGTGGATGTTGTTCGCTAAAGGAGATAAAGGGAATAATTGTTATGGCGAAGCTCCTAAATAAAGAACTGAAATATGTTTGCGTTTTTGTATCAGGGTATTTGGTATTCTCTAATTTGAATACTTTTAGGGTTACATAATATTGTTGGGTGGTAATGTGCGAGGACATGTAATTTGAAGTTTGTTAGTAAAGAAAATAACAACTATCTAAAATGTAAGCTAAGATTTTTCTTAAAAATTTTCATTTCTCTTTTAGTAGAAAGCCTCTTATGGTTGTATTTATATTATATATAGTTTTCCTATATACTTTGATATACAAATAGTTTGTAATAACCAAAATCTAAATATTTCATGCCTATGAAAGCATTTACTCTCAAAACATTGCTTAATTGTGGTTTCTCACAATCTTTCTGTATTTCTTTGATGAAAAAAAGTGGTACCGCTTTCTTTTTGGCCTTATTACCCATTTCTGTGACTTATGCGGATAATGGAACTGTTTTAAAGGATACGATGAAATTGCCATACAGTTCACAACAGATTGATGGGGCCGATCTGATGAAGGTGAAAGACGCCAATTTCGTAAACTCCCTGATAGGAAGAGTGGCGGGCGCTACTATTAATCCCAGTGCTTCCGGTGTGGGTGGTTCAGTAAGGATGGTGCTACGTGGTTACCGTTCCATATTAAAATCCAACAATGTGCTTTTTACTTTGGACGGTGTACCTTTGCCACGACTGGAGTCAGAGCAACCTTCTAATTCATACACCTCTAACTGGCAGACTGGTGACGGTATAGCAGCTTTCTCTCCTGACGATATAGAGAGTATTTCTGTTTTGAGTACCGCAGCAGCTTCTACTTTGTATGGTAGTCGTTCCGCTAGCGGTGTGGTGATGATTAATACTAAGAAAGCAAATTCCGGAAAACTAAGAGTAGAGTTGGGGAATAGTACTACTTTCAGTTCGCCACTTGTTATGCCTGAATTCCAACAGACTTACGGGGCGCAATGGGGAGACAAGATAAACCATCCCCAGTCGTGGGACCCGACGGATTTTTTCCGTACCGGACATACTATCAATAACTCCCTTAGCCTTTCTATGGGAAATGAGTATAATCAGACGCGGGTTTCGGCTGTAACGATGAATGGTACCGGCATCATTCCCAAAAACAATGTGGATCGTTACAATTTTTCTTTCCGGAATACATCTTCTTTATTACATCATAGGCTAAAGCTTGACTTCACTTTGAGATATATTCATACCGCAGAGCAGAATATGTTATCGCAAGGTATGTATGGTAATCCGCTGGTTCCTGTCTATTTGGTACCTGATGTATTGCAAGAACGTATTAATGTCAATCCCGATTATAACTACAAGAATCATTTTGAAGTTTACGATCCGAGGCTTGGAGCTAATGCACAGTATTGGCCTTTAGGAGATATGGGAATTGGTATGCAAAATCCTTATTGGATAATTAACCGTAATCTTTACAATCAGAAAAAAAAGCGTTTGCTGGGTGGAATAGGAATGAAATTTGACTTGACCTCCTGGCTCAATGTGGCGGGGCGTATTCATTACGATCGTGATAAAGAAACCGCAACCAAAAAACTTTATGCGTCTTCTCTTCAAGCCGGTCCTTTGGGCTCGTATTATGAGTCTGAAGATAAGAATACGCAGGTTTATTCCGATCTCCTGTTCAATGTCAATAAAAGGCTAGGGGATTTTTCAATTGATGCCACTTTGGGTTCTTCTATTTGTGATACGAAGTTTGATAGCTCTTGCGCTGATGGTATGCTGGGAACACTGAACCAGTTTAATTTATCAGGACTGGATAAACATGGGGACTATCACTATATAAATCAAGACTTCAATTATCATGACCGAGCTACATCATTGTTTATGCTTGCGCAATTGGGATATAAGAACCGATTGTATCTCGATTTGGGCGGACGAATGGAATGGCTTAAATTTTGGGATGATAATTCAAGTTATTCAACAGACGTTATCTATCCTTCGATAGGAGCATCTGTAGTACCAACCGGATGGTTGCCTGATAATCCCAACCGATTCCTTTCGTTTCTAAGACTCAATTATACCTACAGTGAAACCGGCAATAGTTTTACCGATTATATCTTTTTGAATAAAAAAAGGGTAGGTTTGAAACCTAGATTGGAGGATAATATGTTGGATCCCGAGCATACCAAGTCTCACGAAATAGGGCTCAATGCAGGTTTTCTTAATGATAAAATCAATTTGGCGTTTACGATGTATAAGACATCTACTTCCGATTTACCGTTTGGAGGATATCTTCCTATTCCTTCTCAGGGGGATATTTATTTCATGTATAATGGGTGTAGGATTGATAATAAAGGTTTCGAGCTAACCTTGAGTGCAAATATGAATATCGGGCAGGTTAAGTGGGATGGACGTTTCACTTATTCTATCAATAAGAATGAAGTAAAGCAGCTTTTAGAACCACAGAAAAATCCTATAACAGATACCGATTTTAATTTAGAAGAAATTCAGATGGCCAAAGGTAGCGGTTGGTATACTCCATTGAAGAAAGGTGGCTCGATAGGTGATATATATGTTACAGATTTGCAGAGGGATGAGCAGGGAAATGTTGTTATTGATAAAACTTCACAAAATGTCGTTCCTGTAAACGAATATATATATGCGGGTAATGCTGACCCTAAATATACGATGGGGCTGGCAAATAGCTTTTCCTGGAAAGGTTTTGAACTTGATTTTGTGATTCACGCCCGCTTCGGCGGCGTAGGTCTATCAATGACTCAAGCAGTTATGGATCAATTTGGGGTATCGCAGGCCACAGCCATAGCCCGTGACAATGGTGGTGTTTGGGTGAGTGGTGAAAAGATTCCGGCAGAGAACTACTATAGGCTGGTAGGCTGGGCACGTACAGGAACGGTGTATACATACGATGCCACTAATATTCGTCTTGCAGAAATGTCGATTGCTTATCATATTCCCGTCAACCGATGGGTGAAGTGGATACAGGATGTACGGGTGGCATTAGTGGGACGTAACTTGCTTATGTTGTATAATAAAGCTCCGTTTGATCCGGAATCTACGGCAAGCACCGGAACCTGGGGGCAGGGCATAGACAACTTCCGTCAACCCAGTTACAGAAACATGGGCTTTTCCGTTAATCTGACTTTTTAATCTTT
>ERZ507674.48-NODE-48-length-45943-cov-5.76508_pt1 | contig 45943 bp, 40 predicted proteins | sample MGYA00513110_ERZ507674 | MGnify/ENA metagenome assembly ERZ507674
CGCTCTTCCGATCTTCCGGTTTGAGGAATACCTCTGCTTTCTTCTCTTCCTCGTTCAGACGAATAGAAGAAATCTTAGCCGGGCTTAAAGCGCGCTGTATAAACAATGAGATGTTCGATGTGTAATTGATTACGTCGATGTTCTCATTGCGAAGTTCACGAACAATGCCATGAATACGACTTCCCTTTACACCTACACAGGCTCCTACAGGGTCGATTCTGTCATCGTAAGATTCCACCGCAATCTTGGCACGTTCGCCGGGGATACGGGCAATCTTCTTGATGGTAATCAAACCATCATTAATTTCGGGTACTTCCATCTCGAACAGGCGTTGCAGGAAAACGGGAGAAGTACGTGACAAGATAATCTTAGGATTATTATTCTTGTTATCCACGCGGGCAACTACTGCACGGGCCGTTTCACCTTTACGATAAAAGTCGCTCGGGATTTGTTCGGTCTTAGGTAACAGCAATTCGTTTCCTTCATCGTCTAAAAGCAACATCTCTTTTTTCCAGATCTGATATACTTCCGCATTGATGATAGTACCTACCTTATCTATATATTTATTATAAATACTGTCTTTTTCGAGTTCCAGAATCTTGGAAGCCAGCGTCTGGCGAAGATTCAGGATCGCACGACGTCCGAACTTGGCAAAGATCACCTCGTCAGTCACCTCTTCACCTTCTTCGTAAGAAGCATCAATTTTCTGTGCCTCGCTCAACGAGATCTGCATATTCGGGTTAGTCAGATCTTCATCGGCCACAACTTCACGGTTACGCCATATCTCGAAGTCACCCTTGTCCGGGTTCACGATCACGTCGTAATTTTCATCGGTGCCAAACATTTTCGCGATTACGCTACGGAACGACTCTTCGAGTACGCTAACCATCGTCGTTCTATCGATATTCTTCAGTTCCTTAAATTCCGAAAATGTATCAATCAAGCTGATTGTTTCTTCTTTTTTGGCCATAACTATTTAAAGCTAATTAAGTATTTAGTATATTTTATTTGCTCATAAGTGAAGGTTTCGTCCTCTTCTACCAGTTTCGGACGCTTTGATCCTTCGGGTTTTACTTTCTTTTGTACGCCTACCGTAAACTTCTCTTCATCGGCATCTTTCAGTATGCCGGCCAACTTCCGTCCGTCTCCGGTCAGCACTTCCACCTCTTGTCCGATGTGGATATAATACTGTTGCAGAACTTTAAAGGGTTGTCCGATCCCAGCCGACCCTACTTCCAGTTCATAATCTTCCTCTTCGCGGTTCAGTTTCGACTCTATGAAGCGGCTAAGCTCCACGCAATCTTCGATCCAAACACCTTCTGCATGGTCTATTTCAACCACAATCTTGTCATCCGGGCTCACGGTTACCTCTACTAAAAAGTAGTCTTTTCCTTCCAGCCACTCTTCTACAATCTGACAAACAGTTTTCTTTTCTATCATTTATTAGCTATATAAGAACAAAAAAAGGAGCTTAATTGCCCCTCCACCTTTCATCCGTTTTCGGTTGCAAAGATATAAATAATCTGTTCGACTACAAAACATTAAAGAAAAAAAGTATGAATTAACAGTGCTATATTCGTATCTTTACGCCGTAATTCAAAAAATAACGACTATGGCACATCGTCTCAACACAAATAAACAGTTCATGGTAGGTAACGGGCTGCTTGCTTTTGCCGTCATTTTTGTCGTAGTTATTTTTGTCTATATGAGCATGCGACTACAACGGGAAAAGCAGGAAGAACGTCATTTTATCGAGAGCTATACAATCAGTCTGGTAAAGGGGTTTGCCGGAGATTCCATCTCTTTGTTTGTCAATGACAGTCTGATCTCCAACAAAACCATGTCGGAAGAACCTTACACAGTAGAAGTGGGACGTTTTGCCGAACAGAGCGCCTTGCTGATTGTAGATAATAACACAGAATTAGTGTCTACGTTTGATCTTAGTGAAAAAGGAGGGACTTATCAGTTCGAAAAAGAATCAGACGGAATTAAACAATTAGCCAAACAATAAGGGCATATTAACTAAGTTTGTGCCACCACGTTGGCACAACTATGCCATCGCATTGGCACGACTGTGCCAACGTGGTGGCACAAGTGTGACAATACGATGCCACTAATCCGGCAATGAAACATTCTAAATTTCCGTACGGTACTTTCTTAATTCTCCCCTTAAAGCCAATGCTTTTCCTTCTGTAAGCTGATTTAGCAACGCCCAAAATCGTTCGCTATGATTCATCTCACGCGTATGACATAATTCGTGCAACAACACATAGTCTATTAAATGAGAAGGCAGTAAAATCAGATAATAGGATAAATTAATATCTTTTCGAGCCGAACAACTTCCCCACCTGCCTTGACTGGAGTTTATTTTCACACTTGAATAGGGAAGTCCGCATTGCTTGGACAAGGAGGCCAAACGTGAAGGAAGGATACTTTTCGCATTCCGCCTCAACGATTCTTCGATTACCTTATGCAACCAGCTTTGCAGTTTCTCATCCGTAAAATCCGCATGAGGCGGACAAACTATTTCCATAACTCCCAACCGGGAATTAGCGAGAAACTGATCTTTTTCACCGGAAACCAAGGATAGTTTAAAGTGCTCCGCATCAATTTTATAATTCAGATCAATCAACGGCCGGGCTAGTTTTTGTCGGGAGGCCAGAAGTTTACCACGCAGATTCTCGACCGCCTGCTTCACTTCTTTCAATGTAGTGCCGGGAGGAACCGAAACATAAACAGCATCACTCTTTGTACGGAATACAAGACTCCTCGCACGTGAATTGACACGCACTATCAGACGTCCCAATTCGTCATCTTCTATGATCTTATCCATTATAATCCTCCTATCAACAGGCACAAAAGTAATAAAAAAGAAGATTCTAATGAAAAACTTCGCGGAAGATGCAACTTTATATCAGACTCTTCCGTCTAACTGCCATATCAATCATAGAAAAACATAATTATGAAAACAAGTTTATTGCTCGTATTAGTCACCGGATTGTCTCTAGTACTTACTGCCGGCTCTTGCTTGCAGGGAAAACACGTAGTAGGCAGCAAGAACTACATCTCCCAAGAAGTAAAAGCCGACCACTTCAATGAAATCAAACTATTGGGAAGTGCCAATATCAGTTATCACCAAGATACACTCAGCCACGTTGAGATACATGGCTCCGATAACATTATACCACTTGTAGAAACGTATGTAGACGGCAATACATTAATTATTAAATTCAAGAAGAATGTCAGTATCCGGAAAGGGAAACTGGAAATAAAAGTTTTTGCTCCGGAATTGAATAAGTTAACGATTAATGGTTCGGGAAATATAAAATTAATCAATGGAATACAAACTTCTAAAGATATCGAGTTCCATATAAACGGCTCGGGAAACATTCAGGGAGAAGGACTTAACTGCCGAAGAATGGCTGTTTCAATTAATGGATCGGGAGATGTAAGACTGCAACAAATTGAGAGTCAGGAATGTCAGGCAGGAATTTCCGGTTCGGGCAACATCAATCTTAAAGGCAAAGCCATTCAAGCAAAATATTCTATTAGCGGATCGGGAAACATTCAGGCTGCAGATTTAGAAGCAGAAAATACGGATGCAAGCATCAGTGGATCCGGAAACATCAGTTGCCATGCAAGTCAGAAGCTGGTTGCCCGCGTGAAAGGAAGTGGCGATATTGCCTATAAAGGCAATCCACAAGAAGTGGATGCTCCACGGAAAAACATACGGCAAATCAAATAAAGACAGTCTAAAACACATAAAAGGGCTACTGCATCGCGCGGTAGCCCATTTATTTAGTTAGTTTTAATCTAAAAATTTGAGAGAATTGAAAACTTCACAGTTTCGCCTTCGTTGTTGTTTTAATTAAGCACACTAACTATATTATATGTTTAAAGCAAATGAAAATGTCTATTCGTTTATAACTTGCACCTTGTGGTTGATCTTCGCCAAACTATCGGCTAAAACCTGTTCCGCTTTCACATCATTCGAGATAGCGACCGACGGCGCAGTTACTTGTTTACCAATGGTATCCGTTGCCAATACACTTCCGTCATCTCCGGAGAAAGAATGTTGTGCCACATTCCCCAAAGAAAGGATGATTGCAATCACGGCAGCGGCTTTGAACAGAGGAATAAAACGACCGGCCAGCGTCAAGCGTTTCGCTTTTACAACCGTAGGCTCCACCTCTGCCAGAATACGTGCATCAAAGTCTTCGCCCAGTCCTACTTCCTGCTGAACCTGTTGATAAACAAACAGGTTTTTATAGCGAAGCAAATGAGCCGGAACTTCCTCCTTTGCGAAGAAGTCGCGCAATGTTGCTTCCTCCTCAACGGAAGTTTCGCATTGCCAGTATCGCTCCAGGAGCTGTTCTATATCCTTATAATCCATATTCGTCAATTTCTAAGTACCTTTGTTTTACTTTTTGTCTGGCTCTGAAGAGGTTCACTTTGACTTGTTCCTCTGTCAGATTCAGCAACCCTGCAATTTTCTTATAGCTTTCACCTTCAATGTCCCTCAGTTGCATGATAAGCCGCTGTTTTTCGGGAAGTTCGTTTACCAGTCTATTAATAATGTTCATTCTTTCATCATGAATCATCTGGTCATACGGACTGTTTGCATCAGGTTCTTCCTCCATCTCGGGGGTGAGTTCCACGTTTTGAGCCTCTTTCTTTTGACTTCGATCTATCGCCAGATTCTTTGCCACTGTCAGGCAATAAGCTTCGACCGATTCAATTTGAGACCACTCATCACGCATCTTCCACACTCTTATCATGGTGTCCTGAACGACATCCTCGGCTTCGGCCCTATCCAGGGTGATTCTGAGAGCCAATCGAAAGAGTTTATCCTTCAACGGCAAAATATCGTTTCGGAAGCTGATTTCTTGCATCTCTATAATAATGACGGGCTAGGATATGAAAAGTTACAGTCGCCCACTACTTTTTTTTGAATTATTTTTTTATTCTTGTTCCACCAGTATCGTTAATCGCTGACGCTAAAGTGATTACCACTTCAGAGACTCCTGCATTTATTGCTTCAAAAGAATTCTCCAACTTGGGAATCATACCTCCCTGAATAACGCCATCAGCTACATATTGTTCAAATTCGGCACGGGTGATTTGGGGAATCACACTGTCATCATCATTCTCGTCACGCAACACGCCTTTCTTCTCAAAACAATATACCAATGTCACATCAAACAGCGTGGACAACGCTTTCGCTGTCTCCCCGGCAATGGTATCTGCATTCGTGTTCAGCATATTACCGTGTCCGTCATGTGTCAATGGAGCCATTACCGGAACCACTCCCTTATGTATCAAATCCGACAACAAAGTAGCATCCACCTTTTCCACATCACCCACAAAACCATAGTCCACCTCTTTCACCGGGCGTTTTACTGAACGGATCACGTTCATATCCGCTCCGGTCAATCCGAGTGCATTGACTCCGCGCGCTTGCAGGCCTGCCACAATATTTTTATTCACTAATCCGCCGTATACCATCGTTACGACCTTCAAGGTTTCGGCATCGGTAATCCGACGACCATTTACCATTTTGCTTTCAATACCCAGTTGTGCGGCAATCTTTGTAGCCGAACGGCCGCCGCCGTGAACCAATACTTTATGCCCAGCGATAGCGGCAAAGTCATTTAACAACTGACGAAGGGTGGCTTCCTCTTCTACGATTTTGCCACCCACCTTAATAACTGTTAGTTTTTCTCTCATTTCCTATTCTTATTTTTAGGCACGGATTACACGGATTTCACGGTTTTAGTTGTGTGAGAACGTAAAGCCACCGTGAAATTATGCGAAGCCACCGTGAAATCCGTGTAATCCGTGCCTACTTATCTATTCCAAATAAGTATATCCGTAAAGCCCTGAACGATAGTTGGAGAGGAATTCTTTTCCTTCTTCCAAAGAAATCTTTCCCTCTTTCACAGACTTCGTCACCCAGGTTTCGAGTGTACGTACCAGTTTCTTCGGATTGTACTGTACATAGTCCAACACCTCCGCTACCGTTTCTCCGTCAATAATCTGTTCGATATTATATCCTTTCTCATTCACCGAAACATGCACGGCATTCGTATCACCGAACAAATTGTGCATATCTCCCAAAATCTCCTGATAAGCACCGACCAGGAACACAGCTACATAGTAGGGCTCCGTTTTTTTCAGTGTATGTACGGGCAGATAATGGGAAACGTTACGGGTAGAAATAAAATTAGCAATTTTACCGTCCGAATCACAGGTAATATCCTGCAAAGTAGCCGAACGTTCCGGTTTCTCATCCAGTCGCTGGATAGGCATGATCGGGAATATCTGGTCGATCGCCCAAGAGTCGGGAAGCGACTGAAAGAGCGAGAAGTTACAGAAATATTTATCGGCAAGCAATTTAGACAGTCCGCGGAATTCATCGGGCGCGTGCTTCAAACCACCGGCAATCTGATTAATCTCACGCGTAATAGACCAATACAGACGCTCAATTTGTGCACGGGTTTTCAGATCTACGATTCCATGACTGAACAAGTCCAGCGCTTCCTCCCTGATCTGCTGCGCATCATGCCATGCTTCCAACATCTTGTTCTGATTCAGTGTATCCCAGATACCATACAGTTCCTGCACCAGTTCATGAGCATCCGGAGCAATCTCTTCCTCGTCATCCCATTCGGGCAAGGTAGCAGTTTCAAGTACCTCAAAGATAAGAACGGAATGATGTGCCGTCAGTGCACGTCCACTCTCCGTTATGATATTCGGGTGTGGGATGCCATTTTTATCGCTCACGTCCACCAGAGTAGAAATAGAGTCGTTTACATATTCCTGAATGGAATAATTCACGCTACCTTCACTATTAGACGAACGGGTTCCGTCATAATCCACTCCCAGTCCACCACCAATATCGACAAATTCGACGTTGAATCCCATCGAATGCAGCTGCACATAGAATTGTGAAGCCTCACGCAAAGCCGTTTTGATACGACGTATCTTTGTCACTTGACTGCCGATATGGAAATGAATCAGTTTCAGACAATCCTTCAGCCCTTTGCTATCCAGAAAGTCGAGCGCTTCGAGAAGTTCACTGGAAGTCAAACCGAATTTGCTGGCATCCCCTCCCGACTCTTCCCACTTTCCGCTCCCGGAAGAAGCGAGTTTGATACGTATGCCGATGTTAGGCTGCACATTCAGCTGTTTTGCCATCTTTGCAATCAGCTTCAGTTCGTTCATCTTCTCTACAACGAGGAAAATACGTTTACCCATTTTCTGGGCAAGCAAAGCCAGTTCAATATAGCTTTCGTCTTTATATCCGTTACATACAATTAATGAGTCAGAATCCGTATTGACAGCAATCACCGCATGGAGTTCCGGTTTGGAACCGGCTTCCAGTCCGAGATTGAACTTCTTTCCATGGCTGATAATCTCTTCCACCACGGGGCGCATCTGGTTGACTTTAATCGGATAGATAATAAAGTTCTCGGCTTTATAACCATACTCCTCGGCTGCCTGTTTAAAGCAGGACGACATCTTCTCAATACGGTTGTCCAAAATATCCGGAAAACGCACCAGCATGGGAGCTGCCACATCACGCAATTGTAACTCATCGACCAGTTCTTTCAAATCGACAGACACCCCGTCTCTACGAGGTGTAACAACAACATGACCCTTGTCATTAATACCAAAGTACGAGGTGCCCCAACCTGTGATGTTGTAGAGTTCCTCAGAATCTTCAATACGCCACTTTCTCATTTTCTGTTATTCAGTGTTTTTAGTAAATAATTGGACGGCAAAAATACGGATTAATCTACATGTTGGCAATTAATTAGACATTAAATCTTTCAAACGGTCCAGATAACCACTATTTCCGTTACGGGCGTCATAGCGATGTGCCAGCTCCTCTGCCTGTTGATAGAAATAATTGCGAAGTTCGTTTACCTGATAAATTCCATCCGGACGATAAAGAGGAAACTCTTCCGGCAAAGACAACGAGACTTCCGGACGAGTTTCATACTTCAAAGCCTCTACCATATCACAGGAGAAACGATAACTCTTCAACGTATTCGTACGCAAACTCCAACCGATACACCGTTCGACATATTCCCAAGCCCTTTCCGGCTTCGTCATCATATAATAGGCAATAAACAATCCCAGATAGAGCAAAAGATATTCATCCTTCTCCCTTCCCACCAACGCTTCTTCGGCACGTGCACACATATCAGCGGCAATTTCCGGTTTACCTGCTTTCTGCGCATAATAAGAAAGTTTCAAGTAGGCCCGCAGATTAGCCTCATAACAAGTGACCTGCTTATTAATCAACGGTTGCGCGCGGCTGTAAGCCTCATCAAACTGTCCTGTTTCCAGATAATAATCCAGCATAAAGTTCAATTCACAAGCCTCACACGACTGATCGTCTATCTTCTCATTCAACATTTTATCAATGTATTCTTTCGCCTTGTCATACTGCCGCATCCAGACACATTCCACAGACCAGCGGTGATAATAGCTCCGCAAAGAATATCCGTTCCGGAGGATACGTTTTTTATAATCCTCCCCGACTGCCTGCACCTGTTCCATCGGAATCTCCGGAAGATCGAACGTACAAGCCCATATCCACTTATATTTCCACAACAAGTCATCTTCCTTGATCACATCCTTGTGATTCTCGTAATCATCCAGAATTTTAGAGAACACGGTAATCTCCTCAGCATCCGCCGAGAGAAGATTCAGTTCATAAATAAGATCCAGTCTCATCTCCGTAGCCCATTCCACATCTTCGTTCTCATCAGCGATACGGATGGCTTCTTTCAACAGATTGGCTTTTTCGCGGGGATGCAGGTTCTTATTCTGTGTCTGCAACAGCAATTTTTGTATTTCAAGTGTGTATCTCATTCTCTTTCTTTAATTCAGGAAATTTATAAAATCATTCATTTTCGAAGTCATCAGTTCACTTAGCGAATGGTTGAAAAGCTCCATTTCTTCGCTGTTTACCGGATATTTACCTTGCAGAAGCGACTGTACATACAATATATGCACCACATGCCGGAACAGTTTATTGTCTCCTTGTATTTGCAATAAGGTCTGCACCATTTCATTATCCGCATTGAAAGTGAGTGTCGGCGGAATCTGCTTTGCAGTATTCACAGCCCCCAACACAGCCGCCAACGGGTTATTAGCACTTTTAGCGGCATTCTCCTTTTCCTCCGCCACAAAAATAACCGGAATATCTACCGGAGTAAAATGCTTCAGACGACAGATACAGCCAAACCGTTTCAACAGTTCGTTCGCTTTCACCTCAAAAGCCTGAGATTCCTGGTTCGCCTCCACTTCACCAAACTGCTCCAGCAACCGTGAAGGAGATATTTCATCCAAAGTAAGTTCCGGATTCAGACGGACATACTTTTTCAACAAAGTTTCATCAAACGTATAAGCAGCATTCACGACCAGCCAACCCTGTGCTCCGGCTATACGCCGCACTTGCCGGAAATCCTCCAGATTCTTGGTATAACATATCACATTGCTTGCCGAACGAATATTTCCAAAGCTACGCAACCCCTTATTGGTTTCAAAAGGAAGGTAATCCATAAACAAACGGAGCAATTCATTATCCTCCGAAGCAATCGCCTTGATATGAAAGTGATGAACATCCAGAATCCGGTTGAACATGGCACGGTCATTCTGCACCAATCCCCGCAGATAATCCTTGATAGCCACCCCGATTTCTTTTCGGGCATCCTTCAGCTGGTCATTACTCACCAAAGACTCCCGGGAAGCAGTAGACAGCAACCCGTCCGCATTCACCAGACAACGGATAAAAAAAGCCCACGACGGCAACAGATTGCAATCATCCTCGCTCAACAGCATACGCTTGAGATAGACCTTATGAGAGTTGCGCACTGAAAATTGCGTACGGAAAGGCAGGACATAAAGCACCCCTTCCACTTTGCCGCTTTCAGTATAGATCCGGAAAGCATCGAGAGCAGACGACTGAAACACTTTCGCCCCATAATCCAGCAACTCCTTACGAGTCGCCTTCGGGTCAAGCCATACAGGTGAAGGCGTATTTACCAACTCCTCCTCCCCCTGATAATGCAGATAGATAGGATACGGCAACACTTCCCCGTAACTCACCAGTATCTTCTTAAACGTTTCATATTCAAAAAGATGCATCCAGTCTCCTTTCGGGTGCAATACCACCTGCGACCCGATGGGCCGTTCTTCGTCTGATAAAGTCAGCTGATACGTCCCATCCACTTTTCCACACCAGCAAACAGGTTGTCCGCCCATTGCCGAACGGCTCTCTACGGTGATTTCATTAGTCACCACAAAACAAGACAACAATCCGATACCGAACCTTCCGATAAAATCGTCCGCATCGGGAGTATCCCGCTTTGAACTCTCCCCGATAACAGTCAGAAAACGATAAACTTCCTCCTCTTTCAGTCCGATACCATTATCCCGGAATACCACTGTCTTGTCCTCATTCAGAAAGACATCGATGCGACCTTTGTAATTCTCGTCAATATTGCGTAGTGCCGTGATGGCATCTACACAATTCTGCAACAGTTCGCGAACAAAAGTATTCGGATTACTATAAATGTGCTCTGATAACAGGGCAATCATACCTTTAAGATTGACCTGAAACAGATTATTTCCTTCTTTTTCCATGTTCCTCTTCTACTTCCTCCTCCTTCCGGTGATTTTAAGAGCTTTCTCATTGCCATTCTCTGCGGCCTTTTCGAACCACTCCATGGCTATTTCATCGTTTTCTTCCACACCATTTCCTGTCAGATAGGCATTTCCAAGTTCAAATTGTGCTTTATCGTTGTTTTTCTCGGCAGCTTTCAGCAACCATTGCACCGCAGCTTCCGGATCAGGGTTACAACCTTCGCCATACATCATCATCTTACCCAGATAATAAGTCGCAGCGATATTCTCATGCCCCGCCGCATCCGTAAACCAGCGATAAGCTTCGGCATAATTCTGCTTCACACCTACTCCGTTATAATAGCAAAGTCCGGTACGATACATACTCATCGTATTCCCATTATCCGCAGCCAGTGTATAATATTTAAAAGCCTCCGTTTCATTATCTTCCACTCCGATACCCATTTCATAACAGATACCCAGTCCTTCACTGTACCATTCATACTCGGCAGCTTTCTTGAAATAAGCAAAAGCCTTTTCCGACTCATTCAGGCTGTCATAATCATACAGATAATACTCACCCATACGCAACATAGCCATCGGAATCTCATTAGCCACCGCCTTGTCATACCATTCCACAGCCGTTTTATTATCTTCCAGACAGGGACCGCAACCGAAGAAATAATAATCTCCCATCTTAAACTGCGCATAACCATAGTCCTGCTCGGCAGCCTTCATCATATATTCCACTGCCTTTTGAGGATTCTCTTCCACGCCATTGCCGTTCTCATAAGCCATCCCCAATTCGGTCAGACAACGGGCTTCATTCTTTTCCGCCCCTTTACTAAACCATTCGAGTGCCTTATCCCAGTTTTCTTCCGTCCCGATACCTTCTCTATAGCAACGTCCCAAAGCAAAGATCGCATCATTATCGTCCGCTTCAGCCGCCTTTGTATACCAAGCGAAAGCCTCTTCCGGTTTCACTTCGCCAAGAACACCCTTTTCCATATAAAGTCCTACACGGAACATTGCATAAGGATAACCCTGTTCGGCCGCCTTGCTAATCAGTTCAAAAGACTTTTCATAGTTCTTCTCCACTCCATCGCCATTCTCATATAAGAATGCCAGTTCCACAAGGGCAAAGCAAGCACCCAGTTCGGCCGCTTTTTCATAATATTCCCTTGATTTTACAGGGTCCTTCACACCACTATATTCATTAGCCAGATAAAGAGCCACACGGCAATACCCATCGGCATTATTCAGCGAAGCCGCCTTTTCATAATACTCCAATGCCTTCGCATAATCCGGTTCTTCAGACAAGAAGCCACGTTCATACATCCAGCCCAAACGATAAGCTGCACTTCCCGAACCCAATTCAATGGCTTTCTCCAACAACTCTTTCGCGCGATTCATGTCTTCCGACACCAAATCACCGTTGAAATAGATATTGGCCAGTCCTTCGATACCTTGTATGTAATCATCCTCCACGCAGCGGTTCAGACACATCAGTCCACGTTCCACGTCCTTATATTCATCATTATACAGGTAGATCAATGACAGTTCATACGCACTGTATGGTTCACAATAAAGCATGCCCTTTTCCAGCCACTCAATCGCCTTAGGCATATCCAGCCATTCCTCTTCCTGATAGTTATATCCCAGGAAATTGGCGGCAGACCACACACCGGCATGCCAGGCCTTTTCCCAAAGTTCGAAACTCAGTTCTTTCGGTTTATTCAGTTCCGGATAACGGAAATAAAGCGTAGCCAGATTTTTAAGACTATAAAGATTGGGAACAATTTCCAGAGCTTTTTCGTAGTAAGCAGCTTCCTCTGCCACGTTACCTTCCGCCCTGTCGAGCGCATCTCCCAACGATGCATATACATGAGCACGCAAACGTTCACCTTCAGGCAATTCGGCAAGCAGGTCATTCCGTATCTGTAATGCCTTTGCTTTATCTCCTGTAAATTCTTCGACAAAAGCACGATAATGCTTTCCCCACCAAATAGCTTCGGGAGAAGTGAGAGCGGCAAAACGCCGTTCCCCCTCTTCTTTATCTTGTTCACAATAAAATCCCATGTATCGCCAATAGGCAACAGTTGCTTCCGCTTCAGCCCACCCCATATCGGCAGCTTTCTCGTAGTATGGAAACAAATAACTCATATCCCGCTTTCCATAACGGGCTTCAGAATATTGTGCACCTTTCTGCGCCCATCCCGCACCGCTAAACTCTGCTACACGGTCGCATACCTGCATCACCTTTTCCCACCAGAATTCATATTCTTCCGCATTGAGACCGACCTCTACGTTACAGTCAAAAGCACTGAATATCAGTTCAAAAAAATCTTCTGTTAATTTCTCGTCTTCTTTTGTGTCCAAAGCATATTCACATACAGCCAATGCTTCCCACCAGTTTTCCGCACTTAATAATGAAGCCGGTGTATACTGCGGAAACCATCCCCTTGCAGGTTGTCCGGATGCTTTAATTTTAGCGGATAACTCCCCAAATTTCTCTTTTAAAGTTTTCATGATATAGACTTTACCTTAATTTTGTGTCACTAGTCAATAAAAATCTCATAACGAGTGCAAGGTACAAATATTGACCGAATGCACAAACAAGAGTCTTAAAAAAGATAAGACTGATATACTATTTAGGCACGGATTACGCGGACTGCACTGTTACTCTATCATACAGATATTTAGAGGAACCGTGAAATCCGTGTAATCCGTGCCTATTTTATAATCCCAAAAGTTGTCGTAACCGTTGCACCGATGTTTCAATCTGCCAACGGTCTTCCAATTCGTCTGCATTAAAGATATATTGAGCCTGGTGATAAAAAGGAGCCCGCTTCTCCAGTGCCTGAATAATGAACGCTTTCAGTTCTTCATCCTCTTTCCCTTGAAGAATAGGACGTTGCTGCTTAGCCACACGCAAACGCCTGAAAAGCACATCCGGATGCACATCGAGAAAAACCGTCTTTCCGGTCCGGTTCATAAACTCCATATTATCATAAAAACAAGGCGCTCCACCTCCCGTCGAGATTACCACATTCTCAAACTCGGCTACTTCATGGAGCATATTTCTCTCCAGCTCCCTGAATCCTGTTTCGCCTCGTTCAATGAATAATTCTCCAACGGTTTTGTGAAAACGCTCTTCAATATACCAGTCCAGATCAATGAACGGTATATCCATATGCCGGGCAAAAGCCTTACCCAACGTCGTTTTTCCGGCACCCATATAGCCGGTAAGGAAGATACGAACCATAAATGATTAATTTTGCTCACAAAATTAATCATTTAATGAAGAATGAAGAATGAAGAATAAAGAATTTTAGCCATTATGTCATCCAATTCTTCATTATTCCTTCTTTATTTCCGATTTATTTAAAGATTCTCACCCGTTCTTCAAGCGGCTGGAATTCTTTTTCACCCGGTTTGCCGACAGGAAGTCCGAACGGCATTTCCGCAATCAGATGCCAATGTTCCGGCAAATCCCATGCACGGCGCACTTCTTCATCAATCAACGGGTTATAGTGTTGTAGCGATGCTCCGAAACCTACATCTTCAAGCATTACCCAGATAGCTAACTGGTGCATGGCAGAAGTCTGCAATGACCATCCCGGGAAATTCTCCTGATAAGACGGGAAAGCCTCCTGAAGCCCTTTCACAACCTTCTGATCCTCAAAAAACAACACAGTGCCATAACCACAGGCAAACGAATGATCTATCTTCTCTTCTGTCTTGACAAACGCTTCGGCCGGCACAATCTTCTTCAATGCATCCTTCACGATCTGCCACAATTTCTGATGCGATTCTCCCAATAGAAGTACCACACGGGTAGATTGCGAATTAAATGCCGACGGCACGTGGCGCACAGTCATATTAACGATACATTCGATCTCCTGATCGGATATAGGTGACTGATTAGTAATTGAATAGTAAGTTCGACGTTGTTTCAAAGCTTCACTAAAAGATCTTTCCATCATGGTTCCTTTCTTATTTTATATTCTTAAAACTCTCTTTTTTTTATAACAAGTAGCCCCCCTAACTTGTTCAGTTAGAGAATATATTTGTACCTTCGCAGCGTCAATTCATTGACTATCTAAAATTATCGTCGGAAAAAATGGCTAAACAGAAATTTTATGTAGTATGGGAAGGTGTCACACCCGGAGTTTATACTTCCTGGACAGACTGCCAACTTCAAATCAAAGGATATGAAGCTGCCAAATACAAATCATTTGACACGCGCGAAGAAGCGGAACGCGCGTTGACAATGTCTCCCTATGCTTATATCGGCAAGAACGCAAAGGCTAAATCAGGAGGTCCCAAACCTTCTTCAGATACTTTACCTTCTTGTGTGATCGACAATAGCCTGGCTGTCGATGCGGCCTGTAGCGGTAATCCGGGACCGATGGAATATCGCGGCGTACACATTGCCAGCCGTCAGGAGATTTTTCATTTCGGCCCGATGAAGGGAACAAATAATATCGGTGAGTTTCTAGCCATCGTACACGGCTTGGCTTTGTTGAAGAAGAAAGGTTTCGATATGCCCATTTACAGCGACAGCGTGAATGCCATCAGCTGGGTGCGACAGAAAAAGTGCAAGACCAAACTTCCCCGGACTCCGGAAACAGAAGAACTGTTTCTACTAATTGAACGGGCGGAGAAATGGTTGCAAGGAAACACGTATACTACTCGTATCCTGAAATGGGAAACCAAAGAATGGGGAGAGATTCCGGCCGACTTCGGCAGAAAATAAAAGAACATAAATTTCAATATAAGAAAAAGATGAAAACATTGACTTCAAGCAAAGCTTTCTGGCTGTTACTAGTCATTTGCGTAGTTACCATCCTGCCTTTCCTCGGTTTATCGGAGTACCACACCAAAGGGGAGCCTCGCGAATCTATCGTCTCCTACTCCATGCTGGATAGCGGAAACTGGATTTTACCCAGAAACAACGGAGGAGAAATGGCTTACAAACCGCCTTTCTTCCACTGGAGCATTGCTGCTGTCTCGGCAGCAGTAAACGGAGGGCAAGTCACAGAAATGACCTCCCGCTTGCCGTCTGCCATCGCCTTGATTGCCATGACTCTCTGCGGCTTTCTGTTCTTTGCCAAAAGAAAAGGAGTGGAACTGGCGCTGTTAGCCGCCTTTATTACCCTGACTAATTTTGAACTGCATCGGGCCGGAGCAAACTGCCGGGTAGACATGGTATTGACAGCTCTCACCGTTGGCGCTCTTTATTGTCTCTACAAATGGTATGAGAAGGGGCTTAAAGGTATTCCCTGGCTGGCCATTCTCCTGATGAGTTGCGGCACACTGACTAAAGGGCCGGTAGGTACTATCATTCCATGTTTGGTTGTAGGCATCTTTTTATTACTCCGGGGTGTCAACTTCTTCAAAGCATTCCTGTTACTTTCCGCCTGGGCCATTCTTTCACTCATCCTGCCTTTCTGCTGGTATGTCGCTGCTTACCAACAAGGCGGAGAAGAATTTCTGGCATTGGTTATGGAAGAAAATCTCGGTCGTATGACCAATACCATGAGTTATGATTCATGTGTGAACCCCTGGCATTATAATTTTGTGACCTTGTTTGCCGGATACGTTCCCTGGACACTGTTAGTCGTGCTCTCCCTGTTCAGCCTGACTTACCATAAATTCAGCATCCAACCTGCCGCGTGGTGGAAACGTTTCACCACATGGATAAAGAATATGGATCCGGTGGATTTATTCTCTTTCACCAGCATCGTCGTAATCTTCGTCTTCTACTGTATCCCGCAGAGCAAACGTAGTGTATATCTGATGCCGATCTATCCTTTCATTGCTTATTTCCTTGCCAAATATCTATTCTATCTGGTTAAGAAGCAATCCAAAGTCATCAAGGTATACGGAAGTATTCTTGCAGTAATCAGCCTGTTACTGTTCACCTGCTTCATCGTATTAAAATGCGGACTCATCCCCGAAACGATTTTCCACGGTCGCCACGCACAAGACAACATTAATTTCATGCGTGCCATACAGAATATCAACGGAGCAAGAGCCTTGATACTGATTGCCATTCCTACCATTCTCGGTATCTACTGGTGGTTCTATCAACGGAAAAATGCATTAAGCAACCGCTTCCTGTATGCCCTCGTTGTGCTAACAATGGGATTATACCTTGCACTGGACGGTGCTTACCAACCGGCGGCATTAAATTCGAAATCGGTGAAATTCATCGCTGCAGAAATAGAAAAGGTTGCGCCGGAAAACGAAGGGACTATGTATGAGTTCATTGAAGAAAGTCTGCATGCAGCAGGTGACCCCGTACATTACTTCGAACTCAACTTCTATCTGCGCAACCGTCTCGACAACTTCTACCGGAAACGTCCTTCGGAAGGTTTCTTGTTAATCGGCACGAATGATGCAGAGAAATATCTTCCCGAATTCGAGAAAGAAGGGTATCAGTTTGAGCAGGTGTATGAATCTCCCAAACGAGTACTCCGGCAAATAGCCAAGGTATACAAGTTCGTTAAAAAACAACAGCCTGAAAATACCGAAACGACTACTCCTATTGTTGAGTGAAAGGTATAGAATTAAGCGTTTTTCCATGCTTCACAAGGAACTCCGCCGATTGGAGCATGGAAAAACTATATTCTTTCAAAGGCAAAAAGCTATCATCCATCGGAACAGCATTCAATTTGCCGTTACCTATATGATAAGTAAGTTCCTGCTGAGTCTCGTAATTATAAAGATAGAGTAACGTATCATTGCGTCCCACCACCATATTGTCAGCAGTATAGAACATACAGGGACGTTCTTCCTTCAACAAGTCTACCCCAAAATTATTCTGTAAATAATCAATATTCAACAACCCTAATATCGTTGGCTGTATATCTACCTGACCGCCAAATGTAGTTTTCTCTTCCGGCTGAATACGGCTGGAGTAAATCATCAGCGGAATATGGTTATAAGACTCCGGCAATTCACATTCGGCGTCTCCCACCAGTTTGCCATGATCCCCTTCCAATACGAATATCGTATTATCAAACCAGGGTTGTTTACGCGCCTCTTCAAAGAACTGGCGCAAAGCCCAATCCGCATACTCAACGATCTGCGTCTCCGGTTCACTTGTTTTCGGATGGAAGAAAGGAGGTATCACATACGGCGGATGATTACTGATGGACAGTAACGTAGCAAAAAACGGTTGTCCGGTGGCAGCCCGCTGATTCAATACCGGAATTGCGTAGTCATACAAGAAATCATCCTGCACTCCAAAGCTATTCACCACCTTATCAGCCGGATAGTTTTCTTGTGAGAACACTTCATCATAGCCGTTTGTCCGGAAGAAAGCGTTCATATTATCATACTGCCCTTCATGCGTCATAAAGAAAAGGTTGTAATAGCCGTTTTCTTTCAATACGGTAGGCAGTCCCGAATAGCGGGGAATGACAGAGCCTTTCATCAGGTTCCGTTTCATCATAGCGGGAAAAGAATACAAGGTAGCATACAAACCGTGGTTCGTATGGATTCCTGCGGAATAGAAATTGCGGAAACTGATAGAACGGGTATACAGGCTATCCAGGAAAGGAGTCAAGGTCTCCGATTGCCCGAAATGCTTCATAAACTTGCAGGACATAGACTCCATCATAATCAATACAACATTAGGACGGTGCCGTTGTACGCTATCCGTCATCGAAGGATGCCTATAAACAGCCAGCGGTGACACATTCGCTTCCCCCGGCCGGTTGAGCAGAGCCTGCGCCTTAGTGATTGCTTCCTGTTCATCCATCAGATGCAAGTATTTATTTTCAGGCCGCATATCATCCATCACGCTTGTCAGCAGATTAAAGGTAGGGCTTACTCCCAGTTGATTGAGAAAAGCGTCCTGACAGAAATATGCCGCACTCACTTTGATCGGATTATACCCTGTACGTCCCCGGATTCCAAAGATGCAGAGTCCGATTAAACAGGCTCCGATCAGAACCGCCCCTCCTCGCTTCCAATAAGGAAACGGAGCGGAAATGGTAAGGCTACGATGATGGAAATAACGCGCCAGATAGATAAGCCAAGCTACGAATCCGCCCAGAAGGAGAAGAAATAATCCGATGGACAGATAATAGGCACTTTCACCCAATATCATTCCGGCGGTAGTTCCCGCATAACCGAACCATTCGAATATGGAAGAATTGATATGTTTAAAGAAATAGGCAAAATAAGGAATGTCTGACGCACTGATTAAATAAACCAATCCATAAAAGACACTGAAAAAGATCGTAAAGAAACGGAACAACGCTTTCCCATAATAGTTGCAAACTCCACACACCACTGCAACTACCAGAGGCAACAGAAGTATGTAACAGCCTATCACATTGTCAAACCAGACACCATGCACAAAAGCAAGCATCGAAAGTGTCTTATCCGACAAGGCTTCAGAGGTCAACTGATGATAAGATGAGATGAAAAGTACCAGGCGAAACAGTCCTGCGACCAGCAAAGCCGAAACATGTATGGCAAGTATATATACAACAAGATTTAGAAAACGTTTCATAATAGCCTTTTCTTTTTATGAATTAAATAAAAGGGGTTGAATAGTGTTATTACCTCCCTTTATAGATATAAACGAAATGAAGAATCAGGAAATTGACAGGCACCACGATAATCATTACCAGTATCGGTGCAAGCAGTTCACCCGCGCCTATCCAAAGGAAGAGATTCAGCAAACCGATCTCAAGCAGGTAATTAATCAGATGACTAAAACCAAAGCCAATCGCATTATGCGAGGATGGCTTGGAACGAAAGGTAAAGAAAGTAGTCAGGAAGTAGTTGCAGACAAATCCCACAGCATAACCGGCCGTAAAGGAGATATTGGCATTCGCAACCAACAAGACCAGGCAATATACACCGTAATGAATGGCCGAAGATATAGTGCCGACAACTCCAAAACGAACAAACTGCCAGAACTTATCCCGCCAATCCGGGTGCTTCTCAAGTATAGCCTTACTTATTCTGATCATCGTACAACACTTCTTCCACATTATAGAGCGGACGACGTTTTACCTCTTTATAAATCTTGCCAATATACAGTCCGACAGCTCCTATGGATAATAAAACAACTCCGCCTACAAACCAGATTGATAACATCAAAGAAGCCCAGCCATGTTCCGCAGTACCCGAAATCAATGCGTAAAGAACATAGATTCCAATCAAAATACTGATAAAAACAAAGATACCTCCCAGATAAACAATTCCGTAAATAGGCTTTACCGAGAAAGAGGTTATCCCGTCCAAAGCCAGACTGAACATCTTTCTCACTGTATATTTGGAAGTTCCGGCTGTCCGTTCCCGGATCACATCATCTACCGTAGTAGAAGGGAAGCCGAGCAACGGGATAATACCACGCAGATAGACATTGCGTTCCTGATAATGAGACAACTGTTCCAGCACTCTCCGGCTTAGAAAACGAAAATCCGCATGATTGTAGATAGTCTCTACTCCCATCCGGTGCTGTAGTTTATAAAAAGCAGTTGCGGAAAGACGTTTCAGCATCGGGTCTGCCTGACGGGATACTTTCACCCCATATACTACATCATATCCTTCCGTATAGGCATCGATCATCTCCTCAATCGCATTCAGATCATCCTGCAAATCGGCATCCATGGTAATAACGGCATCACTCCAGTCTTTAGCGGTCATCATACCCGCCATGATTGCATACTGATGTCCTACGTTCCGTGCCAGATTCATTCCTTTTATATAAGGATTCGTCCCGTGCAGTTTCTTAATGATGCTCCATGTACGATCTTTACTGCCATCATTTACAAAGAGCACAAAGCTGTCGGCACTGATCTTCTCTTTCGCCACCAGTTCATCAAACAAGGCTGTCAAACGGGCGGCCGAATCTTCCAACACTTCCTCCTCATTATAGCAGGGGGATACAATAGCCAATTTTATCATTTTTCGTCCGGTTTATTCAGTTCAGCCAGTTTTATCTGTGCAAATTCCGAGTAAGTCATAAAAGCATATCCTTTTTCTTTCAGTTTGCGGATCAGCCTATCCAGACGTTCCTCCATTCCCTTACCGGAATGATTGCGGATAATAAAAGGCATCTTAAATTCAGGATGTTCACCCAACGGGTAGAATTCCCACGGGTGGAAATAAGTCACAAAATATCCGTCATGCTTCAATACCCGGTTTACCAGGAGTTGATACAGCCACATCGGCAGATTATGACAAGACAACCAAAATAGCGGGAAGCGAATCCACGGAGTTACAGAAGCCGGGATTTGAAGTAACTTACCCGTCATAAAGCAGGTACGCGGCTCCGACAAATGCATATATCTTCCGGGGATAAATGCGGGATTCAATGAGGAGTTATATACATACCCCATCCGTTCAAGTTCCGTATCTGATACGGGGAACATACGCGGCTGGCGATAGCCTTGTATCGTCCTGCCGGTAAGGCGTTCCAGAATTTCTTTTGAACGACTGACATCCGAAGCCTGTGGCCGCCAATGGTCACATCCATGTGCAGCAACTTCATGTCCTTCGTCCATAATGCGCCGCATCACTTCCGGCGCATTTTCTGCAAAATTGCTTGTACAAAAGAAAGTAGCTTTCACCCCGTTGTTTTTCAGGCAGTCCAGTATCCGGTTCGTACCATAGACTGACACTTTCATTGCTTCATCCAGCGGAAAGTCTACACCATGCTCACGAGGTACATCAAATTCTTCCGTATCAAAACTTAATAATATCATTGCAATATCAAGAATTACAACTGCTGCATATCATGCAGACGTTTATAGTAACCGTTTAACTCAATGAGTTCTTCATGCTTACCACGTTCCACAATCTCACCCTCATACAACACACAGATTTCATCTGCATTCTTAATTGTAGAAAGACGATGGGCAATAGCAATCGTCGTACGTGTTTTCATCAAACGTTCCAACGCTTCCTGCACAAGACGTTCTGATTCGGTATCCAAAGCAGAAGTAGCCTCATCAAGAATCAGAATCGGAGGATTCTTCAGAATAGCACGCGCGATACTGATACGCTGGCGCTGGCCACCGGACAATTTTCCACCACGGTCACCGATATTCATATTATATCCTTCCGGTTTCTCCATGATGAAATCATGCGCATTGGCTATCTTTGCCGCTTCTACAACTTGTTCCATTGTAGCATTCTCCACACCAAAAGCAATGTTATTAAAGAATGTATCATTAAACAGAATAGCCTCCTGGTTTACATTACCAATCAAACTGCGCAAATCCGCAATACGTACATCACGAATACTTGTTCCGTCAATGGTAATATCACCCTCCTGCACATCATGATAACGCGGCAATAAATCGACTAATGTGGATTTACCGGATCCCGATTGTCCAACCAGTGCAATCGTCTTCCCTTTAGGAACTGTCAGGTTTACATGTTTCAGCACCTCTCTCTTACCATCATAGCTGAAAGAGATATCTTTAAATTCTATTTTATCAAACAAACCTTTCAACGGTTTCGGATTCGGAATTTCCTTAATCTTATTCTCTGCCTTCAGGATTTTATCAACACGTTCCATGGAAGCCAAACCTTTCGGAATGTTGTATCCAGCTTTTGCAAAATCTTTCAACGGATTGATTACACTATATAAGATAACCATATAGAAGATGAATGTAGGAGCATCGATGCTTGCATTCTGTCCCAAAATCAATGTACCTCCAAACCACAATACGGCTACAATCAGGATTGTTCCTAAAAACTCACTCATCGGATGAGCCATAGCCTGACGTATGGCAACCTTGTTTGTCGCATCCCGGAGCTCGTTGCTACATTTGGTGAAGCGGTTAATCATTTTATCTTCCGCAATAAAAGCCTTGATGATGCGCAAGCCTCCCAGTGTTTCTTCCAATTGCGACATCGTATCACTCCATTTCGACTGCGCCTCCAATGACTGGCGTTTCAGTTTTCTTCCGACTACTCCCATCAGCCAACCCATTCCCGGCAATACAACGATAGTAAAGAGTGTCAACTGCCAACTAACCGTAACCAATGTCACAAAATATATAATAATCAGAATTGGACTTTTCATCAACATATCCAATGAACTAGTGATGGAATTTTCCACTTCCCCCACATCACCACTCATACGAGCTATAATATCTCCCTTTCTTTCTTCCGAAAAAAAAGACATCGGCAGACGCATAACCTTAGCATACACCATAATACGAATATCACGTACCACTCCTGTACGCAATGGAATCATCACGGCTGAAGAAGCAAAGTAACAACCAGTTTTAAACAATGTCATTACCATCAGGAACAGTCCCAAGAATATAAGAGCCATAGTGGGACCATTATCCACGATCATCTGAGATATGTAATAATAGAAGTTATTCTTGGCAACATCCGCTAAATCTCCACTACCCCATTCCATAAAATGGTACACTTTATCCGCTCCTTCTGTTTTAAACAGAATACTCAAGATAGGAATCAAAAAAGTAAATGAGAATACATTGAATACAGCAGACAAAATATTCAGCAAAACAGCCCAGCCGATATACTTCTTATAAGGCGACACAAAACGTCGCATTAGTTGTAGAAATTCCTTCATTATTTACCATTAAAAAAGTTAAGACCGCAAAGATACAATAAAACTGATTAACAGACAGTAGTTTCAGCTAATTATTAACGCGATTTATCGAAAAGCGTTCTTCAATAAATGAAAAATGACTTAATAATTCTCTTTCAGCCAAATTCCCAAAAAACGATCATATATCTGACAGATTCCCATTTCCTGAGTCACGAAATCCTTTTCCAGTAACCCTTTTAGTGCTGCTTGGACTGAACTAGCAGAAGCCAGTCTGTATTTTCTAATGAAAGCACCGGAAGTGACAGCTTTAGCCTTTCCCTCTTTAGTGATAGCAATCAGCAACTCCTTTTGTTTTTCCGGCAAACGAAAAAGAATCTCCGAATAAGTATATCTGAATGAATCAATAATCTGCCGAATAGCGCCTGGCACCATTTCAACTCTACAGACTCCCTGTTCCGGAGTCATGTCATAAAGCGTATTCAACACTTTTTGTATATACCATGTGATTCCCTCAAACTGTTGATAAATCGAAATAATAGCGTTTTCTTCTATTTCTTTGCCCGCACGCTTGAAATGAGTACCTGCAAAACGAATATATTCTTCTAAAGGAATACTTTCCAAATGCATCATTGATACACTTTGATAAAAAGGCCGGGAAGGCGTTAAAAACATATTTCCCATCACATGCCGCTGACTCCCTGCAAAAATGAAACGTGCATTATTACAATGTTGCACATAGGTCCGAAGAGTAGCTTCCACATTTTTCTCTACATATCCGGAAATCTGCTGGAATTCATCAATTGCAACCAGACAAGGTTTATCCGCCTGTTCCAAATACCGAAAGATTTCATCGAGTGTAGTAGCCGGAGCTTGTATATCCCCTAGCCCCAAATTCAAAGAAGGCATACCATTCACATCAAAAGAGATACTGGCTTGCAAAGATTTCACACATTCCCAAAAGCTCTGCAAAGCTTTCTTCCCCACAGGTTTCAGCACTTCCAGAATCTCCTTACTAAGTGCAAAGACCAAATCACGCAATGAACGGCTATCATATATATCAATAAAAAAGGTATAGTAACCCTGTTTAATTTCAGGAAACTGAAAGCAATGACGGATCAGCCCTGTCTTTCCCATTCGCCGGGTAGAGACAAGAGCCAAATTATTCCCATTCATCACCTCGCGCACCAACTGTTCGCTCTCAAAACGGCGATCGCAAAAATAATCAGCAGAGACATATCCGCTTGTTATAAAAGGATTTCTTATCATAGTCTTCATACATCTCACGTTATTACGCAAAGATAATTATTATAAAATAATAAAAGCCATCTACTATACATTATTTCATCATCATCCTTACTCAACAGGCACCACATGATAATAGACCCCGCGCGTTTTCCTGAACGACTTTACTCCCAATCTCTGCAAGATACGCCCGAAATAATTAACTTGCCCGGAAGAAAATTTCATTTTACTTGCTTTTTGTATCCGCTGCAATATATCTGCAGCAAGCAACCACTCTCCCTCTTCTTCCTCTTCCGCTGCCCGGTAATATACCTGAAACAATTGTTCAATCACCGGAGACTGTTCAAATTCCCGATTAGCTTCCGTCATGATAGCCTCTTCCTTCTCATCAAACCAGTAGCGTTCATTACTACGCAGCAATGCCATTGCCTGCGCATACAATTGTTCATAATCAATAGGGTGGACCACATCAATCACTCCCGTCACCTCGACACCGATAAAACGACGACTGCCGGAAGTATCCGTCAGCAAATCTTTATGATTACTCGTACCTATAAAAGAAGCGTACCGGCGAAGCTCCTCCACTGCCGAAGCATTCGGACGTCGCGTATTGACAACAGGCTTTTGCAGAATATGCTTGAGAAAAGACTGCTGATTGATGCCAATCTGATCAAACTCATCCATATTAATCAATAGAAAACGATTCAAATACAGTTCGGCATCCCGTTTCCGGCTGAAATCAATACTGTCCGTATAATACGCCTGCAAACACGGGGGCAAGACCAATCGGCAAAATGTAGATTTACGATAGGCTTGCGGACCGATTAATATTGGCGAAGTACTGTTCGCGTGATTCTTACCCATCCCACGCCAGTGTGCAACCATACTAAGAAACCAGCGACGAAACAATTGAGTCCAATAAGGATGATCACAAGGAACCCGTTTGGCAAGATTACCAATATAATCTTTGCCGTTCCAGCGAGGAAGGTCATAAAGAAATTCTTCGACTGGCTGATAGAGCGGCACATGATCCGAATTCAGGTAACGCACGACATCTTTATCCCAAAGTTTAAGTCCCTCATATTGTGCATTCATTGTAATGCTTGCCATCAACCGTTTATCCACCGGACGAAAATAAAAATTAAAGCTATTCCGTTCGCGACATTCCACTTGTGATGTCAGTTGGTTGAAACGAAAATCATAACGCCGTTTCATAAACTCGTCCATCTGCATGACAAATAATTGTTCCGGCAAGAGACTACTCTTACTCGCAAATCCCTCACAAGTGCGGTATACATTTCGTACGGTTTCCCGAACCAATGTATCGTCCTTCGGCAAGCGATAATGGGCACGAGACCATCGTACTGTATCTTCTTCAGGAATACCGGCACGGAAACAATGTCCCGCAAGGTTAATCAAAAGCGATTGTTTGTCTCCTTCCGATTGATAATCAGTCTCTTCATCCAGCGCACGTGCAAAAGCAGCTTCGAAAAGTACAGAAAGCGCATTACATTTTTCATATCCCGGCGCAAGCCGTTGCAACGGCGAAGTTTCCGTTTGCACCCGTTCGCGATAAGTCACCTCACCCGGCATAGCCGCAGGCTGCTTCATATAAATAGGCATTGCATTGGAATTAAAATACAAGTTCGGGTCAAAAGTTAAACGACAATATTGCTCCAACGAAGGCACTTTCAGTTCAATATCATAAGGGAGTTGTGGCTGATAATATTTCACTGCCAACCGATAGGCATGCGCATGAAAAAGCTCTGCTTCCTCACTAGTTGTCGGCAGAAGATCATTGGGATAAGTAAAACGTACCCATACTTTCACAGACTTTCCGGAAGAACCGGTGAAAGCTAAGTAAGTCTGCGGAAGTTCCTTTACCCGTTCTTTCACTTCATCCGCTTCCATGTGCCCGGACAAGTTGTTGACCTGAATCATCACAATGCCATTATATTCACTCATCGTCGTTATGCCGCCTTTGCGAAAAAAGGCGGCTGCGGGTATCAACTTCGGTACATTCTGTACATAGTCATTTTTATCACCCGGAAGCATAAAAGGCAGGACTTCTCTCATTTTTGAGACAGGCTGTGCTTTGGTTTCCACTTTCATTTGCTCCACGAGCTGTTCAATTCTTAACGTACGCATAGTGTTCACCTTGCCATCGTCTCTTACCAGTGTTATTCTCATTACTTCATTTATTTGTCCTGCATGTGTTTGTAGGGCGATTATTATGATACAAAGATACTGTAAATATTACATACAAACAACTTTTCCGGAAATACTTACTACACCTCTCTACTAGAAAAGATTTTTCAATTTCATTTCTCATATTCTCATAGATTTAAGATAAAGCACATATAATCAAAGAAGTACATTATGAGAAACGTTTTTAAAATAGGCATTTCTCATACTGCCCTCATCGATTTTCTTCAAAAAAACGCTATTTCTCATACTATTTCAGGGTATTTCTCATAGTCAGTTACAGCTATTCTCCTATTTATCCACCAAGCTTATCTTACAAAACATCTAGCTATTTCTTTCATGCAAACAACTAGTTAATTACTTGTTTTTCACCTAATAATGTCGTATCTTTGAAAGAGCATACCAACCGTTCCACTACAGTGCACAGGCCTGTTCACTACAGTAAAAAGATATGTCTACTAGAGTGAAAAGAACCGTTCACTGTAGTGGAACAATCAGGATGGCGGTTGAATAATAAAAGAATAAAGGCAAGATGTGATAAGCACATCAGGTATATAACATATAAACAACCATTAAATTAGAACAAAGATGGCAATACAATTCGAGTTTTATAAGAATCCCCAACCGGAGAAAGAAGGAGAAGAACCTAGTTATCACCCGCGGGTGGTTAATTTTCAACATGTGACCACTCAAAAGCTGGCAAGAGAAATCCATATGGCAACTACTTTCGGGAAAGCGGAAGTAGAAGCCATGCTAATGGAATTGAGCAGATGTATGGGAAACCACCTACGTGAAGGAGAACGAGTACATCTGGATGGAATCGGCTATTTCCAAATTACATTACAGGCTACCGAACCTGTACATTCGCTTGCCACTCGCGCAGACAAAGTGAAGCTAAAATCTATTAACTTCCAGGCCGACAGAGATTTAAAAAGTTTATGTATGAGTACTCACTTACGACGTTCAAAATACAAGCCACATTCGGCGTCCCTTTCAGAAGAAGAGATTGACAAGAAGCTCACTGGATATTTTGCAAATCACCCCGTATTGACCCGTTCCAATATGCAGTCACTCTGCTGTTTCACTCAAAGTATGGCCAGCAGACAAATCCGTCGCTTAAAGGCACAGGGCTACTTACAGAATATAGGCAAGCCCACACAGCCTATTTATATACCAACCCCGGGGCATTATGAGAAATGAGCTCAACGGGTATGAGAAATAAGCCAAATGAAGGCTAATTCGTGAATAAAACTATGAGAAATGCCGATTTTCAAAACATTTCTCATAGTTTATTCTATTAGTTATCTGGCACTTAGGTCATATTTATGAGAATATGAGAAACAAATATTTTATATCCATTCTGACAATGTAACTCCAGCTCGCGTGCAAGCTCATAGGGAATATCCGAAAAGAAACTTTGCAAGCGACGGAAAAAAGATTCATAATCACCGGCACGCACTTCACGAACAAATTTCAGAATTTCAAAAGGAGACTCCACCTTATTGACGTTCGCATAATAAGGAAGGAGAAAACGGATAAATCCTTCCTCCACTTCACGATTAGGAAAACCTAAACGATATATTCCAAAACGCTCATCATACCCCTTAATGGTGAGGTATCCGCTCTGATAAATCACCGGGATAGGATTGGTAGATTCGGCAACTCTACTCTAACCTTACCATCAACCGCTTATGCACGTTTATTTACGCCCCAGACATTATAAGAAAGAATATTTCCTGCAGGTTCCCCGTCAATACAGGAAGCCGACAATCCAAATCGGCAATTTACACCTGTAAGGCGTTTCTATTCCATCAGCTAAAATATAAGAATCAGGCACATCTGCAATCTGATCATACGTTTTACCTTCACCACCAACTTCCAAAATATATCTTCCATTGACCCTAAAATCTCCGGTTTTCTTCCCGTACTCCACTTCATTGTCACACGAAAGTTGATTGACCACAAACGTTTCACGTGCCGTTCCTATTTTCACAGGATGAGAAGCTAAAGCATATAGCAGATTAGGATTATCCAGGAAAATCTTATCCGGCTTTTGCATCTTCTTGACAGACAACAGATCCGCATATAGCAAATGGAGCAATTTCGCCTTTTCCAAGCTATTCAGATATTCGATGACAGTATTACGATGAACACCTATAGTTGTTGACAATTTGGAAATATCCACCTCAAAAGGAACAGAAGTTGCAAGAATGCCCAACAAGGCCTTTATCTTACGCACATTACCCACATCAATTCCGCACAACTGGGGTAATTCCGTTTCTACAATAAAATTAACAACCTGTTCTATACTTGTATAATAATCTATCTGATTTTTCAAATAAAACGGATAATATCCATATTGCAGATATTCCTTAAAAAGAGGTAAAGGGCGACACACTTTATTCACTTCCGAACAAATCTTTTCGGGCGAAGTCAAGACTTCTTCCAGCGTACATACGGGAAAGCTCATTTGTTTATAAAACAATAAAAATTCCCGGAAAGAGAGTCCCTGCATCTCATAAGGGATACAGCGTCTGGATAAGTCGGCATCAGCATTTAATATATTGAGTAAAGAGGACGCACTGAACACAACCTTCAAATCGGGATACATGTCATATACTTCTTTTATCTCCTTACTCCAAGTCGGATATTTATGTACCTCATCCAAAAAGAGATGCTTTCCACCATTCTTTACGAATACATCCGCCAATTCCAACAAAGTATGATTAGAGAAATAAACAGAATCCAATGTACAATAGAGCACGTCCCTACTATAAACCTCATAATGCAGTTTCATATACTGTAACATTAAAGTTGTTTTCCCCACTCCTCGAGGTCCTCTAATAGCCACCAACTGAGCATCCCAATTGATTCGATGCATCAATGTCCTTATAATTTCAGTCGATGTCAATAACAACAAACGGTCTTGTTTTGCAAAAAGAGTTTCCATATATTCCTATATCTTAGTATTATGAGATACAAAGATAATCATTTGCTGTTTGCAAACAGCATTTTCTCACACTTTTTGCTGTTTGCAAACAGCAAATGAACACACTCTCAACAAAAGGTGTCTCAAGCCTATATCTACCATATAATGTTCCACTTGATACAATACTTACGGAGAATTCCTGAAACCTTTTGTTCCACAATGGAATGGAGACGTAAGAGTTTTACTGTCAACGATGCACTCTCAAATCGTCAAAGGGTCAAGAAAGGAAACATTTCTTATCAGAATTGGAATAACATATGCAAAAAAGAAATAGGAGCAATTATTTAACATTGAACATTTATATAAGCAGAAAAGAATTGCCAGTAAGGGATCAAGTGATTATATAAAAAGAATGATTGCATACAAAATGGCAGAAAGCGACCTCAATAGACATCTGGTGTATTGTCAGAAAGCACATAAGACAAATTCGTAATATTCAGATACACCTTGTCCACTTTGCCTAAAAGTCTGACATCTTCCGTCTCTGCCCGAAGCTGATTAATTATTCCAGCCTTTTCCAGATAACACATCAAATCAGAAACCGTATTTCTATTCATATCAAGCAAAGTCGCCAACTTGGTAAAATTTGGTTTAAACGGAACACTTTTCGCTATGATATACAACAGTCTTTTCAATTTCAACGCTGTTGCTATATTCATATTCGCAAAAGTCGGTATATCATTTTCCAAAGTCTGCTTAATGATACTTTGTAAACGAAGCAAATATCCCTTTTCCTGAAAGAAAGGGTAATAGCCATGTTGCAGATACTCCTTAAACAACAAAATAGGACGCGCCTCGGCATAAGGAAAATCTACTTTATGTTTCAGTATATCTTCTAAAGAATAAACTGGTAAATGATAACCATACGAAATGGCAAGGTATTCACGGAAAGACAACCCCACCATACGATATTCCAGCTTTCTACGACTCAAATCAGCCTCTCCGACTTCCAAATCCAATATAGGGGAACCAGTATACACGACTTGCAGTTTGGGAATCAGATCATATATATTCTTTATCTCCCGAGCCCAACCAGCATACTTATGTATTTCGTCAATATAGAGTTTTTTTCCTCCATGCTGATAGAAGTCCATCGCCAGATCAATCAGTTTATGTTCTGCAAAATACAAATCATCAGCTGTCACAAACAAGGTCTCGTCAATATTATCTATGTTGCAAAAGCATAGTTGTTTTACCAACGCCGCGTGGACCTAAAATAGCAATAAGCCTACTACTCCACTCTATCTCATCATGGAGATAACGGATAAAATCAGTGGATATGTTACTAAGCAACATCCGGTATGACCTATAAAGTGTATCCATCATTTCTTGCATTGGGGTTATACAGACAAATATAGAGTAATTTGCCGAATGAAACTAGCATTTTCTAGAAAAACTGCAGGTTTCATTCGGCAATCCACTCTATATCCACAATATTTTTTTACAAAATTAAATGATAACATCTAATGAGCTGTTCTATATAGTTCAAGAAACATAGGTTTATCATACTCGCCTACAAGAATGGTCATACGTTGTCCTTCCTTCAACAGTAACAATACTAATGTTTTTTTCGACCAATATATATACGCATCTCTCTTATTAAAATAAATTGCAAAGCTAACACCTCCAATTCTGACAATCTGCCGTTTATATATGACCAGCTTCTTTCTATTTTTTCGTTAATCATTTTATCATCATTTAAGGGTAATTCATAAATAACTACCGCATATTTTTCTCCATTTTCTAAAACAACATGAGTTTCACGAAACCATCCTTTAGCCCCCTTATGCAACGCTTGCGATTGTTGAACCTCTTCTCGGCTTTTAACTTTCCTCCCACTATCCTCTTGCTCTTTATGGCCAAACAAATAATCAATCAAGACACCCATGTCAGGAGTTCCACAACTAATAGAAGAAAAATAGTAATCATCATTATATTTAAAGAAATCAGTCAAGTACTCCCTATTCAATATTGGATTTCCTAACACCTTTGTGTCCTTCAGTTCATCTTCGTGCAAATTAAAATAATAGATGAAAGACTTTTTAGGATCAACCACTATTTCTTGCTGCAGTCCCTCATTTTCTATTTTCTTTTCAGACTCTGAAAACCGAAATCCTATCCTATCAATTTTAACGCACTCTGAAGAAGGAAAATCAAAAGATATAGAGACGAATCCTGGCTTTCTTACTTTTTCTTTTCTCTTATTCCCTATCTCACTTTTAACAGTTTCTTGTTCATGGCTATATATTTGATACACTTCATAATAAAAAATATTTTTCTCATTCTTATGAAGAAAAAAGTGAAGAATTTTAATTTGCCCCGCTTCCGCTTCATATTTTTTAGGTTCAACATTAAAAAAGACCAATGGTACCTCTACAGCAGAATCGACAGCTTTTCGGCGGACAGCACACTTAGGCTGACCTTTAACAACATACTTATCCATTCCAACTTCTCTCTCCTGAAAAGGACTATCATCTTTTATATACATATCTTTCCCCTGAAAGGGCGATTGAGCTACAGTATTTTGCAAAACAACAACATCTCCTGTCCACTGAGGAACAAAAGGTTGCAGACTCTTTGCCCAAAAGTTCTTCCCTAATTTTATCACAAATGCAATTATAGAAAACAAATAAGATATTACAACCGCAGCAACCAGAATTGGAAGTTGGAGTATACCGAAAGAAGACGCTGACATTATTATACCAACTAACACCAAAATATTAGCAATCCCCAACGAATAGGAAGCCACCTTAGCAAAGGTATTGAACCTACTACGTCTTTGTATACACCTCATAAAGAAACGCGCATAAATCAGCGGGGCAAACCCTATCCATTTCATACGCATCCGTTCATCATCAATACTCTTCGTTACTAACTTTTTCATTAGTTCCATATCCGGGAAAAGCCACCAATAAAATTTATAGACATTATACCAATGACAAGGAAAAGGGAAAGTAATCAGCGCTTTCATCTCCAGATATTTATCTTGCCCAGGTAACATCATCGCCTCGTCAATATTTTCAACTTCAACATCCCCACACAATCCGATCTCGCCTAGTTGATAAGTTATTGCAAAATCATACAGCACTACTTTAAGACTTTTCTTGTCACATCCGATTTCTTCCTCCACCCCTCTTTTAGCCCAACGACTACAGTCAGGTACTTTATTCTCCATATCCGTATATGAAAAACTTTCATCAACAGAGATGTGTATTCTCGAAGCACCGTCATCCTGCAATTTGCCCGAACGGATAGCAGCCAACACCATTTCTTTTCCTTTCCGGTTCTCGCCATGTACCACTAAATCAACGCCCATTGACGAAAAAAGCAAAAATAAAGCATTCATTAGAAGCGAACGTTCTCCCTTATATTTAGCCGCCCTGCGTTTCCCCAACATTCTAAAAGCTTCAACAAATACTTCTCTATTGTTTTTATACAGTTCCTTAAAAACCTTCCAAGTAAAATGGTCAGTCAGATAAGTACACAATTTTATACCATGTGCTTCTTCTTCATAGTCAAGCAACCCAACTTTATCACCAATAAAAGCCAGCTCCAAACTATAACGTTTATCATTGACAGCCATTATCGTTTTTTTTATATTATCGTCTGAATAAACAGCTTTCATTTTTTTGAATAGTTCCTTCAAATCTTTATTTTCAGATGCAGCAATCAGATTATCATAAAATAATGATATAGCCTGAATTTTAGAATCCAAATCACGACTATTAGATTTAATCATCCCATCTTCTTCATAACACAATTCTGTGTTCCTGTTTTCAAAAGATTGCCCCCAAAAAGCGCCATCCAATAACGAAAAATAACAAAAAGATTGATATTCTGTTCTATCAAACATACCTAGGATTGATATTTTATCCTCATAGTCCGGCAACAAGATCATAAATATTTCGTTATTTTTATATTGTGTAATATTGGCAGGAACCAGAGTTTCTCCATTCTTATTTTTCCCCAGTTCCCTTTTCAAAACAAGAGTTTGCTCTTCTCTGTAACTCAAATACTCCTGTAAGCAAAATCCCAATTTTATAGTCAAAGTTCGTATAAGGCATAACATCGCTATAAAAGAGAATACAGCCACATTTATTGCAAGAAGCCTAATTCCATCTTCACCATTAACTCCCCAGTTTATAATTTCTCTATTTAAGCCATCCCATCCATATCCTTCAAACAAAAGCACAAGCCAATCACAAAAAGCAATTCCCTTGCCCCACAAATAATAATAAGACATTAACAAAACAAATAATAAAAGACCAAAAAGAGTCCATCCTAACAAAGCACTCAAATCTCTAAGTTTCATATCCACACTTTTTTAGTTATCAAATATTCTTCCTTTTCTGCTACGCTATACATAATAATATGCTTATCAGTTTCTCTTATCATAGTCATCTGATATCCGCTTTTATCAACCCACCCTATAATTTTTGCAGGGCATCCTACAACCAATGCATAATCCAGCACATCATGAACAACTACTGATCCAGCCCGACCATAGCCCATTTTCCTATCGTTACACCACAAATAATTGTTGAATTAGCCCCCAATGAAGCGCCATATCCTATTTGTGTCTTATTAACATTCCAGTCTCGGCTTGTTTTCAAACTTCCATCTTTATTAATGGAACGCGGGTGTTTATCATTGGTAAAAGCAACAGAAGGTCCATAAAAACTCCGTCACTTATAGACACTCCATGAGGAATCATTACTCCATCTTGGATTTTCACTCTGCTTCCAATAGAAACTCCCGCATCAATAAAGATATTCTTATGGATCTTACATTCGTCACCTATCGTAACCTCCGAAGATATAATTGTATATTCCTCAATAACAGTATTTCGACCGATTTTTGCATCAGGGGAAACTTTTGCAGTAGATTGTATCATTGTTTATTTAAATTAATTACCTTAAAGATAAAGTATATTTTCTGAATAACAAGTGTATGGTAGAAAAAAATGCAAAACATATATCATCTCAATAAAAAACAAATTCGTATTATTCAGCCACCTTATCTACTTGTAAGCTATCGGGAATCTGTGCAAAACCTTAGAAACTAAATAATATATCTATGAACCACATAGCAGAAAAAACAGAAATCAAATTCTGATGATAGCTTTTAAACAATTGGCTGCTCCAGATTCTTGGGCAAGGGTTATCTATTTATTTGTGGATATCTTACCTATAGATGAGCTTGGGGTTTTAACATGTCAAACTTCAATCAAAGAGGAGCCTCCGTATAATCCTGCAACATTACTAAGAATGTATTTATATGGCTATAAACACTCAATAAGGTCATCAAGAAAGCTTGAACATCTAGATAACCGCATTAAAGAATTTGGGGCAGCTTTGGATAAGACTGATAAAGAAGAAGAAAAAGAACTTTATCTTGCGATTTAGATATGCAACCCAAATACACACTTTTAAATTGATGTAAAGGAAAAGTGTGAGATTAAGAGGACCACAATTCTTCTAAAAGTAGTTTTTGCACGGGCTCCCGATCGCTTACAATTAGGTTTATCCTAATTAGGGATATTCCTATTTATGAGAATATGAGAAATAAATAATTCATTAAACATACGCTACTTCCTCCGTACTAATCCGTTTACCCGATTTACGAAGATGCCGGATAATAAAATCGCTGTATTTCTCTAGTGGAACAGGCTTCAAACTCAATATGGAAGCACTGTGATAGAATGGCTTTGAAGCACTGAAGAACATATTTTGCAACATGTGTCTCTGAATACCGGCAAAGATAAAAGATGCATTAGGACAATGCTGAACATACGTACGAAGCAGAGCTTCCGTGTGAGCTTCCAGATACTTACTAATTTATTGAAACTCATCAATCACTACGACACATCGTTTACTTGCACCATTGATATGAGAAAATATCTCGTCTAATGTCCGCCGTGGATCTTTGATATCTCCAATTCCAAATAAAATCAGGCACTCTCTTATACTCTATCGCAAAAATATTCCGGTGATACATACCCGGAAGTAATAAAAGGATTCTGATTCATTATGATAAAACAATTATTCTTTGCACCAAATTCACATATAAACCACGAGATTTCTACACCGACAGAATAAAAAGGTCAAGGATGCCACAAATTATCTGCCATAGATACTGTGCTTAATGCACAATTATTTGTAAATTGAGGGTATAAACAATAAATGCCTCTTACAATGGACAGAAACAGGATTGTGGCAGCCTTGACTTTTTAGAGGAAAGATAACGATTCTTAGCTATCATGCGAAAAGAATGATGCAAAAAGAATGATTATATAGCAATAAATGTATTCGTATATAAGGAAATAGCCACCCTTACGATTCTTTTTCAAAGTTCTGTATACCGATAGGGTAAGTCTTGCCACTCATATTTCAATCTGTTTTAGTTCACATCATACAAATATACATACTCTCTCAATATAAAAAAACAAATGCCCAAAGAGGAATTACATTTCGCATTCCATACTCAATATCATCTTTCACGACATACGCATTCTCCACATCATGCACCTGCTTTTGCGATTTATTCTTCCCACCTACTTCAAAGATATAACCACCTACTGTAAAATCAGAAACCTCTGATGTAGTTACCGGACATACACCTCGCAAAGTAAAAAGAAATTAAAAATGAACGATAAGAAGAAATTCGTACAGCGATGCTTCCGCATCGCTGTACACGAATATAAAGATTTTTATTACAACAACAAGCGATAAACAATATTTCTTAAATGAAAAGCCGTGCTCCACTCAACATAAAGTGACACATTTTACCTAATAGATTAGTGACTGAAGCATTTTTTTATCACAGCAGTATCGCAATAAATATAGCTTCTCTGAGAATTTATAATAATGACTAGGCTTTCGATTATTCTCATTAATAATATAATTCATAGTTTGAAGATTGTTCTTCTCTAAAACTCTTCTTTCTTTTGCTGACACTGGATAATTTACTATCGGCAGACAGTTCTTCCATTTTGTGAAAAATATTCGTGCATTAGTCAGCCATTCATTATCTAGTTTTGAATTACTAATGTGCTCTATTAAAATATCATACACACATAATAATTTCAGCCCCAGCATATAAACCTGCAATGAGATATCAAGATCGTAAAAATGAAATCCTTTATAATTTATTTCATCAAATCTTATTTTATCAAAAACAGATTTTCTCATGCAAAAAAAACATCCATCCACTGCTACCACTTCTATGGCATTCGCATCTGCAATGGGTTTAAAGCAAGTATTATAAGTAATGGTTGGATCAGCTCTATTAGTATCAATAGAATACTGGCAAATTGCATCCTTTCCAGCATCTGTACTTCCGGGTCCCCACCAAATACCCGGTATTTGACTAATAAAACGTGGTCCAGAAATTCCAATAAGCCCTACTTTCAAATCTCTGAAATGATTTATCAGAAGCTTTCCCCAATCATTAGTGTAATGTAAAATATCTTCATGCATAAAACAGAGAAGTGGATATTGGCTCCTTTTGACCCCTTCGTTATAAGCACTAAATATATCATATTGACTTTTACTGTTATCAATACATATAATCTCATGAACAACCCCAATCGTATTCTCAATATTATCCTTCAATTCCTTAGAGATGGATTGAAACCTACTGCATATTATAATAGAAATCATATTTATTCAAATCAATTTTATATACTAAGATACTTTTATACGGATATCTCTAATTCATAAAAAAATAGTTCACAAAACTAAGGATAAAATCCTGTAAGGACAAACTTAGATTAAAAAAAATGAAAAACTCCAGACTTCCAAAGCTAACAGATAAATACAGAATGTAGATCATCCACCTTTAACTCTTCGAATTCAATTCTTCAGGAAAGAAAATCCTAACATATCACAATTATTTATCAAAACGTCTTAGTAAAAGTTTTTTTTGCTTATTTTTGTAAGATACAATGCAATTCTAACAGTTTGGCAAGGATTATTGTATAACTTACAGTTATGATAGCTTTGCGAAACATATTAGTATAAATTATTTTATATATTCTATAAATTATGAAATGCTATATTTGCTTGACAGACTCTATTGTCAACAGAAAAGATTACTTTAACATGTTAAAGGTAACCTTAATTAGTGCTCGCAAAAACACATCTCTTCGATTAATTTGCCTATATGATGGTAAAATTGGCGATCCTGTTTACAACTTACTAAAAGATTTTAAAGTTGAGATCATCATCCATGAATTACCATATAAAAAGGAACTAATGGAAATATATTCTCACGAATGGATGGAAACAGAACTAGGAAAAGATATAGAATATAGTCGAATATTCGGCACATTCATGAGAATGGAGATTCCTATAATAGAAAAAGAAGACGAATATGTATTATACACCGATATGGACATAATCTTTAATGATGATATATTACTGAAAGATCTACCTCATCCTGCTTATTTAGCTGCTGCTCCCGAATTTGAACGCGATACAAAAAGAATGAGTTATTTCAATGCTGGAATATTAGTCATGAATATCCAAGGGATGAGAATCAAATATCAGCAATTTGTAGAGATGATGAAAAAAAGGCAAAGATCTACTTCAGGACTTTTTGATCAAGGGTACTTAAACGAGCTATGTTTCAATGACATGGAAATTTTACCTATTGAATATAACTGGAAACCGTACTGGGGAATTAATGGGAATGCTAAACTTATCCATTTTCATGGAATGAAACCATGCAGCAACCTCGAAGAAGCAGGATTTGACACCAGAGAATCATTCTTTCGGACTATATTTGACAATAACAGTCAAGGCTATGCAGGGTATATATACTATTTTATTCTCTTTTTTAATTACCTAGGTCAAAAACAAGACCAATGGTTATGCTATCATTTACAATACATCCTTGACCTATATAAAAAACCTTTAATAGCCCTTGCACAAAAACCAGACTATAAACCAAAATACAGAAAATACAAACGTTTATACTTAATATTCGTAAGTACCTCTATACTATTAGCAATTCTACTACTTACTGCTTTATTTTTAGTATAATCAATATAAATAACACTCTCAAATAGACAAAACCGAAGGTCTAAAAGCTCCTGCTACCGGTAATTCACAGAAAATAAAAACACCTCAAACAAATAATATAAAATAAATCTTTATATATTTGCCAATAATATGAATCAAAGCAATAAATAAAATGAGAATTGGTATATTATATATCTGTACTGGCAAATATGACATTTTTTGGAAAGACTTTTATCTAAGCGCAGAACGTTATTTTATGCAAGACCAATCTTTCATTATCGAGTATTACGTATTTACTGATAGTCCGCAACTATACGACGAAGAGAATAATGAGCATATTCACCGGATCAAACAAAAGAATTTAGGATGGCCTGACAATACATTAAAACGTTTCCATACATTCCTTCGCATCAAGGAACAATTGGAGCGAGAAACCGACTATATATTTTTCTTCAATGCTAATCTGTTATTCACCTGTCCCATTGGTAAAGAAATGCTACCATCCTCGAATAGCAATGGGTTACTAGGAACTATACATCCTGGATTCTACAATAAACCCAACTCCGAATTTACATACGAACGAAGAGTTGCTTCTACCGCCTATATTCCAGAAGGGAAAGGTCTATATTATTATGCAGGAGGCCTTTCGGGTGGATGTACAGAATCCTATCTGCAGCTCTGTACAACAATTTGTTCATGGGTTGACAAGGATGCCGCAAACCATATAATACCAATTTGGCACGATGAATCCCTTATCAATAAATATTTCTTAGATAATCCACCAGCCATTACATTGCCGCCCGCATATCTATACCCCGAAGGCTGGTCCCTTCCCTTTGAACCAATTATTCTCATTCGAGACAAAAACAAGCCTGAATATGGCGGACACGAATTCTTGCGAAGGAAAAATTCTTTATGGGTAAAGATTAAGCTAATCTGCCAAAAAATTAAATTAGCCGATTAGTCGGTCAAATTGCCTCTATATTATAGAAATATAGAATTATAGAAAACTCCTTTCCACTGATATTCAACTTTATCATCACAAAGAATCACAATTTTATCTGAACTATCTCTCAATAAAGCACCATACTTTCCCAAAGTACCTTTACTTGTTATCTGATGTTTGCAATAAGCTATCAAAAACAAATCCATATACCCCTTATCTGAACCATTTATATCCACCACCTTATAATTCTCATTTGCAAATTCAAGATAGGGAATAAGTTCTGATACCACCCATTCCGGCTCATCTGAAAAGAAGTAAAAAAAAGGCGTAACAGTCTCTTTTTCCATATAATCAACAGCCCTTCTAAAATAGCTCAAAGAAGCAGGCTTCCCATACGCTCGAACTTCAACACTTAAATCACCCCGTCGAACATGCACTGCTACAGGATTGATATTCTGTTTTATTTCTGACATTAACATTTTGCTACCCTCATCAAATATTTCAGATGAGATTCTATAAGTAGACATAAATGCGGGTACCCAAATATTTATCGGCAAATGATAATATCCACCTAGATAAATAGGGGGATTTTTTTCCAAAAATGAAAAATCATCTATCCATTCCGATGTATTATTCCCAACATAATAAAAATGTCTCTTATAATAGGAGATTTCGAACTCTGTTGCAATTGTCAGCCCTAAATAAGGAAACACTTTCAACAAATCAAAATTGCGGGCAAATTTATAATCCATGTCACTTCCCCATTCCTTATAAAAGGATAGATCATACACAACCTTACATCCACGCTTTCTAAAAAATTCTCCCAACAAATATTGGAGCATTTGAGAACAAATACCACCATCCATCAACACTACAACCTTAGGAGTAACTAAGCGAGCCTTCAACATTCTTTTATAACAACTTCTTTGCCACCTTCTAATAATACTCATTTCTTTATATCTTATTTTACCAACTATACCGCAACAGATTCAAATCCTCTAACTAGCCAGATTATAAGCGATAAACAATATATGCTTCATTTCTCAACGCCTTAATTTATCTGAGCACATTACAGTTTATGGCGCATATTATAATATCTAAGTTTCAAATCTCCCCAGAAACCTGATACTCTATAAGCATTCACAATCTTACGTTCTCTTTTTGACAAATTATTTATTAAACAAGGATAGAATTCCATTTCATTAACAAGCCGTTTCATTTCCTTCCTAATATCAGCAAAACGTTTCCAATAAATTCTTCTAAAGGCATTTTCAAGATGGAAATGAGCAAGTGCTTCCTTCATCTCTTCCCTCAACCCTTTTTTATCAATATAATTTTCAATCCATATTGTATAATTCACAAAGTCTCCATACTTTTTATCATCAAAAGTTGCTGGATGTGACATTGACGTATTGGTAAAATTATAGTCAATGATTATATAATCAACTGAAACGACTTTTTGTAAGTATAACAATAATTGTGTAGAAAGAACGACATCTTCACCAAATGATATATCCGGCCTTTCTATCTCATTCTGATATAATGATCGAAGATGAAATTTTGACCATACACACCAATAAGCCTTTTTTAAAAGAATATTTTTCAAAAACTCCACGCCTGACAACTCTACAAAATCAAAAAAAGTTGATTTATGAGACTTTCCATCATAGCAAAACATAAAAGGGGCCACTACCATATCCGCTTGCGTTTCCTCTGCTTTATTAACCAGTCTAGTTATTGCATCCTCATGCATAATATCATCACTATCTAAATATTGGATATATTTGCCAGTAGCAATATCTATGCCCGATTTACGCGCCTGCACTAATCCCTCGTTTTGTTTATTAAATACAACAATCCGGAGATCTTCAGCCGCATACGTCTTTATTATATCTAAACTATCATCTGTACTTCCATCATTCACTACAATAATTTCAAGATTAGTATACGTTTGATTAATAACACTCTGCAACGTTTTAGCTATCGAATTGTGCGCATTATAAACAGGAATAATAACCGAAACTAAAGGGTATTCTTTTTCCATTATATCATTTTTTAATTCTTTTTCTTGGCAAAGTGAGTCCAATAATAAATCGGCCAAAAATAAGTTATCTTACGTAATCGTTTATAATATTTAGAAGACAATTCTTTTCTTGATAAAAAACGCCATCTACTCAACTTATTCCTCATATCTTTTATTTCAACAGGATACAATCGATGATTAGGATCCTTCATAAAATCTTGAAAATGATTAAAACAATTTTCCACAATCATATTGACAGCATCAAACCAATCTCTGCCTTCAAATAACCGCCGCTCCTTTGCAAACTCCAATCTTGGATATTCAGCCAAGAAATAATGATAACGTTTTATAGAATTGATTGTATGGCAAATACTATCACTTCTCTGTATATAGTGATAATAAGCAGCATCAATCCAAACTATTTTATCGCAAATACTTATCCAGCGATAAATAGTCGCATGATCCTCAAAAAACATACCTACAGGAAAACGATAAGAATCAAAAAAAATCTTATCAAAAAGTTTGGTACAAGCTGAACTACTTACTATCTCAAAAATAATATCTCGCTGAACATCTTGACTAGTACGTACATACATATTACCTGTATTAGGATACATTTGTTCTATACGGCCATCTTCATACTCAAAGCAAAAGTTACAATATACCATATAAACTTTGTTCTGTACCATGACTGACAACATGTTTTCATACATTGTCGGTTCAATATAATCATCGCTATCTATAAACCCAATATATGGAGCAGTCGCTATTTCAATTCCTGCATTACGAGCTATGGACAAACCTGCCTCATCAAGATGTAACACTTTTACTCTAGAATCAATATTAGCATATTCATCACAAATAGAAGGAGAATCATCAGTCGACAAATTATCCACTAATATAATTTCTATATCTTTCAACGACTGATTACGTACAGACTCTATACAACGTCGCAAATACGGAGCTGTATTATGAACAGGGATGATAACGCTTACCGAGTATTGAGATTCCATATTTGAATATTCATTTTCTACTTGCAAAAGTAAGGAATAATATCCATAGGAAGTATCTAAAAAGAGATTGTTTACAAATAGAGCAGAATTTCACGCCTACAATTAACCATTATTAATAATACATACAGATAATCTGAAAAGACAAAAGAGAAATTCAATGGGTTATTTTGCAATCAGCAACTTACTAGTATAGTTTTCCATTACAAAAGTTTGCAAATACAATATTTAAACAAACTGAATGTGTATATTTGCAGAACCTAATTGATAGCAATAAAAATGAAAAAATTAGCAATTATCATACCAGCTTATAAACCACGTTTTTTGCAAGAAACACTTGATTCTATCGCTAAACAAAACAATCACGAATTTACCGTATATATTGGTGATGATGCAAGTCCCTACCCATTAGAGACCATAGTAGATTGTTACAAGAACAAATTTGACATTATATATCATCGTTTTGAACAAAATATGGGTAAAAAAGACCTACCCGGTCATTGGGAACGATGCATATTATTGTCAGAAGAAGAACTTATATGGCTTTTTTCAGATGACGACTTAATGCCCTTTGATGGAGTAGCACGTGTAATTCAAGCCTCACAAAAACATTCTGATGGAAAATATATATTCCGTTTCCCTTTAGAAGTCGTTGACGAGTATGGTAAACTAAAATATAAAAACCCTCCTTTTAAAACCGATTTAACTTCTGGATATGAATTTTTATTAGATAAATTATCTGGAAAAATTAGTTCTGCCGCCTGTGAGTATGTATTTAGCCGAACAGTATGGGAACAAACAGGAGGATTTATTAAGTTCCCTCTGGCTTGGTGCACCGATGATGCAACATGGGCTAAATTTGCAGAATTTACAGGAGGAATCATATCTTTACCAGGTAATCCCGTCAGTTGGAGAAATGCTGAAGGAGAGAATATATCAAACTCCACTCATTTCAACAAAGAAAAGATTAGAGCAACAATACTTTTCATAGAATGGATTGGTATAAACTACCATTCTCACCTTAACGAAAGAAAATTCAAAAAAGCAATCAAACGTTATATATATAAATTCTTACAGCATTCGCTAAAGAACGACTTTAGCTTACACGACCTTTTACTTTTATGCAATGCTCTAAAAAAACTCACACTAAATGTTTCTTTGCAAGTTTTAGTTCATCATGTTTGGAAGAAAATAAAAAGGCAATTAGCTAGCAATTAATAAGTTGCCTTATATTTTCGAATTTAAAGAATACCCTTACCAACAATGTCCTTTAAGAATTTTACTACAACAACTATAAATGACTATACTCTTCAATTATTCCAATAGAGATGACAAGCTAACACAATAATTATCGATAGAAAACTGCTGCGCTTTTCTCAAAGACATTTTTTTTAACGAATTGAGCAACTCTCGATCATTTGCTAAGATCATAAGACTCTTTATAAAATCATCGGGAGAAGAACAGAAACATGCGTTGGTCTCATCGCAATAGTCTCGTATAGATCCAACATCACTAACCACCATCGCTAATCCTGCTGCCATTGAAGTACAAATTACATTACTTCCAATAGTGTCCTTCATCACATTTAATGAAATATCAGAATCATTCATATAATGCTTTAATTCCGCCTCAGGAACATACCCCACCAATGTTACATTCTTTAAGCCTGAAAACAAATAATCAATTTTCTCCCGCCCTTTGCATATATAAAAATGAATTTGCGGAAGTTTTGAAACAATATAAGCTATCTGCTCAAAATCACGTGCCAAGGCACCCATTACTATTACCTTGACATCATCACCTCTGTTATATAGATTTGTAGAAGGAGTATAATAATTATTATCGACATAATGAAATGAAGTATAAACATTCTCTATTCCTAAATTATTAAGATAGCATGTCAAACTACTTCCCAACGTTACAATTTCTGTAACAAATCGTGAACTCTTCTTTATTTGTGCTTTCGAATATCGCCTTTCCAATTTTTCAGGAACAAGATGCACCATAGCATATATAGGTGCTTTAGGACATATAAAGCGTATTATTTTTGCAAACAATATTTGATATGAATCTCTATGCAAATATTCAGTGAGAATAAATTTATCTCCCGATTTATATGCCATTGCTAATTTGAGTGCCGTAAAAAGAACAGAGATTTTCTTCCCCTTTTTCCCCTTATCCAAAAAACGCCTCCCCATATTGAAAGTATACATTTTATACAATTCAGGATTTCTTTTTTGAATATATTCATAAAGATACCTCATTCCTGTATGATTACCAGATGTTGAAGGCCAATCATAACAAATAATATATATCATATTATTAAAATTTAAATTAAAGAACAATAGTCTTAAACAATAGAGGAATTGCAGAATTTACATCAGTCCTATTATTTAGACAAACATAATATTCAGAACAAAGGTAATGAAAATAATCCAAAGTTTTATTCTAATGAAATTATTCTTTTCTATTATAGCGCAAGCTCGGGATAAGAAATCAATAAAAAACGAAATAACTTTCATCATTACGAATATTAAAGTAACTTTGTAATCACCTAATATAATTGTGTCATAATGAATTAAAGAAAAGTATGTGCTTAATAACTCTCTCAATGCCTATTTATAATGTAGAAAAATACATTAAACGTGCCTTGTTATCTGCATTAAACCAAACTTATCAAAAATTAGAGATTTTGATAGTAGACGATTTAGGACATGATAACAGTATGAATATAGTCCACCAACTTAAAAGCACACATCCTAGAGGTAACTGCATCCGTATAATTACGCATAAAAAAAATCTCGGTTTGGGAGGAACGAGAAACACAGCAATTGAATTTGCTCGAGGAAAATATCTATACTTTATGGATAGCGACGATGCTATTGTTCCTGATTGCATTGAAACCTTATATAATGTTATTTCACAAGAAAAAGTAGACTTTGTTGCAGCCGGAATCAATCAAATTGATGAAAATGAAAATTCACTCAAAATTACTAACTACCCTAATATAACACGAAAAGGTAAATTATGCATGGCTCAATATTTTTATGAAGAAAAAAATGATATATGGGTAACTACATGGAATAAATTATATAATCTTTCTTTTTTAAAAGAATTTCATATTCATTTTTTGGAACACGTGTACCACGAAGACATAGTAATGCATGCTATGCTCGCTTTAAATACCAGATCATTTACCTTAACTAACCGAACAACTTATCTTTATAATTGCAAGAGAGAAGATTCTATTACAAATATGGGGCAAGGCTACACCTTAAAGCATCTAAATGATCTTACCATA
>ERZ507674.49-NODE-49-length-44414-cov-6.62808_pt1 | contig 44414 bp, 34 predicted proteins | sample MGYA00513110_ERZ507674 | MGnify/ENA metagenome assembly ERZ507674
TGACTGGAGTTCAGACGTGTGCTCTTCCGATCTACACCGCGGCCGGCAGTCTTCTCTCCGGACTGCCGGCCGCGGTGTTTTTCATGCTCACTACTCCCTTTTAATCATCCGATACCCAATCCCAATATGCGTCTGTATATACTTGGGCTCCGATGGCTCCTCCTCAATCTTCTTCCTCAGCGTCGCCATAAACACCCGCAGCGAAGGCACATCACTCTGCATCACATTCCCCCATACCTCATTCAGTATAAAGTTATGCGTCAGCACCCTCCCCACATTTTTGGCCAGAAGACACAGCAGCTTATACTCAATCGGCGTCAGATGGACCTCCTCCTCTCTGATAAACACACAGCCGGATGCATAGTCGATCTTCAAATCCCCGTTCACAAAAACCGCGTTGTCCTCCATGCCTCCGCTGCTCTGATACATAGCCCTGCGAAGGCTTGCCCGCAGCCTTGCCAGCAGCTCTTCCACGCTGAAAGGTTTCGTCAGATAATCATCTGCCCCTGCATCCAGGGCGTTTACCTTATCCGCGTCCTCGCTCCTGGCACTTACCACGATGATCGGTACATTTGACCAGGACCGCACTTTTTTTATCAGGTCCACACCGTCCATATCCGGCAGCCCCAGGTCCAGTATGATCACATCCGGCCTCTGGGATACCGCTTCCATCAGGGCCTGTGCCCCGTTTTTAGCCATATGGTACCGGTATTCCTGCATATCCAGTGTGGTTCCCATCAGATTTCTGACAGCCTTGTCATCTTCCACAATAAGTATCAATGGTTTATTCATGTATCACTACCTCCTCTGCCGGCAATGTGAAATAGAAAACGCTTCCCCGGGGGCTGTTGTCCCTTACCCCGATCTCTCCGCTGTGTGCATTTATAATGGCTTTACAGAGTGCAAGGCCAAGTCCCAGCCCGCGCCTGCCGTCCCCTTTCTGGTTCTCTGCCGTATAAAACATCTGAAACAGCTTATTTTTATCCGCATCCGCCACCCCGTTTCCGTTGTCCGCAATTTCCGTCCACACAAATCCATCCTTCTGGAACACATGAACCTTAATCTCTGACCCGGCCGGTGTATATTTGATGGCATTGTCTATGATATTGATAAACACCTGCACGATCAGCCTGGTATCCATCCTGGCCATCAGGAATTCGTCCTCCTGCTTCACTGTGATCTTGTGTTCTCCGCTCTTTCTGTCAAGGTGGTGCATGGCCTCGTTGATCACATCATCCAGAAGTTCTGTCTGCCGCTTCAGGTTCATGGTCCCATTCTCAATCCTTGTGACGGAGAGCAGATTCTCCACCAGGTTAATGAGCCAGATGGCATCGTCATAAATATCCCCGTAAATCTTATGCCTCTGGCTCTCCTCCATCTGGGCGCTGCCGTTTAAAAGCACACTGGCATTTCCGGAAATACCTGTCAGCGGAGTGCGCAGGTCATGGGAAATGGCCCGCAGCAGATTAGCCCGCAGCCGCTCCTGTCTGGCGTTCATCTCTACTTCCTTTTTCTCCTCATCCAGCTTCTGCTTTTCAAGTGCCAGGGCACATTCATTCAACATGGCAAGCAGCAGGCTTCTCTCAAAAGCAGTGAGTTCCTCAGCCCCCATAACAATACCTGCCACTGCCAGAGCTTCCTTCCTGCCTCTCACAGCCAGGTACAGACATTTTGCATCGGGCAGCGTATCTGTTGTGGCACCCGCATGCTTATTATTCTGATACACCCAGGATACCACTTCCTGTTCCTTCTCATTGAGATACTGCCCGGCATCCGACATATCCTGTTTTTCCATTCTGGGAACCAGATTTCCCTTCTCATCGGGCATATAGAAGATAACCGTCCGGCCCAGCATTTTCTCCATCTGCACCATGATCTCCCGGATGATCTGGGACACATCCCTGGCCTTCTGCAGCTTCTGGCTGGTCTCCAGCAGAATTTCCGTGCGGTATGCCTTTTCCGCTGCCTGGTGCGCCTGCTCCTTCACTCTGGTCGTCAGGGTGGAAATGAGGAATGCCACCAGGAACATAATGATAAAGGTAACAGGATATTCCGGCCCGTAGGCTTTAAACGAATATCTGGGGAGTGTAAAGAAAAAATTAAAGGTAAATACACTGATAAAGGAGCTCACCAGACTGTATGCCTTGCTCTCTGTCCACATGGCGGTGAGAACTACCCCCAGAATATACAGCATAATAATATTGACCTCTGAAATCCCATGGCTGTACATCCATCCGCCAATCCCCGTGGAGGCCAGTAGCACGCCCACTGTCTTCAGGGTATCCTTGAAGGTGAAGCCGGTTCTGCTGTGCCTTATGCGAAATCCCGCAGTACCGGTATTCTGCTCCATAGATGGGATAATATAAATATCGGGATTGGAGCCAAGTGCTGTCAGTTTGTCGGCAAAGCTGACTCTGGAAAAAGAGAGGCCTCCGATCCATTTGGTACGGCCCAGCACAATTTTTGATACACCTGCCATTCTGGCATACTCTGCGATCTGCTGGACCACATCATCCCCGTACATGGTGATGACCCTGGCTCCCAGTTTTTCCGCCAGTTCCATATTCTCTTTTAATATCCTTTTATCTGCATCCGGCAGATTTTTATCGTGGGACGTCTGCACATACAGAGCGGTAAACGCCCCGTGGAACGCATCCGCCATACGTGCCGCGGTCCTGATCACCCTACCGTTGGAGGGAGATGCGGAGATTCCGGTCAGGATATGTTCTCCCGGATAGGAGGTCTCCTGTACATCCTCCCCCTTTTCCGCGATCTTATTGATCCTGTCCGCCATTCTTCTGAGGGCCATCTCCCGCAGGGCAGTGAGGACACCTGTATCCGCAGCATTATTTCCAAGGCACTCCCGTACCTTTTCCGGTTCCGCGTCCACAAATTCCACCTGGTCTGCCTGATCGAATACTTTATCCGGAACGCGCTCCCCTGCCGGTCTGCCGGTCAGGGAGGAAATCACATCCGAAAGACTCTCTATCTGCTGTACATTCAGGGTCGTATACACATCAATCCCGGCCCGAAGAAGCTCCTCTATGTCCTGATAACGCTTTCTGTGCCTGGAACCCGGAGCATTCCCGTGGGCCAGCCTGTCTATGACCAAAAGCCCGGGCCTTCTTCTGATCGCGCTGTCCAGATCAAACTCCGGGGACAGATTCCCCTGATAATTATGAAAAACGGGGGCAAGCTTTTCCATTTTCTCCCCCAAATCCAGCTCCAGGGGAACACATCCGACCACTACATCGCAGCCCTCTTTTTTTCTCTCCGCTGCATCCCGCAGCATCTGTCCTATCTTTCCTGTTCCTTCCGCATAGCTGAAAAAGATCTTCAGCCTGCCGCTTTTATCCGTCTCCATCCCGGCTCCCCCTTTCTGCGCTGTTTGGTTTATTATAGCCTATTTCCCGCGGGAATCAAATAAATTATGCGGGGAAAGGCAAAGAGCGCCGGCTATCTCGCCTTTGCCAGCGCTCTTACATCTTTGTAATGTCCCATGATGATCAGGGTCTCACTTCCCCGAAAGATATACTCCGGGCGGGGAAGAGGATAGATTTCCTCCTGTTCCTTGACTGCCAGAATACTGATATGATATTTATTCCGCACTCCCTTTTCCACAATGGACTTGCCCACCCACGGTGCCGGGACCGGAATCTCATAAATGGAGTAGTCAGGGGTTAATTCAATGTAATCGAAAATATTATCTGTGCCGAATTTGACAGCCAGACGTTCTGCCATCTCCCGTTCCGGGTAAACTATCTTGTCCGCTCCGTTTCTGAGGAGAAACTTTGCGTGCACATCCCTGTTTGCCCTTGAGAGGACAAAAGGCGCCCCGTAATCCTTGAGAAGCGCTGTGGTCTCCAGGGAGCTCTGAAAATTATCCCCGATGGCCACAACGCAGAGATCAAAATTACCCACTCCCAGAGAGGCAATGAAATGCTCATTGGTGGTATCTCCAATCTGCGCATTTGTCACCAGGTCCAGCGCGTCATTGACACGCTCCTCATTTATATCAACTGCGAGGACTTCATTGCCCTCCTCTATTAATTTCGCTGCCATATGGCGGCCAAAGCGGCCCAGTCCCACTACAAGAACCGATTTCATTTTCTACTTTTCCTCCTTAATCAGCCTACAGATACCTTTTCCATAGGCAGTTTTGATGGTATGTTGGCAATCCGGTTGCCGAAAGCAATGAGTATGGTAATGCCTCCGACCCTTCCGATAAACATGAGCAGTATCAGAACAATATGTGAAACGGTTCCAAGCTGCGCAGTGATCCCCAGAGACAGTCCTACGGTTCCGATCGCGGAGGCCGCTTCAAACAGAGCGTCCTGGATCGCAGTTCCATCTGCAGAGGCGATCAGCACAGATCCCACCAGGATCAGAAGCCCATAAAGCATGGTTACACAGCTTGCGTGGCGCAGGGCATTCTCCTCCATTCTTCTGCGGAAACACTCGATATCCTTCCGTTTTCTGAATTCAGACCATATACTCAGGATCATGATGGACATGGTGGTTGTCTTAATACCTCCCGCAGTGGAACCGGGAGAACCGCCGATAAACATAAGCCCTACTATGAGGATTTTACTGCAGCCCGATAGCGTTGTCAGATCCACGGTATTGAACCCCGCTGTTCTGGGCGTTACGGCCTGAAAGAACGCGCAGAGTACCTGTTCCCCAAAGCTTCTTCCCTCCATGGAAGGTTTCCCCAGCTCAAAGAAAAACATGAGGACAGCCCCTCCGAGAATAAGTATCGCTGTTGCCATGAGCACGACCTTTGTGTGGAGCTTATAATTTTTATAATGCCATTTATGGTTCCTGACATCTGCCCATACAAGAAATCCCAGGCCGCCCACTATGATCAGCAGCATAATGGTGATACTCACCAGAGGGCTGCCTGAAGCGGTCATAAGGGAAGTTCCCGGATCAAAATAGCCCATCAGATCTATTCCCGCATTACAAAAGGCAGAAATGGAGTGAAATACGGAAAAATATATACCTTTTCCCGTACCCAGTCTCGGAACAAAATAAAAGCTCAGCAAAATGGCTCCGATCCCCTCGAATAATACCGTTCCGCCGAACACAAACTTTGCCATGCGCACAATTCCGCCCACCTGGGGTGCAGCCACGGATTCCTGCATCAGAAGCCTCTGCGACAAACCAATCTTTCTCTTGGTGATAGCGAGCGCGGAAATGGCGATCGTCATAAATCCAATGCCGCCTATCTGTATTAATAATAAGATGACACCCTGGCCAAATTCAGACCAGAATGTATAGGTGTCATGCAGCACCAGTCCGGTGACACACGTTGCTGATGTGGCGGTAAACCAGGCATCCATAAACGGAGCTGCTGTCATCTGCCGGTTGGACACAGGCAGCATCAGCAGGAGCGTACCTGTGGTAATCACTGCCAGATAACCGAATACAATAAGTTTCGTTGTGGTCCAGTGATGTTTTTTTATTCCTGACATAAGAGTCTTCCACCCTTTTTATTCTCTTTCTGTGTTATCCTGTAACTACATATTCTAAATTCTTTTATATTAAAACGGCATAAAGCTATGTTAAGGACGCATTAAGATAGCATAAAGATTTTACTCTTTATGCTATCTTGTTCTGTTCTATGATTCTTTATTCTCTATGTGCTCTTCGTCCCCATTGTTGCGGCAGATCCACTCCAAAAGATCCTCCATGGCTTCCTTTGCTGACTGGAGCGGTCTGTCAAACATACCTGATTTATAGAAATTGATCACAACTGCCCCTATGGGCACTGCAAGTATCATGCCAATGACACTGCTGACCCGGTATCCTGTATACATAAAGATCAGTGTAAGGAGCGGGTCCATGCCAATGGAATCCCCCACCATCTTGGGCTCTATGACCCTCCGCACCAACTGCGTCACCAGGTAAAGGATGATCAGACCAACCGCAAACTTTGTATCACCGGACAACAGCTTGAATACAGCCCATGGTATAAGGGCTGTCCCTGTTCCGAAGAACGGAAGCATATCCAGAAAAGAAATAAGGAATGCCACCAGCACGGCAAAGCTCACCTCCAGAAACAGCAGCCCTACACAGAGTATTGCCCAGATAACAGCCATGATCTTAAACTGTGCTTTGAAATAACCGCCGAAGACCTTTTTAAAGCTGTCTGCCAGCAGTCTCCATTTTTCCTGGATGATCTGCGGTGTGTTGTTCCGCCCAAACTCCAGGATTCCATCCCGGTCCGCGATGAAAAAATAGGCGGACAATATGGTAAATATAATAGATATCAGCACACTCGGAAGATGCTTGGCCATATCACCTGCGTAGCCAACGGTCCACTCGCTGATATTTCCCACCAGTTTTCCGATCCGTTCTCCCAGATCGTCCTGCACATTATTGATGGAAGTCTGTACATTTTCCGGAAGCTGTTTCATGAATTTATTGAGATTGTGCTCCACCTCCCGAAAATCCTCCCGGAATCCACTGTAAATATCCGGTGCCTGATTGATCAGGTCACTGGCCTCCTCCACCGCTTTTGTTCCTATAAAATACCCTGCTCCGATTATGGCGGCTAAAACTGCTATAATGATCAGCATGGATGTGTGCTTTCTGGCTATTTTCATCCTCTTTTCCACCATGCGCACCAGAGGGCTGGCGATCATGGCGATGATCCATCCGATGACAAAAGGCATAAAAAACCTGAGGAATTTAAGTCCCAGAACAATGACCAGTATAACGCCTAAAACTGTAAACAATGCCGCCAGAATACCTTTTACATACTTCTTCCACTTCATATATAAATATCTCCCATGCCTGCCTGTTTTGACTGCTGTCTGCGCAATCTGACAGTAGCCGGGGCAGATTTTGCCTGCACCGGCTACCTTAAGTATACTCTCATCCGCCCGGGATACAATGCCTATCCCGTTAATTTTTTATGAAAAATTTGCGAACGGTTTCTGATCTATAATTGATTCTGTGTCTTAGATTTCCTTCAGAAAAGCAAACGGCTCATCATCATGCAGAAAATGCATCAGCATATAAGCCGTCATGATCGCCGCTTTCTCTTCCCTCAGGATTCTTCTGACCTCTTCCCTGTCAGCCAGCACAATCTCCAGCTCCTCGGAATCCTCCAGTCCATCCCCGGACACCTGGCCGGAAGCATAACCGTATACACTGGCGCAGGATTCATCGGTCATGCCAATGGTAGTAAAATACGGTTTCTCATATGCCGGGTCCACATCAAGAGGAGTAAGCGTCAGGCCGGTTTCCTCTTTCATCTCTCTGATCGCGGCTTCTCTGTAGTCCTCACCGGGCTCTACCAGGCCTGCCGGAAACTCATAGATATAGCTGTCAATAGCATAACGGTACTGACGTACCAGCACGACCCTGTCTTTCTTCTCCCCATAGAGGCTGTAGATAATAACTCCATCCGGGGTGTTTTTCCTTGTTTTGATCTTCAGTTCATTCTCAGTCTTTGCCCGTGACGCCACATAGTAATGTCCCTTTCTTCCTGTCTTACTCTCCACATCCAGGTGGTAGAGATTTACATGGGGATTCTCTGTGAGCGGCGTCACCTTTTTTATATCCGGCATCTTTATTCTCCTCGCAGTAATACTCTGATTCTCTTATAAATAAGCAGTGTTACGGCAGAGATGATACATCCCTTCACCAGGTTAAACGGCGCCACTGCCAGCACCACAAAGGTAAACAGGTTATTGATTCCTGCATTGATAGATGTGCCCATCTGAATAAAGGCGCTCACCGGCATCCCAAAAGCTGCCCCGTATGCGGGGAGCAGGATAAATGCATTCACAACACAACCCACAACAGCCATACAAATGGTTCCGATCACCATTCCGATCACTGCAAATTTTTTGTTCCTGCGGTATTTATAGAAAAATGCTGCCGGAACGATAAAAGAGCATCCCATCAGGAAATTGGCGATTTCACCCACACCAGCTGTGGCGGAGCCGTGGATGACTGCATACAGCAGTACCTTCAGAAGCTCGATCATAATACCTGCCACCGGTCCCATAGCAAACGCGCCGACCAGCACGGGTACTTCTGAGAAATCCATCTGATAGAAAGGCGGTGCGATCACCGGGATGGGAAACTCAATCATCATCAATACCGTAGCCACGGCTCCAAGCATGGCTACCTGTGCCAGTGTCCTGATTTTTGAACGATTCTGTGCACCTGCAGGTCTTTTGTTTACAATTGCTTCATTACTCATTTTTATTCTCTCCTTTTTATGATGGTTTCATAAAAGGAAATTCTTCTTTTTCCGCTGCCGCTTCCGCGGCTGAAACGAAAAAACGCCCTGAAAATCAGGGCATTGATGAAATCTGCATTATGAAATACATTTTCTTCTCTCATCCAGACTTTAACTGTCGGTACCGGAATCACACCGGTTCAGCCATTTACATGGGTCGCGGACTATACCGCCGGTAGGGAGTTGCACCCTGCCCCGAAGAATTTTCTTTTATCTGAGAATTATTATAAACCTTTAAAGGCTTGATTTCAATGGGTTTTTGAAGATTTTTAAAGTAATCAAAAAAAAGCCTGTAATCCACACCCAACCGGGCTGAACTACAGGCTTATCCAGATTTCTCCTCATTTAACTATGTTTTTCAAGCGTTTTCACAGATGTCAGCTCAACCTTTCCACTATTTAAAAATCTTCTTCGCAATGTATAAGAAAATGCACGCCCCCAAAACAGATACCATAATATTGGCAAGAAAACCGTATGCATAAAATCCCACTAGCGACATGATTCCTCCGCCGACAAAGGAGCCTGCGATTCCAATTGCGATGGTTTTTATGAAGCCTCCCTTTTTTACGCCCATGATTCTTCCGGCTATCCAGCCTGATATGATTCCTATAATTAATGATGTAAGCATTTTTATCTCCTTTATGATGCCTGATTCCGCAAATTTTTCACTATTTTTTGATTTTGGCTTTCTACCTATTATACCCCATTCCATCTACTTTGTACATCTGACTTCCTAAATCATGGGCCAAAGCTTGTCTGCATCTGCTGTTCACTCCGGGCCCGGAAGCACTCTTTATGATATACAGATATGGAACATTCTGCTCCTTATCACGCTGGCAGCTCCCAATCCTCTGAACACAAGATAAATAAAAAATCCTTCTGCCGGAAACATTTCTGTTATCCGGCAAAAGGATTTGCATATATCAGAAGATTTCTCTTCCCTGTTCGTCGGGAATCATGGATTTTCTGTAAAAGAAGCTGTTGATCACATCGCACCATTCCCGGCTGTTTTCAACCTGGCGCGTGAACCGTTCCTTAACTCTTAAGAAAATGTGCTGCGGGATTCTGCCCTCCAAAAGTTCCCAGTCTTTCTGCATCTGCAGGACCTGTTCGTGTCCCTCAAAATGACTGTCATAAATGTGCTGTATCAATGTCTTTCCGGAATGCAGCCGGTATGTGTAGGGAACACGGTGGAAAAACAAAAGCAGATTTTCCGGGCAGGTTCCCTTTTCTCTGAACAGGGCAGCATTTTTCTCAAAATACTGTTCGCTGTATCCGGTACCCCCTGCGCTTCTGTCAACGCCCACTGCCAGGTGGTCGGCTCTGTGGTAGGTACCCCATTTGGAATATTCGTATCCCTCGGGATTGGGACCGTAATGATGTGCGGGGTTCACCATAAAACCGATTCCAAGAGGCGCAGTGTATTTTTCATAGACCTCTCTGGAACGAAGAAGGATATCTGAAATACTCCTGTTCACGTCGCTGTCTCTGCTGATCTGCAGGGAAATCCACTCGCTGGCGATCTCCTCTGCGGATAGCTGCGGAGCAAAGGCCAGACGTCCGAATCCGTACAGATTGGCGCCTGCCAGGTCATGGCCTGTCCAGTTGGCATCCCTTCCTGTGTTGGCTACTGCTGCCATACCGCATCTTTGCTGTCCGAATGTCCTGCCGGAAATGATATCCGCCACTGTGTCCTCCGGTTTTCCACATCCCGTGGAGAAATCCAGCACTTCTTTCCACATGGGAACCAGATAACACACATCGATCTGCTGTCCTGTGTACTCCTGGGCGATCTGAACTTCCAGCATCTGGTTTGTATGCTGCAGACCCCCGAAAAGAGGATGGACAGGTTCTCTCACCTGGAAATCAATGGGTCCGTTTTTAATCTGGAGAATGACATTATCATCGAATTTTCCGTCCAGAGGCATGAAGTTGTCGTATCCGGCACATGCCCGGTCTGTCCTGCGGTCACGCCAGTCCTGCTGGCAGTTGTACACAAAACATCTCCATATGATGGTCCCTCCGTACGGTTTAACCGCGCGGGCCAGCATATTGGCGCCGTCTGCATGGTTCCTCCCGTAGGCAAAGGGTCCGGGACGTCCTTCGGAATCTGCTTTTACAAGAAAGCCTCCCATATTGGGAAGCCGTCCGAAAATTTCACCGCATTTTTTCTCCCACCAGTCTTTTACTTCTTCCTTCAATGGGTCTGCGCAGGAAAGCCCGCCCAGAGTCATGGGTGCTGCAAAATCAATGCATAGATACATGGAAATCCCGTACTGTGCAAAAATATGGGAAATCTGCTCCAGTTCTTTATAATGCCTCTCTGAGATAAGCCATTCTGCACCGTTACGCACATTCACATTATTAATAGAAATTCCGTTGATTCCAACAGAGCAGAGCAGTCTGGCATAATCTCTGATCCGCTCAGTCACACAGACTTTCCCGTTTTCATAAAAAAAGGATCTTCCTGCGTATCCCCGCTCAATGCTTCCATCTATGTTGTCCCACTGATTCAGCATCCTTACAGGATTCGACGGTATCTCCCGAATAGAAATGCCGGCGATCTCTTTTCTGGAGGATACCATAATAAGAAGGCGGAATGTTCCGTATAAAAGCCCGTTTTCTTTTGCCGCGCGTATATAGATCCTGTCTTCTTCCTCTGTGATCTGATACCCTTCTTTTCCCAGATTCAGGGCCGGATTCAACTCTAATATAAGCCCCGCTTCCTCTCTGTTTTCTCCTCTTCTCACTGTGATAGAAAACAGTTTTTCGGCTGCTGTCTTTATTTCTCTGAGTGCGCTTTCAACCAGCACTCCGTTCTGCTGTGTATACACAGATTCAAAATACTTCTTATCTTTTTGATTTTCTATCGGTTCATATGCAAGCCATGCCTGCTCCCAGTTGCACATAGTTTCCTCCTAATCACTCTTCTGTGAGGTAATGTTTTAATCTGTCTGTCTCCACGCCTGCCAGCATAACGATACCGATTCCATGAGTATCGTTGAAATTCCATTCCAGGGCTCTGTAATACTCCCGTTCATAGGACCAGCCTGAACCCTGGCAGACACCGTATAGATTTCCCTTCCTGTCTATGGCCTTTTTCGTCAGACCGTTCCAGGCCCTGAATACAGATTCGGCAAAATCTGCCGTCCGTTCTTCCGGCAGCAGCCCATAACGGATCCCTCTGGACATGGCGCAGATGAACATGGCTGCAGCGGATGTCTCCTGGTAGGTATCCCTCTCGTCCAGAATCTGATGCCAAAGACCGTCCTCATCCTGGAGCTCCAGATATCCTTCACACAGATCATGGAAATAAGACATAAGTTCCTCCCGCATAGGTACATCCGGATTCTCCCTCATGAGCAGTTCACTGAGAGAAAAAACTACCCAGCCGTTTCCCCTGCTCCATGGGATCATATTCGCATGTTCAAATTCCAGTTTATACATGTGGGACAAAATGTGCCCGCTTCCCTTCACAGCACGCGGTTTGAAATAAAAATGCTTCTTATATAGGAGCAGTTGTCTGACGGCTTCCTCTATGGCATTGTCATCATGAAAAACTTCTGCGTACCTGATCAAAAAAGGAACACTCATATACATATCATCAATCCACATGCTGTTGTCTCTTCTCTTAAAAGAGCCGTCCGCATTTCGGATCTGTTCTTTTAAAATATATCTGCCGATTCTGCCGGCAATCCTCTGTACTTCTTCTTTAAAATATCTGTCTTGTTCCCCGGCGTATGTTTGAACATTGCTTTTGCCTATGCCGCAGCGGGGCGCACGCCGTATGTCCGGGAAAGTTTTCTGACATGCTTCCATGCAGTTCAGAAGGTATTCCAGCATACAGGAACCGAATGAACCACAGTCATCCAGGGCGTCCATCCAAAGAAGCTGCTGGTTGACACCGGGAAATCCGTATTTTTCCCGGTCATAGACTGCATAACAGTCAGCCATGACCACCATTTCTATGGAATCACGCACGTATTTTATCAGTTCCTGCATCTCATAATACAGACCTGTCTGCAGCATTCCGTACAGAGTCACCCCCAGGGGATATGTCCAGCGGCCGAACAGACAGCTCTCTGCAAAGGGACGGATAACAACAGATGGATATTTTGTTCTCCAGAAAACACCGGAATCAGATATCCGGAAGGGCTTTGTAAGAAATTCCCGTCTGTCGGGGATCCAGGTCATCAGTGCCTCTTCCGCCCGGCAATCCAGAGGCCCCAGAAAGAGAACATCACCGCAGTTTCCCTTTGCCTCCACCGGAATACGACATTCCCAACGGCTGTTTTCCCAATCAGGACAGGTCATCCCGCATGTTCGTTCCTCTGTGCGGATCAACCAGGATATCTGGCAGCAAGCGCGGAAGTGCTCCTGATATGGTTTTCTGCAGCATCCCGATTCCTTATCATCCGCATCCATCCTGCATCCATCTATCATAACTGCTCTGATACACGGATTCTTTTCTTTTTGCTCCCTCAAAAAGCGTATCAGCTCTTCCCACGCCTTTTTCAGGTCCGTACCCGGTACAGCACGTACCTCTGTCCATGCAAACCATATCTGGCCCGCTTCCTTCCAGGGTAATCTGGGGACGTCTGCAGCCGGCAGCCAAACTCTTTCTGTCTCCTTCTCCGTTTTTTCCCAGAAGGATTTCCTGAGAAAGAAATTCACGGCTGTTTTCTCATCCGCCTCCTCTGCCCTCAACAAAGTAAAGTTAAAACCAGCCTCTCCTCCCCTCTCCTCAAAGGGCATAAGATAAGAACATGGCTCCCACTGAGGCATTTTATTGGTCAGCGTACAGCAAAATCCTGCTTCTTTTCTGGAAACAAGGAAAAGCCGGTTCATCCCTTCATGCAGTTTGGCCGTCAGTTCATATTCTCCCGCTCCCGGACAGAGAAGTATCAGCTCCCGGTTGAGATATACTAATGTCCGGCTCTCACACTTCACCAGGAAACGGCTCTTTTTCCCTTCCGGGCACCACATTTCACCGGCTGCTGCCCCCCAGTCCCCCAAAAGGGCCCCGGGAAACTGCTGCTGAAAATCCAGGACTGCGTCCCCGTTCTTTCTCCTTCTGGCCCCATTTTCATGGAAAGCCCTGAGAAGAAAGGGCATGGGCGGATGATTTCCCATAAACCGGTACGCCATTGTGCGCAGCACGGCTTCTGTGTCATCGCCGTATATATAATGCATGCTGTCTGTTTCGGATATGTAGCTCTTCATATATTATCATCCCTTTAATCCGGAGGTTGCAATTCCGTCTGCCAGATATTTCTGGAAGAAAATGAAGATCAGCACAATAGGCACGATGGAGAGAGTCGCCATTGCGAACATTGCGCCATAGTCCGAGGAGGAGCCGGGATCGCAGAACAGTTTCAGCGCCAGGGCAACCGGATACATGGCAGCATCATTGATATAGAGCAGCGCTGACATAAAGTCATCCCATCTCCACATAAAGGAAAAGATACCGCCTGTGATCAGGGACGGAGCCATCAGCGGCAAAATAATACGGAAGAAGATCCCGTAATAGGAACAGCCGTCAATTTTGGCTGCCTCATCCAGCTCTGTAGGGATACCCTCTATAAAGTTCATCATAAGATATACAAAAAATCCCTGGATGGCAAAGAAAAACGGAATGATAAGGGGAGAAAAACTGCCGACCCAGCCCAGTTTTTCATACCACAGATACTGGGGCACCATAAGGATCTGTCCCGGCAGCATCATAGACGCCAGCATGGCGCCGAATAAGATCTTCTTGCCCCTGAACTGACATCTGGCAAATCCGTATGCCACACATGCGGAAGATGCCAGGGTTCCTATGGTTCCCACAACTGCTATGAAAAGAGAGTTTTTAAAAAATGTGCCAAAGGATACGCCTGCAAATCCTCTCCAGCCATTGGCATAATTCTCCAGTGTGAATTTCTCAGGGATCAGGCTTCCCGCTGTTGTAAATATGGTACTGGTTTCCTTAAAAGAGCTCATGAACATCCAGCAGAGCGGATACAGCATGGCTAATCCGAAACCGCAGACTAAAACATGATAGACAACTGTTCTTATATTCTTCGTTTTCACAATCTCACCCCTGTTCATATACCCAATATTTTTTGGTCTTAAATAACACAAATGTTATCACTGCAATAATTCCCAGCATAACCCATGCCATTGCGGAAGCATAACCGGATTTGCTGAAGGAGAAGGACTGCTGATACATGTACACCGCGTAGAATAAAGTGGTATCCATTGGTTTTCCCTGTGTGATGATCAAACTCTGTGTAAATGCCAGGAATCCGTTGATCATCTGCATAACCAGATTGAAGAAGATCGTGGGAGTCAGAAGCGGCAGGGTAACACGGAAGAACTTTGTCACCTTGCCCGCGCCGTCCACGTCTGCTGCCTCATACAGAGATTTCGGAATCTGTTTTAATGCGGACAGGAAGATCAGCATGGAAGAACCAAACTGCCAGACAGCCAGCAGGATCAGTGTCCAGATCGCTGTTCTGGTGTCACTGAGCCATGCAAAGTTGGTGTCAATCCCGAATATTCCGAGAATGCTGTTCACAACACCGTCGGGTGCGAACATTCTCTTCCATAAAATAGCTACAGCCACTGAACCGCCGATGATGGAGGGCAGATAGTAGGCTGCACGGTAAAATCCCGTAGCCTTTGTGGGTTTCACCAGTATCATTGCCACCAAAAGGGCAAAAATAAGCCTCAGCGGCACAGACACCAGCGCGAAATAAAGGGTAGCCTTGATGGAATGCCAGAACACTTCATCATTTGTAAACATATCTATGTAATTTTTCAGTCCCACAAACTCCGGCGGTGACAGAATGTCGTAGTCACAGAGCGAGTAATAAAAAGAGATTCCCATAGGTATGATCAAAAACACCAGAAATCCTATAATAAAAGGAAGACAGAACACAACTCCCGCTGTCTTTTCCTTATTTAAAAACTTATATAATCTTTTGCTAGTAGGTTTCAAAATCTTCTCTCCTTTCCAAAGGCAGAAAAAGGGCTGCCGCCGTCCAAAAGACTACAGCAGCCCTGATTATTTATTGATGTTCCGCGTAAATTTCGTTTGCGCTGTTGAAATATTCCTCCGCAGCCTTCTCGGAAGTATATTCCCCGTATTTCACCTTCTCTTCCAGTTTCCTTAACAGATCCTGGGCCTCACTGGTCCCCTCCGGTGCCAGAGGAGGCAGTGCACTGGAATTCGGAGTGATGACATCTGTGATGAATGCAGCATTTTCCTGGTCTTCCTGGCTCAGCAGAGGCATGATCTCCTCAGCGATCTTGCTGGATACCGGGATACCTCTCTCTGCAAGAAGAATCTTGTAAGCTTCTGAAGAGTTTGTAAAGTAATTCAATACCTTCACTGCCTCTTCCGGGTTCTTGGTATCAGCGCTCACACAATAATACATACTGGGTTTTACATAGTTTGATTTTTTCGGATCTGTGGAAGGAATTGTTGTGATGGCTATATCGGTTCCCTCCGGAGCTGCTGTCTGGTAAGCGGTCAGCATGGCAGAGCCGTTGATGGTACACCATGTCATGTTATCAGGATTGGAGCCATATACCATGGGGTCCTCCTCCACACTGGCTGTATCGGCAGCCTGACTCGGGGAGATGTGCCATCCTTCTTTTACACCGTTCTCAGAGATTTTAAAGTAATCCACATAATCCTCTGCGCTCTTGCCGCCAAGCTTGTCAACCACCTGGATATCATTTGCCCTTGCGTAAACTTCCATGTACATTCCGTAGTGGATCAGGTTTGCACGGTAGCCTGATTTCTCATAAACCTGTTTCGCGATCTCAATGAACTCATCCAGAGTCATATTGTCCTTTACAGTAATCCCCAGTTCATCAAGCAGTGTTTTATTATAGAACATACAGGAAGAACTGGTTCCGGATGCAACACCGTAAATCTTGTCTCCTACCTTGCCCATGTTGATCGCGTCCTCAGACAGATTGGAGGTATCCAGGGTTCCGTCTTCAATATATGGTGTCAAATCTAATAGCTGGCTCTTGTCTACGTACTGCTGCAGATATGACATATCCATCTGAATGATGTCCGGCATTTTTTTGCCTGCGGCTGAAGTAGCCATTTTACTCCAGTAATCGTCCCACTGGAAGAACTGTCCTTTGACTGTGGTTCCCTCTTCCTCTTTATATTTATCCAGCACCTGCTGTGTACGCTCATTTCTTACCTGGTTTCCCCACCAGGCCATGGTCAGTTCCCCTGACGCTGCTTCCTCTTTACTTCCGTTTCCGCCCTTATCTGATCCGCATGCTGTCATGGAAACTGCTGCCAGCGCACATGCCAGTGCCGCTGCTGCTGCTCTTTTTAAAAATTTCCTCTTCACCTGTTTTTCCTCCATATTTTCTTTTGAGAAGCTCCTCTTGATGTAACCCATTATATAATGGTTTCCCCCGGATGAAAATTGATAAAACTTACTTCCGCGCTCAAAAAACATACCTGCGTCCGCAAAAAAATTACTTTACCTGTAAAAAATTGACTTCCCGCATTTTTTCCGGGCAAATCAATTGCGCTTTTACTTTTATTTTAATATAATTTTTTTATCATTACATATAAGAAGGGCGTAAACCATGAAAAAAATGGGAAGATTACAAAGCATGTCCCTGAAACATAAAATTCTGGCTGTTATCCTGACAGGATTTCTGGTCCTGTTTCTGGCAGGTATTGTCAGTCTGGAGTTTGTATCCAATTCTTATGAAAAGAAACTGTATAATTCCATAGCAGCTTCCCTTACAGACTCCGCCCTGGAGATTTCTGACCAGTTAAAATACATAGATACGATCGTAGACTCCATACTGGCCAACCAGACCATACAGGAAAGCCTGGACCGGTCAGGCAAAAGCACACAGAATTCGGAAAAGCAACTCTGTTTCAACCAGGTATATTCCACACTGTGTGATTATTTCTTTATTTTCAACAGTGACGCCATCTCTTATATTTCCGTGATGCAGGGGGATGACGTTATCAGTACCTCCAACCGGAAATTTCAGACAGTGCCGGATTCTGTGCGCAGTAAACTGAAGCGGACAGCCTATGACAACCAGGGCGCAACGGTGACTGTCACGGACTACGGACCTGACCACGGTATTTTCTTAGTGAAAGAACTGCGTAAAATAGAAGGGCTCAGCCTGGATACTCTGGGTGTACTTATTATAAATATAGATATGAATGCGTTCATATCCGCAACCACGGAGGCCAGCACGGAATTTGAGGATATTTCTTATTATCTGTACGATGACAACAGCCTCATCTTCAACGACAGTGCGCTGTCCCGCAAAGAATCCGCAGAGCTGTATAAAAAACTGCGGGGAGATTATGGTGTGGTCACCCTGAAACATGAAAAACTGTTTGCGGTAAGCGGTCTGATCCCCACCTATGGATGGAATTACATCTGTACTGTCTCCTACAATTCCATCTACCAGGCTATCACCCTTTCCAGCCAGTCCTTTTTCCTCATCATGGTATTGGCTGTGATACTGGTGGGGATTTTCAGCACCAAACTGGTCTTTGCCCTATTCAGGCATTTTGACCGGCTGATCGAGAATATGAAACAGTTCGGAGAAGGAAAATATGAGATTGCCGTGCCCCCGATAGAATACCGGCAGGACGAGATAGGGCTTCTCTACAAAAATTTCGACACCATGGTGGAAAAGATCAATACTCTGATCAATGAGAATTACATCAACGAACTGCTGAAAAAAGAGGCGCAGATCAAGGCAATGGAGAGCCAGATGGACCCCCACTTTCTGTACAATACCCTGGATTCCATCAACTGGCGGGCACGCATGATCAAATCAGAAGAGATTTCCCGAATCACCACAGCCCTCGGCAATCTGCTGCGCCTGTCCCTTGGCAACAATTCCAGGGATTTCACACTGCGCCGGGAACTGACCCTTGTGGACAATTATATTATCATACAGAAAATACGCTATCAGAAACGGCTGGATTTCTCTGTGGATATTCCTGAGAGCCTTCTGGACATTCCCATTCCCAAATTTACTCTGCAGCCGCTGCTTGAAAATGCCATACGCTACGGACTGGAAGAATCCTCCGAAACCTGTTATATTACCATCACTTCACGGACAGAGGACGGCACATTGATTCTGAAGATCATGAATACAGGCTCCTCCTTCGAGGAAAATTTCATGGAGAAGCTGCTGGACGGAGAGATACAGCCCCATGGATTCGGAATCGGAATCCTGAATATCCATAAGCGGATACAGATGACTTACGGCAGTGCCTACGGACTGCGTTTATATACGATAGAAGACGAAGAAACTTACGAGGAATGCGCGGCAGCGGAGATACGCATTCCCTGTACACAGAAAGAGGAGAGCAAGCCATGTTAAAATTACTGATCGTGGACGACGAGGAAATGATCTGCCAGGCCATCGCCAATATCATTGACTGGAAATCTTACAATATCCAGCTTGTCGGAACCTGTACCGATGGTGTAGAAGCCTATCACACCATTCTGGATGAATGCCCGGATATCGTGATAACAGATATCCGGATGCCCGGTATCTCGGGCCTGGAACTGATTGAGAGGATCAACCGCACGGATTTATGCACACAGTTTGTGATCCTCTCCGGATACGGGGAATTTGAATATGCGAAAAGAGCTATGAAATGCGGCGTCCAGCACTATCTGCTGAAGCCCTGCACGGAGACGCAGATCATTGACTGTATTCAGGAGGTCACAAAAGATTACTATAAGGTCGCATTTGCAGGGGACTTAAAACCGGAGCAGGACAGCCGGGCCTTTCATAACCTGCACAAAACCCTGATTCGGAATATGATACGGGAAGGAATCTCCGGCACGCAGGTGACGGATACCTTTTTCGATCTGTACGAGCATTACATCAACCTGACAGATGTACCTTATCAGTTCTGCAGTGTCTATTATCTGGAAGAGAAAAATCTGGCAAGGTGTCTGGAACGTTTTGATGATTACTGCCGGAAAAATATGCCGGAGGTGGAGCGCTACGCTGTCTATATACAGAATGTACTCCTGGTCTTTTTCCCTAATTTTGAAACCTCTTATGTGCAGCTTGACAGCTTTTTCAAGTCTCTGGACTTTCCCGGCCAGACCGTATCCGTGGAATACAGCCGCATGAGATACACGGACTTGAAAACACTGCTCACCGTGCTGATCAAAAAGCTGAAACGGTATGACATTCTCTATTTTATAGACGGCACAGACGCGGTTCCCAATTTTAACTACGGACAGATCGTAGACCGGGTGAACAGGCTGGTGCCTGTGCTGGCGGATAAAAATGCCATGGGCAGGGAAGACACCGTGGCAGAGCTTAAGAAAATCCTCTCCGCCATCTCTAATAAGGACTTTCTGCTGCAGCTCTGCGACAATATTATTATTTCCCTGGGAACACAGCTTCCCTCCCACACGCTGCCGGAGATCACGGATTTCCTGTATCAGCTCCACAAGGAGGAGGACGCGGTCAGCATAGCGGACGCGGTGCTTGATCATATCAATAAGCTCTCCGAAGTGCAGTCCTTTAACACAAAACAGTACAGCCCCTTTATCTCGCGGCTGATCGACTATATCTATGAGCATTATTCCAATCCTGATCTGACGCTGAAATGGATCTCTGAGAATTATCTGTATATGAATGTAAATTATGTAAGCCGGTGCTTTACAAAGGAGACAGGGGAAAAGTTTTCCGGATTTCTTATGAAACTGCGGGTGCAGAAGGCAAAGGAAATTTTGTCCACACGGGATAATGAACAGATTCAAAATGTGGCGCAGCTTGTGGGGTGCGGGAATACGCCTTATTATTTCAGTAAGATTTTTAAGAAGTGTACGGGGCTTACGCCTTCGGCTTATGTGAAGAAGATGAGTAAATAATAATGATTCAGTTACGGAAAAAGGGGCTGTCGGGAAATCAATGTCAATAAGTTAAAGTAACATCTTCAAGAGCAGATTATACAATGTATGACCTGCTCTTTTTTTGTAATAATTCACCTATTGACCTAAAGAATCAGTTGCTTTCTATTATCTCACAGATGCAATCTGTATCTCACCTATTTGTAAAACAGACCGGAAAAGATTTTTCCAGAAAACGAAAAATTTCTTTCTCAGATACCATTCAGTTTCTCTTATCTATGGGTGGGAATACCATTCGTTAAGAATGGTTAGATTTCTGGGATTTTTCTCCGGATATGGCTTCGGTTCCTGCCTTTTGCCAGCAACGTCAGAAATTGTTGCCTGAGTCAATGGATTTCTTATTTCATTCTTTCAATGATTCTTTTTCATCGCTGGAAACTTATCGTGGATTTCGTCTGCTTGCCTGCGATGGTTCTGATCTGGCTATTGCTTACAATCCTGATGACAAGGATACTTATAGGCGGCATAATTCTTTGGAACGGCATGAGAAAGGATATAACCAACTTCATTTAAATGCTCTGTATGATTTGAAGAATCGAATCTATACGGATGCTGTCATTCAGCCCGGACGTTCTCCGAATGAGACAAAAGCGCTTATTGATATGATGAAGCGCTCTAAGATACAAGATCCGGTACTTTTGATTGCAGACCGTGGCTATGAAAGTTATAATATTTTGGCTCATGCACAGGAAAAGGGGTGGAAATTCTTAATTCGCGCAAAGGGTCTGGGGAGTCGTGGAATTCTTACACATTTGCCAATACCAGACAGTGGAACTTTTGACTGTACTTTATCGCTAATTCTTACAAGAAAACAAACAAAAGAAATCAAAAAACAGCCACAGCGATACCGATGCCTTACGAATAAGACATCCTGCGATTCCCGGTTACTGAGAATACTATGGAGTGTATTCTTACAAATTTAGATGAAAAGGATTTTCCAATAGAAGAAATCAAAAGGCTGTACGGATGGAGATGGGGGATTGAACGATCTTTTCGAGAACTGAAATATACGATAGGATTAACCAATTTTCACGCAAAAAAAGTGGAGTATATCCTGCAGGAAATATTCGCCCGACTAACGATCTACAACTTTTGTGAACGGATTATCACAACCATTGTAATCCAACAGAAACACAGAAAATATACTTATCAGATTAACTTCACTGTAGCTGTTTTATTTGTCGGGAATATTTCAGAGACAGAATACACCCACCAGATTTAGAAGCACTCATTCGGAAGAATATTCTTCCAATCAGAGAAGGACGAAAGGCTCCACGGAAAGTCTGTCCCAACTCAGCAATCAGCTTCTTATATAGAATAGCATAAATAATACAAAATAGCATTGGAAAAACAGAGTTTATATCTGTTTTATTTGTCGTGCAAAAAAATGGTCAAAAGCTTAAAAACTACTTTTGACCATTTAATCAGTGAGGCTTGAATCAATATCTGTAGGCTTAACTTATTGACATTGGTCGGGAAATAGACAGCCCCTTCCAACTACGCCTCCGTCCCATACACCTCCAGCTGAACAAGTGCCGGAAATGGGGATGGTTCCTCTGATTTTATCAATTCTCCTATCTGCAGCCATTCTATTTTCTTTTTCTCAAAAGTAAATTCCTGGGCTTCTCCTGTCTTTTTCAGCTCCAGTTCCATGGTGCTGCCGTCAGAAAAGGTGACTGTGGCCTTTTTCCACCAGTTATCGTGGGGATAGTCCGCTCTTGTGTAAAGAATGATGCGGTCAGCTTCCACCGTCCGCCCAAACTCCAGTTTTATGGCAGCATCTGCACGCTGGTTGATTCCCCAGGACTCATACGGCCATTCTCCGTGGCAGGCCGCTGCAGTGATTCCGTCAATGGCGTTCATGGCAGCGAAGACGGACTCGCCTCTGGTCTCCACATTGGCTGACGCGTGGGGGTAGCAGTTTGTCTCCCCGTGGCAATCATTTATATTCAAAGCCAGGTTCCTGTACGCCTCATACTCAAAGGAATAGGCTTTGCGGATGTGGATCAGGTGTTTGCTGCCGGAAAAGGTCTTGGGTGACATATTGACACGCTTTTCCCCAAAAGGTATCTTATACCACATATTCCCTGTCAGGTAAACCAGGGAGTGCCCTCTTGCATCATCCAGGGACAGCCAGTAAAAGGCCGGCAGTTCAGCCGCTTCCACTACGATCTGGTCCCCTTCTCTGTATTCGGCGGAGTAAGGAAGGTTTACTTCCCTCTCCCCACGGGCTACTGCCAGTGTGAAGCCGTTTTTATCCTGTACTTTTAAACTTATTGACATCTCATACCTCTGCTTTTTTATGTTCAGTCCAGTATCTTCTTTACTGCATCTGCAATCTTGTCACACTTGCAGTCTGCAAAGAAATATTCCCGGAATTTCTCACCGCCCAGGGCTCCTCTTACAAGCTCCCGGTCCAGATTCTCCAGAATTTCGGGAAGGTCTCTGTATGTGACTTCTTTTACCTTGTCCAAAATCTGTTTGTTGCGTTTTTCCGGAACTGCCCGTTCTCTCGGGTATCCCTGACCGCTTTCCTCCACAAAAAGCTTCTCAAAAATATACTGGAGATTCAGGTCACCGCCCCATCCGAATCCCTTTGCAAACGGAATGGCAATGGCATTGCCGTCATTGATCTGGGCAAAGGTGTATGCGTCCAGAGCGTCCTCCACATGGCCGCAGATGACTCCCGGGAAGGAATTACAGGCCAGCATGGCTCCCTCTCCTGTGCCGCAGCCTGTGATGACATAATCAGCCGCGCCGGAATTTAACAGAACCGCCGCAAGGATTCCCACCTGCACATAGGTGAGCTGGCAGTCATCCTCTGCGGTATACATACCGTAGTTACAGACTTCATGGCCCATTGGCTCCACTACTGTTTTCAGCGCACTGCAGATCATTCCGTTTTTAGCTGCCTGGCTGTTTTCATTTATTAATGCGATTTTCATGATTTTTTACTCCTCACTTGATGAATGGTTCGTAACGATTGAAATTTATCTGTTTTCTGTCACGGCTGTTTTCCAATGTATGCCAGAATGCCGCCGTCCACATAGAGAATGTGGCCGTTTACAAAGTCGGACGCATCAGAAGCCAGGAAAATAGCAGGTCCCATCAGGTCCTCCGGGGTTCCCCAGCGTGCCTGCGGTGTCTTTGCAAGGATGAACTGGTCAAAGGGATGTCTGCTTCCGTCCGGCTGTGTCTCTCTTAACGGTGCTGTCTGAGGTGTGGCAATATAACCGGGGCCGATGCCGTTACACTGGATATTGTATTCGCCGTACTCGGATGCAATATTTTTGGTCAGCATTTTCAGGCCGCCTTTTGCTGCAGCGTAGGCGGAAACGGTCTCGCGGCCCAGCTCGCTCATCATGGAACAAATGTTGATGATCTTGCCGTGTCCCTTACGGATCATACCGGGAATCACCGCCTTAGACACAATAAACGGGGCGTTTAAGTCAATGTCAATCACCTGGCGGAACTCCTCTGCTTTCATCTCTGTCATGGGAATCCTCTTGATGATACCGGCATTGTTCACAAGAATGTCAATAGTGCCCAGTTCTTTTTCAATGTCAGCCACCATATTTTCAACCTGTGCCTCATCTGTCACATCACAGATATAGCCTCTGGCCTCAATGCCTTTTGCCTTATAGTCCGCCAGCGCCTTATCCATATGCTCCCGGCCCCTGCAGTTAAACGCGATCTTGGCGCCGGCTGCCGCATAAGCCTCCGCAATGGCAAATCCTATGCCGTAAGCTGCTCCTGTCACGAGGGCAACTTTTCCCTCTAAAGAAAATAATTTATTTGTTTCCATATGGAATCTCCTTTCTGTTTTCCTGTCTGCTGTTACAGAATGTCTTCATTTCTGATACCGTCCATGTCATCAAAATCCTGGTTTTCGCCCACCATTCCCCAGATAAATGTATAATTCCTGGAGCCCGAACCTGCATGGATAGACCAGCTGGGGGAGATCACAGCCTCCTCATTTCTCATGACAATATGCCTTGTCTCCTGTGGTTCTCCCATATAGTGCATAACAAAGGCATCCTCCGGCATATCAAAATACAGATACACTTCCATCCTTCTGTCATGGGTGTGGCAGGGCATGGTGTTCCACACACTTCCCGGTTCCAGGCTTGTCATTCCCATTTCCAGCTGGCAGCTCTCCACCTGTCCCGGAAGAATATATTTGCAGATGGTCCTGTGGTTGGACTGCTCCAGACTTCCCAATTCCACCTTGTTCTCCTCTTTTATGATTACCACATCTTCCTCCGGCGTTCCCTCACGCTTTATGAGCACTGTGGGATAAGAAGTGTGGGCAGGCGCACTGTTGATGTAGAACTTGGCGGGATTTTCCTTATCTGTACTGGAAAATGTGATATCTCTTTTTCCCATGCCAATGTACATGCCTTCCCGCGGTGCCACTTCAAAGGTTCTGCCGTCAACACAGATGCAGCCCGGACCTCCGATATTGATCACGCCCATCTCACGTCTCTGAAGGAAATATTCCGCTCTTAACTCCTGGCCTGCCACCAGCTTCAGTTCTTTTTCTGCCGGGGTGGCGGAACCTGTGATGATCCTGTCAATGTGGCTGTATACCAGTCTGATCTCATCGGGTACAAATACATTCTGTATTAAAAATTCTTCTCTGAGGCGCTGGGTTGTATAGTGTTTTACATCTCTTGGTGATGCTGCTGTTCTGAGTTCCATTGTGATTCCTGCCTTTCTTTTGCTTTCCCTGGAGCGTGCAGATCATCGGAATGGATTTTCAGACACGCTCTGAATCTTTATACCCATCTTATCATGACAGATTTTCTGTTTCCTGTGTTTTTCTTTCAGAAATCTTGCAAATCTTACACTGATATCTTATACTGGAAGATATTAATGATCAAAGGAGGAACCGTCATGAAACTCTGCAGTTCCTGTAAGGAGGGCATCCGCTCCTGTATTGAAACGCAGACCTTCTCCGCCGCGCATCTGTACAGCTATGAAAAGCCCATGGATATCCACATCCACGACTGCTATGAAATCTATTATTCTGTCTCCGGCGGAAAACAGTTTCTGATTGATAACCGGTTTTATAATTTTAATCCCGGAGACATTTTTTTCATTAACCAATATGAGAGCCATTACCTGTCCCAGGTTGACAATGTGAAGCATGAACGGATCATTGTATCCATCTATCCCGATTACCTGAAACGATGCTGTACCGGAAAGACAGACCTGAATTACTGCTTTACCTGCAGAAATACCAACTTCGGACACAAGATATCCCTGTCCCCGGAAGAACAGAAACGTTTCCTGTATTTCATACATAAACTGTCGGAGAACGAAGGCTATGGACAGGATATCCTGGACCATGCCGTCTTTCTTCAGCTTATGACCTTTTTAAACGGTATTTTTTTGCGAAACTGCGACCATGACCTGCCCAGGCATGAACCTGCCGGAAGCCATCATGAACAGATGGACGCCATCCTTTCTTACATTAACCAGCATATTGCGGAGGATCTGAGTATTGAGCGGCTGGCAAAACATTTTTATATCAGTACCTCTTATCTGTGCAGGATATTCAAAAGTGAGACGGGTACCACTATCAACAAATACATCACAGCCAAACGTATCACTCTTGCCAAATCATACCTATCTGAGGGGTATTCCGTCACAGATGCCTGCATCCGCTGCGGTTTCGGGGATTACAGCAATTTCCTGAAATCTTTTACAAAGGCAGTGGGTATTTCCCCGAAAAAATACGCTCAGTTTTCTGCGTAAAAAGCCCTGCCTGCGCAGCAGCAAGGGTCAGCCCCTTGCCTACTTGACAAGGGGCCAATCAAACTGCTATGCAGACAGGGTTATTTTCTTTTGCGGGACAGGGGGAATCTCTCTATTTACGCAGCATACGTACGGATCAACTGCTCCAGATTTCCGATTCCTTCATCTGAATAGATTTTCAGTTCTACTTTCTTCCCTGCACCGATCGCCATCATTCCCATAATGGATTTGGCATCTACCATATAGCTGCCACAGCAGGCATCAATCTGGAAGGGCGCCTCAGATACTTTGTTGACAAACTTCACAATTTCGTCGATTTCTTTAAAACAGACCTGCACACACATAAAATCATTCTCCTTTTTTTAATCTTTATATAATCCGTGTTTTTTCTTCTTTCTTTGACTGAGTACATTATAATCGAATCATCCCTGAAAAAAAATGGATTATTTTTCGATTTTATGTGATATTTTTTTCTTTTTTACGCCTTTTTCTATTTTTCCTGTCTGACCCAAACGGTCATTTCATTTTTTCCCCGGTTTGCCCAGACATAATATGGTATGAAACGCAGCTTAACCGGTTCCTTCACAGCCGTTTTCAGAGGATGGTACAGGCCCTTTCGTGAAGTCTGTACCTGCTGCCTGAACCCATCCATGACAACAGCGATCACCTGCTCCCCGGCAACTGTAAATTCCTCAGTCTCTACCTCTTTGCCGCAGTCCAGCGTCAGCAGGTGCAGGTCCGTACCATTGTCAGCCTCCTCCAGACAGTATACCATGGGGCCTCGTGTCACAGCCACTTTGCCGATATCCTCCCTGACTCTCGGGTCTGCCTCCATGATCTTCACATCCATGGCAAACTTAAGGGATAAGCGCTCTTTCGGCTGCCAGCATCTTGTCACATACAGATATCCGTCTTTTCTGGTACACTCACTGTCCCTCACCCCTTCGATGGAGAATCCGGTATCTCCCTCCCCGCACCAGTCCGGTATGCGGAGGGCTATGGTAAATGGTACCGATTCCCCGCTCACCTCTATTTCCACCTGCCCGCTTTTGGGAAGCTTTGAGGATACTGTAATGGTGAGTTCTTTTCTGTTTACCTGTTTTTTAATGATACTTCCCATGTAGAGGTGCACGAACAGGGTATCCTCTGTCTCCGTGTAGGCGTAAGAGCTTATGGAACTCAGCATTCTTGCCAGGTTGGGAGGGCAGCATGCACAGCCGAACCATTTCTGACGCACCGGCTTTACATGGGCTTTTCTTTCATCCATGCAGCAGGCCTCCGGGTTTACTTCCAGCGGATTTACATAGAAGAAGCTTCTGCCGTCCAAAGCCATACCGCTGAGCACACAGTTGTACAGAGCGCGCTCCATCACATCCGCATATTGTGAAACAGGCTTGATCTCCAGCATTCTTCTCGCCAGAAATACAAGGCCGATGGCTGCGCAGGTCTCCGCGTATGCAGTGTCATTCGGCAGGTTATAGTTAAAGGAAAACGCCTCCCCTATGTGTGTGCCGCCTATGCCGCCCGTAATATACATCTTGCGTTCCACCATACTGTCCCATAATTTTTCACAGGCGTGATAAAGGCTTTCATCCTGTGTTATCCTTGCCATATCCGTCATCCCTGCGTAGAGATAAACCGCGCGCACCGCATGCCCCACAGCTTCGTCCTGCTCACGTACCGGGATGTGTGCCTGATTGTATGCATAGCGGAGGCCGTCCGGAGAATTTTTGACGCACTCCGGATGCTCTTTATCGAAATAGTATGGTCTGGCTCCTCTTTCATCTACAAAGAAACGTCCCAGGTTGAGATATTTTTCATTTCCTGTCACCTCATACAGACGGACAAGGGCCATCTCCGCTATTTCATGCCCCGGATAGCCCTTGCATTTTCCTTCCTCCGGTCCGAAATGTGCTGCGGCATAGTCCGCATATCCCATGGCCGCTCTCAGCAGCTTATCTTTTCCTGTAGCCTGATAGTAAGCCACTGCCCCTTCTATTAAATGTCCCAGACAGTAAAGCTCATGGTGGTCTTTCAGATTTGTAAATATTTTATCCCTGCCGTTCAGGATATAGTAGGTGTCCAGGTAGCCGTCCTCCTGCTGGGCCGCGCAGACAATGTCAATGGCAGCGTCCGCTGTCTTTTCAAGCTCCGGGTCCGGGTGCTGGGTGAGGGAATATCCCACCGCCTCGATCCATTTATAAAAATCACTGTCCTGAAATACAAATCCGTAAAATTTATCTTCCAGATGCTCCGGGTCCTCGGGAAGCGCCTCAAAACCGCGGAAGGTGTAGGACGGCTCCTGATACGCATCCCCCATCTCTTTTCTTTCCAGATTTTTCTTTCCGGCTGTTTTAAAATTTCTCATGCAGTAGCTGGGTGCCGCACCCTCCACCCGGTCATTCAGGGCATCCCACTGATAAGGAAGCATTTTGGTCCTCACCAGCTCCATCTCTTTTTTCCAAAAATCATCGGTTACCTGTACACTTCTAAGGGAAAGCGGTCTGCTGAAATCCTGTCTGTTCATGTGATTCATCCTCCATCTGTTTCTGTTTTTGAATCCCGGCATGGAAGCGCGGCCCCCAAATAAATTTTGGGCCACGCCCGGGAATGTACCGTATTGTTCTTGTCATGGTAAGTGTATCAAAACTACATTCCCATATCCATTGCCAATGAGGAACATAACATGTATAATATGGAAAACGTCATTGAAAAAGGAGGGAGTCCCATGCTGCTTTTAGAAAAAATGGCACATCGCCGGATTACCAGCGCCAACTATATCACATCTGTAAACGGTATGGTCCACCCTGACCGTATTCTTGCAGAACATGATTTTCTCTATATGCTGGATGGAGAATGGGAGATCATAGAAGACGGGCATATCTATGAAATGCACCGGGATGACCTGCTGATCCTCAGCGCAGGAAGGCATCACCGGGGTGAAAAACTCTGTAACCCCGGAAACAGGCACATGTATTTTCACGTACTTCCCACGGCTGCTGAAACAGGCGAAAAAAATGACATGGAAGAAATGGAATCATCCAAGTTTCTTCCATGCCATACCCTGCTGCACTGCCGGCACCATCCGCATATCCGCATGTATTTTGAGGAACTCATATCTGTCTTCTGGTCAGACAGCCCGGAAAAGCTCTGCCGCCTCTCCCTGCTTTTCAACCTGCTTTTGTGTGAAATCGCAGAACTGCATACAGTTTCCGGGGACAGGCAGCCCTCTGACCCGCTGGTAGAGGAAGTATGCAGGCAGATTCAGTCAAATCCTCAGACTTTTTACACTGCCGGGGAAATGGCGGAGGCGCATTTTATCTGTGCCCGCACCTTGAACAACCGCTTCCGGAAAGCTTGCCAAAAAACGTTCTACGCTTACCAGATGGAGACCAGACTGGAAATGGCTGGGCATTTCCTGACGCACCAGCCGGAGGCTACTCTCCATGAGGCTGCCGTCAACTTTGGATTTTATGATGAATTCCATCTGAGCAGGGCTTTTAAAAAGCATTTCAAAGTATCTCCCTCGCAGTTTCGGAAATCTCATGCCGTGGGCCGTACCAGCCCTTTGCCGTAAACTGCCGTTATGGGCTGAAATAGGCATCGATACCGTCCGCAATCCCCTGTACCATATTTTTCTGCATATCAGGGTCCTGCATTTTCTCGTCATCGCTCTGGTTGGTCATGAAACCCATCTCCAGAATGGTGACCGGTACTGTGCTCCAGTTGATCCCTGTCATATTGTCATAGAGTCTTACGCCGTTGTTCCTGATTCCCGTTGCCCGGCAGTAAGCATTGATGATATTTTCACCCAGCCTGCTGCTCTCCTCATGAAGCTGCCCCACATATGGGTTCTCGGCAGATGGAATCATGGTCATGGCACCGTTTGCGCTGTTGTCCTCGCTGCCGTCCGCATGAATCCTGACCAGGATCCGGGCTCCGTTTTCCGTGGCAATCTGCGCGCGCTCCACATTGCTTACGGCTGTGTCGTTGTCCTCCCTTGTCATGATCACCTCATATCCTCGGCTCTGAAGCTCTGTCTGAAGCTGTTTGGAGACTGCCAGGGTCAGCTCATATTCGGGAACTCCGGTGTAGACGCCCTGGGTGCCTGACGCGAATTTATCCTTCATCTCTTCAGAACCCGGGCCAAGGGGTTCTGTACCGCCTGTATCTGCTCCGGGGCCCTGGTGCCCGGGGTCGATGGCTACTTTTCTTCCGTTACTCCTCGGTTCTGCGGCGGATAACGCTGCTGTATCATCGGCATCCCGGGCATTTTTTCCGGCTTCAGCAGACAGGCTGTCTTCTTTTGTTTCCCCGTTTTGGCCCGCTTCTGCGGTATCTCCTTCAGCCGCCTCCAACGCGCGCTTTTCGGTTTCCTTTTTCAGTTCCTCCAACTCCTTTTCCATAGATTCGGAGGATTTCTGCATTTTGCTTATCTGTTTGTCCATGCGCTTCATCTCCTGCTGAAGTAACCTGCTTTTCTGCGCGTCGGTTACGGCAAGGACCGCCAGCACGGCGGCCAGCACAAAAATCAAACTGCCGAAGATCATTCCCATTTTCTTCATTCTCCCATTCCTTTCCTGCTGTATTTACTGCCATTGCTCTCCCTGTAACTGCCGGGGCTTATGCCGACATGTTTTCTGAATATTTTGGCGAAGTAATTCCCATTGGAAAACCCGTTTGTTCTGGCAATGCTGTCAATGCCGTGCTCCGTTCCCAGCAGGTCATTCATAGCTGACTGCAGGCGAAGCCCTGTAAGATAAGCCAGAGGTGTTGTCCCCATCTCTTCCCTGAATGCCCTTGAGAGATGTGCCGGGGAGATATCCAGCCTGGCTGCCAGCTCCTCTATTCCGCCAAGCCTCCTGTACTCCTCCTCCATAATCTCCGCTGCCTTCTGTACAGAGGAGCTTTTCTTCTGCGTAACCGGATGCTCCGTTTCCCTTAAAAGGGCGCAGAGAAAACGGTACAGAAACTCACCGCCTTCGTATTTTTGCAGACGCTCCCCGCTTGTCAGGCGCTTCTGCAGATGCAGGGCCATGCGGACAGGGGGACTGTTCTCATCCAGGGACATGATCTCCGGGCATATGTGTTTTATTTTTCTTACAAAAGGCAGGGCCGTGTTTCCCTGAAAATGCAGATACAGAAACTCCCACGGCTCTTCCCTGTCATGTTCCAGAAAGTATCTGCTTTTTTCCGGGAACTGTATGAGAAATCCCCGGCCGCGTCCTACGGCGTGCCTGAACCCGTTTTTCTCATACACACCCTCCCCCAAAAGCGTGTACTGGAAAAGAAAGCCTTCGTACCCCGGCCTGCTGTCATTTATAAAATCATATGCCTCCCCGCACCGACGCTCCACACCGCCGTCCAGAAGGACAAGCGGCTGTTCTTCCATGTCATCCTGATTCAGGACACCGAAGATACCCCTGTTGTACTCCATCAAAAATTTACCTCTTCATATCAAATTTCTATTCTTTTGTTTTTTGCACACTCTTATTATAATTACTGATATAGGATAAGTCAAAGGAAACAATAGAAGTCAAATTTCTACCTGTTTTCGCGTATCACCAACATCAGGAGGTTCTTATGAATAAAAACAGTTTCGCCAAGGTTCCGCCTATGGGCTGGAACAGTTATGACTATTATGACACAACGGTAAATGAGGAACAGGTAAAGGCCAATGCCGATTATATGGCTGCTCATCTGAGGGATTTCGGCTGGGAGTATATTGTGGTTGATATCCAGTGGTATGCCCACAAAGCCGGTTCCATGAGGGAACAGTTCCAGTATATCCCGTTCTCGGAGCTGGAGATAGACGAGTATTCGCGCCTGCTGCCTGACCCGGAGCGTTTCCCCTCTTCTGCAGACGGAAAGGGATTCGGCCCTCTGGCCGAATATGTGCACAGCCTGGGACTGAAGTTCGGCATTCATATCATGCGGGGAATCCCCCGTATGGCAGCCCAGAACCATATGAAAATAAAGGGGAGTGACGTGACCGCCGATATGGCTGCCAATCCCTCCTCCATCTGTCCCTGGAACCCCGACATGTACGGACTGCATAACTCTCCCGCAGGACAGGCTTACTATGATTCTCTGCTGGAACTGTATGCCTCCTGGGGGGTGGACTTTATCAAATGCGATGATATCTGCAACACCTGCAACCAAAGCCCCCACCGGGAAAATCAGTATAATGCTGCCCATGAAGTGGAGATGCTGGCAAATGCCATCAAACACTGCGGCCGCCCCATTGTATTCTCCCTCTCCCCGGGCCCCGCTCTCATAGACAGGGCATGGCATTATGAGAAATATGCCAATATGTGGCGCATAACAGATGATTTCTGGGATGAATGGAAATACTTAAAGGATATGTTCCGCCGCTGCGAACTGTGGCAGACACAGGTTTCCGAGGGATGTTATCCTGACTGCGACATGCTCCCCCTTGGCTGGATTGGAAAAGGATTCGGAAAGGAACGGATGACAAACTTCACCAGAGAAGAGCAGCGTACCATGATGACACTCTGGTGCCTCTTCGGCTCGCCCCTCATGCTGGGCGCAGAGCTGACCAAAATGGATGACTGGACACTGTCCCTGCTCACCAACCGCAGAGTTCTGGCACTTCTGCCGCCCTCCTGCCGACCCAGACAAATTTGTCTGAATGAAGAGAAGGCTGTCTGGATTGCCTGTGATGAAAAGGAAGTGACTTTATATATTGCTCTGTTTAATTTAGGAGACAGGGAGGCTTCTGTCTGTGCCAGCCTGGATGAAATCGGAAAGGAATTTCATGGGGATGTGGATCTCACCGATTTGTGGGATGGAACTACCCACAGGAGTGTAAATCAGGAAATAAACGCTGTGCTGCCTGAACACGGGTGTGCGGTGTATCAAGTTTCTATGTAAGACTAAAGCTTAACAGGACAGCAGTCAAACGTGAAAATTGAATTTTACGTTTGGTTGCCGCCCTGTTTTTCATATGCCTTGATTTCTACTTTGTTTGACTGTACTTCTTTCCGTCTTTGAAATTATTTGTTTCATTAAGATTCTGACTTGAATTTTTGGGGTACTCAAACGTACTTTCGGCTGATGAGATTTTATTTCTTCTGGTTGGTAGAGCCTTATCTGTGTTTTCATTGTTTCCGGCACGGATTTTTTCCTGTTTACCTATAATTTCCTCCTAGTGATTGCTCTTTATCTGCTTTTCTAAGTTTCCGGCATGGATTTTTTCTTGATTTACCTATAATTTCTTTCTGGTGATTGCTCTTTATCTGCTTTTCTAAGTTTCCGACATGGATTTTTTCTTGATTTACCTATAATTTCTTCCTGGTGATTGCTCTTTATCTGTTTTTTCTTAGTTTCAAGCCTGGATTCCTTCCTGATTTACCTATAACTTCTTCCTGGTGATTGCTCTTTATCTGTTTTTTCTTAGTTTTAAGCCTGGATTCCTTCCTGATTTACCTATAATTTCTTCCTGGTGATTGCTCTTTATCTGTTTTTTCTTAGTTTCAAGCCTGGATTCCTTCCTGATTTACCTATAATTTCTTCCTGGTGATTGCTCTTTATCTGTTTTTTCTTAGTTTCAAGCCTGCATTTCTTCCTGATTTACCTATAATTTCTTTCAAGTAATGGGATTTTATCTGTTTTGCTTAGTTTCAAGCCTGGACTTCTTCCTGATTTACCTATCATTTCTTCCCAATAATTGCGCTTTATCTGTTTTTCTAAGTTTCTGGCATGGATTTCTTCTTCATTTACCTACAATTTCTTTTCCTTTTTTAGTCGTTAAATATATTCCCAGAAATTTATGCTCTGATTGTCCTTTCAGTTTACATAAGATCCCAAACAATTTCTCAAACCCACTCCCCAATATAAAGCAGCCGGGCCCGGCCATCCATTTCTCTCCTTCTGTTCACACGGAAGAACTGATGGTCAGGCCCGGCATCTGAAAAGTCAGTACCACCCGGCTGTGCTTTATAGAATAAAACTTAATACAACACTTCTGTCTCTATCTTATTTATCCCTTTCTTAATCTCATATCTCACAACCGGGATCACTGTCTTACTGTGGATCAGATTTGTATTCGGGTCCGGCTTTACCAGCATAGGTTCTCCGCCACCCAGCAGGCAGCGCACCTCACATCCCTCCTCTTCTCCCAGAGGCAGCGCAAAGCCGGCATCATAAGCTATGCACTCATATTCACTCTCAATCACATGTATCCTTTTATGTCCCTCACGGGCAGGAAGGATTTCAGACTGTACACGAATTCCCGGGAGTGGGGACCAGACGGAAACCACATGTTCTTTTGTCACCTCATAATTCTTGGCCTGCCCCCGGATAAATATGTGCCCCAGCACTTCAAAAGACAGCACACTGTCCGGTGCAGCCTCCTGGAAATTTACCGGGGAGCGCATGACACTGAATCCGTATTTGGTAGAGTAAGCAAACTTTGCGTACTTTTCTTCCGTATGTCCATGCACATGCCCAAATGTCCGTCCCCCGGGAAGTGCCACAACATTGCCGTCCGCCCTTCTCTGTATGATCATATCCGCCTTCTCCAGATATTTTTCTTCTTCCAGCTTCGGAAGCGGCGCTGCCTCACAAGCCCAGAAGGGGTCATCCTCAGGGAGGGCAAGACACGCAAAAATCTTCATGGCCCAATAGGGCGACTGCGGGGAGTTATAGCTCTCTGTCATCTGCAGATTAGGATAACAGTACCCGATAGTCATAAGACCTGTATGGTCAAAAATAGGCTGTTTCATCCAGTATTCCAGATGACGGACAATGATTCCCTTCATCACCGGCAGCGGCAGCGGCTCAATGTGTGCCATGATACAGGCGGAATAAAAAGCCGCCTGCGCAAAACGGTAAGTCAGGGATCGTCCATAGGGAAGGGCACTGCCATCCTCTGCAAACCAGTATACAAAGTCCTTTCCAAACGCCTCTGCCCGTTCCAGGTAACGCCTGCAACGCTCCGGTTCTTCCTCCTTCATGACCATTGCATACACGATCCCGTAAAACTCCATGGCAAAAGGAACATAATAATCCGCCTGCCCGTTCTCACCGTCCAGATACCATCCTCCGCCGATATAACAGGATTCAATAAACTCCAGGCTATCCTCCATCCCCTTCTTATCATACGGCATTCCGACTTTCTTAAGCGCCGTATTCACCAGAATATGAAAGAAACGCCAGTTACAGTCACAGCATTTATTGCGGTTGATCTCCCAGAGCCATACACTTACCTGTTTTTTCTCTCTTTCTGTCAGTGGCTCCCAGATTTTCTCACCGGCAAATAAAATGGCAAAGGCAATGGCGGCCATCTCAACCAGCTTCTGGTCATAATCCCCGCATTTTCCCCAGTATTCCGAAGACGCAGGGTCTGTGCCGGATACAAGCCCTTCTCTGTATATTTTTTCAAATGCGTCATCACTTCCGCCCCCTGCCCAGAAAGCAGCCAGTCCCCAGAGTGGGCGGGAAAATCCCTCCATCCAGGCACTTTCATCCGGGTAATGGGCACTGGTGCATCCAATGTTCAGGCGTGCCTTTCCTGTACTGTAATACGGTTTCAGCGGTTTTAAAATAGTAAGCATCAGATCTGCAAAATCCTGTCTTGTGTTCAGCTTTCTCTCTACCATTACTCTCCTCCTACCAAATCCAGAAGTCTTTTTCCATCAGCCGCAGCACCGCCTCAAGAAAGAAATAATCACCGTAAATAATAGGCACCTGACGGTTTTCTCCCTCGTCATGATACGCCACTTTTCCCATGCCCAGAATTCCGTCCTCCTCAGGATTCCAGTTACAGAAATGCTGCTCCATTGCCTTAAGAATCCGAAGAGCACTCTTCTCATACAGGGCTTTTTCATTCTCCGGCACGTGTTTTGCTATCTCAAGAAGGCCGCAGGCCGCACAGGCACCTGCTGTGGAATCGTAATACAGCGGTTCTTCCGGCGCTCTGAAATCACACAGCGGAAGATACTCCGTAAGGGAGACATTGGCAATAAAATAGTGGGCTGTCTGCTTTGCCGCATCCAGATATTTCTGTTCCTTTGTGTGGGCATAGCTGATGGCAAAACCATAGACTGCCCAGGACTGGCCTCTGGACCAGGAAGACCCCTCCGCATAGCCCTGCCCTGCCGGTGCCTCCAAAAGCTCTCCTGTCAGCGGATCCAATATGACTATGTGATTACAGGAGCCGTCCGGACGCAGTATTTTCTCCATGGCCGTGTCCGCATGTCTTCTGGCAACAGCATCAAACCGAGGGTCCCCTGACTCCTCAGAAGCCCAGTAGAGAAGGGACAGATTCATCAGGCAGTCTATGATCATCCACCCGGTTTTATCATCATTCCAGGCCCGGATAAAATTGCCCAGCACATTGAACCTTCCTGCCAGCAGATTGGCTGCATGCTGACCTCTGATATAGGATGCATGATTCCCTGTGAGCCTGTAATCTGCCACTGCTGTGTGCATCCACATAAATCCCACATCGTGATAAAGTCCCTCATATTCTGCCAGGGACCGGTCCAGCCGTCTCTCCGCGTTTTCAGCCTTTTGGCGGTAGATTTCTTTCCCCGTGGCGTGATACATCTGCCACAGGATACCGCCCCAGAAGCCGTTGGTCCACCAGGCAATATCCCTTTCTCCCCAGTCCTCCTCATAGTGTCCGTTCTGTGGAATGTAGGGAATTTTATCTCCCAGTCTTTCACATTCCTTTTCTATCTTTATATCAAATTTTGCAAAGGTCTCCTCCAGCCATTTACAGTCTGATTCTGATAAAAATTTCTGCATTCCTCTGTTTCCTCCATGTCTCTTTACAGCCCGCTGTCTGCAATATAATTCTGTCAAAGCAGTATGTCTGAATATCTCCCGGTCTTATAAATCAGCTCTACGGCCGTACCTGTACCGGCTTCATTCTGCCGTCCGTTCCGAATTCCACCCGGTCAATACATGTCTCGCGGTGATACCCTTTGCCCTCAGGATAATCACTGACTGGGGTGGCAAAACGGTGATACGCCATATAATAAATATCCTCCTGCGGCTCCCTGAAAATGCAGTGATGGCCTGTTCCCAGCACACCGGCTCCCGGCCTTTTCTCCAGTACCGGATACAGGTATTTCACAGGCCCGTAAAGGCTGTCGGAAATACCGTAATTTACATGGTAATCCTCACTTCCCGTATCGTCACACGACCAGGTAAAATGATAGATGCCTCCTCTTTTCAGAACTGTCACAGCCTCCCTGAAATCCTCTGCCCCTTCCAGATTCTTCATGGTTTCCGGGCAGATATGAAGCAGGTCTTCACTTAATTTTACAACAGCCGGACTGCCGTTTCCGAACAGCATGTACACCTGTCCATCCTCCTCATAAATGGATGGGTCTATCACCTGGCTCATCTTTACACCTGCTGCCTGTACCATTTCGGGAGTCAGCAGAGGTTTTGGCTGTGCCCGGTATCCGGATGCGGGAGAACTGCTTACCGCAGCACCGATACAGGATACTCCATCCGGCCTTTTCGCGCAGAAATAAGAGTAAAACAGACCGTCCCTTTCAAAGACAGCCGGGGCCCATGCTGATCCTGTCGACCATGGAACCTGCTCCGAGGCAGCATCCAGAATGACGCCCTCATCTTTCCATTCCCTCATATCCCGGGATGAGAAGGCATGGAACTGTGTTCCCGACCAGTTGGCAAAACCATCTGTTGTGGGGTAGAGATAGTAGGTATCTTGATATTTCAGCATATCCGGATCTGCATAAAGTCCGGGAAGTACAGGGTTTTGTCTGCGGTGGAGTCTCAAAATACACAGGGACTCCGGTTTTATGTCAACTTCAAATACGGGACTGTCAAACGCAGCTTCCGCCGCATCAGGTCTCACCAGATCCGGGTGTTCAAAGGTATTTCTGTCGTCCCTATGATATCCTTCTATCCTGTATATATGCCCTGTAAAGCGGCTGTTTTCCTCACCCTCCAGACAGATCTGCACCTTCTCTTTTCGGGGCAGGACATTTACCATCTTCACAATAATATCGCCTGATTCCCTCTCCCGGCTGCTGGTGATATAGACCGGCTCTGCAGCAATGGGACACACCTCTGTCTCCTGCTCTGCCGCGCCGTCTACATAGGTCTCCACCCTTCTGCCCCGTACACGGATCTCCAGGTCATAATTCCTTCCGGCTTCCACGCTTCTCGTGCGCTGGACCAGACAGGAATTCCTGCCGTTTATATCCTCCCCGATTATAGAATCCTCATTGGCCCATCCGCCAAGTCTCCAGAACACACGGTTTTTCTCATCCTGCTGTCCGAAACTGATGGTGAAGCCTTTTTTGCCGCTCAACTCCCTGGCATGGAGACGGATGGTATAATTCCGGCTGTCAACAGATGTAATTTTTTCCCTGGAACGTTCAGGACTCAGCACGGTTTCCCGGCAGGTATGCTGTTTTTCTGTGTCCTCCTCTGTGATCACAATATTCTCAAATGCCACCCGTGATTCATTGGCCTCCAGGACAATATCGCCCGGAAGGCTGTCAGGATACCGGCTCATCATTACAGAAGGGCCTTTCTCAGATATTTCCTGTGCAAGAACCACATCCCCGTGATGGTTCATAAAGAGTTTCTGTACATGATAACTGGGCGATGGCACTGCCGTGCAGTTGTCCAGCCATATCATATCCGGTCTCCAGTTTTCATAATGTAAATGGCAGAAAAGCGGCGCATAACATGCCATTTTTACCGCATGGGCGGCGTTCTGCATCCCCACCATATAAGAGGCTTCGGCCAATGCATGAAACCAGGTATTATCCTGAGAAGCATATTCCCCTAAAAATACTTTGGGGCCGTTTTCCGGAAATGCATCATAGCGGTGGTGATTCGCAATAAACCACTCCGGTGCCTGGTAATAATGTTCATCCACCAGGTCTGCCCCCACCTCCCTTGCGGACTGCCATCCTCTGTCATATTCCTTTCCCGCCGCGAACGGGCCGCTGGTTCCGATGACCTTTATCTCAGGATATTTCTCCCTGAGTGCCCTGTGAAAAAGAGGGTACCGCTCAAAAAACGGTTCTCCCACCTCCTCATTCCCAATGCCGATATATTCCATATGAAACGGTTCCGGATGACCCATAGCCGCACGTCTGCTGCCCCAGTATGACTCCGCATCTCCGTTGGCAAATTCAATGAGGTCCAGTGCATCCTGAATATATTCTTTCAGCTCATCTCCCACAGCCGCCTCATGGGTGTGGGGATTATAACCTCCCGGAAGCACCGGAACAGGCTTTGCGCCCAAATCCTCACACAGCAGAAAATACTCATAATATCCCAGACCCATGGTCTGATTATATCCCCAGTTATTTCTGCAGGAAGGACGGTTTTCCACAGGACCGATGGTGTTTTTCCACCGGTACAGACTATCTCTGTCCCCTGCATGAAGGGAACCGCCATGGACCAGACAGCCTCCCGGAAAACGCAGAAATTTTGGACGCATTTCTTCCAAAAGCTGCACCAGATCTCTGCGCAGACCGTTCTTTCTGTTCTTATATGTATGTGCCGGAAACAGGGATACAAAATCAAGCTCCACACACCCGCTGCCCTTTGCCGTCACAGCAAGTCTCCCCTGTCTGTCATCAAAAGGAGCCCGGAACGTGAGCTGGTATTTTTCCCACTTATCCGTAATATCAATGGCCTGGGAAGTATATATGTCTCCTGTCCGGGAACGCAGAGATATCACTAACCGATCACAGTCTCCCCGCTCCTTTCTGGCATAACAGGAGAAGTTATAACATGCTCCCTTTTCATAGAAAATCCCCGGATGGAATCCGTGATTACACACACCTGTGTCCTCTCCCTCTTCGAGTATTTCCATCACCAGATAGTGCGGATTTTCGGAGAAAAGACCATGTTCCTTCTCCACGCGAAGCTCTGTCTTTCCTCCCTTTTCTATCTTCTCCCAGGCAGTCAGTCCGTGATAGTCCGGATTGTCCACAGAGCAAAATTCAAATGCCCGGTTTTGGATCAGTTCCGCGTATAATCCTCCGTCTGCCGCATGGTTTAAATCCTCAAAAAAGATGCCGAACAGGTCCTGCATATCCGCCTTTTCTGCCCTTGTATTAATCTTTACCTGCATATTGTATTCTTCCTTTCCTGTAACCTTCAGCCAGGCAAATAGTTACCCTGTTTCATTCTGTAACTGCCCGGTCAGATACCCTGTTTCCAAAACAGGTATGCAAGCGTTCATATTCGTCTTCCTCCAGAACCAGGACAGAACCATGGCGTTTGCAGACATTTCCCATATGGCAGTCTCCGGGTTCTGCCACCTTAAAGTCGCCTTTTTCCAGACTTGTACAGATAAGGGGAAGATACCCCAGCCCCTCCGCAAACTGATCCACCATAAGGCACCATTTTCCTTCTTCCTCCATGGGGAATGCCGCAGGGCCTTCCACTCCCGTCAAAGCACTTAATGCCTCCGCCTCCATCTCTGTAAATTCCCCCTGAAGACTGGTGCCTCTGTCCATACGTACCTTTTTCGTAGTCTCATCCTTTGAAAAACGGTAGAAAACACCATTCTCCTCCACTATAGTGGTATCTATCACATGATGCTCCCTCTCAATGTATTTTTCCGGTGATGTGAACACTTTAAAATCTCTTGTATAGGAGCTGTAAATCCTCTGTTTGTGCGCGGTATCGCCTGCCTCTTTTGTCATGGAAGCCCAGAACACAAGATAGGCTTCCTTCTCCGGATCGTATACTGCCTCCGGTGCCCAGGCACAGCCTGCCCCGGGGACACCGGTTTCAAAGGTCCAAGGTTCTGACCAGTGTACCAAATCCTTGGAACACCAGATCACAATTTTTGTACTCCCCTCCATCTGTGCCGCGGTCCAGCCTTTGCCGTTTGCTATCCTCAAATCCGTTGCAATGATATAAAATTTTCCGTCTATGACAGACCTTACTATAAACGGGTCCCTGACGCCTTTTTCCCCGTCTTCCCAGCGGATCACCGGATTTTGTTCATTTAGATCCTGCCAGTGCAGCCCGTCCCTGCTGAGTGCAAAATACACCTGCTCCCCCTCAGGGGATTCGCCTATGAAATGTACAAATAAATAACCTCTTTTTCTATTCTCCATGCAGCTTTTTCCTCCTTAGCTGTACTCTTTTCCCATTCCTTGAAATCGGTTTCAAATTTATTTCATTCTACTACACCTCGCGTATTTTTACAATGCTTTTCCGTAAAAAAGTCGCTGATTTACAATAAGTCTCTCTTAATTCCATTGTTTTCCCCGGCGGGTTCCCTATAATATGTTTTAGCAGAAAAATGGAACCAAAAGGATGACACTGTGTGGGGACAAAACAGTTGCCAAAAATATATATCAGGAGGTATTTCTATCATGAATACAACATATTATCCCATAAACAAAAACTGCAGATTCCACCTGGGAGACTGCCCGGATGCCTGGCAGGCATGGTATGATGATTCAGACTGGGAGAGTGTTTCCCTTCCCCATGACTGGTCTGTCACCCTGCCCTTTTCCAGAGAGTATTCCAGCGGGACCGGGTATCTGGCAGGAGGAATTGGATGGTACCGTTTCCGTATCACGCCCCGGGAGTCCTGGAAAGGCAGACGCCTGTATCTGGCCTTCGACGGCGTCTACAAGAACAGCCGTGTCTGGTGCAACAGCTATTACCTGGGAAACAGGCCCAACGGATATATTTCCTTTACTTATGACATTACGGAACAGTTCAGCTTTGACCGGGAGAATGTCATCTGTGTCTGCGCAGACCACAGGGATATTGCGGATTCCCGCTGGTTCACCGGTTCCGGCATCACCAGAAAAGTACAGCTCCTTGTGCAGGAGCCCGTACATGTGATCCCCGGGAGCATGGCCTTTGAAACCCCTGAAGTTTCTTCCCAAAAAGCTCATTTCCGCGCTTCCTGTGAAATAAAAAATGACACACAGCAGGATGTACAGATTACAGCAAAGTTCAGACTGGTAAAAACTGAAAGTACAGAGTCTGCTATAGAAAACTGCAGTTCCGCAGCCGATAAGATGCAGGCTGAAGTCTCTGTAAATATGCACATCCCTGCCGGTACTGCATGCAGGGCCAAAGCCACAGGTGAAGTTCTTTCTCCCGCCCTGTGGTCCCCTGATTCACCGGATCTATATACCCTGGAAACCCGGCTCTGCCCTGCAGACGATGTTTCCGGCGAAGCCTGCTGCGGCAAAGAGTACATGGCTGACAGCCGCAGGGTCGGCATCCGCAGCATCCGTTTTGATCCGGATACAGGCTTTTTCCTGAACGACAAAAACATGCTGATAAAAGGCGTCTGTGTTCACCACGACGCGGGCTGCCTGGGCGCCGCTGTACCCGTACCCGTGTGGGAAAGGCGTCTGAAAAAACTGAAAGATATGGGCTGCAACGCCATCCGCATGAGCCACAATCCCCATATGCCGGAGCTTTATGACCTGTGTGATTCCATGGGATTTCTTGTTATAGATGAGGCTTTCGACGAATGGGAGGGGCCAAAAAACAAGTGGAGCACAGGACATAATGTGTATCCGCCAAAGCATCAGGGGTACTACCTGGATTTCCCCAGGTGGCACAAAGAGGACCTGACGGACCTGGTACGCCGGGACCGCTGCCATCCTTCCATTATCATGTGGAGTATCGGCAACGAGATCGACTACCCCAATGACCCTTACTGCCACTCTTCCTTCACCACCATGACCGGCAACAACGATACGGATAAACCGGCAGAGGAACGGCAATATAATCCCAAAAGGCCGGATGCCGGACGCCTGGCTGTACTGGCCGGGAGGCTCACAAAAATCGTAAAGGAGATTGACACGTCACGCCCTGTCACCCTGGCGGCTGCCTTTCCCGAACTGTCCTCCCGGCTGGGATTTCTGGATTCCCTGGATGTGGCAGGATACAACTACAAGGAGCATCTCTACGAGGAAAGCCACCGCAGGTTTCCGGATAAACCTTTCATCGGAAGCGAGAATGGACACAGCCTGGAAGCATGGGAAGCCGTGACAAAGAATCCCTATATCTCAGGACAGTTTCTCTGGACCGGAATTGATTATCTGGGGGAAGCGAAAGGCTGGCCCATCCACGGCTCCAGTGCCGGTCTTCTGACCCTTGCAGGATTTGAAAAACCGGGCTATTACCGCAGGCAGAGCCTCTGGTCCTCCAAACCTATGATACATCTGTCCACAGCCCGTCCTGACGCAGACCGTGGGGAATGGACTCCTGTATCTGATACCTGGAACTACCCGGAAGAAGAGGAAGTGCTTGTGAAATGTTATACGAATCTGCCTCAGGCTGAGATATGGCTGAATGAAAAATGTCTGGGCACTTTTCAAAAGGACCCGGCCCGCGACGCCATTATACTCACCACTGCCTATGTTCCCGGTACGCTGAAAGCCCTTGGAAAAGCTTCGGACGGTACAGAAGTATCCCATGCTCTGACTACCACCGGCACGGCCTGTAAGATATCCCTGCACTGTTATGAGGATACACTTCCTTCCGCCACGGAACCGGCGTTTCGTCAGATTGAAGTGCTCATGAAAGACACCTGGGGAAATCCTGTTTTATCGGACACCTCACTTTTACATGTGAATGCGGAAAACGGCAGAATACTGGGTCTGGAAAATGGAGATCTGGCAGATGTGACAGATTACTGCGCCGCCTTCAGACGGGTATATCACGGCAGATTATTGATTTATGTAAACTATATAGATGAGGAAAAAGAAATGACCATTACCGTTTCCGGTGATGCGGAGGCAAATATAAAAACGGCTGTCCTGACTCTTCCCCCCTTAAAATAACACAGGGAAAAACAGGAGCACAGACAGGACTGCGCCGTTACCCGCGGCCAGACAGCCAAAGGCCTTCAGAAAGGAAATTCCATGAAATTCTTTCATTATGACAAAACACTCAGCATTATGAAGACACCCCAGGGCACGATGACCCTGTCCCGTATTTTCGTTCCGTTTTTTACGGAAATGCTGCTGCTCAACATGATGGGCACCATCAATACCCTTATGCTCTCCCATTACTCAGATGACGCGGTGGCTGCCGTCGGCTCTGCCACCCAGCTTCTGGGGATGATACTCACCTTTTATACCGTGATCGGCACAGGTGCCTCCATTGTGATCAATCACAATCTGGGCGCGGAAAATACGGAAAAAGCTTCGGATGCAGCTCTCACTTCCATTATCCTGTGCGGTTCCCTGAGCCTTGTTCTCGGCACCTGTCTCTCCCTGGCTGCAAAGCCGCTTTTGGGTCTTATGCATCTGGAGGGACAGGTATTGGATTATGCGGTCACTTATTTCCGGATTGCGGTGCAGTTTTCCTTTTTCCAGGCAGTGACCTCCAGTATCTCCGGCATTTTCAGAAGCTACGGTAAGCCTAAGATATCTGTCTGTGTCTCCCTGACCATGAATGGCATGAATGCAGCACTGGCTTATCTGGTAGATCGG
>ERZ507674.93-NODE-93-length-30180-cov-6.29139_pt1 | contig 30180 bp, 27 predicted proteins | sample MGYA00513110_ERZ507674 | MGnify/ENA metagenome assembly ERZ507674
CCGATCTCCGGCCGCGGTGTTTTTCATGGGATTCAGGTTGTGGGGGAAAGAGGCTAGGGATGGCGTTGGAGAAAAAAGAAGCCGCCCCGCGGCTTCAAAATTGGGAATATAGGAAGGGTGGGGCGGTGGAGAGGTTGGCAGTCATGAAGTAGAGGTAGAGGAGCATGAGGAGGATGTAGAAGGAGAGCACCTGGAGGAGGAAACGGGCTTTGGGGTTGGTTTTAAGGTTTTTTATAAAAGTTGTAAAGGCTTTCATTGATCAGAACCCATCCTTTCCGTCCTATGTGGACTTGATCTTCAAAGAAGTATTTGGTGTATTCATCTGTTGAGAAATCGGCAAGTTCGACGTTGTAGGCGGAGGCAAGACTGCGGATGTTGGAGTAGTAGGTTTCTCGGGCAGTACGGGGAAAACCGGTGTAGTCGTAGTAATAGCCGTTAACAGGGAGAATGACCAGAAGAGGTTCGATGTCCATGTCGCGGCATACATCCAGGAAGCAGCGGAGGTCGTCGTATTCGGGGGAGGAGCCGTAGCCGTGTATCGCTTTTTTGTTGAGGTCTTTCTTTTTGGCCAGGTGGGGTTTCAGCTTTTTGTAGTTTTTGTCGTCTATGTAGAATTGGTTCTCCTGGTGGCGGGAGCCGTCTTCCTCGGCCTTGGCCAGCCATTTGGTCCAGTTTATGGATATGTCAGTGGCCGGCGGCGCTTTCTTTTTTGCGGTGAGGTCAAAGAGAAGAGGGACGGTGATCTTTTCTTTCTCGTTCAGAAAGTGCTGCCAGGCGCCGGCTATGAGGGTGTCCTCTGTGGTTGCGGTTTTGGTGACCCATACGCGCTCATATGTGCTTAAACGGTCTTTGGTTTTGGGGTCATCTTTCAGAAGCGTATGGGTGCGGTCTATGATGTATTGTTTTGTTTCCGGTGAGAGGTTTTCGTTCTGCAGCATGCCCAGATAGTTGTTCTCAGAGAAGCGGGAGGCAAAGGCCTGGGGCAGGATGCCGGGTTTTCTGAACCACTGGGGGGATAGGAAAAGGACGGCCTTTTTCTGGCCCTCCCCTACGGCGCTTAAAGCAATGGCATGGCTCAGGGACTGGTAATAGCCGGCACCTATGAGCATGGGCTCAAAGTCACTGTCCGCGAACATGGAGGAAGGATGGTACGGGGTGTCCTGCCCGTGCATAAACTCGGAGGAGCCGAATACCAGAAGGCTGTCAGGGCCAAGATTTTGTTTTATGGTTTCACGGGAACGTGTCTTTGTCTCGTTGGCCCAGGTGGAAAATGTCCGGGAGTCCGGAATCTTCCTGTCACGGACAGACAGGTGGATGCCTGCCGCGGTGACAAGGAACAGCACAAAGGCCGTGAAAAATGCAGTCAGTCTCTTCATGTTTCTTACGCCTGCCTTTCTCTGGTCAGCATTTGGATTTTACAAGATTGAGGATTTTTTCCGGGGTATCCATTTCTTCCCTGGTGACCTCTGAGGGGGCTATGACGATGCCGCATTCCTCCTCAAGGCCAGCCAGAAATTCGGCAAATCCCAGGGAATCCAGAAGACCGGACTGGAAAAGCTCGGTTTTTAAGTCTTCTTTCACAATATCATCCTCACAGATCTCTGCTAATAAATCTAAAATTTTTTCTTCCATTTTGTTTTCTCCTTTTTCTGTTAAAGTTTATTGAGGATATCAGGCGGTTAAAAGCTCCAGGAATTTTCCGGAGAAGATAAAGAAGCCGAATATCACCAGGTTTATGGTAAGCAGCCAGGAGACTGCCTTGTATAGTTTCCGGTTTTTATATTTCTTGTAGAAGCCTGATTTTTTCTGGTAAACTTCTGTGGCCGACAGCAGAATGCCGTGGTAGAGTCCGTATAGTATGTAGGATGGCGTGACGCCGTGCCACAGTCCCATAACGCCCATGTTGACAATAAATCCGGCACAGGCTCTGTTTAAACGGGTGGAGAACCATTTCTTCTTAGAGCATTTCATAATGAAACGGGTAAAGAGGAAATCGCGGAACCAGTGGGACAGGGTAATGTGCCAGCGGTCCCAGAACTCTTTTATATCCAGGCTCCGAAATGGAGCGCGGAAGTTGTCCGGCAGCCTGACACCCAGAATATAGGCGGTTCCCACTGCCATGAGGGAATAGCCTGCAAAATCAAAGAACAGGTAGAAGCCGTACAGCCAGGCGTAGCCTGCGGCGAAATACCAGGGGGCGTCCCGGCGTCCCATGGACTGCTCACATATAGTGAGAAGGGTGTAGAGCTGGGTGCCCAGCGCCAGCTTGTAGACCAGGCCCAGCAGTAGTTTGAAGATACCTTCTGCCAGCATGTCCAGATATTCTGCCCTTGGCAGGATGCGCATCCAGTCATCGTGAAACCGGCGGCTTCTGTCAATGGGACCGGAGCTGATGGAGGGAAAGAAAAGAAGGAATCCTGAAAATTCCAGGAGTGGGACCTCCAAAATGATTCCGTCGTAAATCTCTATGACCATCTGGATGCTGCGGAAACTCATATAGGAAATGCCGGTGAATCCGAATATGTTCATATGGAACAGCGGCGATAGTTTACATAATATAAGGGGCAGCAGCATGGCTGCCAGGAACAGGTAGTATTGTTTTTCATTCCTGCCGTTTTTGGCGCGGACAGCAGCGTAGCCGCGCACCACCAGATAGGACCATCCGTAAAAGAGAAGCAGATAGAGGAACTGTCCGGGGCTGTGGCCGAAGACCAGTACTATGAAGACCAGGGATACGGCCAGGGTATAATGCCCCATCTTTTTTTCCATGATGCCCAGAATGACGGCAGGAATCAGGAATAAAAAGAGGCAGATAAAGAAGGAAAGCCCTTCATAAAAACTCAAAGAACTGCGCTCCCGAGGGCCTTTCTGTCAACCTTGCCATTTCCGGTCATGGGAAGCCTGTCCATGAAGATGAGTTTTTTCGGTATCATGTATTCCGGAAGGAAGGTGCGCAGACTCTCTTTCAGCATTTCCGCGTAAGTACGCTCCGGCGCCGTCATGCCGGGGCAGACCAGATAGGCACTGATGCTTTTGACACGCCCGTCTTTTATGTTGGGGAGTACGGCAGCTTTTTCTATCTGGGGGAGACGGAGAAGATTGTTCTCTATATCCTCCAGCTCGATTCTGTATCCGTGCAGCTTGATCTGCAGGTCTATGCGTCCGCAGTAATATAGCATGCCGTCTTTCAGATATCCTTTGTCCCCTGTGCGGTATCCCTGTGCGGGGATTCCCTCTTCTGTGTATGTAAAAAAGTGCTTTTCTGTCTGCAGTGTGTTCTGATAATAGCCGGGGCTTACGGTATTGCCCAGTATGATGATCTCCCCTTTTTCTCCCTCAGGAAGTACGCGCCCGTCGGGACCGCAGATCTGCAGTGTGGTGCCGGGTTTTGGCCTGCCTACAGGCAGAGGGGAAGTGCCGGCAGCCAGCTCTGGCGTTATTTCCACCTGAGTGACAGCCACGGTGGACTCCGTGGGACCGTAGGTGTTCATGACTTTTGCAGAGGGGAAACGCTCCAGAAGCCTGCGGGCTGTCCGGTTGGCAAGGGTTTCCCCGCAGAACAGAAACAGGCCAAGGTTTGGCAGAGCCGTCTGTGCAAAAGCCGGGTCTGACAGGCACACATCGGCAAAGGATGGTGTGGAAACCATAATTGCGGCATCCGATCGTTTCAGGGATTCCAGCAGTTTCTGGTAATCCTTCTGCACATCCTTTGTCAGACACCAGAGAGTTCCGCCCACCGCAAGGCATGTATACAGATCCATTACGGACAGATCAAAGGAAAAGGGGGCCTGATTCAGGAATACCTTTCCCTTTTTGGCATTGGTGGAGGTTCCCAGGGTGATGGACCAGTCCAGGAAATTGCTGAGATTCCTTTCCGTGATTGTGACGCCCTTTGGGGTTCCTGTGCTTCCGGAAGTAAATATGATATAAAAGATATCATCCCCGGAAACCGGTTCGGGTACGGTATCGCCCATGCGGTTATCCATGCGGGACAAATCTGTATGTACCATGACATCAATATCCTGCAGGGAAAGGATTCGTTTATCCCTGCAGTCCGCATGGAGAGGAGAGAGGGAGAGAAGAATCGGGGAATCCAGGGCATCCAGGATCATTTCCACCCGGGAGTCCGGCACTGAGGTGTCAATGGGGCAGTAAGCCCTGCCTGATTTGACACAGGCCAGAAATGCCGCAGGCATCAGGGGATGTTTGTGGCCGTATACAGCTATGGGGGCATAGTTCTGTCCGCATTGCTGCTCAATATGACGGGCCAGACGCTCAGAATATAACTCCAGCTCTTTGTAAGTAACAGACTGTCCGTCGCAGCAGATGGCTGTTCTTTCCGGGCAGATGGAGGCATATTCCCATATTTGGTTCAATATATTCATAAAATTCACCTCAATTTCGACGTTTTTCTTACCTTCTTAATTACACCATAGAATTTAAAAGAATTAGCAGGTTCAATTTTAAAGAAATTCTAAAGAAAACCTTTCGATTCATTAAGAATAATTCGTAACTATTCAGCCAGCTGAATCGTTACGGGTATTCGCCCATTAAAAATCGCTTCGCGATGGGGCGAATACCTGCCGCCACTACTCTTTTGCACGGTCAGCGCAGTAAATGCGCAGACCTGACTGAACAGTTACAATAATTCTACATACAATGTATTTTTTATGAATAATTGTGCCGCGGTACTTGCGTAAAGCAGGCAAAACGAATATAATTCACAGTAGAATAAAACGGACAAGGAGAACATATATGAACAAGAATTTTGACGTTATCGCGCTTGGTGAGCTTTTGATCGACTTTACGGAAAACGGAGTGAGCGGACAGGGCAACCCCATTTTTGAGGCAAATCCCGGCGGAGCGCCGTGTAATGTGCTGGCTATGCTCAATAATCTTGGAAAAAAGACATCTTTTCTGGGAGTTGTGGGTAAAGACCAGTTCGGTACATCCCTGAGAAATACGCTGAACAGCCTGGGAATCGATACCAGTCATTTGTATGAGGATCAGGAAGTCCACACAACACTGGCGTTTGTCCATACTTTTGAGGATGGGGACAGGGACTTTGCGTTTTACAGAAATCCCGGTGCGGACATGATGCTGAGCGTTGACCAGATAGACGAAGAATACATAAAATCAGCCAGAGCCTTTCATTTCGGCACCCTGTCCATGACCCATGAGGGTGTGCGCCGGGCGACTGCAAAGGCTATTGATATTGCTAGAGAAGCGGGACTTCTCATCTCTTTTGACCCGAACCTGCGCCCTCCGCTGTGGAGCAGCATGGAGCTTGCAAAAGAACAGATCGCATACGGTCTTTCAAAATGTGACCTCCTGAAGATTTCCGAGGAAGAGCTGGAATTCATGACCGGGACGAAAGATGTGAAGGAAGGCGCCCATATGCTGCTGTCCCGGTATCCGAATCTGAAGCTGATGAACGTGACCATGGGAAAAGAGGGAAGCACAGCGTTCCATGAGGGCAGGGAAGTATTCCACGCACCGTTCCTGCAGGAGAATACTATTGAGACAACAGGAGCAGGCGATACCTTCGGTGCATGCGCACTGAATTATGTGCTGGAGCACGGAATTGAGGGTCTTACAGAGGACCAGCTCTATGAAATGCTGGAATTCTCCAACGGAGCTTCCTCTCTTATCACTACAAAGAAAGGGGCACTCCGTGTTATGCCCAAAAAAGAAGAAGTATTAACGTTTATCGCCGGAAAATAGAGTAAAATTGTCGAAATGTTGTTGTGAATTTTTAATATAATACAGCATTGACAGTAATCGGAAATTGTGATAAATTATAGACATAACAAAATAATAGTTTTGATTTCTGACGGATTACAATGTGGAGCACCACAGTGAAATCAAAATGTAAGTGAGAGCCGACCGTCTGGGCAACGTTTGTAATTGTGTAATTGACAAATGTTGCCCTTTTTTTTCAAAAGCATTCATATGCAGACAGCGGCGGAATCATGCAGAAAACAAGACTATTGCCATGAAAAGGAGGGTATTAACATGGGATTCAAAACAGACATCGAAATCGCACAGGAGTGCACAATGGAGCCAATTACCAAGATTGCAGAAAAAGCAGGTATTGATGATAAATATCTGGAGCAGTACGGTAAGTACAAAGCTAAAATTGACTACAATCTGTTAAAAGAATCTGATAAACCGAACGGAAAACTGGTTCTGGTTACAGCTATCAACCCGACACCTGCCGGAGAAGGAAAGACAACCACAACCGTAGGTCTGGCTGATGGCCTTCAGAAATTAGGTAAAAATGTAATGGTAGCGCTCCGTGAGCCATCCCTGGGACCGGTATTCGGTGTAAAGGGCGGTGCTGCAGGCGGCGGTTATGCACAGGTAGTTCCAATGGAAGATATCAACCTGCATTTTACAGGTGACTTCCACGCAATCGGTGCGGCAAACAATCTGCTGGCAGCAATGCTGGATAATCATATTTATCAGGGCAACGACCTGAACATTGACCCAAGAAAGATTACCTGGAGAAGATGTGTTGACATGAATGACCGCCAGCTTCGTTTCGTAGTTGATGGTCTGGGCGGAAAGACAAACGGCTGTCCGAGAGAAGACGGATACGATATCACAGTTGCTTCCGAGATCATGGCTGTTCTATGTCTGGCAAAAGACATTACAGACCTGAAGGAAAGACTGGGAAGAATCATCGTTGGTTATACATATGGTAAGGTTTCCGAGCAGAAACCTGTTACAGCTCATGACTTACATGCAGAAGGGGCTATGTGCGCACTGCTGAAAGACGCTCTGAAACCGAACCTGGTTCAGACTCTGGAGCATGTACCCGCAATCGTTCACGGCGGACCATTCGCTAATATCGCTCACGGATGTAACTCTGTGATCGCTACCAAGATGGCACTGAAATTAGGCGATTACGCTATCACAGAAGCAGGATTCGGTGCTGACTTAGGCGCAGAGAAATTCCTGGATATCAAATGCCGTATGGCTGGCCTGACACCGAGCGCAGTTGTTATCGTAGCTACTGTACGTGCCCTGAAATACAACGGCGGCGTGCCGAAAGCAGAACTGAACAACGAGAACCTGGAAGCACTGGAAAAAGGTCTCCCGAACTTACTGAAACATGTAAGCAATATCACAAACGTTTACAAACTGCCGTGTGTTGTTGCAATCAACGCATTCCCGACAGATACCAAGGCAGAGCTTGACCTGGTAGAAGCAAAATGTAAAGAACTGGGCGTTAATGTTGCACTTTCCGAAGTTTGGGCAAAAGGCGGCGAAGGCGGCGTTGCACTGGCTAAAGAAGTGGTACGTCTTGTGGAAGAACCGAATGACTTTACTTTCTCCTATGAACTGGAAGGAAGCATTGAGGACAAGTTAAACCAGATCGTTCAGAAGATCTACGGCGGCAAGAAAGCTGTTCTGACTGCAAATGCGCAGAAACAGGCTGCTCAGTTAGAAGCTCTCGGATATGGAAACTGCCCGATCTGTGTGGCTAAGACACAGTACAGCCTGACAGATGACCAGACAAAACTGGGCGCACCGAAAGACTTTGAAGTAACAGTTCGTAACCTGAAGATTTCCGCAGGTGCCGGCTTCATTGTTGCTCTTACCGGAGAGATCATGACCATGCCCGGTCTGCCGAAAGTTCCGGCTGCAGAGAGAATCGATGTTGACGAGACAGGAAAGATTTCCGGTCTGTTCTAAGCAAAATTCATATTGAAAACTAAATATAGGACAATTCAGGTACGGTTAAGCCGTACCTGAATTTTGTATACATAATTTAGCTAAAGAAGCGGGGGAAAATGTATGTATTTTGATGAATTCAATGCAGTCTGCAACGCGGCAAAAGGAAAGATAAACTTCATGGAGAACAATACCTTCGGATATATGGTATCTTCCATCACCGCAGGGCTTTTCATTGCCTTTGGAAGTTTTGTGACATTTACGCTGGGAACACCTTTGAATGCAGCAGGGTCACCAATGCTGAAAGCAGTGCAGGCTTTTGCATTTGCCGCAGCTTTGAGCCTTGTTATCATGGCGGGTGCCGAGCTGTTTACAGGCAACAATATGGTTCTCGGAAGTGCATCTTTCAATGGATGTATTCCTTGGGGCAAGACGGTCAAAGCATGGATATTGTGTTATGTGGGGAATATTCTCGGCTCTTTGCTGGGTGTAGCAGGATTCCAGCTCACCGGAGTGCCGAAAGGTGATATAGGTGCTTATTTCGCACAGGTAGCAGCTGCAAAGATGTCACTGACACCGGTACAGCTTCTGGTAAGGGGTATTTTCTGTAATATCCTGGTTTGTCTGGCTGTATGGTGCGCATTAAAGATGAAATCTGAATCAGGAAAGCTAATCATGGTATTCTGGTGTATCTTCGTATTTATGATCTGCGGATTTGAGCACAGCGTTGCCAATATGAGTATTCTGGCAGTTGGGCTTTTGAACGCAGGTGATGCGGCAGTCAGCATAGGAGGTTATTTCTACAACCTGTTATTCGTGACGATCGGAAATATGATAGGCGGTGTGTTCTTTGTGGCAGGCCCGTATCATGTTATGACCAAGACGAAATCACTTCAGGGTTAAATGTGATTCGGTCAGCGTAAGCCTGTTTGACCAAATATATGACAGCAGCCGAAATCTGTTTTATAAAAGACAGATTTCGGCTGCTTTTTTTGCATATAATGGAGAGATACAGCAAAAATCAGGAGTTGCCATGCAGGATCAGAAGCTGGAAAATCTTCTGAATCTGGCTCTGGATGCCACACCCCGGGAGAGGGAGAGATCTCTTGTGCTGGATGTGGGATTTGAGCCGGAGGAGCGGAGATGGGATTTGATCGTAAAATATTCAGGAAGTCTGCAGGGGGCACTGAATCCGGAGATTCGGGCAGTGGAACTGCTGGGTGGTTTTGCCATTCTCTCCGTGCCGGAAAGCCAGATTCAGGGTCTTACGGATTATCCTCAGATAGAGTTCATAGAAATGCCCAAAAGATTGTTTTTCGCAGTGGAGCAGGGGCGCGCTGCTTCCTGCATCAATCCGGTGCAGAGCGGATTTTCACCTCTCGGACAGCCGCTTTTCGGTGCAGGCGTGCTTGTGGGCTGTGTGGATTCAGGGGTGGATTATGCACACCCGGATTTCCGCAATGAGGACGGAAGCAGCCGTATTCTGAGGCTGTGGGATCAGACTGTGCCCGGCAGCCCGCCCCAGGGCTATGTCATCGGAACCGAGTATACCAAAGAGCAGATCGATGAAGCGCTTCGCAGACCCGCGTCATCGGAGCGGTATTCTGTGGTCCCAAGCCGTGATCTGAGCGGACACGGCACCGGTGTTCTCGGTATCGCGGCCGGCAGCGGAAGGGCTTCCGGAGGACTTCACAGGGGTGTGGCTTCAGAGAGTCAGATCATTGTTGTGAAGCTGGGAACACCGCAGGAAGAGGGATTTCCCAGGACGACAGAGCTGATGCAGGGGGTTGACTACTGTATCCGTCAGTCCATTGCCATGGGGATGCCCCTTGCTCTGAATTTAAGCTTCGGAAACAATTACGGTTCCCACAGCGGTGAATCACTTATTGAGGCGTATCTGGACAATGTATCCAGTCTGGGACGGACCGTGATCTGCGTGGGAACGGGAAATGAGGGAAATAAGGCTGTGCACACCTCAGGAATCCTGGCACAGGGAGAGAGTCAGGTGGTTCCGCTTCAGATCGGCGGTTATGAGACGGGAATGAATCTGCAGATATGGAAGCAGTATGTGGACCGGATGGATATCTCCCTGCAGCATCCAAACGGACAGGTGGCAGGCCCGTTTCAGGAGATATTGGGGCCTCAGCGATTTAATCTGGGGACTACGCAGATTCTCATATACTACGGAAAACCAAGTCCTTTCAGCCTGTCGCAGGAGATTTTCATCGATTTTATCCCCCAGAACACCTATGTGGACAGCGGCGTGTGGAAAGTCAATCTGATTCCGGGAAGAATTGTGGATGGAAGGTACAATCTGTGGATGCCCGGGGGTGCTGCTCTGAACGAGGGGACACGTTTTCTGTTTCCTGTGCCGGAAATCACCCTTACCATTCCCTCCACGGCAGGGCGGGTAATCTCTGTGGGGGCCTATAATTCCAGATATCAGGCCTACGCGGATTTTTCCGGACGGGGGTTTACCAGAGTTACCAATATGGTAAAGCCGGACATAGCGGCTCCGGGCGTGGATATTACAACTGCTTCTCCAAACGGCGGATATACATCCAGAACGGGAACTTCCTTTGCCACGCCTTTTGTTACAGGCTCGGCAGCCCTTTTGATGGAGTGGGGAATCGTGAGAGGGAATGATCCCTTTCTCTATGGGGAGAAAGTAAAGGCGTATTTCCGCAGGGGTGCGCGTCATCTGCTGGGAGGGCCTTATCCAAATAACCAGACCGGGTATGGGGCGCTGTGCGTGCGGGACAGTTTTCCGGTGTGAGAGTAAATCCCATCAGGAAAGGTGGGGGAGTGGTTGCATTAATAAAGCGATTGAAAGTGTTTTGACTTGGGAATATAATAGAAGGAGTCAGGTGCGATTGTAATTTGTCAGACACTGTCTGATAAATTAAGAAAGGGGGAAGAAGGGATTGCAAGAGAGTAACCGTATAGAGTTTAAAGCAGTGTTAAATGATAAACTGGAGAAAGAAATAGTGGCATTTTTAAATAATCATGAGGGTGGAGTGCTTATATTGGAGTTAAAGATGATGGGCATCCCATTAAAACGTTGGATATGGATTCGGTACAATTAAAAATTGCTGATAGAATTAAAAACAATATTCTGCCCTCACCTCTTGGGTTGTTTGATGTTACTACGGAGGAGATAGATGGTATACTGGTGACAAAAATTATTGTATCCAGTGGTTTGGAAAAACCATATTACATCAAAAATAAAGGTATGTCGCCAAGTGGATGTTATATGAGGCTGGGAACATTAACGCAGCCGATGTCAACGGCATTAATAGATGAATTATATGCCAGAAGAATCCATACTACATTGCGTAATATTCCGGCACCCAGACAGGACCTTTCGTTTGCTCAGCTTAAAATATACTATCAGGAGCGAGGGTTAGAGTTAAATAAAAAGTTTGCCAGCAGTTTGGAATTACTTACTCCAGATGGCAAATATAATTATATTGCTTATTTGCTGGCAGACGAAAACGGAGTATCAATAAAAGTCGCCAAGTATGCTGGTACGGATAAGGTGGATTTGATTGAAAATGAAGAATATGGGTATTGTTCATTAATAAAAGCAACGAATCATGTTTTAGAGAAAATGAAAATTGAGAATATTACCAAGGCTAAAGTGACCAGTGCGAAACGGATTGAAAAGAATTTGATTGAACCGGTTCCTTTGAGAGAGGCACTGATTAATGCAGTTGTGCATAATGATTTTTCACGGGAGATTCCACCAGTATTTGAGATTTTCAGTAATCGGATGGAAATTACCTCATATGGCGGATTGATTTCAGGTCAGAGTAAAAAAGATTTTTTTAGTTGCAGCAGCATGCCGAGAAATAGAGAATTGATGAGAGTTTTTAAAGATGTAGGTCTGGTTGAACAACTTGGCTCTGGAATGAGCCGTATTTTAAAGTTTTATGATAAAAATATTTTTGAAATATCTGAGCACTATATAAAAGTGATTTTTCCATTTTCATCATCCAATGATGAAAAGAATATCGCCAATGGCGATATAAATGGCGATATAAGTGGCGATATAAATGGCGATGAAAAGAGAATTTTGTTATTATTGCAGAAAGAGCCGGGAATCACAGCAAAAAGAATAAGTGATGAGACTGGGTTTAGTACTAGAAAGATTAGCAGAATTATAAAGAATTTACGGGAGAAGAAAATAATTGTACGTGTAGGCTCTGCCAGACAAGGATATTGGCAGATAGATAAGAAGTGAACGAAAAAGTTTGTAAAACAGGACATTGCCAAAAGCAGTGTCCTGTTTTATACTGGGATTATGATGCTAACCCACAACGACAAGAAGAAAAGGAGAGACAAAAAGAGATGGGAAAAACACTGAAAAGACTGGTCAGCTATTATAAGCCCTATAAGGGTTTGTTTTTTTCTGACTTGTTTTTTGCTATTTTAGGAGCGGGGATCACCCTTGTGATACCGCTGATCGTACGCTATATTACCAGCACGGTGGTGAATCAGCCTGTGCAGGAAGCCACCGATCTGATCGTAAAGCTGGGAATCTTCATGGTGGCGCTGGTGCTGGTTGAGGCGTTCTGTAATTTTTATATTGCCTATTACGGGCATATCATGGGAGCAAGGATTGAGCGGGACATGAGGAATGAGATTTTCGGACATTACCAGAAGCTGTCTTTTGCCTTCTATGACAACCAGAAGGTGGGGCATCTGTTGTCCAGAATCACCTCTGACCTGTTTGATATCAGTGAACTGCTTCACCACGGGCCGGAGGATCTGGTGATCTCTATCATTAAATTTATCGGCGCGTTTATCATTCTCATGTTTATCAATACAAAGCTTGCTCTGTCAGCGTTTTTGTTTGTGCCGTTTCTTCTGGTCTATGCGTTTATTTACAACAGGAAAATGAAGTCAGCATTCAGAGAGAACAGAGCCAGGATCGCAGATATCAATACACAGATCGAGGACAGCCTTTCCGGAATCCGTGTGGTGAAATCCTTTGCCAACGAAAAGGAAGAAATGAAAAAATTCCAGAGGGGCAATGAGCGCTTTGTGGATTCCAAGAAGCGCAGCTATAAGTACATGGGTACTTACAATTCCGGTATGGGCGCATTTACAACCCTGATCACTATAACAGTGCTGCTGGTCGGTGCATTTTTTATGACCAGGGGGAAAATGCCTGTGGAGGATCTGGTAACAGTGCTTCTCTACATCAATAACTTTACAGATCCGGTGAAAAAGCTCATTACCTTTACAGAGCAGTTCCAGAACGGGTACAGCGGATATTCCCGGTTTCTGGAGATCATGGCGATCGCGCCGGATATCAAGGATGTGCCGGACGCAGTGGAGCTTGGAGATGTTAAGGGAGAAATTGCTTTTCGCGATGTTTCCTTCCGCTATGAGGAGAGCCAGGAGGAAGTGTTAAGCCATGTGGATCTGACCGTGAAGGCCGGGGAATATGTGGCCCTTGTGGGAAGCTCAGGTGCGGGTAAGACAACCCTTTGCAGCCTCATTCCCAGATTCTATGATGTGAGCAGCGGAAGCGTATGCCTGGACGGCACGGATGTGAGAAAGATCAAGCTGCAGAGTCTCAGGAACCATATAGGTATTGTACAGCAGGACGTGTATCTGTTTGCCGGAACAGTGATGGAGAACATCCGGTATGGAAAGCCGGACGCCACGGACGAAGAAGTGCTTCGCGCTGCCAAAGCAGCCAATGCCCATGAATTTATAATGGGACTGGAGGATGGCTATGACACGGATATTGGACAGAGGGGCGTAAAACTCTCAGGGGGTCAGAAACAGAGGCTGTCTATTGCCAGGGTGTTCCTGAAGAACCCGCCCATATTGATCTTCGATGAGGCCACATCCGCCCTTGACAATGAGAGCGAGAAGATCGTGCAGCAGTCCCTGGAGAGTCTGGCAAAGGACAGGACTACATTTGTCATTGCCCACAGACTGTCCACCATCCGCAAAGCCCAGAGAATCCTTGTACTGACAGATGACGGAATCGCAGAGGAGGGGACTCATGAGGAGCTGATGCAGAGGGATGGTCTCTACAGCAGCCTTTATAAACTGTCCTTTGTATAGAAAAAGAAATATTTTTTTGGTTTAATGTGTTAAAACGTTGATTTTGTCTGGTGGAAAATGGTATAATCTTAAGTATCCGAAATTGAGTATGACTGTGAAGCGCAGTCTGAAATATGTTCAGGAGAGCTGACTGTCCGGCCGGGACTGCGCATTTACTGCGCCGGCCGTACATAAGAGCAGCGGCATCAGGTATCACCCTGTTACAGAGCGGTCTTAAAGAGTGGATGCCGGTAACGCTTCGCCGGCTGAATAGCTGCCGGGAAAGATTACATAGAAAGGAAGAGTAGTAATATGATAGCAGATAAAATGGTGAATTTGGTAAAAAACAGTTCAGCTATACGTGCCATGTTTGAGGAAGGCAAGATTATGGCTGCAAAGTACGGAGCAGAGAATGTATATGATTTCAGTCTTGGAAATCCCAATGTTCCGGCACCGGCTGAGGTGAAGAAGGCAGTTTTTGAGGAATTGGAGAAGGAGGACCCGGTTGTACTGCACGGTTATATGAACAACAGCGGATATGAGGACGTAAGGGCAGCAATCGCGGATTCCATTAACAGAAAATTCCAGACTTCCTTTGGTGAGAAGAATATTATTATGACCGTGGGCGCAGCGGGAGGATTGAATGTGATCCTGAAAACTCTGCTGAATCCGGGAGATGAAGTGATCGTCATTGCCCCGTATTTCGGCGAGTACAACAGCTATGTGTCCAATTATGACGGGAAAATTGTGGTAGTAAGCCCGAATACAGAGACCTTCCAGCCGAATCTGGAAGAGCTGGAGCAGAAGATCACTGCCAGGACTAAAGCTGTGATCATCAACTCTCCCAACAACCCTACAGGTGTTGTCTATTCTGAGGATACCATCAAGAAGATGGCAGATATCCTCCGCAGCAGGGAAAAAGAGCTGGGTACAGACATCTACCTTATTTCAGATGAGCCTTACAGAGAGCTGGTTTACGATGGAATTGAGGTCCCCTATTTGACAAAATACTATGAAAATGCTATCATTGGTTATTCCTACAGCAAATCCCTGTCCCTTCCGGGTGAGCGTATCGGTTATCTGGTGATTCCGGACGAAGTGAGTGATGCTGAGGATGTCATTGCAGCAGCGAACGTGGCCACCCGTATTCTGGGCTATGTCAATGCCCCGTCCCTGATGCAGAAAGTTGTCGCAAAATGTCTGGATGCCAAAGTAGACGTACCGTTTTACAACCGCAACCGTGAGGCTTTATATAACGGACTGAGAGAACTGGGATTTGAGTGCATTAAGCCGGAAGGCGCGTTCTATCTGTTTGTAAAATCTCCGGTGGAAGACGAGAAAGTCTTCTGTGCGGCAGCAAAGAAATATCATATCCTGATCGTTCCGGGATCTTCCTTTGCCTGCCCGGGTTATGTGCGGATTGCCTACTGCGTATCCTACGAAACAATCATGAATTCTATGCCTGGCTTTAAAGCCCTTGCTGAGGAGTTTCAGGTGAAGTAACAGGAGGTTTTAATGGAATCCGTAGTACATTGGTTTGCTGAAAATATGCCGTCCTTTCTGACACCGGAGGCAGCGGTCTTCCTGATTTCCATGGTTCCCATTCTGGAACTGAGGGGCGGACTTTTACTGGCAACCGTATTGAAGATTCCCATGCTTCAGGCTGTCATTGCCTGCGTCATCGGGAATATCATCCCTATCCCGTTTATTCTGCTCTTTATCAGGCAGATATTTAAATGGCTGAAGAAGACAAAACTGTTCCGCCCTCTGATCGAGAAGCTGGAAAACAGAGCTATGGGAAAGAGTGACAAGATTAAAAAATATGAGTTCTGGGGACTTGTTCTCTTTGTGGGAATCCCGCTGCCGGGTACCGGCGCGTGGACAGGGGCTTTGATCGCGTCCCTTCTTGAAGTGGATCTGAAAAAATCCGTTCCTGCCATTCTGCTGGGACTCTGTATGGCCACGATCATCATGTGCTTTTTGGGATATGGAGCGCTTGGTTCCGTATTAAGTTAAAAGGAAGAATGCCCTGCCGGATGCTGTACATGCAGCGAAGGCAGGGTGTTTTTATTTTTTTAAGAAAATTTTTAATGAATTATCATTACTTTTTGGGAAAGATATGATAAGATGGCGATATAACAGGAAAGGATTTTAAGGCCATGAGCAAACGAGAATTTTTAGAGGTACTGCGGGAAACACTCTCAGAGGAGCTTTCTCAAAATGTTGTGAACGGACATATACAATATTACGACCAGTATATCAGTGACGAGATAAGAAAAGGTGCATCTGAGACAGAGGTGACAGGGCGTCTGGGAGATCCACGTCTGATTGCCCGCACGATTCTGGAAACTTCTGGTGCATCCGGCTCTTCCAGCCAGGACGGATATGGCAGCCAGTCTTCTTACAGTCAATCTTCCTATAGCCAGTCATCCTACAGCCAGGATGGTACAGGAAGTACAGGCGGCGGATTTCAACATGTGCAGGAAAAAATGCATAATAATCCCACGGTCCGTCTGGTTCTGGGAATCCTGATCGTGATGGGCGTGATTGCTCTCATTATCAGTATTGTCAGCGCACTTCTGCCGGTGGTACTGCCTATTGCTGCGGTTTTGATCCTGCTTTCTTTTCTGCGCAGGAAGATGTAGAAGAAAAGTGAAGATGGAAAGGCTCTGTATATTATGGAATAAGTGTTGATTATTTCATAATATACAGAGCCTTTTATGCGTTACAGAGTTTCCAGCTCCAGAAGTGTGAGGTGGCCGCTGAATATCTTGTCTGCAGCAAGGGCGACAGAGCCGATGAGAGGTGCATTTCCGCCGAAAGTGGAGTGGAGGATGGACAGCGGGTTGAATTTTGCCGTAAGGGTTATTTTGGACAGCTTGTGATACAAGAGGTCCTCAATTATGGTATTGGTGCCATCAGAATCGTATCCCACGATTATGGTGGAGAGATTCAGAAGATTCAGGGTATTGGTCAGCGAATAGGCGATATAAGAGCAGAATTCTTCCAAAACAGTGATCGCCAGCGGGTCGTGCTGATTACCTGCTGAAATAATATCCAGCCAGCTTGGCGTCTTGGGCGTGGATAAGGGGGAATTGGAGTAAAAAGGGGCAAGCTCCTTTATCCTTTGCTGCAGGTTGTCCAGATTCGCATACAGATCAAGGCATCCCCGGTTGCCGCAGGCGCAGAGAGGACCGTCAAAATTGATGGATGTATGTCCGATCTCACCGCTCTGCCCGGAATCCCCATCATATAAGGCATGGTTCAGAATAAATCCGGCTCCGATTCCATTCATAATATGAAGATAAGCAAAATTGGATATGGAGGTGCCGGAGCCAAATAATTTTTCCGAAAACGCGCCTGCCGTTGCGTCATTGACCAGAAATACAGGCAGTCCTGTATTTTTACTGATGATAGAGACAATGGGCAGATTTTCGATACCGTAGAAATAGGGCGGATTTAAAATAATCCCCCGTGAGGAATCCAGCGGTCCGAGGGAGGCTATTCCAATTGCTGTGATACTCCGTTCTGTGCTCCCGGCACATTCGTTATAAGCCTTGAGGAGAATCTGCAGCAGATCCTCTGAACTGTCAAGGGTGTTATAGGGGGAATCCACCTGTTTAAATATCCTGCCCCCCAAATCAGAGAGAACGACCTGGCATAGTTTTCTTTTGATCAGCATACCGCAGATACAGGGAGAATTTTGGGCAAGTGTCAGCAAAATAGGTCTGCGCCCATAATTGGCGGAAGTGTTGTTGGAGGCATTTGTAGTTTCTTCCGCAAGGCCGGAACTGAGAAGCTCCGTCACTATGTTGCCCACCGTCATTTTTGACAGCCCGGTGCTCCGGGCAATATCAACTCTTGAAATTCCACTGCCTGTTGCAATATGTTTTAGAACAAGCATTCTGTTTTTTGATTTCACATCCTGAATGTTGGAACCAGTTTTTTCCTGCATAAAATACCGCCTTTATATAATAAAATCGTGATTGTGCATCCTTAATACAAAGTAACTTTATTCGTTTAAATTCATTATAGTATAGATGTCAATAAAAGGCAATAGTACGGATGGTTTACTTTATGGTTGCGCTAAGCGGAACTATAAGTGAAAAATGCACAAAAAAAATAGAATAAAAATGTGAAAAAGGTCGAATTGCACACTATATAGTAAAATGAATTGACTTTATAGTAAATTAATGTTACTATGTACTCATCAAAAAGAAAGAACCAGTAAACTGGTTTTCAGTACAAAGGAGGAGGTATTTTTATGTTTAAGAAGAAAATTGCAGGACTGCTGGCAGCTATGATGTGTGTATCACTGATCGGATGCGGAGGCGGAGGTGACAAACCGGCAGACGAGACAAAAAAGGCGGAAACAGAAGAAACCGGCAGTACTTCCGCTGACTCTGACGTGATCAAAATGGCTGTGGGGGCAGACCGTGTTGATTTCTACAGAGGGCTGGCAGATGAATTTGAGAAACAGAATCCGGGAAAGAAAGTGGAGATCATTGAGATCGTCAACGGCTCTGATATGTACACCAAGATCACCATGATGATGCAGTCGAAAGAGACATCCCCGGACCTGATCACAGAGGACGGCTTCATGATCATGTCTGACGCCGAGGCGGGCTATCTGGAACCGCTGGATGAATTCATGAAGAACTGGGAGGATGCAGGCCAGTTTGAGCAGGCTATTCTGGACGGTGCCAAGGGAGCTGACGGAGTGCAGTACGGTGTTCCGTTCTCTACAGATACACAGTGTCTCTGGTATGATAAGAAACTGATGGAAGAAGCAGGCGTTTCTGTTCCTTTCCAGCCCAAGAACTGGGATGAGATCATTGAGGCCGGCAAGAAGCTGAAAGAAGTGGGAGGTGACGGATTCATTCCATTCTTCCTGTATGCGTCCAAGACCTCACCTGAGGAGACTTCCATGAGGACATTCCAGGAACTTTACTCAGGAACCGGCGGAACTCTCTATGATTTTGATACAAAGAAATGGGTTGTTGATAAAGAGAATTTACTGAAGGTCTACAATTTTGTAAACGACGTTTACAATGTGGAAAAAATCGGTGCGCCACTCAGCATCGTGTCACAGCAGAAAGTAGAAGACCTTTTTGTAAGTGATTATATGAAGAATGGCAAACTGGGTATGATCTTCACAGGAAGCTGGGTACCAGGCAACTGGGGCGAAGGCAGAACCTATGAATGGCCGGAAGGTCTGGATACCTGGGCAGTTGCGAAGATACCTACATATGATGGCAGCGGAGATGGTTTCAGCACCATGTCAGGCGGCTGGACCTGGGCAATTCCAAAGAATGCCAACAATAAAGCCGGCGGCGAAGAGCTTCTGAAATTTATTGCAGGAAAAGACTGTCAGCTTAAATATGCCATGTTCTCAGGAGACCTGGCAGTGCGTAAAGACGTAATGGAGGATGAGACTTACTTATCACAGAAGATGTCTGTAGTAAAAGAGGCCGGTGAAATGCTGCCCTACGCACATTTCAGACCTTCTGTAGAGGGATATTCCACCCTTACAACTATGTTCACAGAGGTAGTGGAGAGTATTGCTATGGGCAGCGCAAGCCCGGATGATGCGGCAGCTACCTTTGAGTCAGAGATGAAACGAATTGTGGGCGAGGAAAATGTGACTGTGAAATAAGGGATCTGCATTCAGCTTGGAGCATTGCTCCAAGCTGAATCTTTAAAGGAGAGACTGAGGATGGTTGGAACAAGAAATCAACAAAAACGAAAGATATGGAAAACGGCACTTTTTTTCTCCCCATCAATTTTACTGCTGGGCGTTTTCTTCATTGGCCCCATGATCATGACTGTCTTTTTTTCTTTTACAGACATTTCACTGACGGGGAGTTCTGCACAGGCAATGAAATTCGTAGGTTTCAGGAATTTTATTGAGATTTTCAAAGACCCTAAACTGCTTACCGTATTAAAGAATACAATGGTATTTCTGGTGTTTTCAGGTATTATCGGGCAGCAATGCCTGGGATTTCTGCTTGCGTCCCTCATGAGGGGGAAAAACAGGCTGGTTCGTAAATTTGTCGGCTTTACAGTAGTGGCAGGCTGGATCACTCCGGAGGTGATCGCAGCGTTTATGTTCAGCTCCTTTTTTGCCGATGCCGGTACATTGAATAAAATCATAGGCATTTTCGGGGCATCACCGGTTTCATGGCTTTTTACATTTCCGATGGCCTGTGTTGTCATAGCAAATATATGGAAGGGATCCGCATATTCCATGATGATGTTTCAGGCTTCCCTGGACAATATATCAGATGATATTGTGGAGGCTGCCAGGATAGACGGCGCAGGCGGACTCCAGATACTGCTCAGGATCACACTGCCCATGATAAAGAGCACCATGGCAACTACGTTTGTGATCGTTACACTGTCCACCTTGGGCGCTTTCGGCCTTGTGTTCGCCATGACAGGAGGCGGGCCGGCTATTATGACTACAACACTTTCTATTTTCATGTATCAGAAGGCCTTCATTGCATATCAGATAGGATACGGAATGGCAATTGCCCTCTTTATTCTGGCAATCGGTATTCTGCTGAGCCTTGTATATATCAGGCTGATACGTGCAAATGACGGCAATTAGGAGGGGATCATCATGAAGAAAAAAAAGAAAAACCTACAGAAAGTCATTCCCTATATGGTATTGCTCATCATTGCGGGAGCATTTTTACTTCCTCTTCTGTGGCTGGTGTTTGCGGCTTTTAATCCGGAAGCCAGCCAGGCCTTCGCAGTGCCAAAGCATATGAGTGTTGAGAATTTCAGGGTTATTCTCACAGATGCCAAAAACCAGAGAGGATTCCTGAACAGCCTATTCATCTCCGTGGTACAGACAGGCATAGTGCTGGTATGTTCCCTGCTGGCAGCGTATCCTCTGTCAAGATATGAGCTGAAGACGGGGCAGAAGATCACTATGGGAATGCTGTTTCTGACTTCTATTCCCATAACGGCGGTTATGGTGCCGGTCTATCAGATGTTTATCATGATGAAGCTGGTGGACTCTATAGGCGGAACCATTATTTTTCTTTCAGCTTCCGGTCTTCCTTACGGAATCTGGATGATGAAAAACTTTCTGGATGGAGTATCCGTGGATCTGGAGGAGGCGGCGTGGATAGACGGTGCGTCTGCCGTCAAGAGTGTGGTTCATGTGGTGCTTCCGCTGATGCTCCCCGGATTATTTACAGTTGCCATGTTCACCTTTGTGGGAAGCTGGGGAAACTTTTTTGTACCGCTCATTTTACTGCAGTCCACAGAGAAGATACCGGCTGCCGTAAATATTTACCGCTTCTTTGGGGAGCGCGGACAGGTCATCTACGGACAACTGGCGGCTTATTCCATTGTCTATATGCTTCCTGTGTTTGTTTTATATTTCTTCTCACAAAACTATATGTCAAAAGGATTTGCAATGACCGGAGCGTCAAAGGGCTGATTGCAAATGCACATCTTACTGAAATTGGGAGGTTACGTTTATGAAGAAAATGTATATGATCGGAAATGCACATCTTGACCCTGTATGGCTCTGGCCGTGGCAGGAGGGATTCCAGGAGAATAAAGCTACCTGTAAATCTGCGCTGGAGCGTTTGGGTGAATACGAAGATGTAATATTTACCTCAAGCTCCGCACAGTTTTATGAATGGATTGAAAAAAATGATCCGGAAATGTTTTCAGAGATCGAAAAGAGGATAAGAGAAGGGCGCTGGGTGATCTGCGGAGGCTGGTGGGTGCAGCCTGACTGTAATATCCCCTGCGGAGAATCTTTTGCCCGTCATGCCTTGATAGCCCAGAATTATTTTATGGAAAAATTCGGTGTAACAGCCAAAACAGGATACAATGTGGACAGCTTTGGTCACCAGGGAATGATGCCGCAGATCCTGCAGTTGTCCGGCATGGAGAATTATGTATTCATGCGGCCGGGTCCTCATGAAAAAGGCCTGCCGGCCAGGAATTTTATCTGGGAATCAGATGACGGTTCCAGGGTACATGCTTTTCGGCTGCCGTTTTCCTACTGCACATTCGGCAGACTGGAGGATCACATGAGAGCCTGCAGGGAGGAATTTGACGCCGGTGTGGATGAGCTGATGTGTTTCTACGGTGTGGGTAACCACGGTGGAGGTCCTACGATCGAAAATATTGAAACTGTGAAAAAGCTGCAGAGAGAATGGGATGACGTGGAGATCATTTTTGCGGATCCTGACTTTTACTTCGAGAAACTTAAGGAGAGGGAATATGACCTGCCGGTAGTGCATGGGGATCTGCAGCATCATTCCAGCGGCTGTTACAGTGCGGAATCACAGGTGAAACGCTATAACCGCAAGGCGGAGAATGCGCTTCTGAGGGCAGAGAAGTTTTCTGTTCTGTCAGAGCTTGTGTCAGGGCATGGCTATACAGAGGGACTGACAGAGGGGTGGAAACGTGTTCTGTTTAACCAGTTCCATGACATCCTGGCAGGCTCCAGTATTCAGAAGGCATATGAGGATACCAGGAATGAATTAGGGGAAGCTCTGTCCATTGCGGCGAGAAATGAGAATAACAGTCTTCAGGCAGTTTCCTTCCATATCGGGATTGATCAGGAGGAGAATATGCTCCCCGCAGTGGTTTTCAATCCCCATGGCTGGGACGTAGAGGAATATGTAGAAGTGGAGACCGGAATGTTCGGTAATTCCTGCAGAGGGGAGTCTTATATCGTAAAGGACAGCAGCGGAAATGTGGTACCGTCCCAGAAAATATCTTCGGACGCGAAGGTAAACGGCAGAAACAGGATCGTCTTCAAGGCAGGCGTTTCGTCACTTGGTTACGCTGTATTCCGCATCTACGCAGTGGATCAGGAGCAGGAGGCAGAACACACATCGCAGGCCCTGGTATTAGAAAACGCTCTGGTCCGTGTGCAGTTTGAAGAGAAGACAGGAGCTGTTATTTCCATATGGGATAAGGAAAACAAGATTGAATACTGTGACGGAGCCTTTGGACGAGTTGTGGTGGTAAAGGATAACTCCGATACATGGAGCCACGGAGTCACGAGATTTCATGAGACAGAGGGATACTTTGAACCGAAATCCGTGAAAAAGACAGAGGATGGACCGGTAAGGAGCAGTATCCGTGTGATCAGCAAGTACAAAAGCTCTACCCTGGTCCAGATATATACATTATATAAGGAAGATAAATCCGTCAGAGTGTCTGCAAAGATCAATTGGCAGGAAAAATTCCGGTGTGTAAAAATCCAGTTCCCGGTTGCTCTGGATCAGTACAGAGGACTCTATGAAATTCCTTTTGGCTGTATAGAAAAAGCATGCAATGGGGAGGAAGAACCGGTTCAGCGCTGGATGGACCTGTCAGGTATGCAGGAGGCCAATAATAAAATAATCTGTGGTATCGGTATATTAAATGACTGCAAATACAGTGCCTGCATGGAAGGAAACTGTATGGAGCTGACAGTTCTTAGAAGTCCTGTATACGCCCACCACAATCCGTATATTCTGGATGAGGAGGAAGACGACTATCAGTTTACAGACCAGGGAATACAGAACTTCTCTTATACCATCGTACCACACCTGGGCAGCGGCAGAGAGGCGCATCTGGTGCAGCGTGCAGAAGAACTCAATCAGCCCTGTGTTACAGTGATCGAGACATACCATAAGGGCGAATATCCGCAGAAGGCGGAACTTTTGACGGTGAGCAGGAACAATGTGGTGCTGTCTGCCCTTAAAAAGGCAGAGAAGCAGGATGGATATATCCTCAGGTTTTATGAGACAGAGGGAAAGGAGTGTCAGGCAGATATCTGCATCCATTTCCTTGAAAAAACCATTCGCGCGGAATTTAAGCCGTTTGAGATTAAGACATTTTTCGTCAGCCGTTCCGTGGATTCTGAACCTGCAGAGGTGAATTTCATGGAATGGGAGAAGTGACGCGCTAAAAATGCCTGCGAGGAGATTGGGATATGAAAGACTATGTGATTGGTATTGATATAGGCGGCACAAAATGCGCAGTAGTGCTGGGTGAGGCAGGGGAAGCAGATGAGGACTGCCGAATATTTGACAGAGTATGCTTTGCTACAGAGGCCAGGAGAGGACCGGATTGCGTGATCCATGATCTGTTTGGAGCAGTCCGGGCACTTCTCGGGCGTAATGATATACAGACGGAAAGACTGCAGGCCATAGGGATAAGCTGCGGAGGGCCTTTGGATCATATAAAGGGAGTGGTTAAAAATCCGCCTAATTTATATGGCTGGGACAATATTCCCATTGTGGATATTATGGAAAAAGAATTCCGGGTGCCCACATACATACAGAATGACGCCAATGCCTGTGCACTGGCAGAATGGAAATTCGGAGCAGCCAGAGGCTGCCGGCATGTGATATTTCTCACCTACGGCACAGGGATGGGAGCCGGTCTTATATTGGACGGAAAGCTTTACAATGGTGCCAACAATATGGCAGGAGAAGTAGGTCATGTGAGAATGACGGAAAGCGGTCCTGTGGGATTCGGCAAGTCCGGCTCCTTTGAAGGATTCTGCAGCGGCGGAGGCATTGCCCAGATCGCCAGGATGAAGGTGTTGGAGAAGCTGCAGATCGGTGAACGTCCTTCTTTCTGCCAGAGCTTTGAACAGATAGAGGAGCTGTCAGCAAAGACCGTAGCTCTTGCCGCAAAAAGCGGGGACCCTCTGGCTCTTGACATCTATGAAACCAGCGGCTACTATCTGGGCCGGGGGCTGGCTATCCTTATAGATATACTGAATCCGGAGATTATTGTACTGGGCAGTGTCTATGAGAGAAGCGAAGAATTACTGTGGCCATGTGCGCAGCGGGTCATCGAGCAGGAAGCACTGGCTATTTCAAGAGAGGGATGCCGGATCGTGCCGGCTGAGCTGGGAAATAAGATCGGTGATTATGCGGCACTTTCCGTTGCGATTCAGGGAGGTAAAAATGGGCAGAGAAAATGCAGTCTATGAAAAATTCCGGAAGGATTATCCGGTTCTTAAGGAACAGCCTGTGTGGGAAGCTTTTGAGCTTCTTCTGAAAAGCTGCAGAAATGGAGGGAAAATCCTGGTCTGCGGCAACGGAGGCAGCGCCTCTGATTCAGAGCATATTGTAGGAGAGCTGATGAAAGGTTTCCTGCTGAAGCGCCAACTGCCGGACGAGGAGAAAGAAAAGTTCAGGAGTCTGGAAGGCGGAGAGGTATTATCCGAGCAGCTGCAGCAGGGGATCCCGGCCATCTCATTGAACAGTTACACTTCCCTCATGACTGCAGTGGGAAATGATACCTCCTTTGACATGATATTTGCCCAGCAGGTGTATGCTTACGGACAGCCGGGAGATGTGCTTATTGCAATGACTACATCTGGCAATTCCGCAAATATTGTGGAGGGAGCAAAGACTGCCAGAGTAAAGGGCATGAAGGTATTGGGGATAACAGGAGAAAAGGAGTCTGCTCTCTTAAAATACTGTGACGTCTGTTTCCGCATGCCGTCCACAGAGACATATCGTGTACAGGAGTATACACTGCCTCTGTACCACACGCTGTGTGCTATGCTGGAGGAGGCAGTTTTTGGATAACTCATAATAAGAAAATCCGCAGGGCTTTGTGAGAGGCCGCTGCGGATTTTTCACGTTTGTGTCAAAAATGTATTTCTGGGCAGCCGGTGCTGCCCGGTATTCTTAAAAATAAAAAGAGAAACACCCTGTAGGGGAGCTACAGGGTGTTTCGAGGGGAGTATAAATAATTAAATAAGGGGTTATAATGTAAAAAAAATTTTTGAAGGGTAAATTCTTTTTACAACCCATATTATAATATAAAAGGAAAAAAAATGCAATCCTTTTTTGACGAGATACGCATGACAAAAAGGAATATTATTACTTTTTTACGGATATATTGACGAAAACAAGAAGAATTGAACTGCGGCGAATATTTTGAGGCAGAAAAGACATAATAAGACTGTAAATAAAAAATGTACAACCAGGAGGTAAAGTCATGGCTAAAAATTATAGCAATGAATCAGGCAGCAACAAATCCACTAATGCAAACAACTCTCAGAATTCACAGAACTCCCAGAATTCCCAGAACTCACAGAATTCTCAGAACTCACAGAATTCTCAGAACTCCCAGAACTCCCAGAATTCTCAGAACTCACAGAACTCACAGAACTCCCAGAATTCTCAGAACTCCCAGAATTCCCAGAACTCACAGAAGAATTCCTATTCAGGAAGTAAAAACGGAACAGAGAACTGTGGAACAAGAAACTCTCAGAATGCATCTTCTTCCAACAGCAAAAATTCACAGAACTCCAACAGCAAAAATTCTTCTAAAAACAACACATCTTCTGAGTACGGCTATTAATTAGTATAAAAGAGGATACAGCCAGGGAGATTCCGGACACCAATCCGGAATCTCCCTGATTCATGTTAGGGAAACCACGCTCTGCGTGGTTTCTGTTATTTACGTCCTGGATTTGGAATGCATATAATAGAAGAAAAAGGTATTTCTTATGACTGGTATTGAAACAATTTCAGCCCATGATTTAGACAGATATCATGGTGACAGAAATGTTATGATTATAGATCTGCGTGACAGAGAAGAATATGAAGCGGGACATTTTGACGGAGCTGTAAATATTCCCTATGAAGAGCTGGATATTTATGAGGAGCTGCCTGCTGACAAGATCCTTGTGCTCTACTGCGATAGAGGAAGCGCCAGCCTTCTGGCAGCCAGAGAACTGATGCAGAGAGGCTTCCGTGTAAAATCTGTTGTGGGTGGATTCCACGCATATAAAGGAACGAACTTGTATTTTCCTTCAGAGCATAGTAAAATAAAATAGATTAGACAGTTTAAGGAAAAACAGAGGAGAATATACTTATGAAATACATGTTTGCATCAGACATCCACGGTTCAGCTTATTACTGTAAAAAGATGTTGGAGGCATATAAGGCGGAGAAGGCAGACCGTCTGATTCTGTTGGGTGATCTGCTGTACCACGGCCCAAGAAATGATCTTCCAAAAGATTACGCACCGAAAGAAGTCATTGCCATGCTCAATGAACATAGAGATGATTTGTATGTGGTACGCGGCAACTGTGATGCGGAAGTGGACCAGATGGTGCTTCATTTTCCGATTATGGCGGATTACTGTATTATCATGGATGGTGAGCGCACTATTTATGCCAGCCATGGACACGTATATCATGAAGAGAATCTGCCGCCGCTGAAAAATGGAGATATTTTTATTCACGGCCACACACATGTGCTGCGTGCGGAAAAGAAAGAAAATTATACCATTCTGAATCCGGGTTCTGTTTCCATTCCCAAGGAAGGAAATATTCCCACCTATGCGGTACTGGAGGACGGTCTGTTCTCAATCCGCGGATTTGACGGGGAGATTGTTAAGGAGTTAAAATTATAATGGAAAAATTTGAATTGATCGCACCATGCCATTTTGGTCTGGAGGCAGTGTTAAAAAGGGAAATACAGGATTTGGGATATGAGATCAGCGAGGTGGAGGACGGGAAAGTAACGTTTTTAGGTGATGCCGGGGCAATCGTCCGGGCAAATATGTTTCTGCGCACCACAGAACGGGTACTTTTAAAGGTGGCGAAAGTCAAAGCAGTCACTTTTGAAGAGTTATTTGAGAAGACAAAAGCCCTTCCCTGGGAAAAATATATTCCGCAGGACGGAAAATTCTGGGTTGCCAAAGCCAACTCTGTCAAAAGCAGGCTCTTCAGCCCCTCCGATATCCAGTCCATTATGAAAAAAGCTATGGTAGAGCGCCTGAAATCGGTGTATCATGTGGACTGGTTTGAGGAGGATGGTGCCAGTTTTCCTATCCGTGTCGCTTTTATGAAGGATGTTGCCACCATTGGTATTGACACGTCAGGGATTTCCCTGCACAAAAGAGGATACAGGCAGATGACAAGTAAGGCTCCCATAACAGAGACTCTGGCGGCAGCCCTGCTGATGCTGACTCCATGGAACAGGGACCGCATTTTAGTGGATCCCTTCTGCGGCAGCGGAACATTTCCTATTGAGGCAGCCATGATCGCCGCCAATATCGCACCGGGAATGAACCGGAATTTCCTCTGTGAGGACTGGAAACATCTCATATCAAGAAAGCATTGGTATGAGGTCAGGGAGGAAGCACAGGGGATGATAGATCTGTCCGTAGATACAGATATCCAGGGATACGACCTGGACCCCGAGATGGTGAAGGGAGCCAGGGAAAATGCGGAGCGGGCCGGCGTTGACAAGCTGATACATTTTCAGCAGAGGAATATCAGAGATTTGAGCCATCCTAAGAAATACGGTTTTATTGTCACGAATCCTCCTTATGGGGAGCGTCTGGAAGACAAAGAAAATCTGCCGTCTCTCTATGAAACGATTGGGGAGCGCTATCAGGCACTGGATTCCTGGTCCATGTATCTGATCACCGCTTATGAGGATGCAGAGCGATATATAGGAAGAAAAGCGGATAAAAACAGGAAGATATACAATGGTATGATCAAGACGTACTTTTATCAGTTCCTGGGTCCAAAGCCCCCGAAAAAGAAGAGGAGTTAACAAAAGATGAAAAGATTGATCTTTGCAACCGGCAATGAAAATAAAATGAAAGAGATACGGGAGATCATGGAAGGTCTGCCGGTTGAAATCCTGTCCATGAAAGAAGCCGGCATTGAGGCCGATATTGTGGAGGATGGACTGAGCTTTGAGGAGAATGCGCTGATCAAGGCGCGTGCAGTCTGCAGACTGGCGGGTGAGATGGTACTTGCTGATGATTCCGGGCTGGAGGTGGACTACCTCAACAAAGAGCCGGGAATCTATTCCGCACGCTACATGGGCGAGGATACTTCTTACAGGATCAAGAACCAAAATATCATGGACCGCCTGGAGGGTGTACCGGATGAAAAGCGTACCGCCAGGTTTGTGTGCGCCATAGCCGCCGTATTTCCGGACGGCAGGGAACTGGTGACGCGCGGTACGATAGAGGGTATCATCGGCTATGAGGAGAGAGGGGAAAATGGATTTGGATATGATCCCATCTTTTTCCTTCCTGAGAGGGGCTGCAGCACTGCAGAACTTCCGCCTGAGGAGAAAAACAACGTGAGCCACAGGGGAAATGCGCTGCGCAGTATGAAAGCTTTGCTGGAAAAGGAACATTTATTATAATAAATGGAAAGGACTTTCAAATATGAAGGTATTAATTGTCAGCGACACCCATGGTCACGAGGAGAATTTTGAAAAGGTTCTGGAAAAGGTGGGAAATATACAGCATCTGATCCATCTGGGAGATGTGGAAGGGCATGAGGATTATATAGAAGCGATCTCAGGCTGTCCGGTACATATTGTGGCGGGAAATAATGATTTCTTTTCAGACCTTCCCAGAGAGGAGGAACTGTGGCTGGAGGACTACCACGTACTGCTCACACACGGACATTACTATGGCGTTTCCATGGGAACCAGCCGCCTTGAGGAGGAGGCGCGGGCCAGGGGCTTTGATATAGCCATGTATGGACATACCCACAGACCTGAACTGAAGATAGAAGATGACTTGACGGTATTAAATCCGGGGAGTATTTCTTATCCCAGACAGTGGGGACACGAGCCGAGTTTTATCCTCATGGAAATCGACAGGGATGGAGAAGCTCACTATACAATTAATTATCTGAAATAATGAAAAATGCTGGGATGGCAGTTTCAGTCCCGCAGAAGGATGCCATCCCGCAGTCATATATGATTTGACGGGAATTGCTAATGGATGAAGGGGAAACCGGGGCATTTTGTAAAAAAATGGAATAGAAATAAATATTCTAAAAAAAAGTGTTGACTTTTCACTTTCCCTATGGTATATTTTATCTTGCGTCAGGCAAGAGCACTTGCACAGGACGGTAAGATACCTTTCGGGGTGTGGCTCAGCTTGGCTAGAGCGCCTGGTTTGGGACCAGGAGGTCGCAGGTTCGAATCCTGTCACCCCGATGTTTCAACAAGTGCATGAAATGCCCGTGCGGGTGTAGTTCAGTGGTAGAACACCAGCCTTCCAAGCTGGATATGTGGGTTCGATTCCCATCACCCGCTTTCGGTTGCAAAACCGAGGATGTGTTTGTAGCTCAGCTGGATAGAGCAACGGCCTTCTAAGCCGTGGGTCGGGGGTTCGAATCCCTTCAAGCACGCTTGTGTGTATTTATGACGCACAATGGATTATGGTGGGTATAGCGCAGTTGGTTAGCGCGCCAGATTGTGGCTCTGGAGGCCGTGGGTTCGAATCCCACTATCCACCCTTGCCGTTACGGCGCTCTTGGGCTATCGCCAAGCGGTAAGGCACAGCACTTTGACTGCTGCATTCGCTGGTTCGAATCCAGCTAGCCCAGTTCAAAGTCTAATTATGGAGCATTAGCTCAGTTGGTAGAGCACTTGACTTTTAATCAAGTTGTCCGGG
>ERZ507674.95-NODE-95-length-29927-cov-5.33074_pt1 | contig 29927 bp, 23 predicted proteins | sample MGYA00513110_ERZ507674 | MGnify/ENA metagenome assembly ERZ507674
TTCCGATCTGATTCAGGAAATGTTTTTTATCTTCACTATGTGTTCCGTAATATTGGAATTCAATCGTCAGATATTTATTATCCTTATTGATCCACATATAAGTCGTGTTGATCTTATCATCTCCGATTTTCTCTTCGTCGTTGTCATCTTCACCCATTGTGACGATGTCTTTGGTTAAGATTGGATTGATACCTTTCACCTGAATATTAAGGTCGTATCCATTTACAGGCTCTTCCAGCTCATTGAATATCACAAAAGCTCGTTGTCCCTCCACCCAATCTTTATTGCTCCATCCTTGTGAATTGCTGGGATACATCTTTTTTCCATTTTCCAAAGTGAAATAAAATTCCTTGCTATCCTGGCTAATCATATTAATGGTGCTGATAACCAGAAGATCGGACGAACTGTCATCGTCGTCCAAGCATGACTGGAGAATCGGCATGGTAGTCATAATAGCAAAGATAAAGGCAATGAATTTAAATTTCTTCATATACTTACTAGGTTTTAGATTTTATAATATTTATGTTTTCTGTAGTAAAAATGCAAGGGGATAGAAAATATTGCATTCGGATCTGTTAAAGAAACAAAAGTGATAAAAGAGTTGTTCTCTCTGTGCAGTATTTCTATCTTTGCTGCATTTATAAGGTAAACACGTGTATAAGAGAATGGAAGAAATAGAGTTGTCGGAACAATGTAGGCTGGGTAATAACCGGGCCCGCAAGGAACTGTATGAACAGTATGCGGGGCGTATGCTTGGCATCTGTCTACGTTATACCGGCGACCGGGATACAGCCCAGGATCTGCTTCACGACGGTTTTTTAAAGATATTCGATTCGTTCGATAAGTTCACCTGGAGGGGTGAGGGTTCCTTGCGGGCCTGGATGGAGCGGGTGATGGTCAACACTGCTTTGCAGTATCTTCGGAAGAATGATGTAATCAATCAGTCGGCACCTTTGGAAGAGTTGCCCGAAGAGTATGAAGAGCCGGATGCTTCCGATGTGGAAGCGATTCCACAAAAAGTACTGATGCAGTTTATTGAAGAATTACCCGCCGGGTATCGTACCGTGTTCAACCTTTATACATTTGAAGACAAATCGCATAAAGAAATCGCACAAGTATTAGGTATCAATGAAAAATCTTCGGCTTCGCAACTGTTTCGTGCGAAGAGTGTATTAGCAAAAAGAGTAAAAGAATGGATAACGCATAATGGATAGATAGAGATGGAAGAGAAAGAATTGTGGATGAATAAGTTGAAGGAGAAGCTCGCGGATTATTCCGAGCCGACGCCTGCTTCCGGTTGGGAACAACTGGAGAAAGAACTTATGCCTCCTGTGGAGAAGAAAATATATCCTTATCGAAAATGGATGATGGCTGCTGCAGCTGTTATAATATTAGCTGTCGTTTCGTCAGTAAGTCTGTATTTTCTAGGGACACCTGCTGCGGATGAAATACGTCATATACAAACTCCTGCATTGGCTTCCACGCCCGATGTATTGCCGGGTGTGCAACAACCGGATATGCAGGGAACTGCTGTGGAACCTGTCTTACGGCCGGTAGCTCGCGTAGACCGTTTGGCGAAAGTCAACAGGAATCATACGGAGCAGAAAACAGGTGTAGATCCATTAGGGATCGGTAATGAAAATAAACCTTCAACAGGAAATGGAGAGGACTCTTTGAGTGAGGAGAATAAGAATGTAAAAGGGAAAGGAGAGACTGAAAATGTAGAAGATGAACCGAAGCAGGTAGAAAATACAAATGTCAGTCAGGGACAGTTACAAGATGCAGAGCGATTGAATAACAGACCGCGCCGCCCCTCCGGTAAAGACAAACTTCATATTCCGACAGAAAAAAGATCTTCTCAAAAGGGAACATGGTCAATGGGACTTTCGGTAGGAAATTCAGGAGGTGCTTCGACAGAAGTAGGTGCCGGATCTCATGCCTATATGTCCCGTGTGAGTATGTTTTCTGTTTCCAACGGTTTGATGGAGACAATTCCTAATGACCAGACGTTGGTTTTTGAAGATGGAGTACCTTACCTGCGTCAGGCAAAACAGGTGGTTGATATTAAACATCATCAACCTATTTCTTTCGGATTGTCCGTTCGTAAAGGTTTAGCTAAGGGATTCTCTCTTGAGACAGGACTGACTTATACGCTGCTTTCTTCGGATGCAAAACTGGCAGGTGAAGAGCAACAGATAGAGCAGAAACTACATTATATCGGTATTCCGTTGCGTGCCAACTGGAACTTCCTGGATAAGAAACTTGTCACTCTTTATGTCTCCGGCGGAGGTATGGTTGAGAAATGCGTTTATGGAAAGCTTGGCTCTGAAAAAGAAACAGTGAAGCCTTTGCAGTTCTCGGTATCCGGTGGTGTAGGTGCACAGATCAATGCAACGAAGCGTTTGGGTATCTACGTGGAACCGGGTGTTGCTTATTATTTCAATGATGGCTCCGACATACAAACTATACGTAAAGAGAATCCGTTTAACTTCAACATACAAGCAGGTGTTCGTCTGACTTATTAGTACGAATAATAATTATTCAAAATAATCATATTGATTAATAAAGAAATTCTCGATTTGTTGAATAAAGTCGGGATTTTCTTTTAATGCTATATTGTTGATGAGCATATATGCACTCTTCTCTATATTTTCTTTGTGATAGAAAACTCTGTCGCTAAAGTAGGTTGCTACAATTCTTGAATAGACTCTGTATCTTTTGGTACACTTCGTATCTTCATTAAAACCGTTGGCTCCAATAAAACCAAATGAAGCTTTGGGATTTTTTTCGTAGATAGAGAGCATTATGTTAATACAGGTATTAATGATCCTTCTCGGTTCGAAGGTATTGGTCATTATCCTATACTTATTATGAGATAATCTATGATTTTTCTGATAGAACTTTACTGCATAGATATTGCATTCGTATTGCTCTACCCTGACAATATAAACTAAATTCGACTTAGCGGATTTGAATCTGTATAATAATATAGATAGAAGTCCATCCTCATTCCCTTCATCTTTTTGGATGAAGAAGAATGGATATGCGCTTTCTAACATTTAGAGGAGGTAAGGATATACTGGAATTCTTCTTTTATTTAGTTCTTCTTTGGACACATCAGACAATACAAATTTTTTCCCATCATCAATTTTTGAGGGATTGATTTTATTCTTCTGCTTTTGAGAAGAAATATTCTTTTGTTTTGTTTTGATATTGCCCATTCTATTAAATTTTAAAACTACATTTTGTCCTTGATAACGTAATCCTATTGCAAAGATAGGAAAATATCCTTGTATGCTGATAGAACATCGGATAATCCGGGAATTTAATTAACTATTTTTGAACTTTAGGAAAAAGAAATATATGCAGAAACCTTCCCGAAAAGTCGGATAATTGAGACAATATTAATAATATTGTCACCTGTTTATGACCTATGGCTACATTGCTGATGCCTGCCATTTGGATGCTGGCTCTTTCAAGTGTTTTTATGTATATCAGCCGCTACGCTATCAATGGTTGGGGCGTTTTTTATTTGGAAGCCCAAAAGGGTTACTCCACATTGGATGCCAGTTTTATCATTTCTATTTGTCCGGTCTGTGGTATTATCGGTACTATGTTTTCAGGTGTTATTTTTGATAAGTTATTTGGTGGACGTCGCAATGTTCCTGCGTTAATTTTCGGGTTGATGAATGTGTTTGCTCTCTGTTTGTTTCTTTTGGTCCCGGGGGCATTTTTGGATAGACGTGTTGGCAATGGTACTTTTCGGTTTAGGAATCGGAGTTTTGATCTGTTTTCTGGGTGGTTTGATGGCAGTGGATATTGCTCCCCGTAATGCTTCGGGTGCCGCTTTGGGAGTAGTCGGCATTGCTAGTTATATCGGAGCCGGATTGCAGGATGTGATGAGTGGCATTTTAATAGAAGGTAATAAGACTGTTCAAAATGGAGTAGATGTTTATGACTTCACCTATATCAATTGGTTTTGGATAGGAGCAGCCTTGCTGTCTTTGAGTAATTATTCTGCAATCATTTACGAGTCTTTGCTTTTTATGCTTTATGAAGAAAGAAAAGGCTTAAAGGATTTTGGCCGGGATGCTTTTAAGCGATGTATCTCTTTGCAATATCAAAAGGATGATGAACGGGACAACGGAAGTAAGCTATTGCGGCGATTGAAGATGTTGTTGCAAAATGCTGTAGCTGATTGGAAAGATAAGACTGATTTTTGTCTGGAAAATGAAATGGAACAGTACTCGCGCTTTGGCTTACAGAAAGAGAACGCCTATTTGTATGTTCGGGGGCACTGCCTGTATAATTATTTGGTTTCTATAGGGAAAAAATTGTGCGAAGGAACAGGAGTGGATTTTGAACAAAATATATAAAAGGAGTCTCTTGCTTATGAAGAATATCAAGAGATCTCAAAGATACAGAATGATATTTGCAAATTAAATGAATTATAATACTGTGTGGTAAATGATTAGTTTACCACCACAGTAGTGAAATACTCTTTAAATACCTTCGCAGCTTGTTCAAGTTGTTCGGGGGTATTTTCTTTTACGTCTTTCAGTTTGTATTCCTGTTCCATAGCTTCGTACTTGTGTACGCCCAATGTATGGTAAGGCAACACTTCCACTCGTTGCACCATCTTATATTTTCCCAGAGCCTCTCCTAAACGGCGGATGTCTTCCTCGAAATCGCTGTAGCCGGGCACTAATACATAACGCAGCCAGAAAGGTTTCTCGTTTTCTTCCAGCCATGCTGCCGTGCGGATGGTTTGCTCGTTGCTTCTTCCGGTCAGTGCCTGATGGCGTGCAGGATTGAATTCTTTAATATCTAGCAATACAAGATCGGTCAGACGGAAAAGCTCTTCTACATCTTCGTTCCAAATGCCGCCGTTGCTGTCTATGCACACATGAATTCCTTTCTCTTTCAGCTCACGAACCAGTGGGACGAGTGCCTTTGCCTGAAACGTCGGTTCTCCTCCGGAGAAAGTAACTCCTCCACGCTTTCCGAAGAAAGGACGCTGGCTCATTGCCATGCGGACAATCTCTTCCGGTGGGGTAGGCGTGCCTCCTTTGCCGGCTATCGTGTCGGGATTGGCGCAATACAGGCAACGGAAGTTGCAACCTTGAAGAAAAACGACGAGCCGTAAGCCCGGCCCGTCGAATGTTCCCATACTTTCGTATGAATGTACGTTTATCGTCATATAGAGTAAATAGATTGTTACATACGTTCGTGGAAGCTACGGCTGATAACCTCCAATTGATGTTCGCGGCTCAACTTCACGAAGTTTACGGCATAACCGGAAACACGGATGGTAAGCTGCGGGTATTTTTCCGGATGTTCCATGGCATCATACAGCATATCACGGTTCAGAACGTTTACATTCAGGTGGTGAGCACCTTTGGTGAAGTAACCGTCCATCATGGTAACCAGATTCTCGATGCGATCTTCCGCAGTAGCTCCCAGTGATTTAGGAACGATAGAGAAAGTGTTACTGATACCGTCCTGTGAATCGCGGTAACGTAATTTTGCTACGGAACTCAAGGAAGCGATGGCACCGTTCTTGTCGCGTCCGTGCATCGGGTTGGCTCCCGGAGCAAAAGCGACGCCTTTGGCACGTCCGTCGGGAGTAGCACCTGTCTTCTTGCCATACATCACGTTGGAAGTGATAGTCAGCAATGAAAGAGTCGGACGGGCATTCTTGTAAACCGGAAGTTTCTTCAGTTCTTCGCTGAAGAAATATACCAGGTCAACACCCAGATGGTCTACCTTGTCGTTGTCATTACCGAAGCAAGGGAATTCGCCTTCGATGTCGAAGCCTTCAGTGAGACCGATGTCGTTGCGACGTGCGGTTACTTTGGCATATTTGATGGCCGACAGTGAATCGAGTGCGATAGAAAGTCCGGCTACACCGTAAGCAAGATTAATGCGTGGGTTGGTATCTACAAGTGCCATTTGGGCTTTCTCGTAGTAATACTTATCATGCATATAATGGATGATGTTCATCGCTTCGTTGTAAACACGGGCGATTTCGGTCAATACTTTCTTGTAGTTGTCCATTACTTCCTCAAATTTCAGCGTATCACTGGTCAATACGGGAATGTTTTTCACCATAACTGTACCGGTGTTTTCACAACGTCCGCCGTTGATGGCGAGCAACAGGGCTTTCGCAAGATTGCAGCGTGCGCCGAAGAACTGGATTTGTTTACCGATTTCCTGGTAAGATACGCAGCAGGCAATTCCATAGTCGTCCGACTGGCGTACTTCGCGCATCAAGTCGTCGTTTTCGTATTGGATGGATGAAGTGTCGATGGAAACTTTAGCACAGAATTCCTTGAATCCTTCCGGCAGTTCCGGGCTCCATAGTACGGTCAGGTTCGGTTCCGGTGAAGGGCCGAGGTTGTACAGTGTTTGCAGGAAGCGGAATGAAGTCTTTGTCACCTTGGTACGTCCGTCGTTGAGGCGTCCGCCCAGAGATTCGGTTACCCATGTCGGGTCACCCGCAAAGATATCGTTGTAGGATTGCATACGCAGGTGGCGCACCATACGCAGTTTGATGACAAACTGGTCGATCAGCTCCTGTGCGAAAGATTCGGTGATGGTTCCTTTGCTCAATTCATATTCCATATAAATGTCGAGGAACGAAGAGACGTTACCCAGTGACATGGCAGCGCCGTCTTGTTCTTTTACGGCAGCAAGGTATGCCATGTAAACCCATTGTACGGCTTCTTGTGCCGTGTAAGCGGGACGGCTCAAATCGAGTCCGTAGTATTCGCCCATTACCTTCATGTCTTTCAACGCCTTGATTTGTTCTGCCACTTCTTCGCGCAGGCGGATACGGGCGTCGGTCATCGGACCGGTGAGGTTGCGTAAGTCTTCTTTTTTGGCTTCAATCAGTCGGTCGATACCATAGAGGGCCATGCGGCGGTAGTCGCCGATGATACGTCCGCGGGCGTAGTTGTCAGGAAGTCCGGTGAGGAATCCCAAAGAACGGAACGAGCGGATTTCTTCGGTATATACGTCGAATACTCCGTCGTTGTGTGTCTTGCGGTAGTGGGTGAAGATATCTTTTACGCGGTCGTCCACCTCTACACCGTTTTCGTGGCAGGCTTTGCTCACTACATTGATACCTCCGAAAGGTTTGATGGCACGTTTCAGAAGCTCGTCTGTCTGTAAGCCGACAATCAGTTCGTTTTCTTTGTCGATGTATCCGGCTTTATGAGAAGTGATGGTTGAGACGGTGACATTATCCAGTGAGCGTACCCCATTATTGGCTCTTTCTTCTGCCAGTGCTTCGAGGCAGCGGTTCCACACGGCTTTTGTGCGTTCAGTAGGTCCTTCGAGGAAAGAAGCATCTCCATAATACGGAGTGATGTTATGACTTACGAAATCTCTGACGTTGATTTCAGTGCTCCAAAGACCGTCTTTAAAGATCTTGTTTAATTCCATAAATGATAAAATTAGAGGTTGTAGTTATCCTTTTCTTTAGAGCGCACAAAGTTACAATGATTTTTCATATAATCGGCATAAATATGCTCTATTTTATGCTTTTCAACATAAAATACCTAGATATTGCTATTCTTTGGAAATGACCTTTCCCCGACTGTACGAAACGATTGTTTCCGGTCTACATAAAAGTGATATGTTTCATCAGTATGGAGGTGATTTGCCCTTTCAGTTGATTGGCATTGATGGGCTTGGGCATATAAGCGTCAAATCCGTTTTCCATCACTCTCTGCTCGTCCGAAGCATAGGCAAAGGCGGTGACGGCTATGATGGGAACCCGTTTGGAGTATTTCCGTATCTCTTTGGTTGCCTCGTATCCATCCATCACGGGCATGTTGATATCCATCAGGATGAGCTGCGGGTTATGTTCTCTAAATAGGCTTACTGCTTCCTCTCCATTCCAGGCATGTAGTAAATTGTAGTCCTTTTTAAGAATGGATTCTATCAGACGGTAATTACTTCCATGGTCTTCCGCCACCAGGATCGTGATTTTTTGCTTCTTTATCTTTACCGGTTCTGTTGTTACTTCCTGCTGCGGAGCTTCGAGCGCGGGACGGTAGGGGAGGGTGAACCAAAAAGTGGAACCCTCTCCGGGGGTTGAGCATACACTGATTTCACCTCCCATTTGCTGAACAAGAGTTTGGCAAATCGAAAGTCCCAGTCCTGTTCCTTGTGCGAAAGTGTTCAGTTTGACAAAGCGTCCGAATACACTTTCTTGCTTGTCTTCCGAAATGCCGCAGCCGGTATCAGTCACATAGAAATAGAGCTGTTTGTTATCACGTATTTGGTAGCCTATACGAATGTTACCTGTTTCTGTAAATTTGATGGCGTTTGTTACCAGATTAATGATAATCTGTGAAATGCGGTTGCGTTCGGCATGAATATAACATTCCGGTAACGGAGTTTCGAGAGTGAGTGTGACTTGTTTGTCGGGGGACAGTTTCAGGCGTAATGAACTTTCCAGCTCGGTCATTACACCGTTCAGTTCAAAGTCTGTGTAGGCAAACTCCATGGTACCGGCTTCAATCTTTGAGAGATCAAGGATGTCACTGATAAGTTGTAAAAGCAGGGTATTGTTATTTTCGATGATGCTGACATATTCCCGTTTCTCTTCTTCTTCCTCGGTGGAAGCCAGTATTCCGGAGAAACCGACAATTGCATTGAGCGGTGTGCGGATCTCGTGGCTCATGTTGGCAAGGAAAGCGGATTTGAGTCGATTGGACTCTTCAGCGCGGTTTTTAGCGGAAATCAAATCGTTTTCCATGCTCTTCCGGTCGGTAATGGTCAGCGAGGAACCTACTAAAGTGAGTGGTTGTCCGTTTTCGTCATAACTTTCTACAGCTACCTGTGCCTCTATCCAGTCAGTATGGTTCACACCGTCCACTTCTTTGATGATACGGTATTCCACCTTTGCTTTTCTAGTATGTTTGGTGATTAGGCTTGCATAGGCTTCTTTTACCTTGGGAAGGTCTTCTTTATGTATTTTTGTAAAATACTGTTCGTCGGATATATAAAGCTGTTCATCACTTATTTCTGTATTCTCATTGCCGGTGACGGCGGTTCTTTTTACATCATACTGTATGGTATGTGTCTTTAAATCCCATTTCCAGGGGATGATATTGGCAATATCGAGTGCCATGGATAACTTGTGGTTGATAGAACGCATTTGCATCTGGGCATGGTGCAACTCTGTGCTGTCCATACAGAATATATGCATGAATCGTCCGTCGTCACTGGCATTTACTACTATGTCATAAAAAGTGTCGATCTCTTTATAATAGTAGGAAAAAGTGATGGAACGTTTTTCTGCCAGGGAGATATTCATGAAATGTAGAAACTGCGGCAGTGATTCCGGAAATATTTCGCTTCCCCGCTTACCGATAACTTTCTGTTTTTCGAAAAATCTCTTCTCGAAATGTTGGTTTACGTCTATATATATTGTGTCTACAATCCGTCCGTCCTCATCTTTTATAAGTTCTTCCGCCATGTAAAGAATTGGCATACTATTGATAATGTTATAATACTTGCCAGTGCTTTCTAATGCTTTGTGCTGGACACGCTTCATTCTTTCGAGTGTGCGTACTCGGTAATATTGGAAGCCTAACAGCAGCAGAATGAACAGGCAGCTTGTTCCGATGATCGCATATTCGTATTTCTCCCACAAAGTGGGAGGTGCGTCATAGAAAATTGTATTTTTGGGACAATTTTTTGGATCGAGTTTGCGGTGGAGTAATGACTGATAATTGAATACGGGAGTAGCATTTCCGGCATTATAGATAGGGATATAACGGGGTTGTTTTCCGTGGATAATCTCTTTGATGGTGGTTAACATCCGGTTAATATACTCTTTTTCATCATAGATATAGCCACCGATAATTCCTCCTTCTTCCTGAATACCTACTCTTCTGAATGAAAAAAGAGGTACGGATGAGGTGGCGATAATACGATGGGAGTTACTGGTCATTACAAGATTTTCTTCATAGTCTTTTTTTCGTAACCAGGAAGAAAACAAAAATCCGGTAGTGAGAGGATTCTGTTTGCGGAGAATGGTGAAAAGACTGTCGGTAGAGGTGTTTTCTGCAGAAATAAACTGATATTCCAAGTCCGGATGCTTCTTCCTGATCGTTGCGGAAAGGTCATAATCGTTCTGCTGGCATGTATATGTACCATCACCGATATAAATGACTTTATTCATTTGCGGAATGAGCTGCTTCATGAGTTGCAGATTCTCTTCGATATACAGATTGGCGTACAACATGGTCAAGTTCATCGTCTTTTGTAGGTCGCTGATAGGTATACGCTGTTGCGGAGCCAGTGCATGAGCCTGAATGATAAGGCTGTCCGGACCTGTATAATCCCGCTCGCCACATAGCAACATAGGAATGTCCGGCCATATCTTATTGAGGTTGTCGCAGAAAACGAAACTGGCATTCCCCACAAATACCACCATTTTGGGAGGAGACGAAGGTAACATCTCGCAGATACTTGCTTCGAATTTATCCACCTCTTTGGCGTTTTGCAATGCGAACATATTCAGATATATAGTATATGCTCCTATGGTGCTGTCTTGTGAAGCCATGGTGACAATCGGAGTGATGAAGCTGTTGCTCCAGGGATTGGAGTCTGCATAAGCGCTGATGACCAGAATCTGGTCGAGGTCTTTTTTAGGGGTACTACCTACTGATAGAAGAGTGTGTGTGAGTAGGCATAAAAAAATAATACTAGTCTTAAATATACTTCCCATACTGCTTTTTCGCTTATTGTTTATTTTGTTGTGAAAACGAGGCGAAGATATGCATAAAATGTAAATATGCAAAGGAAAATGAGAATTAATTAGTAACGGACTATAGAGTTGTTTTGCCAGCTTTATTTTCTGCCCTGATTTTATTTTTCGTAAATTTTGTCCTAAAAATATTTGCGTATCAAAAAAAGAGTTGTACCTTTGCACCGCTTTTAACGAAAAGCACTTCTGATAAAGAGGTTTTGGAGAGGTGGCAGAGTGGTCGATTGCGGCGGTCTTGAAAACCGTTGTACTGCGAGGTACCCGGGGTTCGAATCCCTGTCTCTCCGCTGAACTAACCGGACAAAACCGGACAGAAAGCAGACAAGTCCCACAAATTCAACGATTTGTGGGACTTTTTTTATCCCCTTATGTCTGCCTTACCGGACATCATTTAGCCCCTAAAAGACAAAGTTAGTAACCTAACTCGTACCCCCGACAACCGAAAGTCTAAAAGGGGTACACTTAGTCCGAAATTGGCAAACTTCTGTCGCTATTTGGCGAGTCTGTATAAACTTCACTTTGAGCTAATTAACGTAGTTTTGTAACCAAAAAAGTGAGTTTATGAAGAGTACATTTTCCGTTCTTTTCTTTGTGAAAAAGGACAAGCAAAAAATCAATGGCAGTTACCCTATTTTCGTCCGTATCACGATTGATGGTGTGGCAAGCCGTTTTAATTCCAAGCTGGACGTTCAACCCAAACTTTGGGACGGTAAGGCAGGCAAAGCCGCCGGACGTTCTGCGGAAGCTACCCGTATCAACCGATTGCTGGATGATATAAACGCATCCCTTAATACCATCTATCACGAACTGCAACGGCGTGACAATTATGTTACCGCCGAAAAGGTGAAGAATGAATTTTTAGGGCATAGCGAGAACCACGATACCATCCTTAACCTTTTCCAAAAGCATAATGACGATGTGAAACAGTTGGTCGGCATATCTAAAACGATTGCTACTTATCGCAAATATGAAGTGACCCGCCGCCATCTTGCCGAGTTCATCCAAAGCAAATATAACCTGTCGGATATTTCTATAAAGGAAATAACCCCGATGTTCATTACTGACTTCGAGTTATATTTGCGTACCACCTGTAAATGTGGTTATAATACGACTGCCAAGTTCATGCAGTTCTTCAAGCGCATTATCCTGATAGCCCGTAATAACGGCATCTTGGTAGGCGACCCGTTCGCCAACTATAAAATACGTTTGGAGAAAGTGGATAGAGGGTATTTGACAGAGGACGAAATAAAAATCATCCTCAAAAAGAAGATGGTTTCCGAGCGATTGGAACAGGTGCGTGATGTTTTTATCTTTTCCTGTTTCAGTGGTTTGGCTTATGTGGATGTTGCAAATTTAAAGGAAGATAATATCCGCAAGTCCTTTGACGGTAATTTATGGATAATTACGAAACGCCAAAAAACAAATACAGACGTGAATGTTCCCTTGCTGGATATTCCTAAAATGATATTGGAAAAATACAAAGGTAAATTGCCGAATGGAAAGGTACTTCCTATTATCAGTAATCAGAAACTAAATGCGTATTTGAAAGAAATAGCGGATGTATGCGGAATTAAAAAGAACTTGACATTTCATTGTTTAAGACATTATGGATTCTCTTTCTTGCTAAAACACAGCGTATTGCAAAATATTTCAGCTTAACAGGTAACGATTTAGAAACCAGCGAAATTCTATATTTCACCTCGTTTTGCATTAAATCAAAAGAACGCTTTCTCTTTGCAAAAGTACAAAATATTTTCGTCAAAGAAAAATGTTTCCTTAAAATAACGAACATTCATGATTGAAATGCAATTTCTGGATGTTTATTCAGCTCAAAGGAAATACATTACATACAACTAGTCATGTAACTATAATATTGTTAAAAATATTTCTGCATTATTATTTTCCCTATAGCTGTAGTTTCACGTTTATTTTTCCCTGTTGTTTGAATTGCCATTCCATATCCCGCGTCCGTGTAAGTCAATCTTATGTGTATTTTACCATCGTCACAACATTTTTCTATAAACTCCTTTCCACTTGGATTAAATTCCAATGAATTGATGGCAGATATGATAAATTCACAATTACGTAAGCGGTTCCATAATGATGTGAGCTTATCTATACCATGGTCTTTTCTAAAGTTGCACGATTTCCTTTCCGGCAGCATATTGCATTTCTCAAGATTCAAGGGCGTGCGCTGTTCAATGAACTGGTGGATGGCATCAGTCTCTAATGATTCTGGCGTGACAACATTCAGTACTTCTCCTGTTTTCTGCCCATCTTGTGTATTTCTGATTACATACGAAGACTTTTTCCATTTAGAATGGGTATCAAGAGATATTACTATCGTATCAAGCAAATGTGCAGCGGTAAATCCTTGTCCCACACACCACTCATCATCAACTTCCACTTCAAAGTCTTCATTTATGTATCTTTCTTCTGCCTGCGTATCTTGTTCTATATATGGACTTCGGACCGTGGAAATGATAAAAAGGAACGAGTCTCTGTATTCTTTATTACTCTGAAGGTCAAATATGTTTCGCAAGTTTTCTTTAGATAAAGATGCAATGCCATGTTCGTATCTAATTCCATTGAAACCTTTTGTTTTCAGTGCCTTTATAGTCTTGGCATAACTTGAAAACAACAGAATCGCATTTTCTTCACTATCTTTGTCAAGAAAACTCAACTCATTGAAACACGCCTGTCGATTAAAAGAATCCATAAGACCTGATTTATATTAACTTCATCAATTGATTTTCCCATTCGTCAATGAAGTCTTGTGGATAATCGCTTAACTCTCCATTAGCTCCTATCTTTATGGGAGTATTTATAGTATAACTTTGTCCTTTTTCAACCTTCTTGGTGAAATAGTTGATACATACCTGTTTCGAGTGTATGACTTTTTCTTTTACTGCCACACGTAACCCATTTACAATATGGTCACTATGAGTCTCTATGAATAGTTGGGTGCCGGTTGTAGCGCACCTCGCAATCAACTCTCCCATTTTGGCTTGCCCTTTGGGGTGAAGATGCGCTTCAGGGTTTTCTATAATAATCAGTTTATGGATACCGCTTAAGCATGCGATAACGACAGGCAATATGTAGGATATGCCGAAACCGACATTCGTGGGACGGAATCTGTTGGTCGATATCGTGTCCGTTTGAAATCCATAGGATACTACTACTTTATCTATTCGAGGCAATTCCTCTGTAGTGATATAGACTCCGGGGCTTATTACCCTCATCCATTCTTGTACTTGGTCTGACAATTTGTTTGAAGAAGCGGTTTTAAGGCACATTGATTCCGGGACAATGGAATCACCATACATAGACAAGAAATGCGCTGCAAGTTCTCCATGAACGCCTATGGTGTGGTTGTTCGTCACCTCGTCATATGACATTTCATACGCGGTTGACGGAGACATTCGTTCTGCATTCAAAAACACTAACTCAGTCGTAAATAATGGCTGGTTAAAAATTTCCGAATCAACATACCCCTCAATCTGATTTAGAACATCGCTTTTCGCAGAATATGCGTAACTTACATTCAAAGAAGATTCTTTTGCTTCCTCGCCTTGAACAAAATCAAGGCCAAAGTGAACTTTCTCTGTTTCTGTAAAGTTATATAGAGCATCCACACCGCGCCCTATCTCAACCATATTGCCGTTAAGGCTTAATTGCCTCAAGCCGGATTTCATGCTTTGACGGAGGAGCAACAATGATTGTATTACTGTTGATTTCCCCATTCCGTTCAGCCCCATAAATAAATTCAAAGAGGTCGGAACAAGTTCCAACGACTTGATGGATTTGAAGTTGTCTATGTTAATCCTTGTAATCATCAGATATGCACTTGTTCAAAAGTTCGTGAATCTTATTATAACGATAGTTTACTCTCCCTTTATCACCTGTCGCTGATGTTATGGCAGCTACAAATGTTTCGTCATCATTCATTAGTTTGGTAAACTCCTGAAAGATATCTCTTTTACGTGACTTGGCTCGTTTTTGCTCTTCCGGCGTAAAACTGGCCAACTCAACACTCCACACCTCAAAAAGAGCTTTATTTATAGGTTTTCTTCTTTCTTCAATTGAATATACCTTTCGGAAAGCCCACTTGCCAAATATGATTTTTGACAATTTCATCGCCTTATCGAAAGCCTCTTTTATATTATTAAGTTCATCAGTGGTCTTGAATTTCAGTTGTCCCATTGATGAAGTCATAAAAGTATCAAGATCCGGCTTATACCCTTTAGGCCCGTTCAAATAAAAGGCGAGAAAGCGAGTAACAAATTCTCTGTCAAGCATCCGGTCGGTGGCAATAACATTTTGAGTGGCTTCTTTAAAAGACTCAAGTTGTGCTAATTGGGCAACAAATTTTGAGGGGATACCTTGATTCAATGCGTGTCGAATTTCCTGTGGCTCTAACACAAGTCCTCCCGTATTGATGCGTTTGAAAATATTAAATTTAACATCGGCCGGCGTGCCCGGATTGATAATGTATGCAACAATCTCAGTTTCCTCTATCATTCTACGATAGTTACGCGGAAGCTCCGAAAAAGTTTTACCACTAATATTTTCTAAAAATTCTAATCCTTGCAATCGTAAACTTTCATCAACTACAAAATTCTTTATGGCAGAAAGACGTTGCAAGCCATCTACAACAAGCCATTTTTCGTCTTCTGTCCCATCAAAATAGAACGCCGGTAACGGGAGTTTAATAAGCATGGATTCTATCAACCGACTTTGTTTATCTGGTGTCCACAAATCACCTTTGCGTTGGAAATCAGGAGCCATGTCTATTTCTGATTCACGTATTCTCTTGATAATGTTATCAAGAGACATTGTTTTGCTTTTTATATTGATTTCTTTGGGGTTAAAAGGTTTTTCAATAGGCGCATCAGAGTCATTTGTAGATGCAGATGACTCTTCTTCAACTTCATATGATTGAAGAAACTCCTCTGCCTCCTGTCGTTTTTTTAATTCCTCTGTATCAGAAGATGAAACGTATTGAGTATCCATAGAATCTATCACAATTGTTTTTGCAAAGATAGCGAAAATCTGTCGATTAACTACAATTTATTCTTCTCAAATTGTCATTTTGGGATAATATGGATGGAATTGAGCTATTATAGTTGCAAGGTGGGCTTGTCTATAAGTGTCAGTTGGTAAAGTGAAGATAATTCATGTACTGATGCAAAGGTGAGTTCATCTGCAATATCTGCGACATAGTGATTGCGGATTGTTGCGTTTGCGGCAGAAGGGCGAGTTGTCTTTTCTGAGGTTAGGGATATGAAAAGGATGCGGTTTGAATCGAATGCCGGACGTAGATTGGGTGGAATTTGGCGATAAAGGCTGCGGTTGAGAACGTAGATGATGCCACAGGTGCCGGAGAGGGCGATGTCAAGAACTTCGCGTTCAAGGGAGGATTGGAAGCCGCTGATTATTGTGGCATTTGGGTCGTAGCTTACTTTGTTCGCCCAGTTGATTGTTGGTATTACGGAAGTCGGATTGACCTTGCGCGAGGCGAGAAATCCTACCTTGCGCAAGGTCAATAAGTCCATATTTCCGAGATATTGCGGTTCCATTTTATTTCCGGTCTGATATTACAGCCTTCCATACCTGCTGTTCCAATTTTTCAAATACTACGTGCGGTTTATCACTTATATAAGATAAAAAAATAATATCTGTTTTATCTGTTAAAGTCCACAATTCTTTAGTATTAAATGAGCCAACTTTTATTTGAGCATTTAGTTTATATTGAAGCAAAGATGGTAATTTGGACATTATTTTGTCATAAGTGTCTTCAATTACTTTAATATCTTCAAGTGTCATCTCTGTAAATGGGAAACGATAGTCTAATAAATCTGAAGATGTATAGTGAAAATCGTCACCAAAAACGAGCCATTTGCAGAAATATATTTTACCAAGAAAAAGGACAACAAGAATTTTGAAAAATTGAGAAGAAAACTTCTCAATACCAATTCCTGGTGCTTGAATTTCTTTACCATTTACATCTTTGGATGGAGGCATAATGGGAGTGATGCCTAAGCAATTGTAAGCAACTCCTTTTATATATAACGGTAGTCCTTGACAATCCTTATAAAAAACTATTTCAACACCCGTTGAAGGTCTTATAGCTTTTAAAATAAGGGAATTGTCAGTCATAGGTATTGTATCATCAACTGAAATAGAGCTATATAAAATATTTTGGAACAATTCGTTTCGCTGCTCTGAAAACCAACGATGCAGGCGTGTAGTATAATTAGAGTAGATATTATTTGCCCATAAATAAATAGTATTTCGAACTCTTACATCTCCAGAAAATAACCCGGAAGGAATACGGCTATAAAATGACCACCAAGTAGTTCCATTTAAGTTTTTGATTAATTTCCTCAAGTCTTTAAAGTTTCGACTAAAAGCGAAATTATGCATAACAATAAAACCGTGTCGTCCCTTCTCTTGAAGTAATTCAAAGGCCCTTTTTATCACATAAGCATATAAATCTGAGCATTTAAATCCAACACAACATATATATTTTGAAATATAATTTACTTTATTCATAGACACATACGGTGGATTCCCAATAATCACATCAAATCCCCCATTCCCGTGAATGATGTCATAGAACTCAGCTACCCAATTGAATGGCTGATGGGAATTGAGCCATTCATCGTATAGCATACCCGATGCGGTAGCGTTGTGAAGATGATGGTTGAGAGTGTCGTTGAGTGATGACAGAAGGTCACGTAGCTGATGCTTGGCGGTAATGAACTCCTCATGATGTTCCGACTCCTGTGTGAGTTGCAGATGTTTGAACAATTTGAATGTCCGAGCCACCTTATCCATCTCTGCCGCGACATTCTCCTCAAAATCGTGTATGGCAAACATATCCCCATTATGGTCTTTGACAATGCTTTCGGCATTGGCATAGCCCACAAGAGTGTTGCCACAACGAATGTTGAAGTCTATATCCGGCAACGGGTCAAGACCGAGATTGTCGGCAAGCGGCTGCACATCAACCACGGCTACCATTTTAAGGAACAGGCGCAACTTGGCTATTTCCGTAGCCTCTGCCATGATGTCCACTCCGTAAAGATTGCGTAGAATGATAGACTTGTAAATGAAATAATGGATATTTGAGCGGTACTTGCTCTTTATCTCGTCCAGTGCCTTTTGTGTGTCAGGCGATTTTCGCTCAATGCCTTCAAGCCGTGTGATGCAATCATAGTAAAGCGGTTCAAGGATATTCATTGCCGCAAAAAGGAACGCACCAGAACCGCAAGTCGGGTCAAGGATAGTCACTGATCGCAGAGCGTCATAAAAGTTGTATATGAATGATTGTGGAGCGTCATCGGCATTGATAAGGTCTGCTGCAAACTGGCGTATGTCAAGGTTGTAAGTGATGAAATCGTTGATGGAAGTAATCTCACCCTTGCGGATTTTATCCAATATATCCTCACACCGTTGCAAGCGTTCAATGGTCTCTCGCCAGATTTCCGTAGGCAGGGCGAATGGCTCAGGCGTTCTTGTGTTCCAGTCCTTACAGCGTTCCAAAAGTTCAGGTTTGGTCGTGTCAAGCCCGACAGCGATGTTCTCAGGGATACGCTCGCGCCAGTCAGGGGTATAGCCTTGCTTCACCGCATCAAAGATGTAGCGGTCGCCACTTTGTTGGAGTTGAAGCCACACCCAGCCACCGGGAACAAAAAGTTCAGCCATAGGCTTCGAGGCTTCGCTCACCTTGTCAAAAATGAAAGGCAGTATCGTGTTGCGCCCGATATATTCGGTGATGTCCTCCTTGGTATAATATGCCCCCATCTGCGCACGGTCATTTATGTACTGCTCAAAGATATAGCCGAGCACATCGGGATTGATATCCCTGCCCGATGCAGTAACACGGGTGTCAAGATGCCACTGCCACTTGTCAAAGAAAGCAAACAACGAGATGAAGGCTTCATCGGCAATGTCTATGTCAGCATATTCACGCTCTATCTTGTGGCTGTCGAACATACCACCGTTCAGATAAGGAATGCGTCCGAACTGCTGTTGAAACTCCCAGTCGTGGTTAGGCTTGTTCAGCCCGTCAGAAAAGAGACGGGTCAGGAAGCCACGATAGAAGGTGGAAAAGAAACGGTCTTCGCCACGCTCCTTGCGACACCAGTCCAACTTGTCGCGAAGATAGTTTACGTTACTGTTCAGAAAACCTTTCTTCTGAATGAAATAACAGAACATCAGTCGGTTGAGCATCACCGAGGCATACCACTGCTTGTTTCGGTTGTCATTTTCGGACAGTTCGTCATCTATGCCCCTAATGAATTTTGCAAAAGCCTTATGCTCCTTGCGGAAGCCTGCATAAAAGTCCTTGGTAATCTTTTCGGAATTGACAGAGAAAGCACGGTGGACAGCCGCCTTCACATCGACAATAGTTGTCCTCTCAGCCGGGTCAAATTCCAAATCCTGCATCTTCGAGAAAAGGAAGTCTGCCTTTTCGGGCGATTCATATTCAATGCTTATAAGGTCTCGCTTATCCACATTTTTTACGGGGATAACCCATTGATGATGTCCAGGCTTGTTGCAAAGTTCGTAAATGGCGATATAGTCCTGAGGCTGTTTGCGAAGTTGTGCATCTATTCTCCGGGCGAGCGATGTTTTGGGTAGTTCGCTGACCTCCGTCACAACGACTTGCAAGCCGTTTCGGTCTGCAACGGTGCGGAACAGGTAATCTGTTCCGTCTATAGTAATTGGCAGAAGTTCAGCCCTGACCTTCCATTTGTTCCATCCCAATTCAGTGATAAACAATTCACGGAAATCCCCATCAAGGAGCAGTTGTTGAAATATACGTTTGTTCATGGTATGTTATTCTTTACGAAGCCCCATAGAGCAGATTATCTGATTTTCCTTATCACTAATGTCCTCGTCGGCAATGATGCAGAGCTGGTTGTTGCGGCGGAGTTCAAGCACGTATTCCACAATATCATCATCGGCTTGCTTTCCTGTCTGCTTGAGCATACGCCCAAGATGGAACTTTGATGTTTCCTGAAGAGGATAGTTGTAAATGTCATCAATCGCATATTTCAATTCCTCGCGACGGTCGGCATTGAAAAACAGGTTTTCGCCTTGGTCATAATATTGTTCAAGAAGTTGCACAATGCGATAGCGTGTGGAAAAACGGTTGCCGAGCATACCACCGATATTGCTGACAGCCTGTTCGCGGATAATTTCAACAGCTTTACCGACAAGTTCATGATGGTTGTCGAGAGGTTGTTGTGCCTGAGTGTCGGGATGACAAGCGAGAGCCTGAAGTATGCGCTGCTGGCTTTGCGATATGATATTTCCTTCCTTGTCAAGCCATGTAAGCACATCAAAGTCATTGGCAGTGCGAGCGTATGTCACGACACCCTCTACACCGCTTTCATCGGTAAGGCGTGTTGAGTAAACCATGTTCTGCATCTGCGGAATAATCTCTTTCAACTTTTTATCAGCCTTAATAGCATTGCTCCATATCTGGAATGCCTGCGATGCAAGGTCAACATCGTTGTCATCATCTGCATCGTCAAGTACACCCGCTTTCTCGTTGAACATATCCCTTAGGTTCTGCTCGTTCCCTTCAAAAAACACTTCATCGGAGCCTACGATATTGGCGTTGGCATTGATGCGGTCGTTCAGGCGGCTGCGGAGGTTGATGATTTCTTCAATGCCATCAGCGGGGAAAAATGAATAGCAATAGATGTTTTCGGCTTGCTGACCGATACGGTCAACACGTCCGGCACGTTGAATCAGGCGGATGATTGCCCATGGCAAGTCATAATTCACGATAACGTGGGCATCCTGAAGGTTATGACCTTCGGAAAGCACATCGGTAGCAATGAGAATACGGGTCTGCTCTTCAGTTGTATATTTGCCTGTCGCATCGTTGCTGTTCGGAGAGAACTTCTCGACAATGGCAGTAGGATTGTCCCGGTCGCCTGTGGCATAATCTATATTCGTGAATCCGCGCTTGCGAAGCTGGTAGTAGATATAACGTGCTGTGTCGGAGAACTGGGTGAATACCACGACTTTGTCATTGTGATGAGCTTCACCGCAAAGTAATCTTTCCAGTTCATTAAGCTTTTGGTCCTGCTTCTGTTCCCATTTGCCACATATCCCAATCATGGAGAGAATGGTCTCGCAATCCTTTTTAAGTTTCTGTTTGAGCGTGCGCTTGAAGTATCTGGCTTCAAGCCATGACAGGTTGGACTTGTTGGCAATGATATTATAATACTCTCCAGCTTTCTTCATATACACCGCCATATCAGTTGGAATATTCAGTGAAGCATCAACCGAAGTGTCTGTGTCGTGCCGTCCGAAGATGTCGGTGCCGGTATCTTCGTCCTCCGTGTAATCTTCGGGCAGGTTATTGTCGTCTCCGATAGGCACAGGCAGCTTATTATCAAGTGCGTAGATGTAAACGCAGTTACGAAGCACATGGCGATAAAGGGTAAGAAGAAAAGAAAAACCACTCGAATCCATACGCTTGAAGAATGTCGATTTGCAAAACCCCATCATTCTTGACCCGGCACGGGAAAGGTTCTCAATCAACGCAGAGATATGCTTGGGTGCATCGGTCGCTTCCTTTTCGCTGATATACAGGCTCAGACCATAGCGAGGAAGGGCGAGCTCCTCCATCAGAGCAATCATATCCTCTGAATAAAGACGGGTGTACTGGTCGCCTGATTCGGTCTTGAACTTGATGGACTTCGGAATGCGGTCAGGGAAATAGGAACGTGCGCCATTGGAAAACTCCAGATACTTTCTGCCGTTGGCTTCATCGGTCTTGGCAAAATTCTCACGGATAAACGAGCGTGTGCGGCGAACCAAAAACAGCTTCATCAGCTCGTTCCAGTCTTCCACGTTTTCACTTTGGTTGAATGCCCGTATAGTACGGATGTGTACATCGCCGTGGCGTTGCATAAACCCACGCTCTCCACCCAGACTTTCGATGTAACGCTCAGGACGGACTCCGAGGTCTTGATCATCGTTGATGAAAAGTCTGAGCTGGTTGCTGAGGTCGCTATAATGTTTGTTGTACGGCGTGGCAGTCAGTAACAGCACACGACTTGACTGTCGTTCAATAAGTTGGCGGATTTGGTTGTAGCGTTTGCCCGCATTGCGAAGGTTGTGGCTTTCATCCACGATTATCAGACGGAAATAGCGCATATTGTCGATGTCCATAACTTTCGACATAGACATAACTTCGGCTTTGAGGTCGTATTTCCTAATGTACTTGCGCCACATCTCCTGAAGATTAGCAGGGCAAATAATCAGCGTACTTGTGGCATAGGTCATTTCATAAATCTTGGCAACGGCACAGGCTGTAATGGTCTTACCGAGCCCCACCACATCGCCAATCATAGCACCGCGCCGCTTGTCGTTGTTAAGGTGGCGGGCTACTATCTTGACTGCGTTTTGCTGGAAATCAAAAAGTTCCTTCTGGAATATCGGTGGCAACGTAAACTCTTTTATACCATTTCGTGCCTCTTCACTGAGATGGTAAGCAATTTTGAGATATATGTGGTAAGGCGGAATCAGTTTCTCTGCCGCCCAGCTTTCGTCTATGGCTTTGACAAGTTCATCGGTAATGTCAATGCAGAAACGATCGTTCCAGCGGTCATTGAACCATGTATTGAATTTCTCGGCTTGGTCACGGTCGCCAAATTCTGCATTAAGTTCCCCTTGCTTGGTAAGCCCAGAATAAGTGAGGTTGCTGCTTCCCATTATCGCCTGAATGGGATTCGAGCGGTCATCAGGACGATGTGCAAGATACAATTTGGCGTGAAGCGGCTCACGGACAGAAAGTTTCACCACTACCTTCTTGGATTTGAGTTGTGCTGAAAGTTGCCGCAACGCCCATTCGTCCTGTTGTGTGGGTATGCCGAGAAGGAGCTGGTGGCGGAAGTCCCGCGCTATCTGCCGTTTTACTTTCTGTACCATGTCTGCATCAGGCGTGTTGTCTCCTTGGGCATAAAGTATTTTCACCAATTCTGCCGGAGGTTGGTGCATACCTATGAGCAACCGACAGGTTCGATGGATGCTCTCGGAACCTTCAACGACAAAGTCGCCCTCCAAGTGTTCCACTTGGTGTACTACTTTTGTCCACCCACGTAAATTGAAATAACCAACACAAAAGTCCACACGTTTTACGCCGACATTGCTGATTATATCATTGAGACCATCTTCAAATTTTATTTCAATATTATCGTATATACGAGCCATAACTTCCAATCAAGATTTTCATCTCTTGGCAAGCGTTGGACAGATTCGCAAAACATTCACGGCTTCACAACAAATCCAGTATCTTCTTATTGGCTTTATCCACCACTGATGTGTCCAGTGATGCAAGATAAATCTGCGTGGTGTTCTCAGAATCATGTCCCATGCCTTCGCTGATGACAGCGATTGGCACATTGCGACTCTTGGCGACGCTTGCCCACGAATGCCGTCCTACATACATCGTCAATGGAATAGGCAAACATAACTGTTTCCCGATTTTCTTCAGCAAATGGTTCACGCGGTGAAGTTCGTTGGTGTATTGTTTCCGATAATCCTCGTCCCTTTTTGTGATGATAGGTAAAAGGTATTCCGTTTCATTTATCGGGTATTTGTCAACAATCTCCTGCATACATCCTTCCCATTTGATGAACAGTTGTTGTCCCGTTTTACGTCTGCGGTAAGAAAGGATGCCGTTCTGCAAATCCTTCTTCCTCAGATAAGCCATGTCGATGAACGACATTCCCCTTGTGTAGAAACAGAACAGGAACATATCACGGGCAAAATCAAGGTTGGGCTTCAATGACAAATCCAGCCCTTTGATGCGTTTAAGGTCGTTGAGTGATATGGCTCGCTTCAAGGTCTTTTCCACTCCGGTATAAACAAACCTGAAAGGATGCCGTTGTTCGGTCAGTCCATTTTCTACCGCACGGTTATAGACCGCTTTCAGAATACGCATATAGAACGATATGGTATTGGGGGAATTCCCCCTGCCTTTCAGATATGCCTCGTATTCCGCACACAAATCGGTGTTAAGTTGGTCAAACAAGACCTCCTTGTCATTCATAAAACCGCTGAAATTTCGGAGTGCTGCCGTATAAGTTTCTGATGTGCGTATCTTACCCAAGCGTTTCAATCTGGCTATCTGCTGGCGGATATAATCGTTAAACGATTGCTCTTGCCTATTTTGAAAGCGCATGACTATATCATCCGCTACAAATGTGCCGGATTGTGATAACGTGTGTATAATCTTATTCAACCTGTCCTTGTCCCACCTGATACGGGAACTTATTGAAAGCAGATAGTTGTTCCGTTCATCCTTACTTGAAATAAGATGTAAGTTGACCGCTTCGGAATGGTAGTCCCATTCCGAAGCGAAAAGTTTATAGTCGGTATATATCTGCCTGACCACACGGTTATGAATCACCTGATAGTAGATTGTGCCCTCCTTGCCGCCTATGGTAGAAGGGCGAAACTTGACCTTGACCGATGCCATATCAGTCGAATTTGGATTGGTAACACTTATGCATCTCCCTTGAAAGTTCCACAATCTCTCGGCTCAGTTTTACAAGGTCGATGGTACACTTCTCCAATCTGTAGAGCAACGCCATTGCCTTCTTCTCCGAGAAGTGGATGCGCAGCTCCTTGACGACCTGATTGTAGTTCGTGCCTATGCAGCGGAACTGGGCGTGAAAGTCCGACAGCTTGGTGTAGTAGTCCAGCATCGTCTTGTCCACCCTCAGCACCTTGAACTTCTGCCCGAAGAAATGCGCCTTGAGAAAGACGGCTTTCGCATACACCTGTGATTCCTCGTACATCGTCAGGAACTTGTTCCATTCCACATCGTTGAAGCGCACCATCACGCAGTGCGTCTTCGGGTTCAACTTGGGATTTCTCCCGTACTTACTCTTCTTATTCATTCTGCTTATTCCTTTCAATTTTATGGTTTATCCATTGTCTAATCTCCGATTAAAGAACCCCGAAATTATCCGACTGCGGAGGATAATTCTGCCCACGGCGGTGAAGGTGTTTTCAGTTACTTAGAATTATTCGGGTAACTGAAAATATATCTTGCTGTGTCTTTGAGGACACAAGGATCCTCCGCCTGTCGGATTGGTTCCCGAGTATAATAACTCTATTTAGGTGTTGGTTAAGCCGATGAAGTATATTCACTGACCTGACCGATTCTACCGTAATTCTATCAGAGCTTGCGCCACTGCTCGATGTCATTCCTGTAGGTATCGAGGTGCAGGCGGACGAGGTTCTCAATCAGCCCCGATGCGCTCATACCCTTTCCTCCGAGGAAGCGGACAACCCTGTCCAGTTCGTCACGCACCGTCTCACTGACGAACACGGGCTTGCGGTTGACAATCTTAGGGACCTGGAGATAGGTGGCGCGGTATTCCTCCAGCGACAGCCTGCGCTGCTTGCTGCTGACACGCTTCTGTGGCATTGCCGTTTCCCCGACCGCCTCACTTGACGGTTCATCCGCCATAGCGGTCTCCATTTCCTCCATGACGGTCTTGCCGGGCTGTTCCGGTTCATCCGGCTCAAGACCGATACGCCTGTAGATGTCATTCATCGACTTGGGAGTGTAGGATTCCCTGCGTCCCATCTTTTCCACGATTTCACGAGCCTGCTGCTCTGTAATGTTTGGTTCTCTCTTCATTGTGAAAAACAAATTGATTAAGTTGTGAACTGTGGTCTTGGTAAGCACCTCGACCGATTATTGTGAGCAAAGTAAGATACTTCAGTGCAGTCTGTCAAGCACTTGGGTTCTGCTCGGCAATTTTGTGTGGTTTTGCTTTATGGCGGTTGATAAAGCGGTGCGGACTTCACTGTTTTGCCGGATGTGGATAACCGAAAGGGCAAAAGCCCAGTCTTGGGCAATTCTAAATTAAGCCCTTATTTGAGTTTCGGCTTTCCTCTAAAAACCGAAATTAAGGTGGGAAGAATAATCTGTACCCCGGACAACCACTGCCACACCGACGTAACACGCTGCCACTTTCGGAAAACCCATTGTCAGGTAACGGATTATATATTCCTTTGCGGCAAAAGGAACAATAACAGCTAAAAGAACGACAATATGGAAATCGTATCAATCGAAAGAAAGACCTTTGAGGCGATGGTCGCCAAGTTCGACCGCTTCGTCAGCCGCATGGATGCTATCTGCCATAGGCACGGTGAAAAGAAAATGAGCGAATGGATGGACAATCAGGACGTGTGCCGGATGCTCAACATCAGCCCACGAACCTTGCAGACGCTTAGGGACAACGGCACATTGGCTTATTCGCAGATAAACCACAAGACCTATTACCGTCCCGAAGATGTGCAGCGTATCGTCTCCATCGTAGAGGACAGGCGAAAGGAAGCGAAGTTCAAAGGCAGGACAATCTGAAAACCGAATAGAGTAATGACAATAATTCCACTAAATCCAAAGTAATATGAACGAACCGATTAACAAAGACAACGAGTGGATAATCCACTTCATGGGCAGCCTCGACCGCCTGCTTGACAACATGGAGCATCTGACCGCCAACTACCGCCCGACACTGAACGGGGAACGTTTCTTCACCGACAAGGAGGTGTCGGCACGGTTGAAAGTGAGCCGCCGGACACTTCAGGACTACCGCAACGAGGGACGGATAGCCTATATCCAGTTGGGCGGCAAAATTCTCTATCGTGAATCCGACATCGAAAGGATGCTGGCAGGCAACTACCGCTCTGCCTACCGCTTGAAAACAACCTGATTTTCTTGAAGGAGCGCAGTTTGCCGTCTGCCCATGCTTGCGGCAGCAATGGTACGCCAACAAAAAGGAACGGCTTACGGAAGAAGCATCAATGTTTAGCTTCGTCTGTAAGCCGTTCCTTCTATTTCTTCTGATTTCCCGTCAGTCGCTTGTTTCCGTTGCCGGATGCCTTTCAAGCGTGTGGCTGGCAGTGGCAAGGTCTTCGGGCTGAATACGCTCAAATCCGTTTGAGGAAGATTCTGCCCGAAACGGCTCTGCCGCCCGACCTTGCCAATGCCGTCAGAGCCATGCGCTACCTTTGCATCCGTGCATCGGGAACGGGTGGCTGACAGGATGAATCTCAACTATACCATAGGTTACTGCCCTTGCCACAAGAGAAGACCAATGTTATTGGATTCCCTTTTGGGGTGGTGCAGATTTCATTTATTACAAACCGTCTGAACAGGATACTTTCTTTACTGCATATTCGGAATGCAATGGCTACAATCATTTCAAGATTATACACATCATAGCTGATGCCGTCAGTTTGCTTGATGTACTTCATCGTATTACATTCGTTCAACTCCTTATTCTTATATATAATATGAATCGCTTTACGAATGTCACACGAGAATACCCCGAACTGGTCGGCTATCTCAAACTTGGTCATCCATACAGGTGCGGTCGGTATGGTTACTGCACCCGTTTCACTGATTGTGATTATTCCTCTGCTCATAATCCATTTATTTTATGATGATTATTTACTGTTTCTTCTTTTCGCCAGCAGATATTTCTTTTCTGCGCTCTATCAGCTTATCCATATCCTTGGAGATTTTATCATCGGTTATCCGTGCATATCCCTGTGTCGTCCTGATATTGGAGTGTCCCATCATCTTGGCGATACTCTCAATCGGAATGTCCGCAGAAATCAGGAATGTCCCGAAGCTGTGCCGACTTTGATGGTAGCTCAAGTTTTCCTCTTTCCCTATGGTTACTCCCAACTCGTGAACCTCAAACCATAGGGCATCACGGTTGGGAAGAGGGAATACGGGCTTCTCATCATCTGTTGTGTTATACAATGATAATATCTGCTCCGCTATGGGATGCAAGGGTATGAACGCCTCAACCTTTGTCTTCTTGCGGTTGATGCGGATATACCGTCTGCCCTCCGCATTTGTTCCGATATGGTGGGGATGAAGAAGTCTGATGTCCACATACGCCAGTCCGGTCAGGCTCGAAAAAATAAAAGCCCGTCTTGCCAGTTCCATCCGCTTGTCATACATCGGTGTGGAAAGTATCTTCCTGAACTCCTCGCGGCTGATGTACCTGTGCCTTGCCTCCGGCTTTGTCTCATACTCCAAGTCCTCGCAGGGATTTACACGGATAATCTCCTTGTCGACTGCAAGGTACAACAGCCGGTTCAGCCAGCGCAGACAATGGTTGGTCTGTGAAACCCCGAAATTCTTGCATTTCTTCAGGTAGGCTTTGTAGGACTTGCCGAAATCCTCCGTCATTTCTTCAAGAGGTATATCCTTTCTTCCGATAGACGCTATAAAGTCCGTCAGGTACTTTTGGTAGTACATTGAAGCCCGGTAGGAAGAAGTGGAATCAATCTCTTCGGAATGCTTCTTCAACCGCTCCCGTTCCCATTCACCCATCTGTAGAAGAGTGGTCGGATGGATATTATTCAAGGATATATGATTCTTCAACATCTCGGCACTGACCACGCCCTGCGATTTCAGTATTTCGGTATAGGCTTCTTCTGTCAGACGCAGGTATTCCCGCAAGCGGTTGTTCTCCCTTACGGTCTTTATCTCGTTCTTCTTGCTGTTCCAGTCTTCGGGTCGGCAATAGATACCGGTGCTTATGGCGGTCTGCTTGCCGTCAATGGTTATACGGCAAAGTACGGCGGTCGTACCGTCAGCCCTCACTTTGCTGCGGTTGATGTAGGGCAATAATGAAAACGTGCTTCGCATATCGTTGTTTGGTTTATAGGGTTAGTTTGAAATCTTGGGTCGCTTCTATGAACTTGTCCATGTCCTCGAACAGTTTTTTCGGACTGACACGGGCATATACCTGAGTGGTGGAAATATCGGAGTGCCCCAACATTCTGCTGATGGTCTCAATCGGCACACCTGCTTCGAGCGTGATTAACGAGGCGAAACTGTGCCTCGCCTGATGATAGCACAAGTCGTCTTTAATGCCAGCCAATGCCGCCAACGCCTTCATGTGCCTTCGGAGATTTGGCCAATGCAATAAAGGAAACAGTGTGTCCCTGTCCTCACTGTGATACTTCTCAATCAGCACAACCGCTTCGGGCAACAGTTTTACGCTGGCACGGAGTTCGTTTTTCTTTCTTCGATACTTCAACCACAAAGTCCCGCCCTCATCCGTATATAGATTCTCATGGGTAATCGAGACAACATCCGCATAACAGACCCCGGTATAACACCCGAAGAGAAACATATCCCTTGCCAGCATGTGGGATTTGCGGTAAGCAGGTATTTCCACATCCCGGATTCTCTCAAACGATTCACGGCTCAATGCCCGCGGTGTCGTTTCAGTCTTCTTCGGCAAGGTAAAATGCCGGAAGTGGCTCCTGTCGGCATACCCCTCCTTATAAGCCAGACGACATATCTTCTTCAGAATGGCAAGGTAATGGCGGACAGTATCTATCGCATATCCCTTGTTTTCCATAGCGAATGCCTGATAGTCGTGGATGAACTGTTCCGTAAGTTGCCCAAATGCCAAATCCTTTACCTTATACTGATGCTCAATGAACTCACCGAGTGTAAGACGCATATAGTGATAACCGGGATAAGTCCCTTTCGCACGGTCTATGCCGATACGCGCCTTAATGTCGTCACAGACGACATCCGTCATTCGCATGAGTGTCATCTGTGTTTCCATGCTGCCTTGAAAGAGGTCTTTCACATCGGTTGCATCGAAATCAACCTTACGGCCCACAAGGCTGTCGAAGGCGTTGTTTACCGCCAACAGTAGTTTCTCAATCTTGGCATTGGTTTCCACCGCCTCTTTGCTCTTGCCGTTCAGACGGCTTTCACGTGGATTCCACAGTTCGGGAGTGCAGGATAGCTTGCAGCCGAACTGCGCCATCGTGCGGTTAACGGTGATGCGCCCCATGATGGGAGCCTTGCCCGACTTGTCCAGTCCGCTCTTTTTGAGGTAGAGCAGCACCTTGAATTTTTCTACTTTCATACGCTTATACTTTTAAGTGCAAATTTACTTGCCATATAAGCGTCCCTTGATATGCAAAATACTGTGTATGAGCGCAAACAAAACGGTGAGGAGTTCTTTTCATCGCTTGCCGTTACCTATTCCCGTTTCGGTAACCACCCGGCTAACGGTCTGGTAACTGAACAACCTAGATCGGA
>ERZ507674.96-NODE-96-length-29581-cov-5.55185_pt1 | contig 29581 bp, 25 predicted proteins | sample MGYA00513110_ERZ507674 | MGnify/ENA metagenome assembly ERZ507674
TCAAAACATTTCTGTTTTTGAAACTATTTATTGACTTTCTTTAATAGTTAGTCTTTTTCTGTATTTTCAAAGGAGTTCAGCGCTGTTTCCTTTTGATAAGACGATTATATCTGATGATTGAAAAACCTTGTAGCTGTCAGAAACGAGAATATTTATGAAGTGCTTTTCTATATCTTTTTTACAATATATTGTTTATATTTACTTACATAACACAATATATACTGTTTTTACGTCAAATGCTTTCATTAGTGTTTAACGATGTTTTACATAACTTTTCAGTCTATCTGCTTAATTATTCTCAATCGTTCAAAAATATGTTAGAATATTGATATATTTCAACAGGAGGTGCCGTATGCAAAAACTTCTCTTTTGTAACCTTGATTTATTAAAATCGCCTAATAATAATCCAGATCTTACTCAAAAATACATTGCTTTTTTAAATTGGGTTGATTCAGTATGTAATGATCCAGAAAATTTAATATATTTTATTAGCAGAGATCAGGCATTGCTAGATAGTGCTAATGATTTTTTTAATAAGCAAAACAACAAGAATTATAACTTTACAACGAGGGAAGAAGCACGCTCTTTCGTAATGAATCACAGAAACATGAACAACCATTTTGTTTTTATAAGCGGAAAAGAAGTGGACTTTCATCTCGCTGTCCATTCAAAATCCCTATTCATTGTTCCAACTTGGATTCCCGTAGACGATAAATCAATATATTATGGGGTGCACGTTGATACTCCAGCTCAATTAGAAAAATTTATACGGACTTTGAATAACCAAAACAATTGGTATGCAACATTAGAAATCGAAACAAATATTGTTGCCCTGTCTCTCATGGATGGTAGGTATAAATATAAAGCATTTACATCTAATGAGCAGGATATGATGAAACATTTTGAAGAACTACTAAAGCAAGGGAGCAGCCGAAATTATTATGCAATTTTGTTATATCACTTCTTAGCAGGGATGACAAACAGCACCTTCTTTGATGATATTGAATTGTTTGGCATGATCCCTTCATCTAATTGTTCTTTAAATCATGATATTTTGAGTTTCATGACACAAGTGAGATACATTAAAGGCAAAAGACTTCCTAAAAATAATATGATTGATCCCAATCTTATCAAAAGAGTTGTTCCAAAAACACAAGCTCATATGCTGCCAAATCAATCAGTAAGAGCAACCATGGGAGCTTGCCAAGAATTTAGTACGTTATGCATTAATCCTGAATTTAAGAAAAAGATAGAAACATTAAAAAAGCAAGGACGATTTAATGTCTGTATCTTTGATGATTATATGACACATGGAAATACGTTTAATGCTGTACGAAATCTTTTAAAATACTTAGGGGTAAATAAGATCATTTTTGTTTCACTGGGAAATTTTTCTCGCCCATTTCAAAAAAAAGATTATATAATAAACGGCGATGTGTATAAATTGGGGTATACTTATCAACTGGTACAATCAACCCAACAAAATTTGACTTATAATTATGCTGCCAAAAATGAGATTGACGAGTTATATAATATTTTCAACTCATAATAGATAGGAAGTAATCAATATGGAAAGATATTTTATTGCCTTGCAAGAGCTAGGTGCTAAAAATGAATTGTTATTAAAACTGATAACTGAATATGATTCTTCTTTCATTAGTAATTTGTTTGAAGAAAACTCCGATATCTTTCTTTCAAATATAGAATGGCTACCTTACAAATTCCTTTTTGAAGATAGAAAAAAAGTTAATGCTGCTTTGACAAAAGCTGATGAAATACTAAGGATTAATGCCGAGCAGGAAATCCATACTGCTTTGTATTATACAATTAATTATCCCAAAAATTTAATGAGAATAGATAATCCACCAGCTATCATCTATTACAAAGGAGCTAATCCTAATGATGGATTTGATAAAGCTATTGCATCTATCGGAACACGAAACCCGACACAATTTGGTTTTAACTCTATCAATTACTTAATACCACAATGGGTAAACGAGGGATTTTCTATTATATCAGGCTTGGCTCTTGGTGTGGATCGCTTATCACATATTGCCTGTTTAGCTGAGGATGGAAAGACTATTGCTGTTTTTGCTCATGGATTGGATAAAGTTTATCCTGCATCAAACAAAAAGCTGGCTGAACAAATACTGTCATGCGGGGGCACTCTGCTATCTGAATATCCTGTTGGGACAGAACCGACAAAATTTAGATTTGTTCGCAGAAATCGTTTGATTGTAGGTCTAGCAAAAGTTACTGTAGCGATGGAATGTGAAGAAAAAAGTGGTTCTATGAGATCTATTAACTTTGCACAAAAGCAAAACTGCCCTATTTTCTGCCCACAGCCAGGGAATAATCCTCCAGAAGCTCAATCAGGACTACGCTATATTCTTGATAATAAAATAGGACAGGAAATTAAAAGCGGCACTGATTATGAAAATGTTATCCTGTCGGCTGGCTATAAAATCGAAAAACCCAAAATGAAAGTATCATATATTAAAGAGCAATATTTAAGAGCATTAATAATAGGTGCTGAGAACGAAAATATTATAAAAATTGTTCTTCAAAAAATAGGCTTAGAGTATACTTCCGATTGCACTTGTATTATTGGTTTGAATAATTATCTCTTAGATTATATTCAAAAAACAAACTATTCTATTGATGCTATTATCAAAACATTTATTGACACTATTATATCCTTTAATCCCACCAAAAAAGAGAGCTGATGCTCTCTTTTTTATAGATTCCATTTGTATTGACCATCTCTGGACACGACAATCTTCCCTCTTTTAACAGCTTTATTCAAATAAACTCTTACATCTGGCTGTAAATTAAATGCCCAGTGTCCTACACCATGCCCTACCTTAGTTGCTTGATATATTATCATTGCTTGTGCTAGTGGAGCCAGATACCCACTTGTCATATCAACTCTTCCGCATGAATCAAATTCATTTGTATCAAGATTAAAATAATGGCTTATCAAAAACTCCTTTTCATCATTGGAGATTAGCTTTTTTAAATAAGCTCTGGATACTCTCTTAGCAGCTCCGTTCCCACTACGAATTGCATTAAATACCCAAGTAATAATCCAAATTAGACAAAGTATTCCACAGACTAATAAGGTTCCACCTATTTCAGTCCTATGTATATTTCTCCAATCTACGAGTCCTAATATTTCTAAAAATTTATCTGGAACAAACAATATTACCATACATGCAATCAATATAGCTGTTATTACCTCTTTTACCTTTAACTTATCAACAAGCGTTGCAATAATATCCAGTGCTTTATCCATTCTCTATTTTATTCCCCTTTTATACAATACTTAATCCAGACTTTGTGATCTGCTCTTGCAATTTATTCTTCAAGTCCTCCGCATCAGTCCAGACTACAAACTGAATCTGTTTTATATCAAAATGAACATTTATAAAATCATCCTGTCTGCAAGTATATATTACTGTTTTTCCTATACCTTTAGCATAGCCAGCTTCATAATATACGCCTGTATTCTGACAAGTAAAATCTGCAACTAAAAATTTGCAATTACGAATTTCTTCCACAATCTTATCGCTTATATTACCATTGTGAGCATCGAGATCAACATAATACGCTTCATTTCCTGTCGCTTCTATGGCTCTCTTTGTTCCCTGTCGAATCTGATCCACGCAATCATACTTCTCTCTATTCATAGGCATTGACACAAATACCATACCCGATGATTGCAACACTGGATTAATTTCTGGAATTTTCTCTTTTCCAGTAGCCACTTGATAAATCAACCTTAACTGCTCATCCGTTGCTTCATTTACCATAAAGTTATGTAATGTTTTCAGATTATCCTCATGTACACAGGAATGTGCGCCTTTAAATTCTTTTGAAACCAATCCAAAATAAGCCAGTGTTTCTTCGATAATGCCATATCGCCCAAAAGTAAAATAGTGTTCATCACTTTCAGCCTTTTTACGAAACTCAACATATATTTGCTCCTTGTTCATATGTATTTTCCTCACATATAGTTAATCTTTGAATCCAACCTGTCCATTCATCAGCAATGGCAACAGAAAATTTCTAAGAGAACTTAATTCTTCGTTTTCTATTTTATTCTTTTGTATTTGTAAATAAAATGCTTGAACATAATTATCAAATCTTTCTAATATTTCTTCTGGTGGCATTACTACTTTTAAGTTATATATTATTGTTGATGTCATGCTCGGCACACCAGTTCCTGTATTAAGTTTTTCAAAATCATATAACTTTGCCGAATAATAAACAAAAATTGCAGAATGAGCTTTTTTCATTTTTGTATAAAACATTGTATCTACTGTCCAAAAAGCTCCATTAACATAAATTATATTATTCAATGTTCCCTTTCGTGGTATTAACACAGACTCTCCATCATAAATAGAAGCATCTACTTTTCGCATAACACCACCTGAACCATAAACGGGGATATTACCATCATTCAGCTCTTTATGGTCTTTGCCATTTCCAATCTCCATCATATCTGAAAAAGAAGCTTTTCTCCATCCCTCTGGAATTTCTCTTTTCAATTCTTCATTCCAGACCATTTTTCCACCAGATGATTTATATGGTTTTCCATCTTCATTTGGAAATTCAAACTGCAGAAACCAATAATCATAAATTATTTTTGACATTGCTTCTAAATTTTGAAGAACTTTATTATTATTTTCTATTTTTAAGTCAATAGCTGATAAAACACCCACAATTTTATCTTGTACTTCTACGCTCCACTTGGGAATTAATAATTGATTTATGTTATATATCGGCAATTTAGGCTGAGAAGAACCAACTTTAAATTTTTCAATATTCTTTTGGTTTAAAGGTGCAATTAGTGAATAGTACAAAAATAGTTTTCTAACTTTATCAGTATCCAAATCGTCAAACTTACAACAATTTTCTGTCAAATTAGCTTTATCGAGAGTGTTACCTATGATACTAACCATTCCAAGGGTATTTCCTACTATCGCAAGGATAACATCACCCTTTTTCACAATATAGTTTTTGATAATGCTCCAATACTCCTCTTTTGCATATTGCATTTCATCTGAAATATTTAAAATTCTTCCTTGATACATATCTAAAATTCTAATATATGGATGTTCATTTGGAGCGTCTTGCAATGTACAGCCTTGAGGGATTCTTTTTCCACCTTTTACTTTGCATATTTCTTCTATCTTATAATATTCATTCATATTTCAATTCCCCCAATCTTTGTCTTATTTCATCTTCCAAAGATTTTCCCTCTGAAAATAATTTTTCAAGATTTGAGGTATATGTATCCATCTTTTGATTAAATTCTTCCTGTGTAAGCTCCACAAACTCAATCTTTACTTCAAAATACTGCCCAGCCGATAGGGAATAGTTTTTCTCTACAATCTGCTCATATGTAACAGAAACACTAAAATCTTCTACTACATCCTGATTGATAAAAGTATCTTCTATCTTTTTCACTTCATCAAGACGCAAAACTGTTTTCTGATTCTTTCCCTCTTTCCTCTTTTCACCCAGCTTAGATGCATCTATAAGCATGATATTACCCTCTTTATTGGACTTATCAATAAAAAGAACTGATACATTTGTACCTGTGTTCGCAAAGATATTTGAGGGCATAGATATTACACCTTTTAGCCAGTGTTTATCAACGATTGTCTGGCGCACTGTCTTTTCAATGCCCGATTGCGCTGTAATAAAGCCTGTCGGCACAACAATAGCTGCCTTTCCATCCTCTTTTAAACTCCAGAGAATGTGCTGAATAAAGCACAGGTATACTCCCATGGATTCTTTCTTCTTGTTCGGTATTTTGGGTACTCCTGCAAAGAATCTCTTGATCCCGTCTCTTACCTCGGAATCTTCCCACTTCTGCTCAATGGTGTCTCTGGTAGAAGAAAAGTCCATTTTAAACGGAGGATTTGACGTAATATAATCAAACTGCTTTACTCCTGAACTCGGATCGTGTGCCACCTTATAGTGTGCTGGTGTCTCTAGGGTATCGCCCTCTATGATATTGTCCAGGCTGTTTGTAAGTCCGTTAAGCAGCATATTTGTCCTTAAAAATCTGGATGACTTACCAGAAATATCCTGTGTGTAAACCTGTGCCTTATCTCCGAAGCTCCCCTTTCCTAAAGCATTAGCAAGGTGAAGTACCAGCGATCCAGAGCCTGCCGAGGGGTCATATACGTCGTAAATCTTATCCTCTACAGGTGACATCTCTACCAGAATCTTTGCAATAATGGCAGAAATAGCCTGTGGCGTGAAATACTCTGCATATACGCCGCTGGCAACATTGTAATCCTTAATCAGATGTTCAAAGATAGCACTATAGAAATCAAAGTTATTCTTAAATGCTTCTCCGAAATCAAATTTATCCTGACTGATAATTCCAAAGATATTCTTAGCAAAGTTATTTCTCTTAGAGGCTTCTACATTCTCTGTAACTCTGGTAAATAGTGGCTTTCTTCCACCATCTGCTGTATCAATGCTAAACTCTTCATTCTCTGGATAATTAGAAATCCTCTCCAATGCGTCATCAAAGAGCTTATAAAAGTCATTATTGCCAACCTTATTAATAAGACACTCAATCGTATCTTCGTACTTAAAAGCCACATCCTGTGGGTATGTATCATAGAATCCTGCAAACATATCCTCGTCCTGCAGAACTTCCTCTGTACTCATTTCCATTTCCTTTGCAAAATCCTTCATATTCGCCATGAATTTATCATTTAAGAATTTGTAAAGGAATACAGATGTAATAACCACTTCTTCACTCGCTTGATTGGATAGTCCGTTGGTCTGGCAGAGTCCTTTCATTTCATCAATCATCTGTTTTATCTTGTTCTCTAATGTAAAAATGTCTGGCATTTGTAAATCCTCCTATTTGAATATCTGTATATTAGTGTATAAATCGTTAAGTAACTGTGCATAAAATCCCTTAATTTTTCCGTATAGCTTTTCTTTCAAGAGAACCTTTGTAGCCTTTGATTTTATGGAATCGGCAAAGTTCTTTCTACCCTGTATCGTTACAATTTCTTTATCTAAGGCATCTTCTATTGCGTTATATATGATAATTAAGGTTCTTTCTATCTCCGACTTGTCGGCTGGATATGTTTCTATTGCATCCTGATATGTTTTCACAAAAGCATAATTTCCGCCGTAAATCTTCGATAATCTTTCATTCTCATAATTGATATTTCTTGCCCTTTCCAGAGCTTCTAATAGTTCATCGGTGATAGAATCCAAATCATTTAAGTCTGAAATAGATAAGTCATTGAAAATCTTCTGTAAAAGCTCATCCAGCTTTCTGATTTTAATATCGCCTTTATTTTGGTTCTTCTTTATCTCATTTTGAATATCTCTGACAACCTTAGAAAATCGCTGGAACTTAGGGTTGTCCTGTGTCATCTGTCCGAGATCCATGATGATAATTTTCACTTTGATAAACTCGTAAAGAATCTCCACCACTTCTTCATTTGAGATAACATCCATCATATCAACAGTATTTTGGGAAAGATTTATGAAATCAATTCTTTCCTGTGTTGATTTTAGGAGCTTTTTATTCTTGTTGGAATCTATCTGTGCAGCATAATCCATAGCTCTTGAAAGAATAAATTCTGTCTGGCACTCTTTGATACCATTTAAAAGTCTCCTGATTTTCAGCAATGTCTCTTTGTTGTAAAAAGTTAGTTGCTTTGAAAACCTTTCCAGATTATCTGTAGAAATAATATCTTCCAGTTCATCCATGTACTTATGATATTTTCTATTGATGTCCTCTTTATCAACCACCAATCCAGAAAGAGAGCCTTCATTTTCTCCATTTTCATTAAGGTCTGCTTCAAGTTCTTTTATGTAGGCTTCAATAGTCTTATCATATTCCTGCTCTATGTCTACAAAGTCAACGATATAACCATACTTATAAACTTTTCCAGTTGGAGATTTATAAGGTCTGTTTACTCTTGAAATAGTCTGCAGGAGTGACTGTGCATGCGGACCTCGGAGAAGATACATCTTTTTAAGACGCTTCACATCATAACCTGTAGTCAGCATAAAATTCACAACCAAAATATCAGGAGCCAGTGTCTCCCTAAAATCCACTTGATTATTATGATTTATTTTCTTCTGCTTTGGATCATCTGTATCTGTAATAACAAGTCCTGTATTTAGCTTAGAGTTATCTTTGAACCATTGATGTACCTTTTTCGCCTGTGGATTTGTTCTACACACAATCATACCGCCGATAGATGTATCTGAGTTCTGGAGTCTGAAATTGATAAAATCTCTTTCAATAAATTCACCCAGGGCATTTACATAGGCATCCGATTCATAGACATCTTTATCTTCAAGCTGCTTATCTTCTATTTCCAGATTCTTCTTTATTTCTGATTTTGCTACTGTATCAATATTTTCCTTTTTGATTCTAAGTGTATATCCATCGGCTATTGACTTATCATAAAAATATTTATGAATATAGTCACCAAACTTTAAATTAGAACGCTCTTTCTTGGAAAGCAAAGGCGTACCAGTAAGAGCAATATAAACAGCATCCAAGTCACAGGTCATAAGATTTTTGAAAAATTCCCCTGTGGATGAATAACTTCTATGTGCTTCATCGACAAAGAAAATACGCTGGATATTTGCATTATAATCATTCTTTGCTTGCGGCATTTTCCCTTCAAACTTTTGGATATTCACCACGCAAATTTCACCAATGGCTTTACTTCCAACATTTTTAGATAATGGTCTTGTTAGCTCCTTTGAAAATTCTGTTTTGTTCTCGCAGTTTACAGTTTTGAGTCCTCTATTAGTAAATTCAATACTGGCTTGTGTAAGCAGATCCAATCTATCCACGACAAAGAAAAATCTGGTGCTAATATCTTTCTTAGCATAGTAATCCCTGATAACACGATTGGAAAAGGCTGCTATTGCTGTCTTTCCAGAGCCTTGTGTATGCCAGATAATTCCACCCTTACCGCCAGAATCCAGTCTTTCAATGATTTTTCTGGTAGCAAAAAACTGAGGGTAACGCATAATATGCTTCTCAGGAATCTGGCTACTTATAAACATAATTCCATACTGCAAAAAATACAGAAACCTTTCCTTATCAAACACAGAAGTCACAAAGCTATTGCAGGGAGTTGTTGTCTTTAGGTTTTCGGCAAACTCTGGTGTATCTGTTTCCGCTGGGTTATATCCACAATCTTTCATTACAAATTTGATTGTGTCCATATCAATATCTTTATACGGATAAGTGATATGGAACTTTTCATCATCTTCTCTGAAAAATGAAAAGCTGGTGTTGTTTCCGTTTGGTGTGGTATAGAATGAGCCAGCCTTTACATCTTCCGCATCGTCATCTTCCTCATACTCCATATTGTTTGAAAAAGAAACAAACTGAATAAGATTGAAGAACTTCCTATAATCTGGATTCTGCAATCTCTTATTTATCATTCTGTCAAATTCTTTCTGTATGCCGCCATCATTATTTGGTTTCTTTACTTCCAGAAATGCCAACGGCATACCATTAATCAAAATATTTATATCTGGTCTAAAGGAGCCTTCCTCTGTTCCCTCTACCACACTAAAAGGCAATTCATCCACAACTGCAAAATCATTGTTCTTGATATTTTCAAAGTCAATCAGTTTTACCTTGTCTTTTGGATCAATAAGCCAATTATAAAATTCTTTACCCAAATCATTATTTTTCAACACATTATGAATGTCTGTGATAATGCTTTTTATCTCATCATAAGAAAACTTCCTGCCGTTTATGGTTTCCAGTGCAGGCTTAAATCTGTTTACAAAAATCTTTGTGTTGAAATCTATATCAATATCATCTGCTTTAAGCGACTGATAATTGTATTCCAGTCTCAGGAACTGAATTGTTGCAGGAATTTTCACTCTGGTATCTTCGTTAAATACTGCCATCTATTCTATCTCTCCTATCTTATCTTCAAGTTTTTCCATATCCTTTATAATGATAATCGCCTTATCCGTAAGTTTATACTTTCCTCTTTTCCCCTCAATCGGAAGCAACAAATTATCATCTCTGAGCTGTTTAAATAGTTTATTCATGGTTATAGTACTTACGCCGATCAAGGGTGCCATATCCGCTTGGGAGAGAGGAATGTACTCAGTTCCATCTGGTAGCTTAATTTGACAGGAATACATGTACTTCAAAACCTTATAGACATTGTTCGTCATCTTGTCAATTACTGATTCCATATGTTTCACCCTTTCATAAAATTCAAATTTACTTATACAACATATATAAATAAATTTATATCTATTATATTTCAAACCTGTGTTTTAGACAACCCATTTTTGCAAAATTCTTTGATATTTGGCGGCTAAATCCCCTCTGACGGAGATCCATTGACTTCAGGACTTTAAAAATTATACAATCTAATTAGCACAAAAAGCGGCGATACACCGCTATACATAGAACAAATACCAACGCAGGGCATTGAGATCAGCTTACGAGCTACTTCTCAATGCTCTTTTTTTGTGCCCAAAACAATCAACAGAAAGGAATTAACATATATGGTAAAGAATAAAAATTTGAATGATTCAAAAAGAAGAAAAAATGACGAGTTTTATACGTTGCTCTCCGACATAGAGGCAGAGCTTCAAAACTATAAGAAACACTTTAGGGGAAAAACAATCTATTGTAACTGTGATAATCCAGAGTTTAGCAATTTCTGGAAATATTTCAAAGACAACTTTGAGGACTTAGAGCTAAAAAAGCTCATAGCAACTTACTTTGATTCTGGCGGCACTACATATAAGTATGTATTAAGCTCTGGAAGCAAAGAGCCAACAAAAACGCCCCTTTTCGGTGACGGAGATTTTAGAAGTCCTGAATGCATTGAAATCTTGAAAGAAGCAGATATTGTAGTAACGAATCCACCCTTTTCCCTGTTCAGAGAATATATTGCACAGCTCATACAATACGAAAAGAAGTTTTCCGTCATAGGAAGTTTAAACGCTGTCGGCTACAGAGATATATTCCCCTTGATAAAGAGCCATCAAATCTGGATCAGCTCCAACAACCAACACCAATTTTTTAGAGTTCCTGATGATTACGATATAGGCGTTACTAAAGTTCATGCAGATGGATGCCGATATGCAACTCTTGGCAATATTGCTTGGTACACGAATCTTCCCATCGAAAGAAAATTCACCGATTTAGTCCTGACAGAATCCTATTCCCCTGACAAATATCCCCGCTACGATAACTACAATGCGATCAATGTCAACAAGCTCTCAGAGATTCCTTGTGACTACGATGGAATCATGGGTGTGCCTGTTACCTTTATTGCAAAATACAACCCAAATCAATTTAAAATCTTAGGGATAACAACAGGATCGGACGCATTTGAAGCTGCTCCTACTAAAAAATACATCAATCCTGTTCGTGTAACTGGAACTTGTAAAGGAGGAAGCAGCACAAATACTTCTGCCACACTCTTGCTCCCCCGAATTGCCAGCAGATGGCACTTATTATACCGCCGACAACGCAGAAGGATATCTGAAGGTAATCTACAAAAGAATTTTGATACAAAAAAATAAGCCATAGGTTCATCGCCTGTGGCTTATCTCTTATCTAATTAGTGAAAAAATCAGCAATTCGTGAGAATAGGCTTACCTCTTCACTACCAGACGAATCGGAGAAACTGAAAAGATTTGTTTTATCCTCTTTGTCCTCGTATGGTCGATCTGGCTCTATTTTATTATTGACCTTGATTTGCAGTGTTTCTTCGTCTGACGCATCCTCTGTTATTGTCAAAACATAATCGTTGCCGACTTTTTCAAAGGTAACGCCCTCTGCGGAATTAAGTGCTTCCATATCTACAAAATCAAAGTACATATCATCTTTTTCAGTTATCGTGTATGTTCCGACAGGAACTTCTCTCACTGTGATAGTTTCTTTATTGTCAATAGGCACAGAAATTATATCTCCTGTATCTTGATTTTTCATTGTCACTTGGAACTTATACAAAGCATCTTTATCAAGTTTCATGTACTTCCATGCTTCGTCTGTTCCGCTGATTGCTTTAATAAAGCTGAGATTTATGGCATCAGCTCCCTCATATGTATTGATAATGTCAAATTCATTAGCAGGACTACCTGTATAATGCCATAACAAGTTTTGACTATTCGGATAAGGATTGTGCGCTGTCTCTGGATATTCTTTTCCAAACAATTCAGTAACTGTGTAATTAGGCAATGTAGCTCTTGTTCCTGTTACACTTACATCTGCTGGTTCTATAGAATCAATAGAAAATCCATAATAATTATTTCCAGATCCATCTGTTCTCCAATACAAATAAAAATCATTTGTAGGTATATTTACAGTTTGTCCTGCAAGCGTTGTTCCACCCCATTTGCCTAGTTTATAAGTTTCTCCATCTAATTTATAATAGATTTCAACATAGTCATAAGTCACCTTTTCTGTTTGGCATTTACTATTGAATGTAATTGCCAATCCATTACTTGGAAGAACATATTGTACAGTATACCTCTCAACAGGTTCTTCTTCTACAGAATAAACGCATTTAGTTTCATCTGCATTGTAAATAGGTACTTTAGAAAATGTATATTTCCAATCTTTTTCTGCATTAGTTGTGGTTGTCCTATAAACCTTGCCATCTTTTAATAGCTTAATTGTAATGCTCTTGGGACGTTTTGATTCAGTATCTCCTACCCATGTCTTAGTTCCTGATATATCTTTGAAAATATTATCTTTTAAAGTATTTGTAATTTCGTAGCAATCTTCTAATTCATTATATTCGATAGAGCTTGAATACAATAATAATGATTCCTCTTCGATAGTATATCTGTCTGAATCTTCTACCAGCAAATCTGTAAAAGTTACGGATAAATTATCCTTTGTAATAGTCTTTCTATCTACTTCTATACCATCTTTTTTAAGAATAATATCAACACTATCTGGACGCAATTCCCATTTATTATCTTCATCAATCCATATTTTATTAACAGTCAAATCATAATAATCACTAAGACTTACTTTGACGATATTGGAATTTATACCTGTTATAAAATCTACAGGCCTATCATAATCATCAAGTGCATTCCATTGTGTTCGGCATCCATTATAAGATAAAATTTTTCTATTTTCTTCTGGTGGTGCCTGCATCTTTACAAGTACATAAGTCTGAGAATTAGCAGGCAAAACAGCTTTCAATGTTTCATCATCTTTATCAAGATATTCAAAAGCTAAAGATTTTACTTTGCTCTTATCTACTGAATCAGAATATTCTTTCCACGAATTATCTTCTGATAGATTTCCTGCTTTGACATCCTCTGAATAATAGACTTTTACTTTATAGCCTTTCGATTCAGCATAAGACGTATCTACCCCTAAAAACTCTCCATTCCAATGTTTTTTAGTTCCATAAGCCGTTATAAAACTCTGTTCAAAAGAATAAGGATCTTGTACATATTCTTCAATAGAATCATATATAACAAAATTTGTAACATCTGCCGATCCAATTCTTGCTCTTAATTTATAAGTATATTCAGATGCAGGACTTGCCTTTACAGTTCCAGTCGAATAATTACTTTTATCTGTTTGAACGTATTTTGTGACATCTTGATGAGTTGATATTACAGAAGTTATCGTTGTAGTTGCCTTCTGATATGAAATTTTTTCTGTTGTATTTCCATTTTCATTTATATCAGATGCATCAGAATCATATTTTCCATTATCTTGTATACTCATACCTTCATAAAGATTCCCGCCCAACGATTTTCCATAACAATAGTTTTCCCAAACATTTCCGTATTCTAAGAAAGAATCATAGGAAATGGCGTATTTACAGGTTGCTCTTATTCCTAAATAAAGACTACTTGAAGTACTACCAAATATTAATGGATCGTCTGATAAATCTAATTTTATTTCTATCTTTGTTCTTCCTGTATTATTCCAGTTATTACTAATTTTTACAGTTGCATTTTCTTTAAACATTTTCAAATATTCATCTACATTAACTCTTGTTCCGTTTAATCTATAAAGAAATATTTGATTAATGATAGTCGTTGAAGATGGATATAATGTCCCACTCATTTGGTTACTTTGGGAAGAATTTGTTGTTACTATTGATGCTAAAATTTCCTCTTTTGTTGATATTAGTCTCATACCCTCTGGCAGCAAATCATATATAACAAATCCTTTAACAAGACTATTTTCATCATATTGCTCTATATAATTACTATTAAAATTATTATCCATAGAAATTATTCCACCAATATTAAAACTGCCCAAAAACTGTTCATTTGTAGCATCCTGAGTTATACTGCTAAATGATTTAGGACTATAAAGATAATTATTCTTTTTTTTGACTGAATAATAATTCCATAATTGGTATGCACAATCTCTTTGTATATAATGGCCATAAGTTTCTATATCATAATTCATTATTTCTTGTTTTGTAATAGGTGTTACATATGAATCTTCTCCAACATTATTTTGTAAAACGTAATTTCCATCTTTATCTTTAAAATAAACTTGTACATAATCAAAGTTGTAAAGCGTCCCTGTTTGAGAAATATCTTCCTTTTTCATACGGACATAAGTTATAAACGATTCTGCATTAGTACCGATACTTGTCGGTACTAAACTTTCTTTCATATCGTAAATATTAATATACCAACCTACAACTTTATCTTCTTCGGAAAATACCCAAACTCCCTTACCATCTGGATAATATTTTGATTTATCTCCGCCATATCCATTTTTAAACTTTTCATACGAAACATATTCTGTTTCTCCTGCATATCTTATAAATAACTCACAATCATATTTTCCATAAGGTATACTATTTCCATTACCATTTTTTAAAGAAAAACTTTGAATAGAAGAAAAATAATATTCATCATCTTCAAGTTTTACATAATTATTATTTTCATCTGTTGCATATAAAAGATCATCACCAACTCTTACTGTCATGGGTGTTCCTGTATATATAGCTGTAGGAAATAAATACCAACCGCTTGAATTATGCGTCCAATTATTTACAATATCTTGGTATCTCATAGATACATAATCTTTTTTAGATGGCTCATTAGTTGTTTTATCTACTCTATAAAGGTCTCCAGAATATATAAAATCAAATTCAGCTAAATTAATAGTAACAGAAGCGGTATCTAATTTAGCATCTGGTATTCTGTTTCGATATGCTCCATAAATATCTGCTGTGTTTGTTATTATAAGATTTCCATTGTTTTCATTATATATTGATTTAGGATAACCAACATAAATTCCACCTGATTTGTAATCCCATATATATTCCCCATTATCTGATTTCTCTAATAAATTTCCAGAATTATTATAAACTACACATTCATCTGGTATATTGTCATGGATAGTTGCTTGATAGTAATACACATGCAAATCAGGATAAGATTCACTATAATCTGTAGAAGTACTTAATCCCTGTGCATTAAATTTATAATTAACCCAAATATAATCTGATGCATTTTCAGCAAGTCCATCATAAGATGATATTTTTGCTGCTGTTTTCTTCAAAGTTACAGGGACAATATTCCATGGATGTATATATGTCCTTGTGTAATCGAATATAACTTTATTACTTCTGGCAATGTTTTCAATTTCTGCCTGTAATTCTTTGTAGAAATTATGGATACATTCATCTTCAAATCTTTCTGGTGTGTATGGGGTACTGCTACTTGCAGAAGTTTTTATTGAACCATTTTCCATCCAAGGAGTTAATGTATACACAACCTGAATGCTTCCTTCAAAATTAGATTTTTCTTCTATGATATTTGCATTTGTAAAAACCATATCTTCAACAGAACTGTTTAATGAAGTATAAATAGAATCTGATGTTCCTTGATTATATTTAACGCCATTAAAATTCCAATCATAACCTGTATGAGTAGAATCATTTGCTCCCACTATAGAACTCCAACCAAGTCTACTTTCACCACCACCATTTTGGCTTGGGTTAGCATCTTGATTATACATAAGATTTGGAATTTTTATCTTTAATTCTCCAGGGTTGTAAGTTGTCACAGCATTAGTGTTTTTGTAATTTATTTGAACTGTAATTACCCTAGGTATTCCCTCTCCAGCTTCACCATCTGACGCATCCCACTCAATAGATGTTAAGGGTGTTTTTCCATTATCTACTGTTGAATCATAAAAAACAAGACCAAGTTCCCAGTTGTCAGTAGATACTTCTTCATCTTCTGTATCATCACTTTGCAATGACACAGTATTATTTGTTGCTTCTTCTGAATTTTCCATATCGTTTGAGGATATATCAGATATAGATATTTCTTCTGATGTAACATTGTTATCCAGCTTATCGCTATTGGAATCCGTTGCTACTTCTTCCGAAGTAGCATTAGATTCATTCGTACTTGTTGAGATCTCTGTGTTTGAATTATTCAGCGTTTCTTCCCCTGTGTTCGTTCTCACCTCTGATAAGGCATTTACAGGTACTGATGTAAATATGACACAGGCTGCTAAAATCGCTGAAAGAGTTTTCTCTACGGCTTTGCCGATTTTATTATTTTTTTTGATTAACTTCTATCTCCTTTCATATTTCTATTTTAAGTATTGACTTTCATATAGTGAGGATATAACTGCTTTTTACAGCATCTATATAAGAGGATAATAGAGTCAATATTTAAAAATTTTAAGACTGCGCTAGAGGTTTTATTTGTATATGGTAATATACAAATAAAAGAGGATATCCTCTTTTGCGCTTTTGATTTTAGGCAACAAAAAAGTATAGATCTGTTTTCTAATAAAGTTAAAAAACTAAATCCATACCTTTTCTCTAAATTAATTTTAGATCGTAATTTAATTTTAGTCAATATATTTTTTAAATTTCGTTTATACATTTCGTATATAAAATATTTTTTATGCTTTTAAATTCGTTTTCCATTACAGCGAAAACGAAAAAAGAATCATTTATGGATTTGCTTCCATTGGGAAGATATATATTTTTAGCTTGCTAAAAATATATGCTGACCTTTGGAAGCAATAAAGGGCGTAGACTTGTCGCTGGTTATCTTTTAAAGTTTGCGCTGGTAAGCCAAACTTTAACAAGATAAACAGCGACTAACACATGCGAGAACGTAAATTCCCAGCCGACACAGTTTCGGCAGCATAAAAAACTTGTGCCATTTCTGGCACCTTATTATGGGCGTTTCAGCCCCTTATTGATTTTGTCTTGATATTTACTATATTTCGCTATATAATTGAGCTAATTTTTAAGAAAGGATAGACTGGCTATGCAATTTCTAAATCGTGATTTTTATAACAGCAATAATATTCTTGGCTATATTAATTCTTCAATACAGGCATTAATAAACATGAATACTGTGATTTTAAGCCGAAAAGAGTATATGCTTTTTTTCTATATTAAGGAGGATTTTACTGCAAACTACTTTTCTCTATATACTGCCGACATTGATTTAGAATGTCTGGGTTTTTCTGTTCTTCAGCGAAATACCCGTCACTCCATCGAAGCATTTCTTGATTTAGTTAATCTCAGCCATGATTCAGATTATTTATCTGTTATGGAACATTGTGCTGACAGAAATAAACAGTATAACTCTAAATATCATTCTATACTCAGGGGATCATGTAATATTCCCAAAAAATATAAAATAGCAACACAAATGTACAATGAAAATATTCCTAGAGATTTATTGACCATATCATCAAAAACTAATAATTATACACATCCTAATGTTTTTGTAGATATTTTGAATTACAATGACTATGATAAAAAATTGGAAATTCTGAGAAATTTGTTAAGTGCAAACCTCTATACATTGACTTCAGCATATAAATTAATATTAAAAATATTCAATAATAATATGACACCTATATTGACATGCCCCACTTGTCCTTTTCCCAATCCTTACTTTAAAAATTGTAGCCAGTGTTTTCTCAATGAAGAGGCAAGATTTCAAAATCTAATAAAAAATGCATTGATTACATACACAAATCCTTTCCAGAATCCATATTATCAATAATCTCCAAACCAGTAGAGCAATCTGCTGGTTTTCTTTATTTCATTTATATTTTATCGCTTTATTGTGCATATTGCATAAACAATATTTCGTTTTATTTTGTTCTTTTTAGCAAATGTTGACAAAAAACGTATTTCCGTAATAAAATATAATCACAAGTTATTAGATGTTTCTTTTCAGAAACTCAAAGTAAAATATATATCCCTGAGCAAGCTCGTAGCCGAGACAGTTGCCAGAGGGATGACGGAGCATGAAGCTCGTCACTTTTAAGTAATAGGTATTCTTTTCACAAGAATCTTAAGTTTAATGTCTATATCCTTGAACTAGCTCGTAACAGTCGAGACGAATGCAAGAAGGATTTTAAAGTCTAGGCAGGATTACAGATCGGCAATATAATCCCTTATTTTGTCAATTAAATATCTGCAAATAGTGATAACTATTTGAATTATCCTTTTAAATTTTTAATGAGGTCTTTTTGTATTGCAACAAAGACGCTCTTTATATAGATAAAGAAGCCATGCTTGCTTCTGGATGTTATGTTCCACGTTTCTTTAGTGAGATGTGTGCATATAAAGTAACTCGTAAATTTTTATTTCACAACGCCTATCCATTCCCATGGTAATGGATAAATAAAGGCTAAACCCTGACCATGCTTTAGATTTGAACGAATCTAAGGGAATAAAAACAGGAGGTAAACAGATTATGAGTAAACAGTATACGGGGAAGTCGCTTGAAGAGCGGCAACAACAAATGGCAGAGATTTTGAAAAATCTCGAAGATGGCGTAAAAGAGGTATTCACATCAGAGAATTATGTGAGGTATTTGGAAACATTTAGCAAATTCCATAACTACAGCTTCAATAACACAATTCTCATTCTGATGCAATGCCCGACAGCAAGTCATGTGGCATCCTACAAGGACTGGACAGAAAAATTCCATAGAATTGTGAAGAAAGGTTCTCGTGGAATTAAGATTCTTGTTCCTACTCCAAAAAAATATTATGTGGAAGAAGAATGTTCCAGAGCCGATGGAAGCAAATACACAAAAAAAGTGGAACACAGAAAATTATACTTTAAAATTGGGCATGTGTTCGATTACTCCCAGACCACAGGTGACGAGCTACCATCATTAGCAAGAAATTTAGAACTTGAAACACCAGAACTGAACCAACTACTTAGCAAGTTATTCGCAACATCTGAGGTGCCGATCAAATACGATTACGACCTCAAAGAAAACGACGCAAACGGCTATTATAGTCCTATGAAGAACGAGATATGTTTAAAGCCTGCGCTTGCGGCTTTACATAAGCTAAAAACCATTATTCACGAATATAGCCACTACTATCAAGAAACGCTTTTTAAAGAGCATACAAAAGACTTTGATCGTGACACAAAAGAAGTTGTCGCTGAAAGCTGTGCTTACTGCGTGATTGAAATGCTTGCGAATGAAACCAATATGGAAAAGCTCTCCAGTGAAGAATATAGCTTCGGGTATATCGCTTCTTGGGGAAGTAAGGATTTAAAAGAATTAAAATCAACACTGGATATCATTTCTAAACTTTCTAACCTGATCTTTGATTGGGTATCTAAGCAATTTGTTGTTTCATAATAGCTTTTACTCATAAGTATTTGTCTCCAGATTGGAGGTATATCAAATGGGTAAAAAATCCAACATTACTCACCAATGTTTAAAAGAATTAAATAAGCAAAAAAAGTTTGGCGAATCTAAATTCGAGGCAAAGCAGGCTGCTAAAAAATCTGGTGAAAGTGCTGCTACTGTAAGAGGTATCTATAGCACAAACACTTATAACAGCTATGTAAAAGTCTGCAAACAATTTATTGCTGATACTATTGCAAACCATAAGGAAGTGAAAACCTTTAAGGATTGTAAAAAGTATGTCACAGAATTTCTTCAAAATAAGGAAGATGCTGGTGCTTCAGCGTGGACTCTTGCTCAATATGGATGCGCCCTTGCATCTGCCTATAACTGCGGAAAGAATGATTTTAACTATGATTATCCTGTCCGTCACAGAGCAAATATCAAGCGTTCCAGGGGCGTCAATTCCTCTGATTACCGTTATCCAGAAGAACGCTGGGATAAAGCAAAGTTAATCCTAAAAGCTACTGGATGCCGAAGAGCAGAGGCTCTAAGGCTTAGAAAAGAAGATTTTAGGGAAGGCAAAGACGGCAATCTGGAAGTGTTTAAAAAGGGCAAAGGCGGCATTGAGCGTTGGTGTTTAGTAAATCCCAAATACGTTGAAGAACTAAGAGAATTTCTAAAAAACGCTGAAACATATCCTGTAAACGGAGAAAATAGGTTGTTTCTAAAAGCACAGTTGCCACAAGGCAGTATTCACGATATGAGAGCTGATTACGCAAAAGACTTATATCAATACTATGAAGCTCGTGGCGACGTTGCTACAGGCAAAATATATCACTGCAAGGCTGATATGATTGGACATTCATTCGATAAAGGCATCCTTGCGGCGGTAAGCTATAACTTGCAGCATTCCAGAAATAGCGTTGTCGTAAACAACTATCTTTGGAAATAAGCAAAGAGAAGTAAATAAATATTGATAGTAATAGGAGAATTAAAAATGACAGTAGATAAAAAAACACTCAGCCAGCTTCAAATTGCTATGAAGCTCGATGAGTACAAGTATGAAAAAAGTAACCAACAGTATTTTCAAGAAATGCCCGTTATAGGCTTGTTTGATTCACAAATAATTTTCATTAATGGCTATCTTGAAATACTTGAGAACAAAGACGGCGATAAGGCAAAGGAATTTGCTGAGATGGTTGATAGCATCAAAAAAGAAAATGATCGCTATCAGGAACTTATCAAAGGAGGCTCAAAAAGCTCTTTAATAAAAAAATACGAAAGAATCACAGCTTACCTTATCCGTCAATTAACTAAGTATGACAGCTTATATTAAGCAGAAAGACAAAATAATGTATGAGCAAATGAAAGAAGAATTGTTACAAGCTATGAGAAATATATTAGCCGACAATTCAAAAATAATTACTTTTACAGTTTATACAAAAAGGCAAAGATTTGACGCTTTTATTATCTCACAGCCAGATTCCTTTGCCAGCCCTATCTTCTACTTTGGAGACTATTTCAATTCTTATATGAAAAATATATCTCCAGAAGATTTGGCAAAAGAAATTGTTGGAATTTATTACTTATCCGACAATATAGGCTCACTTTTAAACTTAGCGTTTTGAGCCAGACAATTTAATAGACAACTGAATATAGAAAAATAAATATACCCTAAAAGAGAAAAGGAGAAAAGAACTATGATTAAAACAACATTGAATTGGACAATTAAGAACTTAAAGGCAATGCACGACAGCAAGGAAACCTTAGACTTTGACCATCCTATTCAGAGGCAGTCGGCACAGTGGACAAACCTCCAGCAGAGCCTGCTTGTACATAGTATTTTGGCAAACTTCCCTGTTCCTGCAATCTATGTGGAAAAAACAGATTCCGCTGAAACAGACGATAAGGGAAAAGCAATCTATAAGTATTCTGTACTTGATGGCAAGCAGAGAATGACAACTATTTTTTCATTCATCAACGGCGATTATGCTCTGAATGAAGAAACTCCAGCGGCTGAGGTTGAAGGCGAAACATATGAACTTGCTGGCAAAACTTTTGAAGAACTTGACGAGGATGTTAGACAGGAATTATTACGTTTTAAGTTTTCCATCTTTGCGTTTGAGGATGCAACGGATGACGAGATTGAAGAAATCTTCTTCCGTCTGAATAATTCCACACCACTTAGCAAGCCGCAGAAGGCAAGACCTTTAATGGGAACTGAAAATGCAAGATTTATCAATCAGATTCTCACTGGCAGCTTTTTTACAGAAAAGTGTAATTTTAGCAAGCTCCAGTTAAGGAAGTCCGATGATATGTGTACCCTTTTGCAGAGTATGATGCTTTTGGATCATAAGTATGGCGATTATGAATATGCATCCATTTCCGCTGATGAAGTTATGAAATACAGTGCTGCTATTAAGAATAACTATTCCGACAGCCAGAAAGACCTGCTTTTGGAAATTATTGATTATCTGGATGAGGCTTTTGACGACAAAGAAAAAATGCTCAAAAAGATTAATATTCCCATGGTAGTTATGATGGCGGATGTAGCAATGAAGAAAGATATTGAGCCTAACGAATTTCACGATTGGTTTCTTTATTTCTTTGTAAGTTGCAAGGATTACAGCCAGTATTGTAGTAGCGGCTCTATCAAAAAGGAAAAAGTTAATGGAAGGCTTTCTACCATGGAAGCTCACTTCACGAAGCACTTCAAACTGGAAGATTCTGCCGAGGCAGAAGATCCTGAAAGTGAAGAAGATACACCAGAAACTGATTCCGATGACACTGTAGACGAAGAAACCACTTCCGACAATGAAGAGTTGGTAGACGCTTGCGAAACTTCTAGCGAAGAAGAAAATGCTGAAACCAGTGACACAGAATCCTTTACGGAAGAAAGCGAATCGGAAGATACTACACAGGAAGAAGATTCTTTTATGAATCCTCCTGCAGAAGTCTCCGAAGAAGAAGAACTTTCCGACAACAATGAGGTTTATCTGGTTGAACAAGACGCATAAGCTGTACTAAGAATATTGTAAATCGCTTTAGGGGTATTATCACTTTTGGTAATGCCCCTTTTATTCTAAAAAAGGAGAAAGACTGCTATGAAGTTTAAAGTTTTTAAGGCATCACAAACATTATATATTCCGCTATTTGAAACGGAAAACGAAGAAGAAGCCAGAAAGTTTTGCGAACAGAATAACTGGGAATTAAAAGACGAAAATGATTTTGTTTGGGAATTGTATTACGAAACATATTACTCATAGTAGAGAAATTTAAGAAAGAGAAAAACTACTATGGATATAAGATTAACAGGAACACAAAAAGAAATTGATAAAATTGTAGCAGATTTTGAAAATTACTATGACGTTATTAGCGTAAGCACTCCTTACGCCAATACACGAAAACAAGTAAAGTCACAAGAGGTTAGAGTTTATGCAAAACTGAATATGACCTACATTGACGAAAACGGATCTGTTCAGAAGATTTAAGAGAAAGGATACAGGAAAAATGATGGATTTAAAAAATACAGAGGTAAAAGAAATAGCAAGATACTTTTCATATGAGGTGAATAATTTTTTATTCAAACCTGCGAAAATTGCAACGGAGCAGATTGATTCTCCCGACATGAAAGATTTAGACCTGTGCTGGATTAAGCTTCTTTCTGATAAGAACTACAGGACTGATCTTAGAAATGAGCAGTCGGCAAAAATTGGACGCTTACTAGCTACTGTTCCATTTATCAGAACAAAAATAGATTCTGTAGATAACAGTAAAATGGCAGAGGTTGCAAAGATTATGTCCTGTGACCATAGAACATTACAGCAAACTTTTTCTAGCCTTATCTTCTATCACTTACAGCTTACCTGTAGTGAGACGGAAACAGCCAACCTGACGGATACACTTGGTGATAAGTTTTATATGTTGCCCTTAATCTAAGCACTCAAAGGAGAATACGAATATGAGCAAATTATATGATTTAGTGGAACTTTTAGAAAACAATGACGAATGTGTAATTTTAAAAGTCAAAGATAATATGCAGATGCAGCTTATTTGTCTGGGATGTTTCAATGGAAATGAAACTATGTTCAGATTAACCAAAGGTGACAATCATACCTGTACTATATTTTCAAACACTGGAAAATCTTTTTCTTGGCAATGGGGTATTTCTGGTCATATTTTGGTAACTGATTCCGTAAATAAATGCAGATCATTGATAGAGCATTGTATTACAGATGATTTTGGAATAAGCATAGAACCCTGAAAACCCAGCGCATAGATAAGGAGAATACGAATATGAGCAAATTATATGGATTAGTAGAAGTTATGGAAGATGTAAAGGCATATTTTAACGAACATTTGCCTAAATACACTGTTTTGAATGTAAGAAGAAAATCATACCATCCAGACGATTCCTATCTTTATATGGTATCGGCAAAGAAAAATGACGATACATATGCAGTCTGGACTTGCTGGAATGAAGAAACTAAGAGCCTAAACTATGGGCATTATAACTTAGCCAGCGAAGAAGATTGCAGGAAGTTAATGGATGAATTTTATTATGATAAAAAATAATAAGGAAATGGGGTAGAGGTTAGTTTTCTACCTCTATCCCATTCTCTAATGCAAATATCTTTGTTTGCAGTTTGAGATATTGTGTATGCAGCTTATGGTTTTCTTCTATAAGCTCATCCATCACAGGCTCCATGCCTTGGAGCGATGGCAGATCCGCAAGATAGCGAAATTTCTTCATTCTCTTCTTAGCATCTTCTTTAGATTCCCCTTTATAAGCAGACAAGTTATGTTGGCAGTATTCCTTATAATACTCGATTAAAGTTCTAAGCTCTTTGTCATTATAGATTGTCCGTCTGGCTATTCCAGTCATCTTGGATATGTTGTAAATGTCAATCGGACGACCTTGCTCTAATGCTTTGCAAACAGCTTCTCTTACCCTGTATTTAAGCCCAGCACTGCTCTCTTTGCTTAAATCTACCAGTTTTGCTGAATATGGTGACTTCTCTATTTTCATCGTAAAATACTCCTTAAAATTCTTAATGTGATTTACACATATATTGTATGTATGTTGTATGTATCATACCATAAAAAGTATTTGTGAACAATAAAAAGAGGTCACGAATCCAACCGTTTATAGCAGATTTTTAAAAACGCAATCTTCTGTTACGATTTTTGCATAAAGATTAGCGCTATTCTTTGCACTTTGAAAATTTAAGAAAGGAGGAACCAGCATGGAAATCAAAAGTGTTACAAAGGCTGTCGGCACCATTTATTTTTTGGTGGGTGATAACAATAGACCTATTATGCCAGTCTATCGCTTTATGTTACATATGATGAGTAATGGTTTTAGCACCAATACCACTAAGACATATGCCCAGCACTTAAAGCTCTATTATGAATGGCTTTCCCTTGTGGGACTTGATTATCACTCAGCAGTTGGTGTCGGGCAGAATAAAAAATCAGTAGTTTTGTCAAACTTATCCGCTTTTAAATTCTGGCTCAAATATCCAGACTTCAATGAGAATCTTATTCCCATCAATGGATATGTAGCCAAGAGGCAAGCTATTACTGTAAACCAGATCATGAATGCTGTCCTTTCCTTCTATGATTTTTTGGAATTTGACGAAGGAATAGATACGCTACATCTTTATAAAGAAACACGCAAAAATTCTCAATTTGGCTCTTTTTTATCAGAAATGACTTTGAAAAAAGAAAAGAAACTTACCTCTATTTTAAAGGAGAAAGTTCCTAAAAAGAGAATTGAATATGTTACCCGAAGCCAATATGAGCTTCTTTACGAAAAAGCAACAAACCAGCGCAATAAAATTATCATCGGACTTATGTTTGAAGGTGGTCTTAGGGTTTCAGAAGTAATTGGATTAAATATTTCAGACCTTAGAGATATTAGAAACAACAAAATCTATATCACAAAAAGAAACGATCCAAACAATCCTGATGCCGCTGTGAAATATGATTCAGAAGGCACTGTATTTGTGTCAGATACTCTTGCTAGAGAAATTAACAATTACTTAATTGAAACTTTATCAGATATTGATACAGATTATGTCATCATCAATTTATACAGGGATACAAACAAATATAAACCTATGAGACGTGACACCATTGAAGATATGGTTTCCAAACTTGGCAAAAAAGTAGGCATTGAAGGACTTCACCCTCACATGCTCAGGCATGGACTGGCTGTGGATATGCTCCAGAAAGGCTCTGATATGGTGGAGATCAAAGATACATTGCGACACAAAAACGTCAATACAACTGCTTCTATATATGCAAAAGCAGACACACCTACAAGGCAGGCTGCTATGAAAACATATTATGATAAAGCAAATAAAGATTTTCACCCAGAGGGCATGTCTACGGATGAATTTGTAGACTTTCTATTACAAGATATGGAGGATTAATACTATGGCGAAGATTATAGACATGGCGAAAAGCCGAAAGAAACCATCTATAGAAAATGCAGGAAAAAGCTGTATAGCCTGCACGACACCACAGGAAAGCAAAACTTTGGAACTGTTAAATAAAGATACTCTGGAATTGAAATCAATCCCCTTTAAAGATGTAAGTAAACGCTTCTATAAAGTTGTGATTGATTTCACCTTGATTAAAAACGATACATCAAGACAGCAATTCAGAGATTTACTTTTTTCCATTTTCTGTAGAGAAATTCCTTACAAAAGGGCTTCTGACAGAATCTACTATGTTTTGAGACTGGCTGGATTTATGTCAAACCTTGATGGAATCACAGAAATTCCAGACAATAATCTCAGAGATCTTTTTAATAAGTATTGCGATGAAAATCATTATGCTAAGGATTGTAAAAAAATCATTATTACCTGTAAAAATACTTTGCTTGAAATGTATGATACAAGAAAAGGTTTTGAAAGGGATACTTGGGATAGTAGCATATTTAAAGTATCCGATGAACGAGTAAATAAGTCGTCCAGTGAATATAACTTTTATTTCAGACAAATTGAAAATGTGGAAAACAGAGAATATGCAAAAAAATATATAAAGTATCTGCTTGGATGTACAGAACAATCTCTTTCAACAGTAATAAACTATTTTTCACACATCTGTAGGTTTTGCGATTTTATCTACCCCAAAAGCATACTGGATGTTACAGAGAAAGACTTTAGAAAATACTTGGATTTTAAAAAGGAACTGTCGAATGATGCTTATAACCATAATATCTCTCGCATATATGGCATGTATGAATACCTAACAGTAGAAGGTATTATGAAGAATCCTATTCCTGTAGATTTAGGAATGTGCAGGAAAAACAAACATAAAGCATCTGATGAGCTTGTATCTGAGCATGTAATATTACAGATTTTCAATAATATCCACAAAGCTCCTTTTAATTATCAGCTTATGTATTTAATCAATTATTGTACAGGTATGAGAATTTCTGATGTATGCCAACTTAAAATTGATTGCTTATACACAGATGGAAAAGATGGTTACTTTATTAGAGTCAATATATGTCAAAAGATGAAAAAAACAATCATGAACTTCATTCCTAAATCTCTATTTGAAAAAATTCAAGAGCAAATCAAAATTATCACTGCTCTTGACTATGAAGAAGAATACCTCTTTCCGTCAGAGAGAAAAAGGAATCATCCATACAATGCTCTTACTTTTAGACATAACTTCAAGGTATTATGCAATGAATGGGGTATTACAAACGAGGATGGAACACTTTACAATTACACAACACATAGTTATAGACGCACAATTTCTACTGACCTATATCAAAACTATAACGTGCCAATCGTCACAATACAAAAAGCTGTTCTTTGGCATAAAGAAATACAAATGACACTTTCCTATGTAAAGCGTCCAGATGAGTTTAGAAAAATGAAAGCTGATAGATATTTCTCAAAAGCAGGAGCAACGGAGCTTTCCGAATGGCTGAAAGAAAATCTGCAAGATTATATATTGCCTAATGGTGTATGCGGACTATCTCCAAAATTAGGAACTTGCCCTGCTGTAGATGCTTGTCTGTCATGTCCACACTTTATGACATCAAAAAAGTTTTTGCAAATACACAAGGAACAACTTGAAAAAATTAAAATAAGGCTTGTGATATATGAAGCAAATAACTGGACACCAAATATCCTCACAGCTAAAAGGCAAATTGAAGAACTTGAACATATCATACAAAAAATAGAAGAAGAGGAGGGAGTTAATGCCAGCGAAACAATTAAAGTTAATACCAGCACTACCAACCTTTGATATTCCAGATAAATATAAAGAAGATGAGTGGAAAATTAAAGAATGGGATATTTATATAAATGCTCCAGCAAAAAGAAAATCTGACTGGAACGCCCGTTCAAATACTACGGATAATATTTTTAAATTTACTCTCTGTAAAAACCCATTTATTGCAGAAGAGTTCAAATATTTCATGTATTACATAATCGAAATTAAGCAAATTAGAATCAATACATTTGCTGAATACTATGATCGCTACAAAATTCTTGCTGAATATGTCAATACATATATGGTTAATAGTGAAAGTATTCTTGAGCTGGAAGATTTATCTCTATTTGAGTTTTTCCTCTCTACACATAAGAAAAACAAGACTACTATTGAAAATGGCATACAGTTTGTTGGTGAAGAATTTAAACGAGCAAGCAGAAGAAGTAGATTTACCACTTTTATTACCTATGCACAATCTATAATAAGACAATACTATGAGAAAGACATTCCAGAAACCAAAAAATTAATCTGGCACCCTCAAAAGTTTTCTTTCTGTAAAGATATGGAAAGTGATAAGGTATTAGATTTTAGAGAAATCAAGAATCCATCTACGTTAAAAAATGTGCAGGATTTTTGCTTATTCAAATTAAGAGAGATTACTTTTGGTGCTGTATATGCGTATCTTTTTGATTTAAAGATATTCATTCGTTGGTTAGATGAAAACCACCCTCTAAAAAGTCTTGCCGACTTAACCAGACCTATTTTGGAAGAATATTTTACTTGGATAAGAACAAACAGCGGCTATAATTCTCGCAAAGCAAATGTTGCTATACTCAACTTAAAAGTATTCCTTGACTGGGGACAACTACTCGAAAGAGATAATATGCCACAGACTATGTTAATGTTAAACAATGATTACACTTTGAAAATCAAAAAGGAGAGTCGCTATCTTACAGATGAAGAAGTAAAAGCACTACTAAATGTTCTTCCTCAAATGCCAAAACTTTACGGACGCATGGTTTATTGTCTGTTGTTTCTTGGTATGCGATTCTGTGAGTTGGCAAAATTAGATGTTAATGCCATCAAACAAAATGATGACGGAAGTTACTACCTTGATTTATGGCAATTCAAAACACAAGCAGTAAATAATAAACCTATCTTTGAAAATACCATAAGAATCATGAAAGCAGAGATAGAACGAAATAAAAAGCGTTTTGGCGAAGAGAATGTAAAATATGTTTTTGTTACAGATAAGAACACGCCCGTCAATATTGGAACAATAAATGAAAACATCAATAAGATACTCGTCAAAAACAACGTACTTGGTAGAGATGGAAAAGTGCTTCATGTTACCACCCATAGATTCAGGGCAACAGTAGCAACTAATCTAATCTCCGAGGGTACAAGCGTTGATATAGCTGCTCAACTATTAGGTCAAACCACATTAAGCTCTCTGAGTCACTATGCAACAGTTACGACTGATGTCGTAAAAGAGCAATTAAAACCAAGACTTGAAAAAGATGATATGCTCATTCGCAACATTGGGAAAGGAAAAGACATGGCTGAAATTATTCCAGAAAAAACAGTTGCTCTTTGTAACGGCTATTGTGGTAAAAATCCTTTGACCACTCCATGTGCAAAAGCAAATGCTTGTTTTAACTGTTCCATGTTCATTAGATCGGAAGAGCGTCGTGTA
>ERZ507674.121-NODE-121-length-26764-cov-15.3931_pt1 | contig 26764 bp, 20 predicted proteins | sample MGYA00513110_ERZ507674 | MGnify/ENA metagenome assembly ERZ507674
TAAGTGGCCTCAGGCACAATGGCCGGTCTTTGGCCATTGTGCCTGAGGTCCTTACACGCAGATCCCTGCGCCGGCGAGCGCGTTATGGGCGTAAACCAGAACATAAGTGGCCTTGGGCGTGATGGCCGGGCTTTGGCCATTGCGCCCAAGGTCCCTACACGCAGTCTTCTGGGCTGGCGAACGCGTTATGGGCGTAAACCAGAACATAAGCGGTCTCAGACGTATGGCCGGGCTTTGGCCATTGCACCCAAGGTCCTTACACGCAGATCCTTGCACCAGGGAGTGCGTTATGGAAAATAAGTAATACATAACAAAGCTTAAGTAAGGGAGCGGTAAACGGTATGAAGCAAACAAAAATGGGTATTCGCGGTTGGGTTTTAAATGCTTTGGTGGCGGCTATTTATATTGTTTTATCGTTAGGACCGGCCAGCCTTAATCTTGCCAGCGGGGCGATTCAGTTTCGACTCTCGGAAAGCTTGAATCATTTAGTGGCCTTTGATCGGCGCTACTTGATCGGAGTGGTTTCTGGCGTCGTCATTTTTAACGCGATTTTTTCGCCATTAGGTTGGTTGGATGTTGTCTTTGGCGGTGGCCAGAGCCTTATAGGGTTATTGTTGGTAGCTTGGTTGGCGCCTAAGCTAAAGCAATTATGGCAACGTTTTGCGTTGAATATTGCGGTCATGACACTGACAATGGCGTTGATTGCAGTTGAAATTATTTGGACCGGTCACTTGAAGTTTGCCACCATGTTTCTGCCAACATATGGATCTCTGATGCTGTCTGAGTTCATTGTCATGACCCTTTCTGCTCCAGTGATGCTGGCACTTGATCGGATTGTTCATTTTCGGACGGCCATGGCACAAAAATAGGGTTGGCGCCTAAATTCTTTCGTGATACAGGGTTTATTTGGAATCTGTGAAGACTTATTTGATGTTATAAGCGTGTCATGGTACAGCGGATAAACGGTTCTAAAGCAGCGAGTTGCCTGCTTGGAGCCGTTTTTTGTGGTTATGACGGCAATTTAATTTGTGCATGATAAAACAAGTAAGCACAATCATCACGCGTGTTCGGTCAAAAAAATCTTGTCAATGAGACATGATTAGAATAATATGAGAACAATAACGCTGATAAGGACCGGACGTTAATGAATAAGGCGGAGATTCTATGAAAAGATTAAAAGATGATACCAATCTAATGTATTTGCCTGAATATGAGCATGCGGCTTGTGGCATGGGTTTTATTGCCCAAGTTGATGGTCATGCCAGTCATGAAATCGTGGAAAAGGCATTGACTATGTTACAGCGGATGAATCATCGTGGGGGTACTGGCGCGGAACCTGATACCGGTGACGGTGCCGGAATCCTGATGGCGATGCCGGATGCGTTTTTTCGCGATGAAATGACGCAAGCAGGATTGACACTGCCGGCTAAGGGTGACTATGCGGTTGCCCAGTTGTTCTTACCCCATGATGAAGCCAAAAAGGCCGCCATGCTGCAGGCTGTGGTTGATCAAATTGACGACGCAGGCTTTCCGATACTTTGGACCCGTAACGTGCCGTTTATTTATGAAAATTGCGGTCCAGCTGCGCAACAAGCAATGCCGGGTTTTGTTCAGATGGTGGTGCAACGTCCAGCTGACACAAAGGCCGGGCGTGAATTTGAGGATCATTTATATGCGTTACGCCGCCAGTTGGAAAAGACCTTTGATCGGCAATCAATGTACATTTGTTCTTTTTCCAGTCGCACGCTAGTCTATAAAGGCATGTTGCATGCGTATCAAGTCAGTCTTTTTTATCCGGATTTGCATCGGCCACAAATGCAAAGTGCTATCTGCCTGATTCATTCGCGTTTTTCGACCAATACGTTTCCCAGCTGGGATCGGGCACAACCGTTTCGTTTCCTGGCGCATAACGGCGAAATTAATACGCTTAAGGGCGCCGAAAATTGGATGACAAGCCACGGCATCGAAATTTATGACGAAACCGATTCCGACTCTGCTAAGCTGGAAAACTGTATGGAATACTTATATCGACACGGCCGTTCAATTCCGCAATCGTTGCTAATGATGGTACCGGAAGCCTGGGGTGCGGGTACCGAAATGTCGGATGAACAGCGCGCGTTTGACGAATATAATGCGACGTTTATGGCACCGTGGGATGGTCCCGCTGCTTTATGTTTCACCGATGGCATTCAAGTCGGCGCATTTCTTGACCGTAACGGATTGCGTCCATCGCGGTATACCTTGACCAACCAACGCCAACTGGTCGTCGCATCGGAATCCGGGGTCGTGGATATTGATCCCGGCGATATTGTTGAAAAGGGGATTCTGGCACCTGCAGAAATGCTGCTGCTTGATACAAGTACAGGACGGATTTTCAAAACCGATGAGCTAAAACGGCATTGTGCAGAAGGCTATCCATACCAACAATGGCTCAATGCTAATCGGCTCACACTTGATCAATTGCCAGAGGTTCAGCCTAAAGAAGACATTGCACCTGATCAGCTCAAAAAACTATGGTTGCGGCACGGGTATACGCATGAAGTCATTCAGACAGCGTTGATCCCGATGGCTGAAAACGGCGGCGAACCTGTCTTGGCGATGGGGTTTGATTCGCCACTAGCAGTTTTAAGTAACCACCCGCAATCACTCTTCACCTACTTCAAACAATCTTTTGCGCAGGTGACCAACCCACCGATTGATCCATTACGGGAAAAAGTGGTCATTGGAACGTTTGGTTTTCTTGGCCGCGATGGCGATTGCACGCGCGATACTGCGGACAATTGTCACAAACTCAAAATTGACAGCCCTATTCTGGATGACCGGGCATACGCTAAAGTGCTTAGTTTGGACTTGCCGCTTTTGAAGGTCGCTAAGTTATCTTTGGCCTACGACTTGACAGACCGACCTGATCGCCTGGCACATGTGCTCAAAGAATTGTTTACCCAAGCAGAAAACGCGATTGATAACGGGGCGACGATTCTAATCTTGACTGACCGGCCAGTTGCCGATAACCAGCTGACGATTCCGGTTCTTTTAGCCGTGTCGGGATTGCATAATTATCTGGTGCGCCAAGGCAAAGGAACAGCGGCATCGCTAGTGGTGGATACGGCCGAAGCTTGCGAGATTCATCATTTTGCCTGCTTGATCGGGTATGGTGCGGCGGCCATTCATCCTTATGGCGCATTTGCCACCTTGCGTGAGCGCGGCTATGACCAGCAGCTGCCGTCATTTTGTGCTGCTGCCACCAAAGGCATTATTAAGATTATGAGTCGAATGGGGATTTCGACGACTGCCGGCTATCAAGGAGCCCAGCTGTTTGAAGCGGTTGGACTGGCGGATGATGTCGTTGCCCAGTATTTTACAGGCACCCCAAGCCGAATCGGTGGGATTAACCTGAATCAGTTGGAAAATGAGTACTATCAGAAGTATCAACTGGCTTTCAGTCATCATGCCATTGATGATTTACCTTCAGGCGGCAGCTTCCAATTCAAGGCGGATGGAGAAGCGCATCTTTATAACCCTAAGAGCATTTACCAGTTCCAAAAAGCGGTCAGAAGCGGTGACTATCAGGCCTATCAGCAGTATGCAGCCGAAGTAGAACAGGAAGCCAAAACAACTCCGGTCACCTTGCGTTCGATGTGGACGATCGTGCCAAGCGGCCAACAAGCGGTTCCTTTGAGTGAGGTCGAACCGGTCAGTGCCATTGTGAAACGCTTCAAGGCCGGGGCGATGAGTTTTGGTGCCCTTTCAGAAGAAGCGCATGAAACCATTGCGATTGCGATGAACCGGCTGGGCGCCCGAAGCAACTCGGGTGAAGGCGGTGAAAATCGCAATCGGTTCCATGTCGGGGCAGATGGCGTCAACCGCAACAGTAAGATCAAACAGGTTTCCACGGCACGATTTGGCGTCAATACCGAGTATCTGATGAGTGCCGAAGAAATTCAGATTAAAATGGCGCAAGGGGCTAAACCCGGTGAAGGTGGGCAACTACCTGCTGGCAAGGCATATCCGTGGGTGGCGAGCATTCGGGGTTCGATTGCCGGCGTCCAGCTGATTTCACCACCGCCGCATCATGATATTTACTCGATTGAAGATTTGGCCCAGTTGATTTACGATCTCAAACAAGTCAATCCTTATGCCAAGATCAACGTTAAGCTTGTGTCCTCGACCGGAGTTGGCACGATTGCCGCCGGAGTGGTGAAAGCCGGCGCGGATACGGTCGTCATTTCAGGTTATGACGGCGGAACCGGCGCAGCTCCTCGAAACTCCACGCGTGACTGTGGATTGCCGTGGGAAATGGGATTGGCAGACGCCCACCAGACGCTGGCATTAAATCGATTGCGGCAGCGAACGACTTTGGAAGTTGACGGTAAACTCTTAACCGGGCGCGACATTGCAGTTGCGATTATGTTAGGTGCCGAAGAGTTCAGTTTTGGCACTCTGACCATGGTAGCGCTGGGATGCGTGATGATGCGAAAATGCAATCTCAACACCTGTCCGGTCGGCATCGCCACCCAGAATCCGGAATTGCGCAAACTCTACGCCGGACGCCCGGAAAACGTCATGCATATGATGCAATTTTTAGCCGAAGATCTGCGCGAACAAATGGCTGCTTTGGGTTATCGCACCGTGGATCAAATGGTTGGACACGGAGAACACCTAAAACCTCGCTATGTGCCATATGGCAAGGCAAAGACATTGAATTATGACCGAATGTTAGGCAAGACGATTCCGATTGCGCGTAAAAAAGCCAATCCATTTAAGCCAAAATACGACTGGCCGGATTTGGATCGGTTTGCTGAAACCAGTCTTAAACAGAAAAATGCCACCTCGATTGATTTACCGATTAATAATGTGGATCGGGCGGTTGGAACGCGCCTGGGCGGATGGATTGCCGCGCATTTTGGCAATAATGGGTTGAAACCGGGGCAGCTGCAGTTTAACTATCACGGTACGGCAGGCCAGAGTTTTGGGGCGTTTATTACGCAAGGATTAGCCATCAAACTGGTCGGGGAAGCTAATGACTATGTGGGTAAAGGACTTTCTGGCGGCCGGTTGATTGTGGCGGCACCAGAACAGGCGCGTGAACTTTATACGCATTCACCGATTGTCGGCAATGTTGCATGCTTTGGCGCAACAGGCGGTGAGGCTTACTTCAACGGGCGGGCCGGTGAACGTTTCTGTGTCCGTAATTCCGGGGCACAAGTGGTCGTTGAAGGCGTCGGCAATAACGGCTGCGAATATATGACCGGTGGGGTTGCCGTCATTTTAGGGCGCACAGGGCGCAATTTTGCGGCCGGGATGACCGGTGGCGTTGCGTATGTTTACGACTGGGCACATGACTTTGCCAAAAATTGCAGCCAGGAGCTCGTGGACTTGTACCGGCTAGATGAAGCAGGCGATGATAGTGTGCTGCTGGATTTATTGAAAAAGCATGTGCAATATACACAATCCGAGACGGCCGAAATGATTTTGAAACACTGGGAAACCGAGAAAACAAAGTTCGTGAAAGTTTATCCGCGTGATTATCATAAGATGCGCGATCTCATTCAAAAGTTTACCAAGCCCGAGTTGTCTGAAGAACAGGTCATTGAGCAGGCTTTTGACACGGCGATGGGCAATGGACACTAGCCGATGATTTTGATAAAAGCACGACTAAAGAAGTACCTACGAATGATATGAGGAGGGCAACGTGATGGCAGATCCCAAAGGCTTTTTGAAGTATCAGCGCAAAGATAATCCCATGCGTCCAATTATGCAGCGGGTCAAGGATTTTGATGCGTTGGAACTGGACGTCAGCATGGAGGAACGACGTAAACAGGCAGCGCGGTGTATGAATTGTGGCATTCCATTTTGTCATCATGGCGTCTTTTATGGTGGCGGTCGGGCGGTCAGCGGGTGTCCCAATGACAATCTGATTCCCGAATGGAACGATCTGGTGTACCGTGCGGAAGACAAGCGGGCGTTTGAACGGTTGAGTCGCTCCAACATGTTACCGGATATGACGGGACGCGTTTGTCCGGCACCCTGTGAAGTTTCCTGCGTTCAAGCACTTAACGGTCCCGGCGTTACCATTCGTAACAATGAAAAGTACATCATCGAGCAGGCGTTCAAAAATGGCTGGGTTATTGCATCCGGAAAGCCGCTGCAACGTACCGGGAAAAAAGTGGCGGTCATTGGTAGTGGTCCGGCTGGCATTTCCGCGGCGTGGCGGCTTAATCAATTAGGCCATTCCGTGACAATATTTGAACGGGATGATCGCTTCGGTGGCTTTTTGATGTATGGCATTCCCAACATGAAGCTGCCAAAGACCGTTGTTCAGCGGCGTATCGAAACACTGAAGCAAGTCGGGATTGAATTAGTTGCCAATACGGAAGTCGGTAAAGATATTTCCGCAGATGAACTCAAGCAGCAATTCGACCGGGTTATTGTTTGCACAGGTGCTCGCCAGGCTCGTGAGTTACCCGTCCCGGGGCGCGAGTTAGGCGGTATTGTTCAGGCAGTTGATTTTCTCAAGACAGCAACTCAGACGGTCCTCAAAGATGGCACCCAAGCGAATACCCAATTGAAAGGTAAACGCGTCTTGGTTCTCGGTGGCGGGGACACGGGCAATGATTGTATTGCAACCGCGATTCGCCAAGGTTGTGCCGGCGTGACGCAACTTGAAATTACCCCGGCGTTACCACCCAAGCGTACTGCTGGCAATCAGTGGCCAGAGTGGCCCATGACGTTAAAAGCCGGTTATGGCCAGAAGGAGGCAAAAGCGCTTTTTGGTGGCGATGTGACCACCTATGCCGCTACGGTGACTGCTTTCTTTGGCGAGCATGGTCAAGTGAGTGAAGCCGAGATTAGCCAAGTCGATCATTTTAAACCGATTGCGGGAACAGAGAAGAAAGTCAAAGTTGATCTGGTAGTGCTGGCCATGGGCTTTACCGGTCCGGAAGCCGATGTTTTTGATGCATTTGGGATTACTGCCAAGAATACTAACTTCACAACCAATGATACCCAGGTTTATGTTGCTGGTGATTGTCGCCGCGGCCCCAGCTTGGTTATTTGGGGGATTCACGAAGGCCGCATGTGTGCGGAAAAAGTCGATGCATCCTTGCAAACATTGGCAAGTGAAGCGTTATAGGTTGGCGGTTTAGCCTTTGAAAAAAGTCCCCTGTGGCAACGAATAAGTTGCTACAGGGGACTTTTTTGATAGGCATCTGTTAATGAATTGAAACCGGCGTTCCTGTTGGGATATGTTCATAAATCCATTTGGCATCAGAAATACTCAGCCGCACGCACCCGTGTGATCCCGGCTTTTTACCCAACTTTGCTGCTTCGGATTGAATGTAGTTGCCGTTGACATCTGTCGGTACGGAATGAAAAAGATAGGTACCATGTAAGTAAAAACTGGTGTAATAATGTGCACCCATTTGCTCGTTAGGATTAAAGAATTCATAACCGCGCTCATCCTGAATGGTAAAGTCACCATGCGGGGTCGTGTCGTCAATGCCCGTGGATGCATACATTGTATAAAGCGTTTTGCTGCCGTCTTTAATAAATACCCGCTGCTTTTTCAAGTTTACATGCAAAGAGAGGTTGGGATGCTTGGTTACGTCAGGATAGGGCCGATTTTCGGAAGGTGCTTTCCAGTCAATCTTCTTAGGCGTAACCCGAGTAATTTCAGCAGCGGTGTAACTCGGCGTGTGGTTAGTCTTGGCGAGTTTTGTGACCGATGCATAGCTTGACGCTGTCGAAGCTGACTCTTTAGCATGTTGTCCGGTAAAGACTGCGATCAAACACACCGTTATGAAGACAGCAATGAAAAGCAGGCGATTCCGGTACTTTGGTTTCAGATGATGTGAATGAAGGTAATGCATCATCGCGGCAAGATGATGCATCAGTTCGGTTATTCGTTTCACATGTAGCATCCTTTCTATTCGCACTTGATGCATTTGCGGCAATAAAAATAAAACAACTTCACTGTTCACTGTATTATAAAGGATCGCCAAAGTCCAAACAAGTGCACGATTCCAAGAAGCTTGCTCGTATCATCATGGCATTTTTCAACCATCAGAAAAGCCCGACAGTCAATGCTGCCGAGCTTTTTGTAAGCGTGAGTCGGCTAGTCGGAAACGAACGGCTAAGTGGCCTTAATGGTTGTGTCCGAGGTTCTTACACGCTTGTCTTGTACTGATGGCGCACGTGATTGGGCAGATTAAAGCTCTTCGTCTACTCGAAGCGGCTGACCGGATTGGAGATCATCAATTTCGACAACCCGGAAGCTCTTCTTCTCCAGCCGAGATACAATTTCATTTAATGTATTTTCATCTGTACCGGCCGGCAAGGTGAAAAGCGTCCGCCGCACAAACTCGTCACGCTTAGCATCCAACGTGATACAACCGGAAATCGAAACGTAGCGAGCAAGGATTTTACTCATTTTTGCCAGGTCTCCACGTTCACCGGTTGACATGACCGTCAAAACGTAAGAGCCGACATCGACATTCCAAGCTTCTGACAGCATCCCAAGCAGTTTAGCGTGAGTCAAAATACCATAGAAGTTGGCATTTTCATCTAAAACAGCAATGTACGGCAGATCCTTGATGTTAAAGAAGACCTTAAAGAATGGCGCATTGACCGGAATGGTTTTGGTTGCATTCTTCAGCAGATAAGTAACCGGCAAACTCATATCGCCGCCTTGAGATTTATGGCGATAGATATGCATCTTGTAAATATTGCCGCGGAAGATCGTGCCGCTCTCATCTAGGATCGGCACACACCGAAAGCCGGAGTCTTCAAGGATCTTCAGCGCTTCTTCAAGGGTAACCGTTTCCTTGACAGTGGTCAGGAATTCCTTTTTTAATACTAACGACTTAATTAACATGCGCTTTCCTCCATCAAACAACTATCACTTTATTAAAATGTTCTAATCTTGCTTTATGATACCATAGTTCGCTGGCGGTGTAACGTTTTTCTGGGGTGTTCATGCGGAAGAAGACTGTCAGCGACCTGATAGCTATGTTTGATGAGTGCCGGGCAATAACTCTGACTTTCAAAAGAGCAGGGGTCGTTTCTGGCATGTCACCAGATAATGATCGCGTTGGGTTTTCGATGCATGACTGATGTTGCCGAAGTTATACCACTTGGCTTTCCGAATGCCCAATTGTTTCAGCGTTTTATTGATGAAGATTTTCTGAATGCTGTTTCCAGATGTGGTACGGAACCAAAATGTTGGTGATGTAGAAGTGGTGAAAACATAGGCTCGTTTTAAATTAGTCAAGCAGCCGCGGACGCCAGTTTTGGTGACAGTATGCGTTAAACCGTCGCCTTCCTTCATCACTTTATCAATGAAACCTTTGAGCATGCCAGGGACGCTGTTCCACCAAATTGGCGTGACGAAAATGATCCCTTGAGCTGTTTTTAATTGATCAAGATAATGTTTAACAAGCGGATCATGTGTTTGCCCTTGATGGAACAAGCGCAACTCTTCAATATCGTAAAAAGGTTGAAAGTGATCGCCGTATAGGTCGATGAGTTGATAATGAAGACCATGATCGGTGAGGTTTTTTTCTAAGTGCGTTAACACAGCATGATTAAAGCTGTGGGTGTAAGGGTGACAATACACGATCAAAATTAATTTAGTGGCCATATTCCTTGTGACGCCTCCTGGATGATGACATGCGATCTGCTTTTTTGCTGATTGCCAGCGAGACTAGTTGATGGATGACACGACATCATCAACAAGATCGCTAAACTTTTCGTGTTTACGATCCAACTCAAGTTTGACAATGACTAAACTATTGATGACAAGGGTGACTACTAACATGACAACCAAGTCGTGGGTCATTTGACCGCCTATTGAAATTGCTTCGCGCATGGCGTGGATGCCATAGGTCATGGGCAAGAATGGGCTAGAGATACGGGTGAAAACATTGGCTGTTTCCAACGGATAGACGCCGGTCGAAGCACCTAGTTGAAGAATCAATAAAATGGTGACCAGGTATTTGCCGAAAGCACCAAGAATGGTATTTAGGCCAAAAACACAGGTTATGAAGGTGATAGCCGTAACCAACATTGCTAAACAAGTGTTGCCAATGGATAACGGTTTTAGTCCTAGGCTCATGACAACGATGGTCTGACAGCCTACTTGAATCCCAATTAGAACTAACAGCAGACTATATTTGCTCCACCACCATGCAATTGCTTTGGTTGGTTTTGTTTTTGGTGAGTACATGTCGTACATAAAACTAAGCGAGATGCAGCCGACATAAAGGCCGATTGCAATCGCGAATGGTGCCATGCCGACGCCGTTAGTAGGTGTATGGGAAATGTCAACACGGGTTAAAGTGACAGGGGCGGATAATAAGCGAATATTCTTGGAGGCGACGGCTAGTTTGGGCTGCCTTTTAAGTGATTGGGTCAAGGCACTTTGAACCTTTGCCGTACCAGCTGTTAGCGAGGTCGCAGCGTTAGATAATGCAATGTTCGACGAGGTTAGCTGCGTTGCCAACGGTTGGGCTGTACTCGGAAGGTTGTTACTGAGTGCGGTGATCGCCGTTTTCTGTTGCGACAGGCCAGTGGATAAGGCTTGACTGCCGGCATTAAGTGCATCAATGGCAGTTAGTAATTTTGCGTTGCCTTGGGTTCCAGAAACGACCCCTGCTGTTAGATTTTTAAAGTAAATAGCGGAAATCTGTTGGTTGAGCTTGGCTTGAATAGCAGTGGCCGTGCCCTTTGCTATTTGTGAGGCAAAGAAATCTGTTCCTGGATTCACTTTGTACGTGATATTCATGGCCGTGGGATGTTGCGTTAAAAGTGATCGGGAGTCTTTTGAAAAATGATTTGGAATTTCAATGACAAGATAATAGTCGCCATTTTTCAAACCGCGGTCAGCTTCTTGTTTTGAAGTGACGTGATAATGCATTGAATCTGACTTGAGCACCCCTTTGACAAGATCTTTTCCGGCGTTAACCGCTTGACCGTTGTCGGTTATACCAGTGTCGTTATTGACAATTGCGGCAGGTAAATCCTTCGTGTGCTCGTAGGTGTTCCACATTGAAGAGAGATAGACACCTGAATAGATTGCCGGAATAAGAGTAATGAAGAAAAGAACAACGATCACCATTGGTCGTTTTAAGACAGATAACCATTCTGATTTAATCATGTTGCGCCTCCATATTTTTTGCGTTTATATTAACGGGATTAATATAAAAGGATATTAACGCGCCCTCATTTATATGTCAAGAATTAATATTGTTTCCGTTAATATTAACGTGGTAAGATATAGACAACATCATTGGAGGTTTTAGCATGAATAATGAGCAGATTATCCTTGGCTTGCTATATAAACATTCGAGAACAGGGTACGAATTGAACGAAGTCTTTAAAAATATTTTCAGTCATTTTTATGACGCTTCTTTTGGTATGATTTATCCAACCTTGCGACGTCTAGAGAAGAATGGCCTTGTTTCCAAAAAAATGGTCGTCCAAAGTGGGCGACCAAATAAAAATCAATATGCCATTACTGAAGAAGGTAAAAAGGTTTTTGAAGACTCGCTTGATGCGTCAGTTGTTCCGGATACCCGTCATTCAGATTTCTTGATGCGACTCTACTTTGGTGAATACGAATCGGATACAGCCTTACAAGCGATGATTCAACAGCAAATTGGGTGGTTAGGAATGCAAATTGACAAATTACAGTTGCGGTTAAAGGAATGGCCAAACATGACTAAAACCCAGCATCTTTCTTTTTCGGTTGGCATTGCCGAGTATGAGGCGCAGATCAAGACGTTAAAAGCATATTTACAGACAGACGAGCAAAAGGGAAACGACTCAGAGCACCGCTAGTCTTCGAGGTGACAGCTGTAATTCTGATTGGATAAACATGTACGTCCAATCATGGCCAAAAAAAGACTTGATTCCGTAGTAGTTTGGAATCAAGCCATTTCTTGTACCTTCATTTTATCAGGTAGGTCTTAATACACGATCACAGGCGTGCCTTCGTCAACTGCGGCATACAACTTTGCCATGAAGTCTGGCGGGTTGTTGACACATCCATGCGATCCGTGTTCCTTGTACCAGTCGCCGCCGTACTTAGGCTGCCACGGACTATCGTGGAGGCCGACCCCGGTGTAATCAATTGGCATCCAGTACGAAACAGGACTGGCGTAGTCGCTGCCATCGTCGTTTTTTCCACGTAGCGTAGCGTTACGCTGTTTGGACCAGACATAGAAGACGCCGGATGGGGTGTCTTGACCTGGCTTACCGGTGACAATGTCGGAGTCCATGACGACTTTACCATCTTTAATATACCATTCATGTTGTTTTTCTTTGGATACTTCAACGTACGTGTTGCCAATGTCGCCGTCTGTTGAGTAACCGGAACCGTTGTGGACAATTTCTTTATTGAGATCCTGTCCGGCTTTGACACTGGCAACAATCATGGCGGTTGTGGCGCTAACATTAATGCTCCAGCCATAGGTGCCAGCAGGAACACTCACTGTTCCTTGTTGTTGCGAGTTGAATTGACGCGTTTTTTTGATGGTGCTGTACTGTTGCGATAAGGCAGAAACGTAATTGGTAACGGCCTGACTTGAAACCGTTGCCTTGCCATTATCGTTTATGATCCAACTCATCACGGTTGCTTGCGGAACGGTCACCGTTTTGGTCTGAATCTGCAATGAAACATTAGTCCCTGCCAGCTTGTTCATGTCGCGTTCGGTTGTTTGAAAGCTGCTACTAGACGCGGTAACAGTCGGCTTCTTGTACGCAGCGGCCAGATTAACGGTTTGCTGATGATTATCAAGGACATTCGTTACCGTTGTTGCAAGCTTATCCGCATCGATTTGGGTACCGTTGACTTCTTTTTGAATCTTATATTTAGTGCCATCCGCGACTAGTTTTGCATTTTCCGGCCCCTGACGCCCTTGATTAAGCTTGTCAGCAGTCGTCTGAGCAAACTTGGTTAAGGCCGTCTTATTAATTGACGGGTCTTCCTCGGCATGGGCTTTTTGGCCCGCAAAAATGGAAGTTGTCCATTGCCAAGGATTTTGCTTATTCAGCACTTGAGTAAGTCCTTGCTTGAAGTCTTGACTGATACCCAAAGCACTGCCTTTGACTTTCAAGACTTTTTTATCATCTTCAACAAAGGTATATTTGCGTTCACTAAATTGTTGGATGAGTTTCTTATTTGCCGCGCTAACGGTTTGATCGGAAACATCAACGCCCAGAACTTCTGTATTGGGCAAAAAATGATCGCGGTAGTGCATACTTCGGAAGATATAGAATCCGCCTAGAAGAATGACTACGGCGCCGAGCGCGAGGAGCCACCATTTTTTCTTATTCACTGATTGCTGCCTCCTGCTTCTTGTTTGTTCCTGTTTCGTAACAAGCACTTCCTCAAAAATGACGTTATTTTTACTTATTATAAGATACCAACGCCGGAAATAAAAGCAACGCCCCTCGAACGGTGGTGAAGGAACTGCGGTATCATACCACTTACAGTTAATGAACGGTAAACTTAAAAAAACATTATGAAACGAAGCGCAAGCCAATGACTTTGAAAAGCACAGACTGGTGATGATATGGGAATTGAGTCGGCCATCTTCGGTATTGGTTGACGCCACCTGCATCGGTTGTGGTGGCGTAAACGAAATCAACCCCAGAGACGTTTTTCATCTCTGGGGTTGATCCACTTTGATACTCACTGATTAAATCACGGTTGACGCCGGTTTAAAATCAGTTATGGTGAAGATTACTGACGTGTTTCGATGTCGTTCTTAGCAAATGCATCGGTCAGAACTTTCTTCAATTGTGAAGCCGACTTCTGCATGGATTCTTCTTCGTGGTCGGTCAATGGGATTTCCAGAATGTTCTGGATACCATTGCGGTTGATCACAGCAGGTGTACCAATGTAGATGTCGTTCAAGCCGTATTGGCCGTCCATGTAAACGGACAATGGGAGTACCGCATTTTCATCGTTAAGAATTGCTTTGGAAATCCGTGCCAAAGCAGTTGCGATACCGTAGAAGGTTGCACCCTTGAGTTTGATGATTTCGTAAGCAGCGTCACGAACGTCTTCAAACATCTTAACGAGTTTGTCTTCTTTGATTTCTGGATGTGCTTTAACCCATTCAGCGATGGTAACGCCACCAATGTTAGCGTGGGACCATACAGGGAATTCTGTGTCGCCGTGTTCACCCATGATATATGCGTGGACGGAACGAGCATCAACGTTAACCATTTCAGCAATGGATTGACGGAAACGAGCGGTGTCCAGAGAAGTACCTGAACCAACAACCCGGTTCTTCGGGAATCCGGAAAGCTTCCAGGTAGCGTAAGTCAAGATATCAACTGGGTTAGCAGCAACCAAGAAGATACCGTTAAAGCCAGAATCCACGATAGGATCAACAATGGACTTCAAAATCTTCAAGTTCTTGTTAACCAGATCCAAGCGAGTTTCGCCAGGCTTTTGAGGAGCACCAGCAGTGATAACAACCAGATCAGCATCCTTGGCATCGCTGTATTCAGCAGAATAAATCTTCTTAGGACTGGTGAATGGGAGCGCGTTGCTTAAATCAATTGCGTCACCTTTCGTCTTGTCCTTGAAAATGTCAACGATCCCGATTTCTTGAGCGATACCTTGCAAAACCATTGCATAGGCATAGCTTGAACCAACGGCGCCATCACCAACGAGAATAACTTTTTGGTGATCCTTATCCGTAATACTTGCCACGGTGATATCATCCTTTCTTATGTGCATGCAAACTGCATTTCATTGTGAGTATAACACATTATCAAATCACTGAAACAAAATTGACTGACTTTTTCATGATTTTGTCATTGTTAAAAAGCGGGGCTGAGCCTTACAATGCCAAGGCTTGTGAATCCTACGACAAGCTGGTTTTCAGGAACGTAAACGCTTGCAACATCTATTTTCACGAATTAACAAAACTTAACAGTTCGCAGAAAGTGAGACATACAGTCAGTCAGCCGGCATGTGTTATACTACTTACTAATAGAAAACAGTGCGCGGACATGCAGCATTTAACATTCAGCGAAGCAACACCAAACAGCTAACTTCCTTACTTGGGTTAGGCGTTTGGTGTTCTTCGCTTGGCTTGGCTAAGTGTCAGCATCACCGGTAAACCAAGCAGGATTGCATGAATTTAAGCTCGATACGATGAGGAGATAATATGAAGATGATTGTGGGTCTGGGGAATCCCGGACGTCAATATGCAGGCACAAAGCACAATATGGGATTCATGGTGGTTGATGGCTTGGCACAGCGAATGGGGCTCACCCTTAACAAGCTTGAATTCGATGCTGCCACAGCAACGACACGTGTTGATGATGAAAAAGTTTTCCTGGTTAAACCGCAGACCTATATGAACGCGTCGGGACGCGCAGTGCGGCAGTTAATGATGTATTACCAGATTAGGTTAGACGAAATTCTAGTGGTACACGATGATATGGATCTGACGTTGGGCAAGTTACGATTGCGCCAGCGAGGATCAGCCGGCGGTCACAACGGTATCAAGGACATTATCAGCGCTACGGGAAGTGATGAATTCTATCGTTTAAAGATCGGCATTCAGCACCCGCAGCGGCAGCGAGTTGTGGACTGGGTGTTGACCCCATTTGCCAAAACCGATCAACCAGTGATTGATGCTGCCATCACTAAAGCGGATGATGCATTGGAAGATTGGCTAAACGGCATGCCATTTGCCCAGTTGATGAATAAGTTTAATTAAAACTTGCCCCTCGCTGGCTGATGAAGTTTGGGGTAATGGGTAAGCTTGAAGAATATGAAAGAAGCAGGTGGAGCGATGAATTTAATCGACATGGTGCAGGCAGATCCGGAACTGTCGGCATTATGGCCTAAGCTCAAGACAGGCCGCCATTTGGTGACAGGACTATCAGGTTCGGCCAAGACGGTCTTTTTTGGCGCACTCTTGCAGCAGCAAAAAAAGCAGCTGCTGATTGTCGAAAATAATCGGTTTCATGCAGACGAGTTGGCAGCCGATTTGAGTAGTTTATTAGGCGATGCGCTTGTTTATGATTTTCCAGTTGAAGATGTATTGGCGGCTGAAGTGGCGGTCAGTTCACCGGAAACCCGCAACGACCGGATCAACGCACTGACCTTTATTCAAAGCGGCCAACCGGGCATTATCGTTACCAGCCTGGCAGGATATAAGCGAATTTTACCCGCACCGACTGCATGGGCGGCAAGTGAGTTGGTTGTTGATATGGATTCAGAGCTTGATCCGCAAACGGTCGCCAAGCAGCTTGTGGCGATGGGTTATCGGCGTGATTCATTAGTGAGTGCGCCCGGCCAATTTGCCATTCGCGGCGGGATTATCGATATTTATCCATTAAATCAGGATGATCCGATTCGCATTGAGTTGTTTGATACGGAAATCGACTCGATTCGCAGCTTCGACATTGCTACCCAGCGCAGTTTGAAAAAGCTTGATCAGATTGCCATTGCACCGGCTACTGACATGATCGCTTCCGATCAGGTGCTGACCGATGCCGGTGCGCGAATCGGTAAGCAGGCAACAGCTTACAAAGCGAAAGTCAAGGATGCAGCGGCAAAGCAAGCGATTACCGATGGCTTGCTGACGACCAGCCAGCAGTTACAAGCATTAGAACGGCCAGAAAACCTGGCATTGTATGCGCCGGAGCTGTATCCGGAACATCACCGCATTACCGATTATCTGGCCAGCGATGCGCTGGTAGCGTTTGATGATTACAGTCGCCTGTTGGATAGTGATACGAATTTGGTGCAGGATACGGCTGAATGGTATTCACAGCTGCAAGAGGAAGGCCGTTTGTTGCCTAAAACACCTAATCCTACAATCCAAGCGCTTAATCAGCATGATCGGCATCCGCGGCTTTACCTGAGCCTTTTTCAAAAAGGGATGGGCCAGTTGCGGTTGGATAGTTTAACTAACGTGCCGAGTCGCAATGTTCAACAATTCTTTAGTCAGATGCCATTACTCAAAACCGAAACGGATCGGTGGGTGAAACAAAAACAGACCGTGGTTTTCCTGGTTTCCGATAAGAATCGCTTGGAGAAATTAAGTGCCACCTTACATGACTTTGAGATTAGTAATGTGGTGACCGAACCTAATCAGCTGCTTTCAGGAAAAGTTCAGTTAACCGATGGCAGTCTGAAGAACGGCTTTGAATTGCCGGATTTGAAGCTGGTAGTGGTGACCGAACACGAGCTGTTCAATGCTCGGCAGCGGCGGCGGGCTCGCCATCAGACGTTGGCAAATACGGAACGCCTCCGCAGCTATAATGAATTAAAGCCTGGCGATTATGTTGTCCATGTCAACCACGGGATTGGGCAATATACCGGCATGGAGACGCTTGAAGTTGACGGTGTCCATCGCGATTACATCACCATCGTTTATCGCAACAATGACAAACTGTTTATTCCGGTTGACCAATTAAATCTGGTTCAGAAATACGTTTCTGCAGATGGCAAAACGCCTAACGTCAATAAGCTTGGCGGTACCGAGTGGCAAAAGACCAAACGCAAAGTGGCGGCTCGAATCGAAGACATTGCCGATGAGCTGATTGACTTGTACGCCAAACGGGAAGCGGAAAAAGGTTATGCTTTCGGGCCGGATGATGATCTGCAGCAAAAATTTGAAGATGAGTTTCCTTATCCCGAGACGCCTGATCAACTGCGATCCGCAAAAGAAATTAAGCGGGATATGGAGAAACCCAAACCCATGGATCGCTTGCTTGTCGGGGATGTGGGCTTTGGCAAAACCGAAGTCGCGTTACGGGCTGCATTTAAAGCAGTTGACTATGGTAAGCAGGTCGCAATTTTAGTACCGACTACCATCTTGGCGCAGCAACATTTTGACACCATGAAGGATCGATTTGCCGATTTTCCGGTTAAAATCGGCTTGTTATCGCGTTTTCAGACACCGCATCAAAACAAAATGACGATTAAAGGGCTCAAAAACGGCACGATTGACATTGTTGTCGGCACCCATCGACTGCTTTCTAAAGATGTGGCGTTTCGTGATCTCGGCTTGTTAGTGATTGACGAGGAGCAGCGTTTTGGGGTGAAGCATAAGGAACGGATTAAGCAATTGAAAAGCAATGTAGATGTGTTAACGCTGACGGCAACGCCTATTCCACGTACGCTAAACATGTCGATGCTAGGCGTTCGCGACTTAAGTGTCATTGAGACGCCACCGACAAATCGCTATCCGATTCAGACCTTTGTAATGGAACAAAACCCCGGGGTCATTCGGGAAGCCATCGAACGCGAAATGGAACGCGGTGGTCAGGTCTTTTACCTGCATAATCGGGTGGAGGATATGGAGCGAACCGTGAGTCAATTGGAAGAGCTAGTGCCTGACGCCAGCATCGGGTATGCCCACGGCCAGATGACGGAAACCCAGCTGGAGAATGTCATCTATGATTTTCTGCATGGCGCGTATGACGTATTGGTGACCACAACCATTATTGAAACCGGGGTCGATATGCCGAACGCCAATACGCTGATTATTGAAAATGCGGATCATTATGGGTTGTCCCAGTTGTATCAGTTGCGCGGACGTATCGGGCGATCCAGTCGCGTTGCTTACGCTTATTTCATGTATCAACCGATGAAGGTGCTCAATGAAGTGGCCGAAAAACGGCTGCAGGCGATTAAGGATTTTACGGAATTGGGTAGCGGCTTTAAGATAGCGATGCGTGATTTGTCGATTCGCGGTGCGGGGAACTTGTTAGGCAAACAACAGCATGGGTTTATTGACTCGGTTGGGTATGATTTGTACACGCAAATGCTACAAGAGGCGGTTAACAAACGCCGCGGACTCAAAACTGTTCAAAAAACCGATGCGGAAATCGACTTGGGTCTTGAAGCTTACCTGCCAACGGATTATGTTGCCGATTCGCGCCAGAAAATCGAACTGTACAAGCGGATTCGTGAAGCAGACAGTGATGAAGCCGAAACCGAGATTAGTGAAGATTTGATTGATCGATTCGGCGATTATCCACAGCCGGTGACGAATCTTTTGGCAATCGCACATCTGAAACGTTTCGCCGATTTGGCTTGGGTGGATCACGTCCAGAAAAACGACCAGAAAATGACGGTGGTGTTAACCCCGCAAGCGACTGCTAAAGCACAAGGCGAACCGATCTTCAAGGCGTTGGCGGCTACGACTTTGAAAGCACAAGTAGCAATTGCCGATGGGAAGCTGACGGTAACGCTCGCTGTGCCAGCAACCATGAAAGAAGATGAGTGGTTAGGGCAACTAACTGCTTTCATGAAAGGATTGCTGGCAGTTGTGAATCCGCAGCCGGAAAAAAAGCCTGCCGCCTGATAAGATGAACTGCTGGGTATCGATGTGCGCAGCGTTATTTTGGCACAACGAAACAGCGATGTTGATAGGAGATCACCATGCATAATCAACAAATGAAACATTTGATGCGCGGTGCGTGGATCTTGAGTCTCAGTTCCTTGATTGCAAAGATTCTAAGCGCCGTTTATCGCGTTCCTTTCCAGAATATGGTTGGCGACACTGGGTTTTACGCCTATCAGCAAATTTATCCGATTTATGGACTGGGCATGACGTTTGCGTTGTCAGGGTTTCCGGTTTATATCTCTAAGCTGGTTGCAGAAGCTGACAGTCTCGAAGCCAAACGAACCGTGGCCCATCAAAGTCGGGTCATTTTGACTTGGATTTCGTGGGCGTTATTTTTGGGACTCGAATTTTTTGGGGCCGCAATTGCGCAGGCGATGGCGGATCCGGAATTGTTGCCGTTAATCCAAATGGTGGCCTTTATGTTCTTAACCATGCCGCTGCTGGCAACTGGCCGCGGTTATTTTCAAGGCACTTTTGATATGGTAAAAACCGCGACGAGTCAAGTGGTTGAACAGCTTGTCCGGGTGGCGGTGATTCTGCTAGCGGCTTGGTGGTTTCTGCAATATCACTGGAGCGTTTATCAAATGGGCGCTGTTGCCATGAGTGGGGCATTTTTTGGCGGGGCCGCCGCTGCTTTGACTTTATGGCGGCCTTATCGGCAAGTTTTTGGTCAGCAGCAGTATCAATTTCCCGGGCTTCACGCATACGGCCGCTTAATTAGTCGGTTTATCCGTGAAGGTGGGGCGATTACGCTTTATGCGGCTTTGTTGATCTTGCTACAGCTGATTGACAGCTTCACGGTGACGAAAGGTTTGACTGGTTCAGGGATTGCAATGGCAACTGCCAAGAGCTTAAAAGGGGTTTATGATCGCGGCCAGCCATTGGTTCAATTGGGCTTGGTGGTGGCAGCGTCTTTGTCTACAACGTTGCTACCCAGTCTGACTCAGGCGCGGCAATTACGGCAGCGCCGCCAGTTCATTCAGCGCGGAGCCGAATTAGTCCATTTCAACTTAGCCTTTGCGCTGGCGGCGGCTTCGGGACTGATTGTTTTGATGCCAGCGATTAATCTATTATTGTTTGGCGATACGGCTGGCACTTATGCCTTGCAGTTATATGCACTTGCCATTGCCGTTGTTGCCATGATCAACGCGTATAATGCGATTTTGCAAAGCCTTGATCGGTATACAGGGATCAGTGTGGCCTTATTACTCGGCATCGTGGTGAAGGCGCTGAGCAATGAACCACTGGTGATGCGCTTTGGAACAGCAGGAGCAAGCGGGGCGACAATTTTGGCCTTGGGTGTGATCCTGTGCTTGATTTATTATGCAGTTCCTGAGACGATCAAAGGCAGAAGTGCACTGCGGTTGTTTGTACCCAAGCTTGTTGCCGTGACCGGGATTATGACGGTTATTGTGCATGTTACGGTGGGATGGATTCCGCTGAGCTCAAGAACTGTGGCAGTCGGTGTCACGTTGCTTGGCGTTGTCATCGGCGTCATGGTCTTCTTGATTGCCGGAACATGGCTGCGATTGTTGACGTTACGCGAGATGCTAGATCTGCCAGGCGGGAAAAAGTATTTACGATTGTTACGACGAATAAAAGCGAGGTAAAAAGACATGCGATTGGATAAGTTCCTTAAAGTCTCACGAATCATTAAACGGCGCACCGTTGCCAAGGAAATTGCGGATAAGGGCCGGATCACGATCAACGGTAAAGTTGCCAAGTCGAGTACCGATGTTGGGGTTGGCGACACGCTGGTGATTAATTTCGGTAACAAAACATTGACCGTACGTGCGGATGACTTAGTTGAAACAACGAAAAAGAACGAAGCGGCCGATATGTACACGGTTTTGAAAGAAGATTATAAAGAAACATTTTAATGCCGATTTATTGAACAGCAGCCCCTCTGATTTGTTATACTTGATTTACTGAAGTAGTGATACACGGCTGGTGAAAACGAGGGTGCAGACAGATGGCGAAAAATAATATCAGTCAATTAAATAATGCATATACACGTGAACACAGGCAAAAGTCGACACGTGTGCCTAAGTCGCGGGCACACGCGGTACATATGAAACGAATTCGTAATTTGCTAATTGTGATGGTTGCTATTTTGGGCTTAGGCGGCGTCAGTTTAATGCGCACGCAAATGACACTGGGGGAAACAAATCAGGCGGTTGCCAAAGCCAAGTCTAATTTGAATAAATTAAAGGCGAACAAAGCCGCCCTTAAAGTTCAGGTTGACCAATTGCATAATGACGATTACACGGCCAAGCTGATTCGTGAAAAATACCTCTATTCGAAACCGGGAGAGATTATTTTTAATTTGCCGGATAAAGCAAACAAAGTTCCGGATTTAAACGTTACCCAATGACGCGATAAACGGGTTGCAATAAACGCAAGTGCCGGTCGTTTTCTATATTCGCGTCCCTGCAGTCATTTGGCTACTTTAGAGTTGTTGGTTTGAGATTCAGTGGTATTCTTGATGAGGTGGCAAGCATTGGCGGGGAGCACAGACGCTGAAATGTTTTCTTCATGGCGAATTGCCTTTGACGACTGCATTCAGTTGCTTTGGTTAGGCTAATACGTCGTGCTTGCGTGTCTTTTCACTCATGCTATACTTATAGATACATTTAATTAGGAGGACTTCTTTTTTTATGGCAGTTGAAGTTGGTACGAAAGTGGCTGGTAAAGTCACCGGGATCACGAAATTCGGTGCATTCGTTGAGTTAGGCGATGGCAAGACCGGATTGGTGCATATTAGCGAAGTCTCTGACGCTTATGTCAAGGATATTCATGATGTGCTGCATGTTGGCGAACCGGTGACGGTTAAAGTCCTTTCGATCCAAGATGGTAAGATTGGCCTGTCTATCCGGAAAGCAGTTGACAAACCGCAACAACGTGAAAATGATCATCATCACGAAAACCGACACGCATCCGCGCCACATGCTGGCAATAACCGCTTCCAAGGCGGCGCACGCAATAGTGGCAATCGATTCGGCCACAAAGCCCAACCGGTAAAAGGCGATTTTGATGCGATGATGTCCGGCTATTTGAAAGAAAGCGAAGATCGTCTAAGTGTTCTTCGCCGCAATACCGAAGGCAAACGCGGCGGCCGAGGCGGTCGGCGTAGTTAAAAAAATCGGGTCTGGGACAAACGGTTATTTGTTCTGGGCCTATTTTGTTGCCAAGCCGATTTGATGGTGGTTATGCGATCAATATGCTTGGCCAAGTATGCTAAGCGGAGGAGCAGACACATGAGTCCAAAGCTTTTTGAACAGTTTGAGTTTACGCCGCATACCCGGGTGTTAGTGGCTGTTTCCGGAGGCGTGGATTCGATGGTCTTGTTGGACCTGGCAGTTCGAGCACCGAATCTGGATGTCGTTGTCGCAACGTTTGATCATCGTTTGCGGCCAGAAAGCCGACAGGAACAAGCATTTGTGGTGGCCGCAGCAGCGCGTTATCATGTTCCGGTTGTGACTGGAACATGGCAGCGATCGGCCGCCACTGCGGTAAATGAAGCTGCGGCGCGACAGGCACGCTACGACTTCTTGAATGCGAGTGCCGATTCTCAGGCAGCCACGGTGATCATGACAGCGCATCACGCGGATGATCAACTTGAAACGGTCCTGTTTCGGTTAGGACGCTCCGGTGATCCGGCCGCCCTTGTAGGGATTCACCCGGATCAACCGTGGCGTAAAAAGCGGTTGGTGCGTCCGCTGCTGAATTTTAGTAAAGATGACATTCGAGCTTATGCAAACAGGCACGGTCTGGATTTTTGCGACGATCCATCCAATGCCGATACGCGTTATGCCCGCAATCAGTTGCGCCATCAAGTGATTCCGGCATTTAAACAGCAAAATCCCGAGTTGTTGCGGCATGTCCAAAGATTTACGACGGAACAGTCGGGCTTGGTTGCACTGGCTCAAATGCAACTGAGTGAATGGCAGCAGCGGTTGCGGATTAATTCGGTGACAATTGATTGGCGCGCGGCAGCAAATCAGCCGCGCACGATCCAGCTGATGCTGCTGGCAACCTTGCTACGCCAATGGCAGCCGCGAGTTAACCACGGACTGCTCATGCCGATCCTGAGAAGCCTGAATGATACTCGCGAACGACGATTTGATCTTGGCGCTGGCGTGACGATTGCGGTTCAAGCGGCAAAAATTGTGAAATTGGTACCAAAGCCAAAACTAGCGCCGGTAACATTTTCTCGTATTGGCCAAAAATGCCAAACTGCTCGCGGTACATTTCAGCTACAAACAAAAGTGGCTGGTGACCAAGGTATTCCGGTACGTGTGCGCTTGCCGATTACATTAAGGACCCGCCAGGCCGGTGATATTGTTTACCTGCCTAATGGCGTGAAGCAGAAGCTGCGGCGATTTTTTATCAATGCAAAGGTTCCGGCCCGAACACGCGATCAATTACTGGTATTAGCGCAAGGTCATCAGATTTTTTGGATTGAAGGTCAGCCTTTAGAACGATTGTCGCTCCCTGCTCAAACTGATATACTCCATGTTGTACTGGTGAAATTGCCAGATGTTGACAGAAGTGAGGATAAATGATGAATCCCGATATTTTAAAGGTTTTGTATTCTCAAGACGATATTCACGCCATCACGACAAGACTTGGCGCGGAACTTAAGCGTGATTACGCGGGGAAGAATCCGTTAGTGGTGTGCATTTTAAAAGGTGCCATCATGTTCATGACTGATCTTGTTCGCGAAATTGATGATTATATGGAACTCGATTTTATGGACGTGTCAAGTTATGGTGACGCGACTGAATCTAGCGGTGAGGTCAAGATTATTAAAGATCTTGATGCCAGCGTGAAGGATCGCGATGTCTTAATCGTTGAGGATATCGTTGATACAGGACGCACCTTGAAGTACTTAACCGATATTTTTAAAACCCGCAAAGCAAAATCAGTCCGCATTTGTGCGCTGATGGACAAACCTGAAGGACGGGTTGTTGATGTTCAGGCAGACTATGTGGGAACCACAGTGCCAAACGAATTTGTGGTTGGGTATGGCTTGGATTATGCCGAACGTTATCGTAACTTACCTTATATTGGGGTATTAAAGCCAGAAGTCTATGCGGCAAAATCTTAATCTAAGCGCCGTGTTTGTGGTAGTATATAAGGAACTAATTGAATGTTGCCGGAGGTTCTAAATGAAGAAAAAACAAAACGGCCTGTTCAGTAGCACGCTGACGTATATCATCATTTTTGTGCTGCTGGTCACCGGTTTTGCGTATTATATGCGCGATAATGGGACAACATCGTCCCAAGAAATTGAAACAAGCACCTTTATGTCCGAATTAAAAAAGGACAATGTCAAAAGCTATTCGCTCCAGCCATCTGGTGGCGTTTATAAGGTCAGCGGTGAATACAAGAAGGCCGAAAAGTCTTCCGGTACGAACAACTCTCTGAGCTTTTTTGGCAATCAGTCAACCAAAGTTACCAAATTCTCGACTTATATTCCGACGAATGATGCAACTTTGAGTCAGATCCAAAAAATGACCAATGCCAACAATGTCAAGACCAATACGCAGGAGGAATCGCAGTCCGGTGTTTGGTTTAGCTTGTTGATTACAGTTGTACCGATTGTCATCATGATGATCTTCTTCTATATGATGATGAATCAGGCAGGTCAAGGCGGCGGCTCCGGTCGCGTGATGAGTTTTGGCAAGTCGCGGGCTAAACAAGCCGATAAAAATGCCAATAAGGTTCGCTTCTCTGATGTTGCCGGTGCAGAAGAAGAAAAGCAGGAACTGGTTGAAGTGGTTGAGTTCCTGAAAGATCCGCGTAAATTCTCGGCATTGGGTGCCCGTATTCCAGCCGGGGTTTTGCTTGAGGGTCCTCCTGGTACTGGTAAAACCTTACTAGCCAAGGCGGTTGCTGGTGAAGCCGGCGTACCGTTCTTCTCGATTTCCGGTTCTGATTTTGTCGAGATGTTCGTTGGTGTCGGGGCTTCGCGTGTTCGTGATCTTTTTGATCAGGCTAAAAAAGCAGCTCCTTCGATCATCTTCATTGATGAAATTGATGCGGTCGGTCGTCAGCGTGGCGCTGGTATGGGCGGCGGTCACGATGAACGTGAACAGACATTAAACCAGTTGCTGGTTGAAATGGATGGGTTCACGGGTAATGAAGGCGTGATTGTCATTGCCGCAACGAACCGTTCCGATGTTCTTGATCCGGCTTTGCTGCGTCCGGGTCGTTTTGACCGGAAGATTTTGGTTGGCCGACCAGATGTTAAAGGCCGTGAAGCCATTTTGAAGGTTCATGCAAAGAACAAACCGCTGGCACCAAATGTCGATTTGAAAGAGATTGCCCGTCAGACTCCTGGTTTTGTCGGGGCTGACTTGGAAAATTTGCTGAATGAAGCGGCATTGGTTGCAGCACGACGAAGTAAGAAGCAAATTGATGCAGCCGATGTGGATGAAGCCGAAGATCGTGTCATTGCCGGACCAGCGAAGAAAGACCGCGTCATCAGTCCGAAAGAACGGACGATGGTTGCGTATCACGAGGCTGGTCACGCCATTGTCGGCTTAGTCTTAAGCGATTCGCGGACGGTACGCAAAGTCACCATCATTCCGCGTGGTCGTGCAGGCGGGTATGCGATTATGCTGCCAAAAGATGATCAGTTCCTGCTAACCAAGAAGGAATTGACAGAACAAATTGTTGGTTTGCTTGGTGGTCGTACAGCTGAAGAAATTATTTTCGGCGTTGAATCCACTGGCGCGTCCAACGACTTCGAGCAGGCAACACAAATTGCGCGCAGCATGGTCACACAGTATGGGATGTCTGATCGGCTTGGAACCGTTCAGCTTGAGACTGAAGGACAACCATTCTTGGGTGCTCAGTATGGGCAAACACCGCCATACTCAGAAACAACCGCAACGGCAATTGATGATGAAGTGCGGCGGATTATTGACGAAGCCCACAAACAGGCCTACGAAATTATCCAGGCCCATCGCGATCAGCATAAGTTAATTGCCGAAGCCCTGCTTAAGTACGAAACCTTGAATGAAAAAGAAATTCTCAGCTTGTTCAATGACGGCAAAATGCCAGAACGCGATCAAGACGAATTCCCAAGCGAAAAGGCCGCAACTTTTGAGCAATCCAAAGCAGCCTTGGAACACAAGGATAAAGAAAAGCAAGCAGACGAAGAAGCACATGCTAAGTCTGAGGGTCAGTCGAATGCTGATCAAACAGACCAAGATGCGCATGATGACAATACAACGGACAGTGTGGAAAAGCCAGACGACACAACCCCTGGCAGTAACCCGTCCGATGACGATCATCAGAATCCGCAAGCCTAAGTATAAAAACACTGCCAAATGTTGGTGGTGTTTTTTTGTTAAGCGCGAACCGGCGCG
>ERZ507674.122-NODE-122-length-26432-cov-14.4313_pt1 | contig 26432 bp, 24 predicted proteins | sample MGYA00513110_ERZ507674 | MGnify/ENA metagenome assembly ERZ507674
GCTTATGCCCATAACGCGCTCCCCGGCGCAGGGATCTGCGTGTAAGGACCTCAGGTGCAATGGCCAAACCTGGGCCATCACGCTTAAGGCCGCTTATGTTCTGGCTTACGCCCATAACGCGCTCCCCGGCGCAGAAGTCTGCGTGTAAGGACCTTAAGCGCAATGGCCAAGTGCGGGCCATCACGCTTAAGGCCACTTATGTTCTGGCTTATGCCCATAACGCGCTCCCCGGCGCAGGGATCTGCGTGTAAGGACCTTGAGCGCAATGGCCAAAGCCCGGCCATCACGCTCAAGGACACTTACACTCCGGTTTCTAACCGGGCTGGTTCACGCTTACAAAAAAGTCGCCTTGATCATGTTGAGCTGATCAAAGCGGCTTTTTTAACATATACAACAATGGCCAACAATTATCTTACTTGTTTTGGCGTACCTTAGATTGCTCATTTTCCAATCCAAGAATTGCGAATAACCACGGATCGTAGCCTTCTGACTCCTCGATCCCATCGCAACTCATCACCAAAGACGCGACAAGACTATTGTACGTCATCATTTGCTTTCGCCTCTTCTTCATCGGCTACAGCTTCAAGATGAGCTTCATAACGCTTATTACCTTTATACAGATCCCAAATTGTCCATGCCAAGAGGGCCAAAACAGCTGCAATCAGAACGTAAGCGATCATATTAGCAATGTTGGTTTGTGCGGCCGTTGGATTATCACCGAAGAATCCGGCGATTGAATCTGGCAGACCTTTCAGGTTCAGATAAGTTAAACCGATAACGGAAACCCAACCGAGCACTTTAACCCAGCCAGTGTTCTTGAACCGATCGCCCATTTCAACCTTACTATTCGTAAACATTAGCAGCGGTAACATTGAGAATGGCAACGCGAAGGCCAAGAAGACCTGTGAGTTGTTCATTAATGTATTGAGCGCCTCATGTTGCTGAATCGGCGTTTCCCGAGCAGTCAACATAACGCAGACGATAACCGGGATAACGGAGATAACACGAGTAACCAAGCGCCGAGCCCACAGTGGCATCTTCATATGAATGAAGCCTTCCATGATAACCTGCCCTGTTAACGTACCGGTAATGGTTGAGTTTTGACCTGATGCCAACAACGCAACCGCAAACAGGATAGATAAAATACCGGACTTGGCAACCGCAATCAAAACACCGTTACTCAGTGTGGAAGAATCAGACAATGCCTGGAACAAACCGAAGAAGGAAGGATCTTTAACAGCACCGCTCTTGAAGACCGCAACCCCCATAACAAGCAGCAAGCAGTTAACAACAAAGGCAAAAGTCAACTGAATGTTGGAGTCCCATGCTGAAAACTTAACGGCTTGAGCAACATCTTCCGGATCTTTATGATCAATTTTACGAGTTTGAGAAATCGCACTATGCAGATACAGGTTATGTGGCATAACCGTCGCCCCGATGATTCCCAAAGCCCCTTGAATTGGACTCATACCGTTGACTGACGGTGAACTTGCAAATGTTTCGCCAGTTGGAATGAAGCCTTTAAGCAAAGCCCCCATATTAGGATCCGACAAAGCAACTTGATAAACGAAGACCAGTAAAATGACAAGAATAAGAGCAACAACAATAGCTTCGATTTTTCGGAACCCAATCTTGGTCAACAACAGTAATACCAGAACATCGAGGACCGTGACCAGCACCGCAATAACAAGTGGAATATGGAACAGAAGATAAAGCGCAATAGCGGCACCGATAACTTCGGCAATATCAGTCGCCATAATCGCTAACTCAGTCAAAATCCACAAGACAATCCCAAGCTTCTTCGACGTTCTTGCACGAATCGCTTGGGCAAGATCCATTTGACTCACAATGCCAAGTTTAGCTGCCATGTACTGCAACAGCATCGCAATCAAACTTGACATTAGAATAACGGAAATCAGTAAGTACTGGAAGTTTTGACCACCGGTGATGGACGTGGACCAATTCCCTGGATCCATGTAACCAACGGCAACCAATGCTCCTGGTCCGGAATAAGCAAATAGCGTTCGCCAAAAGCCTTTCCCGTGTGGCACCTCAACTGTACCGTTAATTTCTTCCAATGACGGCCCGTTCGCGTATTGAATGAGCTTCATGGAATGTTTCTTCTTGTGATCATCACTCACAATATGTCTCCCCTTTCATCTTGAAAAAAGTTAAGTCCCTGGGGAACAAGGCCTTTTAGGTCTCCCTAACTTAATCCTTTCTTAGGATATGCCTTGAAGCTGATATCGTCAACTATTTTATGAAAATTAATTGTATTTTCAGTGACTAATTTGTAAAGTGTCCATTGTTTCAAAATGCCTAAGCAGTGCCCGATTCACGGCAATAGCTAATCACGCTTACAGCCGATTGCTTTCAGAAAACCGTTTCAAAGCATTAGGTCATCATAATCCCGATATAAAAGATAAACGCTTTTTTAGCTCGCATTAAATTGAAATCGCAAATTGATTGCAACCGGTTTAGGCATACCATATGATAAAGGTAGTACCAAAAAATTTATATCACGAAATGAGGAATCACTTATGGAAGAAGTTCCCGACTCGCAACCGCCAGCAACAGCGCACAGTATCAAGGATCTGCAGCAAATGTTGCAGGTCCCGTCCCTTGACCACGGTCTCTCTAAAACAGAGGCCGCTAAACGCTTAGAAGCCAATGGCCCGAATGCCATCGAATCGCATCCAACGCCAAAGTGGCTGATCTTTCTGCGGCAGTTCAACAATTTAATCATTTATATCCTGATCATTGCCGCAATCCTAACCACTGTCATTGGCGATGTCACTGATACCTCGGTTATTGTTTTGGTGATTATCGTCAATGCGATTATTGGATACTATCAGGAAAGTAATGCCAGCGATTCACTTGAAAAAATCAAAAAAATGCTGGCCCCTGAAGCAACTGTTTATCGTGACGGCGAACGTCTTGATATTCCCAGTGCCGATTTGGTTGTCGGCGATGTTGTTTTTCTGGAGGCCGGCGATAATGTTCCCGCCGATTTACGCCTCGTTGATATTGACAACTTAACGATTCAAGAAGCTGTCCTGACCGGGGAAGCAAATTCGGTCATCAAAACGACTGATATCCTGCCAGCAGACACACCACTTGCCGATCAAAGCAATATGGCGTTTGCCTCGACAGCGGTTGCAGGCGGTAGTGGTATTGGCATCGTGGTTGCAACGGGCCACGATACTGAGTTCGGTAAGATTTCCCAGGCGGTTTCGGACGTACGTAAAGGCCGCTCGCCGATGATGCGCGAAATTGACGGTATCGGTAAAGGAATTTCCTACGCCATTATCGCAGCAGCGGTCTTACTATTTATCTTCGGCCTGATCATCGGTAAATACAGTCTGCCTGTCTTAGCCCTTGCCATCGTCACCATGGTCGTTGGTTCAATGCCAGAAGGTCTGCCCGCCACCACATCCGTTATCCTGGCAATGGGTGTTTCCAATATGGCAAAAAAGCAACACGTCATTGTCAAAACCTTGCCTGCTGCGGAAACTTTAGGCTCAGTCGATGTTATCTGTACCGACAAAACCGGTACGCTAACCAAAAACGAGATGACCATTACCACCGTCATCACGCCACAGGCCACTTATCAGGTAAGCGGCTCAGGCTACACCCCTAAAGGGCAGTTCACCATTGCCAAAAAAGCTATCGAGCCAGCAAACCATCCGGATTTAACTGCATTGCTAACCGCTGGATTTGAAGCCAATGACACTGAATTGCACCAAGAAGACGGCCGCTATGTCATCAACGGTGAACCTACTGATGGTGCTTTCCTCACTGCCTACTACAAAGCCTTCAAGGAAGAACCCGCTAACACCGAACGTGACTTGATGCCGTTTGATTCCAACAATCGTTACATGGCCAAATTAGCAAAATGCGCGGATGGCCACACCCGTCTGTTTGTAAAAGGTTCTCCGGATAAGTTGTTACCGCTTGTTGCGGCGGCTCATCCCGACTTTGATCAATCCCACTATTTAAAGTTAACCAGCCAATTCAGTACAGAAGGGCAACGCGTTATTGCCGTTGCCCAGAAAATCGTTCCGGATGATACTAGCGAAATCACGCCAGCATTATTAAAGCAAGGACTCGATTTTCTAGGACTCACCGCGATTATTGATCCGCCACGCGAGTCAGTGATTTCGGCGATCAAACAAATGCGACGTGCCGGTGTCAAAGTCAAAATGATCACCGGCGATCACCCCGAGACCGCACTTGCCATCGCCAAAAAACTAGGCATGGCCGATTCGCCTACAGCCGTCACCGGCACGCAACTAGCAGCACTGCCGAAAGAAAAACAACGCCAGATGATCCTCAATGCCGATGTCTTTGCCCGGACCACACCAAAAGACAAACTGACGATTGTCTCTGTCTTGCAAGATGCCGGCAACGTCACCGCCATGGTCGGCGATGGGGTCAATGACGCGCCTGCACTTAAAAAATCCGACGTCGGGGTTGCCATGGGTCAATCCGGGACCGATGTTGCCAAAGATGCGGCCGACATGGTGCTGACCGATGACCGCTTTGCCCGCATGGAAACGGCCATCGCTCAAGGACGCCGCATTTACCAAAACATCAAGAAAAGCATTTTGTTCCTATTACCGACCTCTTTTGCCGAAGGACTGGTGATCGTTTTCACCATCCTGACTCAACAAGCGATGCCATTACGCGCCAGTCAGCTGTTGTGGATTAACATGGTCAGCGCCATCACCATTCAATTCGCCTTCATCTTCGAACCTGCCGAAGCCGGCACGATGGAGCGCCCACCACGTAAGAAAAATGCGTCAATGATGCACAAACATGATGTCTTTCAAATTGCTTATGTGGCCATGATGATCGCCGGTATCGGGTTGTGGGCGTTCGACTGGTTGACAGCCAACCACTTAACCGACCGCGTCACCGCAAGCACCATGATGGTGAACATGATTGTCTTAGGAAAAATCTTCTATCTCTTTAACATCCGCACAAACACACTGGCTCTTTCAAAAAATCTCTTTAGCAATCCCATGGCGTTTGCGATTATCGGCATCATGTTAGGATTGCAATGCTTCCTGACTTATGTTCCTTTTATGCAGGAAATCTTCCAAACTGCTTCGATGTCGTGGCGTGAATGGTGCATTGCTGTTCTAGCCGGTTCTGTGATTTTGATCGTGACTGAAATCGACAAAATCATCCGCCTGCGCTGGCAACGGCTTCACGGCCACGGTGCATTTCAATCCACCACAAAAATCAGCAAATAATGTTTGGACAGCCTAAACTTTTTCTTTTCTTTTGGCATTAACAATGGTAAGACTATAAGTAAGGTTTCCCTAACAAACCTTATGCGTATACAAATAGTCCGATAAACTGGTTCATCATCCACCAGTTTATCGGGCTTTTTGGGCTTTCGAAGGCGATCTCTGAATTAATGTTCCGTGATGCTGTGCCGATTCTTTCGCCTTAAAATATTTCAGGCAATCCTAAAATTTCTCTTTTAAATAAGCCGACAACTGGTATACTGGAAGTGAAAAGAAGAGGAGCTGATCGTTTTGAAATTGTATCAAGGTCTCACACAAGTCCAAATTAATGAAGAATTTGCCGGCGAAGCAAATGGCTATAAGATTACCACCACCCTTGAGAAACCGCTGAACTACGAGCCGGCAATCTTGTATCAGTACTTGGATGCCGTCTTAAAACCGGGCAGTCGTCATGACCAAAATAATTTGCGTTATGTCACCGACCCCGGATTCATCGGTGAAAATTACGATTATCAAAGTGTTCCTTTCACCTCACATATGACTGATTTCGATGAGAAAATGGCTTTTGCACGCAAACTGGTTGCCGACCTCAACCGTCATTTGTCAGTCAATGTCAAACCGGCTGATTCCGAAATTGAACTGATTTTCGTTGACTGAGCAACCGCGTTACCTCCTTTCCTAGTCGCGATGCTGCTCCTCTCCCGATCAGTTGCGGCTAAGTCATCCAGTCAAGCAGCTTAGTTGCAGCAAAACGCCGCCTATCCGAAGAAAAGATAGGCGGCGTTTTGGTGTCGCTGGAATCACTGAAACCCCTGCCGTTACAGTGTTAACGCTATTTATTTTTGGGTAATGATAAATAATCTGATCAAACGGTGGGCTTCAATGCTTTTCTGTTCTTCTATGAGAATCACTTGCAAAATTTACACAAAAAGCGAGTCATTGGTGTGAAGTTTTTCACCCAATGGCTCGTTTTTTAATGCTTTTGTTCAACCACTCTTGGCAACGTTAAAGCCAGCAATAGCCCAACTAAGCCCACACCGGCAAAGACAGCAAAGGTAACTGCAAAGCCGCCAGCATGGCTATTTAACGTCACCTGCATGTTGTCCAACAATACTGTCGCAAAAATCACGCCGGCTGAGCCAAATAACTGTCGGGCCGTTGTGGTAACCGCGGTTCCATCGGCCACCAGTTCATTTGGCAAGGCATTCGCGCCAGCCGTCACAGAAGGCATCATCACAAAGGCATTCCCTGCTTCTGTTGCCATCGCTAACACAATCGCACCTAGCAACGGCAGATGACGAGCAAAAATCGCCAGTAAACCAAAACCGCCTGTGATCAGAACCATCCCGATCATCGCGACCAGCCGCGGACCAAAGCGATCAAGCAAGCGTCCACTAACCGGATTAAGTAAACTCAGTAAGACGGCTGCTGGCACAAGTGACAGGCCGGAAACTAACGGCGAAAGTCCTAGCAAGGTTTGAAAATACAACGGCATCAGAATCGTCGTAACAATCAAGCCGATGTAAGAAATACCGGTTAAGAAGACTGCCTTGGTAAACATGCCAGTTGCAAAAACCCGCATTTGCAGCATCGGTGGTTGGCGATTCAACTGCCGAATCACAAAGATACCGCCTGCCAAGACTCCGACGATCAACAAACTAATCACCCCAACGCGCAGGCCTTGTTTTGACCACGCACTTAAGGCATATAGCAAAATCGGAAAGCTCGCCGACAAGATAAACGAAACCCAGTCTAACCGGGTCTGTTCCAGCGGCATCACCGAGGCAATCGTGACAGTCGAAACTGCCAGTACAAGCACTGAAACAATTAGGAAGAATAGGAATAACGCTTGCCATGGAAACCACGTCAACAAGACCCCTGAAATAATCGGGCCCACCGCCAGCGCCGATCCCATTACCAAGCCGGCTGTTCCCATCACTTTACCGCGTTCACTGTGCGGCGTAATCGTCAGCAGCACTGTCTGGAAACTAGGGAAAATAATCCCGACGGCAACCGCCTCAAGTAACCGACCAATCATCAAAACCGCAAAGCTTGGCGCCCAGATACATAAAGCCGTCCCAACTGCAAAAATCAGCTCAATTGCCTGAAAAAGCCGCTGAAACGGGACATTATGCAACAGCCACGGACTCACCGGAATCATCAGCGTCATGACCAGCATAAATCCCGTCGTCAGCCACGCGACCGTATCCGCGCCCAAACCAAATGCCTTCATAAAAGCCGGATAGGCCGTACTCAAAGAAGATTGCGAAATTGACATCGAAAACGTTCCTGTCAGCAAAGTTGCGACAAAAGCGCCGCGATGTTTAATCGTTGTACCATTCATAACATCATCGATTTCTATTTGATTTTTGGTGCCTCACATTTTCATACCCATTTTTTCATACGACTGCATACCGCCCATCCATAATTCAGATGGTTTGACCCCACGTTCCTTCGCTAAGGCTGTCATCAGTGTATCCATGTCCATTAGTTTGTATTCCTGTTTCGGCTTCGTCGGATCAAACGTTTCGATTTGCGCCATCATGCCACCATCTTCATGTTCAATAATGTGACAGTGATACATGTAAACTCCCGGTAAATCAAAGCGCACTAACAGCCGAACTGTTTCACCTGGATTAACGCCAACTGTATCTTTAAATCCATGCTCATTTGGATAAGGCGCATGCCCGTTACGGGACAAAATCAAAAATTGCGTGCCGTGCACATGAAACGGATGAACCATCCCGGGCGCAGCATTACTGTTGGTAACATCCCAATACTGAGCTTTGCCAATCGGTTGAGTCGCATCAATTCGCTGCATGGCAAACTTTTTACCGTCAATCGCGACACTTTCATCCATTCCTTGCATCACCACATGGCGAACTGGCAAAGCAGGATCAACTGCAGGTGCCTTCACCGTAAAGAGCTTGTCCGGCAATTGTGTGTGATCCGGCTTGAAAGCATGGATCCGAAACTTCAACAGAGGCACATTATCGGTGTAAAGCGTGACCACATCGCCTTCATGATACTGACCAAAATCGACAATGACTTCTGCCCGTTCAGCACACGTCAGCATCAAATGCGTCAAGGCTACCGGTTCCGGCAACAACGAACCATCACCGCCGATTTGGGTAAACGGCAAATCATCGGAAAAATGCAGCCGCCACTCCCGGCGATTAGCGCCATCTAAAAACCGTAACCGAACTTTCTGGGTGGTCACATCGAAATAAGGATTAATGGTGCCATTAATCATCGCGGTCGGACCAGCAACGCCATCCGGATCATAATCAGCCCGATAATTCCACTGATTCTGCTCATGGAACCGGCGATCCTGCAAAATCACCGGAATGTCGTCAACCCCGTAATTGCGTGGTAATGGCAAGCTTTCTTCATGCTGATCCTTAACAATGACCATTGCCGCCAAGCCATGCCAGACCTGTTCGGCAGTTGAAGGACACGGGTGGGCATGCAGCCACAATGTTGCCGCCGGTTGATCCAAGGTGAAATCAATTTGCTTACTTTCGCCCGGATAAACCGGCGCATGGCACCCACCATCCACATAAGGGCCACTTACATTAGCGCCATGCCAGTGGAAAGTTGTCAGTTCAGGCAAGGTGTTTTTCAGTGTCACATGAACATGCTGGCCGCGGCGATAGACAATCGTTTGCCCAAGCAAGCTAGCATTATAACCCCATGTTTTTGTCTTTGCGCCGGGAAGCAACTGTGTCTCCCCTGCTTGTGCCGTGACGGTGTAATACACATCGGTTGCCGTTTCTTTATCAGGTTTTAGCAACGGCGGCACATTTAAGGGTTTGGCTGGCGCATCGCTTACTTCAAGTGGCACATAGCCGCCATCATGCAAGTCAAACGCCTGCTCATCAAAGAAATAGTCGGTATAGGTTTTCATCATCGTTCCCCCCTCGCCTCAAATTCTAGCACTTTTTAGGGTTGCCATAAACGTAATTTGGAATTAATCTAAAGTAGGTGCTTCGTAAAAAGAAGGGAGGAAGATGAAAATGATGTCAAAATCCATGGGCTGGTTGATGTTGGCACTGAATGTTGTGTTGCTGGTATTAATTGCCACCATGCATAACATGGCTGCCATGTGGCTGATGGGCATTATCATGTCACTTGATGCAATCTCGGGATTGGTAAATGCGTATCAAGCTGACCATGAAACGCATCACCATGCCACGCAGCATTGATCTTTAAGCAGACTTGATGCTGATTGTCTGGCTACCTCACCTTTCTTTTATGTTGACATTAACATATGTTTGGAATATCATATGTTAGCAAATAAATAAAGAGTGAGGCAGCAAGATGAAACCATTTGTCATCGCCAAAAACGCTGATATGACAACCGCCATTCGAGTTGAATATTTTTCTACTGGCTGGATGGCGTTTGAATTTTTGATCGGCTTCTGGTCAGGATTTCAAGCAGGGTCGATTCTGTTAATTGCGTTTGGGCTGGATAGTTTTCTGGAAATTATTTCCGGGGCCACTTTAATCTGGCGGCTGAAAAAAGAAAGTAACGGTGCAAGTGCTTCGGCAGTCGCCCGTGCAGAACAACGCTCAAGTCTTGTGGTCGGCTACGTGCTGTTGCTGCTGAGCTTATACGTCATCGGGGTTTCAGGTTTCAATCTTGTGACGCACGCAGCCGCTGAAAGTAGTATGAGCGGTATCGGCATTGCCATCGCTTCTATTATTGTGATGCCATTTTTGACACTTAGAAAACGTCATCTTGGTCACAAGCTTAATTCCCCAGCACTTATCGAAGACGGCATGTGCAATATCACCTGTGCCTACATGGCGGCTACTGTTTTGATCGGTAGCTTGTTAACTTGGCTATTTAATTGGTGGTGGGCCGATTCGGTTGCAGCGTTGATTTTAGTTTATTTTGTTGCCAGTGAAGGCTGGGAAGCACTGCAAACCGGCTTGAGCCATAGCGAAAACGAGGAATAAATCTTTCCGGAAAAATGACCTTAGAGCAAAGCGCCTTGAATGAAAAGACGTCTTGCTTTAAGGTCATTTGTATCACTTTGATTGTTATTCGTTCATCAATGGAAAAGAGGAACCCGTTAATGACTGCTACGACGCTAAGGTTGGTTGAATCGGCCAAGCTTGCCGAAGCTGAGCGTATTTTCAAACTGCTCAGTAATCCGACCCGATTGCAGATGCTGAAATTACTCGAACAACAAGTGCTCAACGTCAGCAAGCTTAGTGAATTATTAGGCGTTGAGCAATCCGTTGTCTCCCACCAGTTAGCGCTCTTACGCAAGCACCAACTCGTTAGTGCAAAACGTGTCGGCAAAGCTAATTATTATCAACTCGACGACCCCCACATTATTGCGGTCATTGATGCCATGCTCGCCCACGCAGATCATGTCGCCCGAGGTAAGCAACACGGTCAATGACTCATTTTCGAGAAAAAAACAAGGTATATTCCTTTACACTTCAATGTGTATAAGGATATACCTTGTTTCTTTTTCATACTGATCCTTAAAGCTAACCTGCCAATCCATCGTGAATCTTATCAAGGTTCCATTTCATCATCGTATAATACGTATCGCCTTGAGTCCCCTTAGCCGCCAGCGAGTCCGTGAAAATCTTCGAGTAAATCGACAACCCGGTCTCTTTGACCACTTTATTCATGGACTTCGGTGAGACCGAGGTTTCCACGAATAGATGTTTCACTTCAGATGCACGAATCTTAGCTAGAACCGTCTGCATTTGTTCTGGTGTTCCTTGAGATTCGGTGTTGATTTCCCAAATGTATGCCGGGGTCACATGATAAGCCTTGGAAAAATACTTAAAGGCCCCTTCTGACGTCACTAACACGCGTTGCTTTTCCGGAATATCGAGGAAGCGTGACAGCGCGGTTTCATGTAGTTTTTGCAACTTGGCAACGTACCGATCGCTATTCTTCTGGTAATAAGCAGCGTTTTTGGCATCTTTTTGTTTAAGCACCTTGGTAATCGTCTTAACATACTGGATGCCGTTAGCTAAGTCTAGCCAAGCATGCGGATCCTGTTCCTTGGTGTTCGTTGTTAAGTGTTGGGCGGTCACGCCTTTACTTGCAGCGAAAACATCCTTATCAAATTCCTTGTGCGACGTCTTAACCAACTTCTTAAACCAGCCATTACCACCGGTTTCAAGGTTCAAACCATTATGAAACACAACATCGGCTTCACTGGTTGCCGCCACATCGGTTGGGCGCGGTTCATACTCATGCGGATCCGTGCCGCGTTTAACAATACTGTACAGCTTGATCCGCTCGCCGCCGACATTTTGAACCATATCCTCCAAAATCGAATTGGTTGTGACCACCCGCAACGTTTGATTCGTGCTTGCTGAATCTTTTTGAGCCGTGCTCCGACTGTTAATGAACCAAAAGACACCACCGACCATCACAATTAAAGCACCTACAGTAATTAAAATCTTCTTCATCGAATAACTTCCTCCGCGGTTTGAGTCGTCGCGGCTGTTTTGGTCCGCTGACGCTTACTGAAACTAAAGAATGCCTGTTTTGGTGAAAAGACGAACGAGATGGCGAACAATACCGCCGCTACGAGCACAATTGCCGGACCGGATGCCCAGTTAAAGGTGAAGCTGAAATACAACCCGGTGATAGACGAAATGACCCCGACGCTTGCTGCCATCACGAGCATGGTTTCAAGCCGATCCGTCCATAAGAAAGCAGTGGCAGCAGGCGTGATCAGCATAGCAACGACCAAAATGATCCCCACCGTCTGCAAGGCCGAAACAGTTACCAAGGTTAAAACCAGCATCAACGCGTAATGAATCGCAGTGGTATTCAACCCATAAGTTTTAGCAAAGGTATTATCAAACGATGTGATCAACAATTCCTTATAGAACAACACCACGAACAAGATGACAATCCCTAACACAACCGCGGTGGTCATAATATCACTATCGCTGACCGCCAAAATATTACCAAACAGAATATGATGCAAGTTCGTAGCGCTTTCTGCCATCGAAATCAAAATGAATCCGAGCGCATAAAACGCACTGAACACCACGCCGATTGAGGTATCGGTTTTGATCTTACTATTTGCCGCAACAAAACCGATCAACAGCGCCGCGATAATGCCAAACACCGAAGCTCCAATCATGACGTTGACACCCAGCATATAAGCAACGGCAACCCCCGGAAGCACCGCATGGGAAATCGCATCCCCCATCAATGACATGCCGCGCAAAATAATGAAGCTACCAATCAAACCGGACATGATCCCCACCATAATGGCAGTGATTAACGCGCTTTGGAGGAAATCATACTTTCCTAACGCAGTGAAAAATTCAGCTAATGAACTCATACGCTCGCCCCTTCCTTGGTTGCAAACAGTACGTTGGAAAGGTCGGCCGAAAATGCCCGTTCGATATTTTGAGCCGTATACACTTCTTCGACCGGCCCTTCAGCAATAATGCCGTGGTTCATCACCACAAGCTCATCAAAATAATTTGAAACTTTATTTAAATCGTGATGAACGACAATCAGTGTTTTTCCGGCATCGCGCCACTGATTCAAAATAGCCATGATTTCCTGCTCGCTCTTCATGTCAATACCGACAAATGGCTCGTCCAGGATCATGATGTCAGCCTGCTGCACAATGGCACGCGCCACAAACACGCGCTGCAGTTGGCCGCCTGATAGCTGACTGATCTGGCGTTTGGTGAAATCCGCCAACCCGACTTGTTCCAGCGCTTCAAGTGCCGCCTGACGCTCTTTTTTACCGGGACTCTTCAACAACCCCAGACGTCCATAGGTGCCAGTCAGCACAAGATCTAACACGTTAATTGGAAAAGTCAGATCCAAATCCTTGCGCTGCTCGACATAAGCAATCGCCTGTTGCACTTCCTTGAGGGTGTGGCCGGAAAAGTCGACCTTCCCTGATTGAACCTTGATCAAACCTAGAATAGCTTTGATCAAGGTCGATTTACCTGCTCCGTTAGGCCCAATGATCCCGGTGATCTTACCTGCGTTAAAATGAACGGCAACATCAGCAAACACCGGTGTGTCAGCGTAGGCAACGGTCAGGTTCTTGACTGTTAACATAAGAGCCTCCAATTTTAGGGTGACCTAATTCGCTTTCACCCTAAGCTTACAGAAAAGAAGAAAGACTGGCAAGTGTTTTTTAAGTCATACTTAAAATTTTTATACGCGGTACATCTTGGCCACCAACGCTTTATCGTGTCCGTCTCAAGTCATACTTATAAATCCCGATAAATCAAAAATGTAATCGCATGCAGTTATTGGAACTTATTTGAGACTATAAAAAGACCTATGAGTAATTTCATTAATTACTCATAGGCCTTTGTTTATCTTCCCGTTATTTAAGTCACAAATCAGTCGCAACTTTTTAAAAGGCCGGTTGTTATTTTTTCTGCGTACGTATTACCAACTGGCTTTACGAACACCGGGAATCTGGCCTTTGTGTGCCAACTCGCGAAAATTAAGTCGCGAGATGCCAAATTTACGCATATACGCGTGCGGACGACCATCTAAAGCGTCGCGATGATGTAATCGTACTGGGCTGGAGTCACGTGGCAATTTGCTGAGTCCGATATAATCGCCTTTTGCTTTCAGTTCTGCGCGTTTTGCTGCATATTGTTGAACTAACTTCTCTTGCCGTTTTGCCTTGGCAATTTTTGACTTTTTGGCCATAAGCTTCCTCTTTCTATAAAATGTGACGAGCCATCTCATTAACCGACCTATTTGCCGAGACCGACAATAGGCGTATACGAACGCTTATCTGGATTTTTGCTGCTTGCGCTTCGCATCGTGTAGAATTTTTAATGCTCGTTTGCGCGTTTTAATGTTGGGACTCTTCATCCGGCGCCGCGCACTTGCTAAATCCGTTTTTTCCAAAATTTCCCTCTCCCTTTAAATCGTAATCATTACGCTTAATGACGAATTTAACCGTATCATGCAGCTGTTTTGACTGTCAATAACTTTTTTCAGAACGGACGCTTCTTTGACCCAATTCAAAAAAAGACTTGTCAAGCCGGTTTTTTTGCTTTAGAGTTTAAATCGTAATGATTACGTTTTGGAAGGAAGCGAGTATTTATGATGAAGCGATTACTTGCAGGTATCAGTGTCGCACTCTTAGCAGTTTTTGCAGTCGCGTGTGGCAATAATGGTGCCGCAAAGCAATCCAGCGCTAGCAACGATAAAATTCAGGTAGTGGCTAGCGTCGATTTTTATGGTGAGGTTGCCAAAGCAGTTGGCGGTGATAAGGTCGCAGTTCAGTCGGTGATTAACAATCCAGCTGTTGATCCGCATGATTATGAGCCAACCACCAAAGTCGGCAAAGCAGTTGCAACATCCGATTTCGTCATTGCCAGTGGTATCGGCTATGACGGCTGGATGGACAAAGTCGTTAAATCGGAAAACAAATCGAAAAACTACTTAAGAGTTGCCGACGATCTGATGAACAAAAAGGAAGGCGACAACGAACATATCTGGTATGATCCGCGGACAATGCCAAAACTGGCAAATGCGCTGGCGGATAAATTTGCCAAAAAAGACCCGGCCAATAAAGCCAAGTTCAAAGCCAACGCAAAGAAATACATCGCTTCATTAGATGACCTCAATGCACTTGTTAATAAACTCAAATCAAACGCAAACGGTCAACTTGTTGACGTCTCGGAACCAGTCTTCGGTTATGCCTTAGATTACCTAGGCTACAAGATCAACGACGCCCACTTTTCTAACTCAACCGAAGAAGGTACCGATTACAGCGCCAAGGATATTCATGGTATTGAAACCGACATCAAGGAAAAGAAAATCGCCTTTTTCGTTAACAACATTCAAGCGACATCTAAAACCGTTTCACGCCTTGTTAAACTTGCCAAGCAAAATAACGTGCCAGTTTTGAATGTCACCGAAACACTTCCTAAAGGCAAAAACTATCGCACATGGATGATGAGCCAATACCAACAACTCGAAAAGATCCAAAATCAAGCAACAACAAGCAGTAAGTAATCAAACTCGTCTGACCACAAGGGTTTGTTACACTTCCCTTTACTTCGGTATCACTCACCCTGTACCGAAAAAATCCATCAATGGTTTAGCATTGATGCCCCAACAAACCATAAGTTCGAGTCAAAAGCATCGAACAGTCTGGTCAGGAAAAGTCCGCAAATTGCGGACTTTTTTTAGTGAGCGCGACCCGGCGCGGTTAGAGACCGGAGTGTAAGTGGCCTCGGGCGTGATGGCCCGGTTTTGGCCATTGCGTTCGAGGTCCTTACACGCAGGTCTCTGCGCCGGGGAGCGCGTTATGGTGCAAGCGGCCCCAGGCGTTTTAAATCGGAAGTGTTACACTAGAGTCGGCACAAGAAAGGAAGATGAGTATGGCAAATGTGATGATTCTAGGAGCACACGGCCAAATTGCGACCTTGGTGCGCCACCGCTTGCTAAAAGAAACTCAGCATCATCTCAACTTGTTTTTACGCCATGCCAAGCGCATCACTGATGTTGACCGCCAACGAGAAACGGTTTACGACGGTGATGTCACTGATACGGACAAACTGACAAAAGCAATGAGCGGTAGTGATCTTGTTTACGCCAACTTAGGGAACTCAGGGATTGAGGATCAAGCCAAGTCGGTCGTCAAAGCGATGGATGCCAATCACATCAAACGCTTAATTTGGATTTCAACACTTGGTATTTACGATGAAGTGCCAGGTGCATTTGGTCGCTGGAACCATAAGATGTTAGACGGCGGTTACCTTGAAACCTATGCTGCAGCGGCTAAAGTCATCGAAAATTCCGACTTAGCCTACACCATTATTCGCCCTGCTTGGCTATCCAATAAAGCCATTGTAAGTTATGAACTCACGCAAAAAGGGGAACCCTTCAAAGGCACAGAAGTCTCCCGAAGTAGTATTGCTGATCTGGTTGTTAACTTAATCAATCATCCGCATCAACACATCGGTGAATCGCTTGGCGTTGACCAGCCGCATACGCAAGGCGATAAACCTTCCTTCTATTAATCTTAGCGTGAAGTTTTTCCACCACAAAAAAATTTCATCTTCATTAGCGTGACCGCTCTACAAAAAGCATCACCGGCACATGAGGATGAAATTTTTTTACTAGTCAAACCGTTTTGGCAGTTCGACGCTATTTACTACTTTCAGTTGTGACAGCTTGTTGATTGTTGGCAAAATTGCGAATTGATTGGGGAATTTGATCGCCAAAATACTTTTCACCGACACTCACGGCCTGTTTGAAGAAGCCTTGACCGTTAGCCTGATAAGTTTTCGCATCATTATTTATTGCGCTGGTTAAGAGCTCGCTGCCAAGCTTATTGTAATCAGTCAAGGCTTTGGTTAAACCGTCCTCTGTTTTATTGTTTGCTAATTCGAGGCGAATATCATCCAATTGCCCAAGCCCTTTTTTGGCTGTCTTGCTAATTTCCTTACTATCACTTTGCAACGATACTTTTGTCATCGTTTTCATGACAATATCAGAAATGCGCGTGTACCGCTTTTGCAGGTCGCTTTTGGTATAGTGATTTGTTTTAATCATCGTTGACCCCGCATCCTGTGACGATTTAGACGCCTTGGACTGACAACCGGTGGCCCCGACCATTGTCAAACAGATTACGGTGATCAATAGCCATTTTCGCAACACAATTCCCCCTCGATCAAACTGTTCACAACCATTCTTCATTAAGTTCATTCAACCACAGGCGTGATACAGCGTCAAACAAGTCACCGCAAATGACAAATATGATTGCAGATGCTTTTGGATAAAAAGTTCACCATGACTTCATGACCATCAAAAATAGTCCCAAAACTACCGGCATCATGTTTGCAATATTTTTCAATCTTATACAAATGGATATATTATGCCAGATTAGCGTTTCCTACGATTAGTCATCAATATGGCATCTTTTAGCTTGCGTCAATATCGCCAGTACGCTACGCTTAAACGCGTCATCATTACGGTTAAACGAGGAGATTCAGTTATGTTAAAACGGTTATTAACAGTCATCAGTCTGCTACTACTAACAACAGTTGTTACCGCATGCAATACGAATACCAAATCATCAGGAAATCATGAAAAGATCCAAGTCGTCGCAACCGTTGATTTTTATGGCGAAGTTGCCAAAGCGGTTGGCGGCAAGCAAGTACAAGTCACGTCCATTATCGACAATCCTGCCATTGATCCGCATGACTATGAACCAACCACCCAAGTCGGCAAACAAGTGGCCACAGCTGATTTAATCATCGCTAACGGCATCGGTTATGATGGCTGGATGGATAAGCTGATCAAGTCGGAAAACAAATCCAAACAGTATTTACGCGTTGCTGATGATCTGATGGCTAAACATGAAGGCGATAATGAACACATCTGGTATGATCCACGCACCATGCCTAAACTTGCCAATGCGTTAGCCAGCAAATTTGCCAAAGAAAAGCCGGCAAAAAAGGCGATTTTTAAAGCCAATGCCAAGAAATACATCGCCTCGCTTAACTCCCTCAATGCCTTAATTACCAAGCTCAAGCAAAATGCTCATGGTCAAAAAGTCGATGTGTCCGAACCCGTCTTCGGCTATGCCCTCAATTATCTGGGCTACAAAGTCAACAACCGTCATTTTGCCCAGGCAACTGAAGAAGGTACTGATTACAGCGCCAAAGATATCCATGCGATTGAAACCGACATCAAAGAAAAGAAAATCGCCTTCTTCGTCAACAATAGCCAAGCCAGTTCAAAAACCATCGATAGTTTCATTAAGCTAGCTAAGGAAAACAAGGTACCTGTTCTGAACGTCACCGAGACACTGCCTAAAGGAAAAAACTACCGCACTTGGATGACTGATCAATATCGACAACTGGAAAAAATCCAAAATCAGACGGACACTAAGTAACCTTCTTGCCCGCAAAACCTACGAGCAGCATACGTTTAAAACATGATAGTTTGTGAAGCCATGTGACATATGAAACATTTTCGTAAACTTTTTGAAATGAATTCGTTTTCACACCCCTTATACCAATTGAATTTTTGACCGGTTGAACTACAATAGACTTGTAAACAGGAGCAACCAAAGGGGAGATGTTTTAAATGTCATTGTTCAAACATACTTTTAAACGCGTTGAGCACTTGATCGCCGCACCACGCGATCCCCACGAAGAAGAACAAGCACGTTTGCAGGAGAACTTGTTCTATACAAACCTCAGTAGCCTCCAACCAAAAACAAATGCAAGATTTTGATTGATGGTTACTATACCAAAAGCCGTCTCATCTGCAGGTGAGGCGGCTTTTTATGTGTCCAGAAACCAACTGTCTTCCCTAAGATAATCCGATCATCATACTGCAAAGTACCTAGCAATTTTTCTGACCTTTCTTCTTCACTATAAATTTGGGCGGGCCCTCCATCATTCTTGACGTTATTTTCTAAAAAAATAGCCAGTCCGCTAATGAAAATGCGAACTGACTACTTAAGGCCATCGACAAACTTAGTGCTGTGACCTTTTTTATATTTTAAAAGGCGACTAGACGTTGAACAACCACTCCCACAGCGATTGAACTCATTGTCTAAGTGTTCTTTCATCGCCAGTCTGCTTCACATTTGCATGATAGGAATAACGAGACCCCCACGATCCGTTGATTTCTAGTTTCCTTACGACTGACTTATATGAAAGAATCCAGCACTTTTTTGAAGACCATAAACCTGAAATAATATCGTCTTTCGGTCTGTTCATGCTGCGCCGATTTCTCCGATGCGTCACCCTTATCTCTAACTACCAAAACCTAGCAATAGCACTCTCACAACCGAGAACACAAAGCCGCTTTTTTCATCACAATTGTCTCGCCTGCTAATCATCCCACATGGTTAACAGGTTAATACCAGTTACTTTGCATGACGCGCTTTACGAACGCCAGCGAACCCAAGAACAGCAATGATAGCCGCACCGGCTTCGGCTAAAAGAAGACCCGTTTGCCCTTCACCTGTAGCTGGATAAGCGTGCTTGCCATTCTTCTGGGCCATCCGACTCATGGGTTGTGGATTGGTTGACTGAGTGGTTCCTAGTGGTACCACGGCAGCACTTGAAGTTGAGGAGCTGGAAGTGCTTGATGATGCTGTGGTACCAGCACTTGAGGCTGATGAACTTGAGGCACTAGAAGATGCTGAACTGCCTGTACTTGAGGCCGATGAGCTGGACGCGCTTGAGGAAGCAGAACTGCCTGTACTTGAGGCTGACGAACTCGAAGCGCTGGAAGATGCTGAGCTGCCCGCACTTGCAGCAGCGTATGTAGCAGCCGCTGAACTTGAACCCACTTTGGCCGTATTCTGCACTGCTGCCGAGCTAGCTACCGTATTATCAGCTCTTCCTGTTGCGGTTGCCCCTGCACTGACTGAGGAGTTGCTACTTTTGATGCCCGCGATTTATTTTGCTGACTTTGCAGGGCTACAGGTGCCTTTTGACTTGCATTTCCATTTTTAGAAAGCGTTACATTGGCAACGCCTAAAGTTGTCCTGCCAAAAAGTACGACAAACGCTGAAGCAACAACCCATTGACTACCGCGCTTGTACATTTTCTTCTTGTCATTGACGACATATTCTTTGAAGCGGTTATATAAACATATTTACTCCTCCAATAGCATCAATATTGTATCTGCTAAAGCTTGGTACAAAACTTATTATATTTTTGTATTAGGAGTATTATGCCTATGCAACATGCTGCTTTTCGAGATAACGCGTCAAGCAAAGTATTTTTACAATCTTTTAAAAGTTTCTGATTAGTGATGAACATCTTAACCCAACGGCCATCGCCAACACCCCCAGCAGCACAATCCCCAAATAATACCCAACAAACACGCGCCACTGCCGATTACGAATCAAAATAAACGCGTCTGCCATAAACGTTGAAAAAGTTGTAAAGCCACCGCAAAACCCAGTCAGCAACAACACCCGAAATGCAGAAAACGCGGGCAAGCCAGCTAAAAATCCCGCCAGAAATGCCCCAAGCACATTAATCATCATTGTGGCAACCGGTTTTCCGGGCCACAGCATCCGCCCTAACACCGTCAGTAAATACCGACAAACAGCTCCCACACCAGCACCAATTCCGACCAAAATTACCATGAGCTTTTATCCTTTCGTGGTAGCCATTTTGCAACAAAGAATCCGCCTGCCGCTGCCATCAGTCCGCCGATAAGATTCAAGCTTAGCAACAGGAACGCATAGACCGCATGCGTTGACACCAAATTAACAAAGTCCAGCATAAGCGTTGAAAAGGTCGTAAACCCACCGATCACCCCTGTTCCAATGCCTAACAACAGCCACTCTGGCAAGTCAAATCTCATGTCTAGCCCATAAGTCGTAAACGCCAGCAGAAAACTGCCCAATAAGTTCACAATTGTCGTACCCACCATGGTTTGACCGTCCATCGTGACTGAACTAAGGCCATATCGCATGACCCCGCCGATAAAACCACCGACAAATACTGCCAGTAACCAGCTAAACCGTACTTGTTCCCGTTGTTGCATAGATTGCTCCTTTCTTCATCCGCGCGTTGCCGTACATGTGTCCAAAAAAAGACACCTACCCCGTTAATTACAAGGTAGGTGTCATCAACTTACGTATAGGCGAACACCATCGCCATTTAATTCACTGAAATTATATCAAACAATTGCATGGGAAAACAGCGTCGGGAAGGATTGATTTGTCACTGTAGACAAACATGACGCAGATTAGCTTATACCCAGCTGACCGACCGCCAACCCAAAATACTTGCCACAGTAAAAAGCCCGCGCTGCAACAAACAGCCCGGGCTTTTACTCACAGCCGAAGTCAGCAAACTCGCACTGGCTTACGGCTTTAAAATGGTACCCGCTTATCACGGGAAAGTCATTCAGTCGAAACTAAGAAAACATGGGAGTGTTGTCACTATCGACATGACTTAAAAACGCTATTTTGGAGAAATGACGTCAGCAGCATTATTTGATGTTGTCACAATGGTTAGTCTACCAAGTCGAACGATCGCTTGGTCACACAATATTATTGTGCCCCCAGAGTTGGTCGTAACCAAAGCCAGTCAGATCTTCAACTTTTGCTTTGACGGCGGGATCAACATCCGCCATCTTGCCGCCTGCCTTCAAGCGATCGATTTCATCACGAAGGATCTTGTGATTTTCACGATCCAACTTAAAGAAGTAGGAAGTAACAAACGCGAGTAACAGCATTAACGTTGTACCAACTAACATCCAGATGATTAAACCGTTTATCGCAGCGGCACTTTGCGTCTTGGCGCCTTCATTGAATCCAAATGCTGATAAAACAATCCCGGTTAAAAATGGTGCCAGCGCGGAAGTTGTCTTCCGAGCAAAGGTCATAATACCGGCAAAGATACCTTCGCGCCGTTGCTTGGTGACCATTTCGTCCACATCAGGAATGAACGTGTAAACAGTCCATGGCACATAGCCGGTACCGGAGTTTGAAATGCCCCAAGTTACCTGAAGTGCATATAAGGTCATGATGCCCCAGCTAGTCGCAGCTGCTTGGCCATAGTACAAACCGGCGTAGCAAGCAACCGTGAAGAACATCATTGCATACATAATCCGCAATAACTTGGAAGGTCCAAGTTTGCTCATGATCTTTGGCCATACCAAGTTACATGGGATCCCGATAATGGAACCAAACGTCAAAATATTGGAAGCTTCAGTCGGATTGCTCTGCATGGCATAGACAATGTAAAACACATAGGTTGCCCCGACAATATCACGTGCTGTAAATGAACTCAGATAAATAACTAAGTGAAGTGCAAAGGATTTAATCCGGAAGACCGAACCCATATCCTTAATCATGTTCCAAAGCGATACTAAAGGATTTTCGCCTTTATTACTGCTTTCTTCAATAATAGCTTTACGTTCTTCCGGCGTTCCATCTGTCTCACGTTCAAAGGTTGAGAAGTACGTCAAGCCAATGGCAAGAATGAAGATGATAGCAAGAATGATCCCGATGGTTAAGAATGCGTTTGGATTATTTTTACCCATAATGGCAAAGACGCGACCTGGCAGCCATGAAGCAAGGAAGGTTGCTAAAGCTGACCAAAGCATCCGCGAACTGGATAAACGTGACTTCATATCATAATCATCTGTCATTTCAGCGGCCAGCGTTTCATATGGAATCATAACCAACGCTGTGAACGCTTCCATGAGCAGGTATGTGAAAAGATAAAACCAGAAGCCCATATGTGAAATCCAGATAATGACATAGATAAACATCAGCGGAATGGAAATTAGCAGGAAGAATCTTCTGCGGCCAAACTTCCGTCCTAATTTAGTTGCACCGAAGTGATCCGTTAAGTAACCCATCAAAGGGCTAATAAAGGAATCAGCCACACGTGCAATCGCAAGGATCGTACCTCCAAGCACTGGAGATAACCCGCCAAAGGATGTGTAGAAAAACAACATCCATGTGGAGGCAACGGTTAGGGCCCCATTACCAAATAAATCTGCGGCACCGTAACCAATAACATTACGCCACCTGACTTTTCTCTTCACGATGAAAACCTCCCATTCAATTAGCAACAAATAGTGATTCGGTTCTTTTCGTAAACGTTTACAAAAATGAGGTTAACACCACTTTCGTAAAATCGCTATCTAAATTTGACTATTTTAGTAAAACCAGCGCGATTGCTAATGATATGTCCCAAAATAAGGACATATCTACAGGATTAGAATTAGTTTTGGCCTTTGAACGCTCTTCATGTGATCGCCGCTTATCAATACCATTATACAAATCGGAATCACCTATTTGTGTTCTTGATCGTTGCATATGCTGTTGTAGATTTTTGTGAAATTTACAGCAAATGAAAAATAATATCTAGACCAGTTTTGCAAACGATGACTCTTTTTCTTTGTATATTCAGGATTTCGTGACGTCCATCTGATCGATTCAGTAGTACTTTTAACGCATCTTTATTAGCAAAATGATTTTTAGGGACATCAATCTAGCAAGTTTGGGACAAATCTCCATCTATGAAAAGACAAGATTTGAAGCAATAACTGATATCACGCATTTCATAACTTCATATTAAAAGCGACTTTTAGTAAACGCTTAAATACCATATTGCATTTTCAATTTTTAAAAAGTACGCTAAAAAAAAGAACGTTTTACTTAAAAAGGAGCTAATTAGGCATGTCAAATATAACACCATCGTTACTCGCGCCGGATCATCTGCGTGTTAACTTGCAACATTTTGCATATAACGTCCAAGCGCAACCGCATTTCAGCTGGTGGAACCACAGCAATCGCACCGGAGCATCGCAAAGCGCATATCAGCTTACGGTCTTTCAGCGCCTTCAGGATCGTCAGGATCACAACTATTTGTACGATAGTGGTTGGGTAACGAGTTCGAATAATACCGCGGTGACGGCTGCAAAGTTATCCGATCAACTCGTTGCTGGTCAATTGTATTATTGGCAAGTTCGCATCAAAGACAACGCTGGAAATATCAGTGACTTCTCCCAGCCTGCCAAACTGATCTGTGCCGATCCGTCGCTACCGGTTAAGCATGGCATCTGGCGCCAACCTCAACCCAAAACGGCCCAAGAGTTGGCACACATCGGTCAGGTTGTCTTTTTGCGCAGCCCTCAACTAAAGATCAATCCGAGCGAGGTTGATACTGCCATCATTGTTGCGGTGGCCCGGGGTAATGAACCGGTTTTTGCTCAAAGTTTCGATCTTTATCTCAATGGTCATTGTCTGGGGGTTGGCTCGGCTCGCCAACAGGAACACGATCATGGAACAGAAAAAACAGCTATTTACTACAACGTTTATGAAGCTACCGATTTTTTGCAAGACGGGGCGAATACCGTTGCAGCCTTGGCCACTGCAAGTTCAGATAGGCAGGCATTCTGGTGTCAACTGATTTTGTATAAACATGACGGAACGAAAGAAGTTGCCACGACCACTGACAACACCTGGCGCGCATTAGATGGCAGCAGTGCCTTTGGCGATTATGGCGTTAAGATCAGAACTCAATATTTCGGTATGGTCAGTGAAAATATCGACATGCGTTACTATCCTCAGAACTGGACCAGCAGCGCATTTGACGATCATGATTGGCCGCTTGCATGGCAGAATCCTCACCAAATGATTGCCGACAATGAAGTACTGGTGCCATATCGAAGCGAAAATACCGAGCGAGTGGAAGTGCATGATCGCAATAAACGGGTGGTCACTTTTTCCGATCAAAACTATCTGTTGGACTTGGGCAAAGAGATCATTGGCGGGCTAAAGGTCAATCTGTTCAGTGCCTTCGATCAGCGTGTTACCGTGATGATGGGTGAACAACTAAATGAAGACGGCCACGTCCGGCATGAGATGGCGTGCGGACCTGATTACATCGAAAACTGGACGCTTGTAAAAGGCCAGAATCAATTCACCACTTTACAAATGAAAAACTTCCGCTATGTTGAACTGGTAGGATTTGAAGGCGACTTGCCGCTTGATGCCATTAATGGTTGGGCCATGCAACAAGCATTTCCGGATAATGAGAGCCGGTTTGATAGTGACAGTGAGTTGTTAAATCGTGAGTACGAGTTGTCGAAGTATACGATCAAGGCGACGAATCAGGATGTTTTTGTCGACTCACAAGCACGCGAACGTCGGCCGTATGAAGGTGATCTCCTTGTGAATGCCAATACGAGTTATAGCGTCTCCTCAAACTACTCACTGGCTCGGCATTCTCTGGATTATTTAATTGACAATCCAACCTGGCCCGAAGATTACAAACTGTTCGCAATTGAAATGGCTTGGCTTGATTATCTCTATACGGGTGATGATGATTTACTGCAGACTCGTTACACTGACTTGCAGTACAAGCTAAATCGCGGTAAGTCCGCAGAAAGTTTTGACGGCGCTTCGCAAAGTTTCACTGGTTCGCTGAAGAACAGCCAAGGTGTCGACAATTTTGACGCTGCAGTCGGCTTGGTCACCAACGATGGGCTGGTGGACTGGCCGATTTCCGAACGTGACGGCTTTGTGGAAGGTACTTACAATACGCCATTTAACGCGATTTTCCATGGTGCTTACGCGACGATGGCCAAAATTGCGCGCGTCCTTCATCATCCCGATGACGCTGACCGTTACCAGAAACGAGCGGAAATCATTAAGACGAATCTGATTGATAAATTATATGACCCGCAAACAGGCCGGTTCTTCGATTCTTTAAACGCGGATCTATCTGTTAATCGCCATACATCACATCACGCGTCTGCTTACGCGCTTTGCTATGGCGTTTATACTGATCAGGATATGGCCGATCGATTAAGTCATTTTGTCGCCAATGATGGTCATTTTGTCGGTAGTATCTACTTTATCTACTTCATGCTCAAAGGACTCTTTGAAGCCGGTCACGCAGCCGACGCCATCACGCTGTTGACCGACCCTGACAACCACAAGGATCATAAGTCATTTGCGGCGATTTTAGACAGCTTAAAAGCAACCATTGCCCCGGAAGCTTGGAGTAATGCGTACAAGCCAAATCTCACCTTATCCCATCCGTGGGGCGCCACTCCCGGCTTAACGATTGTTCAAGGGGTCTTTGGCATCGTGCCGCTCGCGCCTGGATTTACAACCTTCAGAGTCAAAGTTCGCCCTGGCAATTTGAAGCACTTAGATCTCACGACGCCATCAGTCAAGGGACTTATCACCCTGCATTATCGTCACGAGCCAACACACCAGTCGCTTGACGTAACCGTGCCAATGAATACCACCGCAAAAGTTGAACTACCTGACGATGCCCAGGTAATTGTCGTTCACGACCAGTACGGAAAAGACTGGACCGCTTCGATCGAACATGACCACGACACCTTGTCCATCCCCATGGGTCGCTATCAGATTCAATATCAAGCTTAGTGTCCACCAATCTTAAGTTTTCATGACTTTGGTCAATTTTACATTAAACAAAAACCAGCTAGGCAGCAATTGACTGTCGAGCTGGTTTTTTGTGTGGTGAGAGCGAGCCGGCGCGATTAGAAGTCGGAGTGTAAGCGTCCTTACACGCAGATCCCTGAGCTGGTGAACGCGTTATGGTTGTTGCGGACTGAATCATCTAGCTGGTTTTAATTGGAATCGCTGACCAGGGTTGTCTTCATATCAACCTTCGTCGTGATAACCCCATCCTGATAAAACACAT
>ERZ507674.123-NODE-123-length-26347-cov-9.08679_pt1 | contig 26347 bp, 33 predicted proteins | sample MGYA00513110_ERZ507674 | MGnify/ENA metagenome assembly ERZ507674
TCCGGCGACAATTGCCGCTACGAGCCATTTTTTGCCACTCTTATACATCTTAAAACGCTTTTTAGTTTCCATAAACCTACTCCTTAATATGTATTAATACTCTTCCTCATACCTTTAAAGTGTACCTCTTGCGTCTGTGTTTTTCAACATTATATGAACATTATTGTTGTGTATAAAATAGTACACGGATGAAGGCGTCTATCTAAAAATAGATTAAAAGAAACTAGAAAATCCTTTTCAAGATGCATTTTTTGGTAATGTTTTGCTTCAATAAAACTAAAGTATGCGCCAATAGTCATTTTTTTCACTAAAAAAATCAACCGTTACGCCAGATACAGGCATAACGGTTGATTTTCGATAATGCTCACAAACTTCCCAGCTTTTGTCCCACTCTCTCCATATAAAAAAGCTTACCGCAATATATAAACAGTAAGCCTTCAATACATTTATTCTAATTCTTCAATTTCCCGCCGGTTAATTCCGTAAATTAGCGATTGTAGTTCCACAGAAAGGTCCACGTCTTGCACAATCACTTTTTCTGGCACGGTCAGTGGAACCGTAGTAAAGTTCAAAATTCCTTGAATCCCAACTTCTAGCAGCTGGTCAGTAAGTTCTTGAGCTTTTTCTGCAGGAACCGCTAAAATTGCCACGGTAATTTGTTGTTCTTTAATTTGTTCCTTTAGGTTTTTAATGTCATAAACTGGAATTTGGTTTTGCACCGTGTTCACCAATTTAGGATCAACGTCAAAAGCCGCGGTAATCCGTGCATTTCCAACCCGGTGGAACTTGAAGTTTAGTAACGCCCGTCCGAGGTTCCCTACCCCTACTAAAGCAACGTTTGCGTTAATATCTTGTCTTAACGCGTCATCAAAGAGTTCCAAAAGCTTTTGAACATCGTAGCCGTACCCACGCCGGCCCATTTGTCCAAAGTAAGAAAAATCCCGTCGAATGGTTGCTGCATCAATTTGTAAATATTCAGCCAACATTGCGGAAGAAACTTTTTCTACTTTTTGATCTGATAAACGCCGCAAATAGCGGTAATACAAAGGTAACCGACGGGTGGTCGGAATTGAAAGTTTAAAATTAGCCATTTTTTCCACATCCTCTATTGAACAACTTTTAATATTTCGTCACGCATTGCCACGTGGACCTTTTCATCCTCGATATAATCATGTAGCAACACGAGACCATGTTTATTTTGGTTATTAAAGGCAATTAACCCGGTTGGGCTGCTGCCATAAAAGACATCGCGGTTTTCCTTGAAACGGCACCAGCCGAGCGATTGGCCGTCCACATCCACCTTCTTGATTCCATCAAACAACTGCGGATCAAGAATTTCTTTGCCTTGGTAACTTCCCCGATTAATCATCATTTCGGTGAAAACCGTTAGATCATTTAACGTTGAGAATAGGCCTGCATGCCCGCTTTCTCCATTTAACAACAATCCTAACTGATCTTCAACCTGACCTTGAATTTGTCCCCGTTTAGGATCGTTTCTCGTTGGCACAAAACGCATCTTAGGGCGGTTAAGGTTAAACCCACTGTTAGTCATTGCCAACGGATACAAAATCTTGTCCTGTACCGCCCGGTCAATGGAACCGTCCACCGTCCGAATGATAATTCCCAGAAGGGCAAAATTTAACGGAGAAACTTGCACGTGGTCGCCAGGCTCAAAATCCGTGTCAACCATGTAAAGCGCATTGATAAATTCAATCCCGGTCAACCGGTACATTCCCGGAATTTCCACTGGAATCCCACTAGTGTGCGTTAACAAATGCAACACTAGGACATCCGGGTTGGAAAACCCTGGCAGGTACTTTTTAATCGGATCTTTCAGTCGGATTTCTTGAATCGCTAAAAGCTGAAAAATCCGGGTCGTGGTCGCAATTACTTCAGTCATTGAACCGACGTCGTAAATCATCGAAGGATCAAGGCACACGTTGCCTTCCTTACCGCCCTGCACGCCTTCGTAACGGCTTTCAATTTCGTTTGGTAAAATGAAGCTGTACGAAGCTCCATTAATATAGTGTTGTTGAATTCCCTTTTCAATCACCTGATGAATCTGGTGCATTTGCTCAGTCATTTTTGCCACCTCTTTTTATTTAGTCGCGCCCGGTTCCCAATCAAACTCTAGGCTCGGATCGGCATTAAGCGTCAAATCGGCAAACACTCCGTGACGCATCAGCATTTCGCCGGCTGCCCCAATCATTGCGCCATTATCGCCGCAAAGTTTTAAGGGCGCCTTCACGAAATCTAAATCATTAAATTGGGCGCTGAGTTGTTGGTCTAAGGCATCCCGTAAACCCCGGTTCGCAGCAACGCCGCCCGCTAAAATCAACTGTTTGATTTCTAACGCTTTGCAAGCGCGGATCGTCTTGGCCACAATCACGTCAACCACGCTTTGCTGAAAACTAGCCGCTAAGTCCGCTTTATCCAATTCTTCGTGAACTTGGTCCGCGTGGTGCACCGTGTTGATAAACGCGCTCTTTAACCCGCTAAAACTAAAGTCAAAGTTGTCATCGTGCTCCATGGCCCGTGGAAAATGGAACGTATCTTGTCCTTGGTGCGCCAATTCATCAATTGCTTTGCCGGCAGGATACTTTAATCCCATTACCCTACCTACTTTATCATAAGCTTCTCCGGCCGCGTCGTCACGTGTTTCGCCAATAATCTTAAATTCATTTTCCGCTGCCATATATACTAGTTCGGTATGTCCTCCGGAAACTAGCAACGCTAAAGCAGGGAATTTAATTGGTCTGACGAACCGAGCTGCGTAGATATGTCCCATCATATGGTTAACCGGAATCAATGGCAAATGATTTGCAAACGCAAAGGCCTTCGCCGCAGAAACCCCTACTAAGAGGGCACCCACTAGTCCAGGTCCGTAAGTAACCGCCACCGCACTTAGGTCCGTTGGCTGGACTTGTGCTTGTTTCATTGCTTGGTCAATGCACAGGGTGATTTGTTCAATGTGGTGTCTACTAGCCACTTCTGGAACCACCCCGCCAAACCGTTGGTGACTGTCAATTTGGGTGGCAATGATGTTTGATAAAATAGTGTCACCATTTTTAATAACCGCTACGCTAGTTTCATCGCAGCTGGATTCGATTGCTAATATTAAACTATCTTGTTCCACGATATCCTCCCCGCCATTTCGATAAATCTAGTTGCATATCGATGGCGTCCTCATGGTCACCAAAGTAATAGCCCTTTTTCAAACCGACGTTTTCAAAACCAATCTTCAAATACAACGCCTGGGCATTAATATTACTCTTCCGCACCTCTAAGGTAACCTTCTTATACTCAATAAACTGGGCCTTCCGCACAATTGCTTCAATTAAAAACGAACCAATCCCTTGATTTTGGTATTCGGGAAGAATGGCCACGTTGGTAATGTGGGCAGTCTTCGCCCGGTCGTTAAATGAAGCCCCGATAAAGCCCATCAACTGGTCATTATGGCGAATCACCAAGTATAACCGGTCGACCTTTCTTCTTAGCTCGTTTGCAAATGCCGTCCGGTCCCAGGGAGTCTGTCCATCATACACGGCCCGTTCCACCATTAAAATCTCGGGGATGTCCGTATTAGTTGCCTGAGCCACAAAGTAGCTTTGTCCTTCAATCACCACGTTATGATGTGCAATTTCGAAGGCTTCTTCCCTTAGCCGGCGCGTTCGATTAAATAAGGTTCCTTGTGCCCAATTAATTAATTTGTCGAACATATGATTCTTTACTCTCATCGTTTGGATGTTTTTCCTTCCAATTTCTTTCCGCTTCAGTTACTCGTAAATATGCTGGTACAAAAGTATAGTAATTTTCTAACGCTTGTTTTTGCAAGCCTAGCAAACCTAGCGCGTAGGCGTTCGGCAAGCTATTCAACGTGGTCGAATGCTCAGCAATTACTCGCAAAGTGTCTTCTACCATCGGTTGAAATTTTTCAAAATGGTTATTAATAAAGTAAACCGATCGTCCTAGTTCATTGATTTTTGCCAGCAAAGATTCAAAACTCAGGTGCTGGTCGGCAACCACCGGCGTAACTTCCATACCATGCTTTTCGTAAATTCCCGCAAAAACATTTTGGTTGCGTGCATCAAAGAACGGAACTACCAATCCGTCGTTAGGTGCGTTTGGCACTAACATTGCTAAACTAGAAATGCCGACCAATTCAATTTCCAACGTCATTGCTAAAGTTTTTGCCGTGGTGACCGCAATGCGTAATCCGGTGTATGAACCGGGGCCTTTGGCTACCACGATGCGGTCTAAATCTGCTAACGAAACTTCTGCCGTTTTTAGCGTCTGTGAAATAATTGGCATCAGCTGTTTACTGTGATTTCTTTTAATGTTAGTAGTTTGGATCGCCAGTAATTGATCATTTTCAAGTACTGCTACACTGAGTGCAACGTTAGACGTATCCAATGCTAAAATTTTCATTTAGTTCGCTCCTCTTTTAGTCCCTTCTCACATTATCCTACAGAAACCGGCTTCCGACAACTATAGGAACGCATAGAGGCTGAGAAAAAATTTTTCTCAGCCTCTATTGTAAAATGTTTTATCAATTGTTTTCTATAATCATCATAAAAACGTATTTAAAATTTAACGATCTTCATAACCGCGGGGATGTTGTTGCTTCCAATTCCACGCTGTTTGAATAATTTCCTTAACATCGTCATATTGCGGTTGCCATTTCAAAACGTCCCGCGCTTTTTGGCTAGCCGCAATTAGTGAATCAGGATCCCCGGGACGGCGTTCGGCAATTTCAGCTGGAATTGGTTCGCCAGTAACTTCTCGTGCAGCTTCAACCATTTGCTTAACCGAAAAACCGGTTGAAGAACCGAGATTGAATACGTCACTATCGTTGCCGGCTTTGAGATAGTTAATCGCTAAAATGTGGGCGTCAACCAGGTCTAAAACGTGTACGTAGTCTCGAACATTGGTTCCGTCAGGCGTATTGTAGTCGTCGCCAAAAATCTTCAATTGGTCTCGTTGACCGGCTGCCACTTGTAAAATAATGGGGGTCAAGTGGGTTTCTGGACCATGATCTTCACCGATTGAACCATCTGGGTAAGCCCCCGCAACGTTGAAGTACCGTAGCGCCACGAATTTAATTCCGTAAGCTTGGTCAGCCCAACGAATGATTTTTTCCATCATTAACTTGCTTTCCCCGTAAGGATTGATCGGTGCTTGGCGATCATTTTCCTCAATTGGTGATTTTTCAGGAACCCCATACGTTGCCGCTGTGGAAGAGAAAATAATTCGTTTAACGTCGTGATCGCGCATTTCTTCAAGCAACGCCACCATTCCGGCGGTGTTGTTGTCAAAATACTTCAACGGTTTTTCCATGGATTCGGGCACGATTGAAAAGGCCGCAAAATGAACCACGGTATTAATATTTTCCCGGTCAAAAACTCCCTTTAGAAACACATGGTTGCGGATGTCGCCTTCGTAAAAGCGAGCTTTTTCGTCAACCGCCTTTCGGTGACCAGTCGATAAATTGTCCACCACGACTACTTCTTGGCCTTGTTCAATTAGTCGTTTCACCATGTGAGAGCCGATGTAACCGGCGCCCCCTACTACAAGTATACTCATTAACTTCTCCTCCATTCCAAACTATAAACAAGTTAATTGTACCCTTAACGCCGTGCCCATTCAACATTGGCTTCACAGCATAAGGTGTCGCCTACTGAGATTTGATGACTGCTTCGCAAACTGTTCCGGTCAAACTCAACGACGCTATGCACCATTTGGTGAGGTTGAATTTCGACGTGATAGCGAATGTTAACCATTTTAGGGAAGTAGTTATCTAAAATATCGTCATCCACGGTATTAAAAATCCATTCAAAATAACGTGCGTTGTTAACGTGGTGGTTCATATCAATATCGAAGTAACGAACGGCGTAGTCCTGCTGGTTCGTTTCCCCGGTAATTTCTTGTAACTTAGGCAATCGGACAATTCGTTTTATGTAATCCGATTCGTACGGGTCGATGATTTCTGGCAACAATTTGCGCATCCGTCGCGTAGTGCGGTCCATCAAAACAAACATCGCGGTAGTTTCCACAATCTTTTCCCCATCCAGGGTCTTAATCCAAAAATCCCGTTGGCAGAAGTAGTCGTTGTGGTTCACCGCTTGGGTCCCCACCACGATCCGTTCGCCCACGTTAGGCAATCTCCGTAGCTGCATTACGTACTGGGTGATGACCCAACCTAGCCCGGTCTGATCCACCACCTCGGGACCGACGCCTAAGGCTTGGCTTTGGTTATCCGATACTAACAGCATTACGTTTACCATCATGGAAACCGTCATCGTTCCCGTTTGGTCGCCTTCATAGTAGGTTACCAAGTGTTCTTCTTCATGTATCTTTCCAGCCATTTTTCTCTCCTAAATACTGCTTTGCATTATAAGTTAAAGTTGATGATAAATGTCATAGACCTCTTGTTTGGCGAGTCCGCGTAATTTAGCGACCTGCTTAATTGCAATGGTCGGTTTGACTTTTTCTTCATCAATAATCTTTTGCACATGTTCATTAATGGTTAACGATTCCCAGTCTTGGTTTTCCACAGCCTGGGGATGGGGGTTCCCCGCCACCATTACCACGAATTCACCGCGGATTTCCGTGGACGCAATCCACTCCTGAACTTCTGCTACGCTGCCCCGAATAAATTCTTCGTAACGCTTGGTTAATTCTCGTGCTAAAACCATTTGTCGTTCCGTTCCCATTACGGTGGCGATGTTCTTCACCGTTTTTGCCAACCGGTGCGGAGCTTCATAGAAGATCAACGTGTCGGGATGGTTCTTTAACTTTTCTAGTTCCGCCTGTTGTTCTTTAGGTTTCCGCGCCAAAAACCCGTAAAAAGTGAACGGCTGGGGCGCTAATCCCGAAGCAATCAAAGCCGTAGTTCCAGCATTGGCTCCCGGTAACGGAATCACTTTTAAGCCCGCTTTTACGGCCGCCTGCACCAGTTCCTTTCCAGGGTCGCTAATCGAGGGCATCCCTGCGTCCGAAACCTGGGCAATCGTGCGTCCATCCGCTAACATTTCTAAAATCGCTGGAATTCGCTCCTGGGTGTTGTGCTCGTGAAAACTCATTTGCTTGGTGTCAACTGCAAAATGGTTGAGCAATTTTTGGGTATTGCGGGTGTCTTCCGCAAGGATCAGGTCCGCTTCCTTTAAGATCTGGACCGCCCGAAACGTCATATCATCTAAATTTCCGATGGGGGTGGGCACTAAATATAAAGACCCCGCCGATGACGGGGTAAAACTCTTTTGGGTTAACATATTAACGATCTCCATAAATAACGGTTAAGCAAAAAGCACATTCTTCATCGTCTTGCCGGTGCTTGCCAAAGAATTCGTTGCAAATATGGTAGCCGCTAGCATAAAGCTTTTCCAAATTTTGCAATGATTTTGATAAACCGTGCTTCGTATTCTTGGTTCCTTCATTTTCGTGTTCCGCGGCAGTGGCCTGTTTAAGCCGCTCCCTTAAGTGTTGGTTTTCAATCTTAAGTTCGGCATTTTCCTCCATGATTTCTACCATGGCACTTTGGGTTTCGTGTAGTTTATTTAACAAATCCTCAGCGTTGTGCGTAACTTCTGTTATTTGATCAAATAAATCTTTCTTCTCCACACTATCACCCTCTCATTTTAAAAATATCACATAATTCAATTGTCACTTTTTCCACAATTCCCTGAAAATTCAAATTCTGCTTTAGCTTCCCGCGTAACGGCAATAGTAAATCGCTAACCTTAAGCAACTGGCTGACCGTTGTTTGCTCCGCGACTTGGCGTAGCGCTGCTTGATCTGTAAGGTACGTAAGGTCGGCTTGACCAAACTTAAGTGCCAACAAATCCATCGCGTACAACATCATCATGTCTAAAACAATTGCTTGGTGTTCCCGGTCCTTAGCTAGTCCAATAATCCGAGTTTGGACGTCCACAAATGCACTCATATCGCCCTTGGTAACGGCACCAAACCATTTTTCAAGAGCCTTATGCGCGTCTTCTATCCAATTATTTTCTAACAAACTCTGCATTTCTTCACGGTCGCTAGTCAACCGAACTAACAGATGGGCGGTGCTCTCCGTTACCTCACCGTCCGCAGTTAGTTCAGCAACTAGCTGACTTTTCTGAAGCGGTTTCAGCTCGATAATTTCCGTTCGCGACATGATGGTTGGCAAAATTAAATTTTTGCTTTCCGTGAGTAAGAAGGCGGTCACGTTCCCCGCCGGCTCCTCAATAAATTTCAGCAAACTATTTGCCGCACTGGTAGTCATTAAGTGCGCCTGGTCGATAATGAAAACCTTCCGATTTCCTTCGACCCCGCTTTTGGAAAATTCGGCCTTTAAAAATCGAACCTGATCGACCTTGATCGACTGGCCGTCGGGTTCGATTTCTACTACGTCGGGATGCTGCCCAGTACTAATTCGATGACATTCTTCACATTTTCCACAGGGCATCCCGTCTTGTAAGTTTTGACAAAATAGCCGCTCGGCAACCCACCGGGCCACCTCTTTTTTGCCAGTTCCGCTTGCGCCGGTTAGCAAGTAGGCGTGTGCGAGGTGGCGGTTTTCAATCATTTGTTGAAAACGTTCGATGACCGCGGGTTGTTTAGTTACGGCCGGATTCTTTACTGCTGCTGTCAAGGCCGTTTAGAACCGTTCGAATTGGTCAACCGGCAAAACAAATACCGTAGCTCCACCGACTTGGACCTTAATTGGGTACCCGGTTGCCCCTTCCATATTCACGTCCATATTTACCGATGGGGTCATGAACTCTTCCCGGGAGTGACTAGCCTTTTTAATGGTATCTAAAACCATTGGAACCCGTTCTTCTTCCACCCCGATTAAAAAGGTGGTGTTCCCAGATTGTAAAAATCCTCCGGTAGTCGATAATTTAGTTGCCCGGATGTTTTGGTCAATAAATTGATCGCTAAGATGGTTAGCGTCCTTATCTTGAACAATTGCAATAACTAATTTAGTTGCCATAATGTGTTTCCCCCACTATTTTAAAATTTGGTCTAAAACATTGATAACTGCTTTTTTTACGTCGCCAATTGATTGACTAGCATCAATCACCACGATTCGTTCCGGATACCGTTTAGCTAATGCTAAATAGGCGTCACGAACCCGTTCGTGAAAATCAAGCTGCTCTAAATCAAGTCGATCAACATCGTCGGTGCGGTGAGTCATGATCCGTTTTAAGCCCACTTCAGCGCTCACGTCTAAATAAATAGTTTTTTCCGGTAAACACCCCTCCGTAGCAAACAAGTTCATTTGGTAGACTGCTTCCGGACCAATTTCACGTCCGGCTCCTTGGTACGCAATCGAGCTATCCACGTAACGGTCACAGAAAACTACCTGACCGCGTGCTAACGCCGGTAAAATTGTTTCCGTCAAATGTTGCCGCCGGGCTGCTGCATATAGCAAAGCTTCCGTTCGAGCATCCATTTCCGTGTTATTTCTATCCAAAATAATTGCGCGAATCGCCTCTGAAATCGGATTGCCTCCGGGTTCGCGGGTCACAGTCAACCGATCTGCAAGTCGAGTGCGGTAATGCTCCACCATCGCCTCCAAAATCGTTGTTTTGCCAGCCCCGTCAGGCCCTTCAAATGAAATAAAATGCCCATTCACCAGTTATTCCCTACCTTATGATTTTTTTATATTGATTATTTTTATTCTACTTTAGTTTTTCTAGACTGTCTATTAACTACTCTAAAAACTCGTCCTAGTTTAGCCTTTGGTACGCCGGTCAGCAACAATATTTTAAATTTTTTAAAATAGTTGGCGCAATGCATTTCTCCGGCCAGTTATTTAATCACGCATTTTTTGTATTTACCACCAAATGGTTAAGTTTTACACAGCCTTACTGGGAGGAGTGCAGTTGTTCGTAGACTAAAAAGTTTTCCACAGCTCCCACTTCATTCTAACAACCCTGGTCAAAAGAACCAACGGTAAATCAAAAAGAGCCCCATGACCAATTTCGTAGTCATGAAGCTCTTTGATACGACCGGAACTTTAGAAGTTCCCATTTAAATTAGCTTACCGTGCTCGGATCATTACATCTCTGTCCGACCTTCGACCGCTTTATACAAAGTCATCTGGTCAGCATACTCAATGTCACTCCCCACGGAAAGTCCGTGCGCCAGTCTGGTTACCTTAATTCCCGAAGGCTTAATCAATCGAGAGATATACATTGCGGTCGCTTCCCCCTCGGGAGTGGCGTTAGTCGCAATGATTACTTCCTTGATTGCTTCGTTTTTCTGGAGCCGGGTCAGCAAGCTTGCGATGTTAATATCTTCGGGCCCCTTCCCGTCCATTGGCGACAACACGCCGTGCAACACGTGGTAAAGCCCGTGATATTCCTTCATTTGTTCCATTGACATTACGTCCTTGGAATCTTCAACGACTAGGACCGTTTTTTGGTCCCGGCTTGCATCTTGGCAAATATCACAAGGGTCGTCTTCCGTGATGTTGCCACAAATGCTACAAAAACGTAAGTCACGTTGTGCAGAAATTAACGCCTTGGCGAAGTCCGTCACATCATCTTTTTGCATATCAAGCGTAAAGAAGGCCAACCGGGTCGCGGTTTTATAGCCAATCCCTGGTAACTTCATAAAACTATCAATTAACTTAGCAATTGGTTCTGGATATTGCATCCGGACACTCACCTACGATTCTTTTATAGTCCGGGAATTCCCTTAGTGTATTTCCCCATGGTCTTGTTGGTTTCACTGTCGATTTTGCTCATTGCGTCGTTAACCGCGGCAACTACTAAATCTTGCAACATGTCGGGGTCGTCTTCGTCAATGGCTTCTGGATTAATAACGATGTCCTTCATCTTATGGTTTCCGGTAAAGGTTACCTTCACCATGTCATCGGGCGCAACGCCGATAAATTCAGTTTCGTTTAGTCGTTCTTGTTCTTCCGTCACTTGTTTTTGCATCTTTTGTACTTGACGCATCATATTTTGCATGTTTCCCATTCCACCACGCATAGTCATTACCATCCTTTAATCATTTTTTACATTAACGTTTTCGGAACCGAATAGTTCCACAGCCTTTTCCACTACGGCGCTATCTTCAGGGGCCACCGTCGTTGGTTGGGACGGTTCTTCCTCTTTAGATGCACTTTCGGTTTCCTTACTTAAATGGTGCGTTTTAATAAATTCTGCCCGCACCGTTGGCCACTCTTCAACTGTAACATAGACAACTTGATAATCTGAACCAGTTAGCTTAGCCAAATTTTGTTGTAATTCGTTACGCAAACTTTCGTTATCCACAGCCTTTTCAAACAAAAAGTCATAATCGAAAGCCACCACGACGCCCTCTTCGCTAGCAGCCACTGGTTTAGAAACGTGCATCAAGGCTCGTTTCGTGACCGATAGCATATCCATCAAGTCGCGCCAAAGGTTTTGCATTTCCACCAAGCTATCTTTAGTGGCGTTCTCCAAAATCGGGTAAATTTTAGTTAGGTTGGCCGGCGTCTTCACGTTGCGACTTCCCGAAGCCCGTTTTTTCGGCGCTGCGGAGGCTGGTTTAGCAGGCGCGGGGGCTGCAGAAGTTGTCCGCTCTTTGAGGCGGTTAACCTCCCCCTGCAAACGGTCAACTTCATTTTTAAGCTGTTGCACCTCTTCGTTATCTGCTGTCGCACTCGTCGGCGTTGCGGACCGCTGAGAGAGCTTAATCGTCAACACTTCCAGGTAAACGTCAGGGTGCGTTGTAAACCGCATTTGTTGTTGAATCTGGTTTAACGTGTCAATCATTTCGTACAACTCGCTGCCGCTAACCATGTCCGCTTCTTTGACAAAGTCCTCGCTAAGGTCGCTCAAACTCTGTTCCTTAACTAGTTGGGGATCTTCTTGGTATAAAAGCAGGTTGCGTTCTACCGCAATCAGATCTTCAATCAGCCGCTGACCGTCCTTACCTTCGTCCAAAATTTGGTGCAACGTTTCTAACGCTGCGGGAGTATCCTTTTCGAAAATCTGGGTTAGGTACTGATCCAGTAACTGCTGGTTAACGCTCCCGGTTACCAGCAACGCGTTGTCCATCGTTACCGTTTCGTTTCCAAACGAGATGACCTGGTCAAGAATACTGAGTGCATCCCGCATTCCGCCTTCCGCAGCCTTGGCAATGATTGATAACGCCTTAGGATCGTATTCAATCCCCTTTTGTTGCAAAATATAAACCATCCGGTCGTAACTTTGGGTCGGGGTAATACGCTTAAAATCAAACCGTTGGGTCCGTGAAATAATTGTTAGCGGAATTTTTTGGGGTTCGGTCGTCGCTAAAATGAAGATTACGTTAGTCGGCGGCTCTTCCAAAGTTTTGAGGAGTGCGTTAAACGCCCCCGTCGACAGCATGTGCACTTCATCGATAATGTAGACCTTATAATCTGCCTCCGTGGGTGCGTACTTTGCCTTATCACGAATATCGCGAATTTCTTCAACCCCGTTGTTCGAGGCCGCGTCAATTTCAATCACGTCATTTAAATTACCGTCCGTGATTGCCCGACAAGTCGCACATTCATTACACGGTTCGCCATCTTTTAAGTAATGACAGTTAACCGCCTTAGCAAAAATCTTAGCTGCCGAGGTCTTCCCCGTTCCCCGGGGACCCGTAAACAGATACGCATGACTAGTCTGCTTCGTTATTAACGCATTTTTCAAAGTTCTGGTAACCACTTCTTGACCAACCATGTCGGCAAACTTCTGCGGCCGCCAAACGCGGTACAATGCTTGATAACTCATTAAATTTCCTTCCCCGATTTCTGTTTTTAAAGAAAGAACCCTTAGCCCCGATGGACTAAGAGTTCCGTTGATTTGCTCAATAACTTAAGGCACAAGCCAGAGCATACTTAGTGCTGCTTCCTTCCGGACCTGACACAATTCGTAAGTCCAACCTTGCCTCAAGGCCTTACGGCAATAACTATGATACTCGAATTTTAATAAAATTTCCACTATTTTACCGATTTTTTTTTCGACGTTCGCGAATTGCCTTGAAGAAACTTTTCATTAACCCGGCCGCTTGGTCTGCAGCCACCCCTTCGCGGACTTCCACCTGGTGATTTAAACGCTGGTCTTCTAAGACCGTATACAAACTGCGGACTGCGCCCGCCTTCGGATCCCGCGCGCCAAAGTACACTTCCGGGATTTGAGAATTGATGATTGTCCCGCTACACATCAAGCACGGTTCAATCGTGACAAATAATTGGCAATCCCACAAACGCCAGCTTCGTAAATACGCGCAAGCTTCCGTAATGGCCAACACCTCGGCATGCGTGGTCGCGTCTTGGGAGTGTTCCCGGAGGTTATGTCCCCGGCCAATAATTTTGCCATCGTGCACCACTACGGCTCCGATCGGCACTTCATCAATCATTTTGGCAAACTGGGCTTCCTTTAAAGCCTCTCCCATATAAAATTGCACTTCTGCTTCACTTAATTTACTCATGTTCACTTCTTAAAGTGTAATATCCTTTATTTTTCTTTAGTACCGTTACGTTGCCAAAAGTTTCCGCCATTAATTTCTTTGCGGATGGCGCCCCCTGCTTCTTTTGTAAAACGATGATCAGCTGGCCGCCCTTCGTTAAGTGCTCCTTAGCACCGGTAATGATGGCGTTCACCACCGTTTTTCCGGCCCGAACCGGCGGATTAGAAACGACCGTTGTAAAATCAGTTTTAGCTACCGCTTCGTAAGCATCCGAATGGTAAACTCGTGTACGTGCAGCTACGCCATTGGCTTCTGCATTCCGCTCGGCAAGTGCTAACGCCCGTTTGTTAACGTCGGTCATCTCCACTCGTGCTTCAGGGAATTGCTTAGCTAGCGCAATTCCCATTGGACCATATCCGCAGCCCACGTCTAAAATTGAACTTTGGGGAACATCCAGTGGCAAAGCTTCTAATAATGTCCGGGTACCAAAGTCAACGGTGTTCTTTGAAAAAACTCCGTTGTCCGACACAAAATTTAATTCGTGCCCCAAAAGTGTGTAATGCCAATGCTTTTCATCGTGTTCCACGTTAGGATTCTCCGTGAAATAATAATCTGTCATTGAAAAGTCCTCCAATCTCTATTAGTATGATAACGTATTGTAAATTTGGATACCAACTTAATTAAAATAATTTTTATTGCTCGGCGAATGCCGACGTAACACAACATCTGGTGGTTTCGACCCATTAAAGCCACAAGATGATGTGCTTTTTTGTTGAAATCGGTCCGAAATGTTGTATACTTAAATGCAGACAGAAAGAATAAATAAGAGGGGGAGTCACCATGAAAAAAGTCGTTGTTTATACTAAAAACAATTGCATGCAATGCAAAATGACCAAGCGTTTTCTAAGTGAAAACGGAGTTGAATTTGAAGAACGCAACATCAACTTACATCCAGAATACATTGACGAATTAAAAGGCCGCGGTTTCCAAGCAGTTCCCGTAGTCCAATTTTCTGAAGATGATGCAATTGCTGGTTTTCGTCCAGACTTGTTAAAAAAATTAGCGATTTAATTTAAATTGTTAGTTTGTTGATTTAGTGTCCACGTTCCTTTGTTACAGATGGAGCGTTTTTTTATTTCGAAATTTAAGGAGTACACCCAAATATGAGCTTAAAAGATCTAACCGACGTTACCTATTACGACTTAAACAATGAAATCAACATCCCCGTTGACAACCAAATTCCGCTACATAAGGATCAAGAAGCCCTTGCAGCCTTTCTAAAGGAAAACGTGCAAGCTAACACCAAGCAATTTACAAGCCTGCGTGAACGCTTTGACTACCTCCTTAAGGAAGACTACATTGAAGCCGAACTTATGGAAAAATATTCCTTTGACTTCATTGAAAAACTTTACGATTATTTGCGTGCACAAAATTTCCATTTCCGCTCTTTCATGGCGGCTTATAAATTCTATGCCCAATACGCTTTAAAGACTAACGATAACGAATATTACTTAGAAAACTTCGTTGACCGCGTTGCCATGAACGCCCTTTACTTTGGTGATGGCGACGAAGAGCTCGCAATGCAAATTGCTGACGAAATTATTCACCAACGTTATCAACCAGCTACCCCTAGCTTTTTAAATGCTGGTAGAAAACATCGTGGTGAACTAGTCTCTTGCTTTTTAATTCAGGCTAATGACGACATGAACTCGATTGGCCGGACGATTAACTCTGCCCTGCAACTTTCCAAATTAGGCGGCGGGGTCGGAATTAACCTCACTAACCTGCGGGAAGCTGGCGCGCCAATTAAAGGAATCGAAGGCGCTGCAAGTGGTGTAGTTCCTGTAATGAAATTGCTTGAAGACAGTTTTTCTTACGCTAACCAACTTGGTCAACGGCAAGGAGCCGGTGTAGTTTACCTAAACGTTTTCCATCCGGACATCGTTTCCTTCCTTTCAGCTAAGAAGGAAAACGCCGATGAAAAGATTCGGGTTAAGACCCTTTCGTTGGGTGTCGTAGTTCCCGATAAATTCTACGAATTGATTAAGCATGACGAAGACATGTACTTATTCAGCCCTTACAGCGTTGAAAAAGTTTACGGTAAACCTTACGCTTACGTAGATATTACGAAGGAATACGACAACTTAGTTAACAACCCGGAAATCAAGAAATACAAAGTTAAAGCGCGGAATATCGAAAATGAAATTTCGAAGCTCCAACAAGAATCTGGCTACCCTTACGTGGTGAACGTGGATACTGCCAACCGGGAAAACCCAATTTACGGTAAGATCGTAATGAGTAACCTCTGTTCAGAGATTATGCAGGTTCAAACTCCTTCTGTAATTGACAACAAACAAAACTACACGGAGTTAGGAACCGACATTAGTTGTAACTTAGGCTCCACAAACATTGTTAACATGATGTCAACTCCGCATTTTGGTAAATCGGTAGAAACCATGGTTCGGGCGTTGACCTTCGTAACCGACCATTCCGATATTGACGTAGTGCCGTCAATCCAACACGGAAACGCCCTTACCCACACGATTGGGCTTGGCGCAATGGGCTTACACGGTTACTTAGCAAAGAACCACCTCTACTATGGCGAACCTGATTCCGTTGAATTCACCAGTGTTTACTTCATGTTGCTTAACTACTGGACGCTCCGGGCTTCCAACAAGATTGCTAAAGAACGCGGACAAGTTTTCCACAACTTTGAAAAGAGCAAGTACGCGGATGGTTCATACTTCGACAAATACCTAGCTCAAGACTTTGGACCTAAGTCAGCGCGGGTAAAGGAACTCTTCCAAGGAATCGACATTCCGACTACCGCAGACTGGGCAGACCTAAAGCAAGCCGTTATGCAAGACGGCCTTTACCATCAAAATCGAATGGCGGTTGCCCCAACCGGTTCAATTTCTTACATTAACGACGCAACGGCTAGTTTACAGCCGATCGTTAACCGAGTCGAAGAACGTCAAGAAAAGAAAATTGGAAAAATTTACTATCCAGCCCCATATTTGTCCAATGATACGTTAAAATATTATCAGTCGGCCTATGATATTGACATGCGCAAAGTTGTTGATATTTACGCCGCTGCGCAACAACATGTGGATCAAGGAATGAGCATGACCTTCTTCATGCGCTCAACCATTCCAGACGGGATTTACGACTGGAAGAATGGTCGAACAAACAAAATGACGACTCGCGATTTAAATATCCTGCGCAATTACGCACACCACGAAGGGATCAAGTCGATTTACTACATTCGGACCTTCACGGATAATGATGGCGAAGTCGGCGTTAACCAATGTGAAAGCTGCTCAATTTAACGATGGAGGATTTGTATAATGGCAAATTATGAAGCAATCAACTGGAACGCAATTTCGGATCAGATTGATAAAGCAACTTGGGAAAAGCTAACCGAACAATTTTGGTTAGACACCCGAATTCCAATTTCTAACGATCTTAGTGATTGGCGTGAACTTGATGAGGACCATCAATGGGTGGTTGGACACGTTTTTGGGGGCTTGACTCTCCTCGATACCTTACAATCACAAGACGGGATGGCAGCCTTACGTAAGGACGTTCGGACACCGCACGAAACTGCCGTTTTGAATAACATTCAATTCATGGAATCTGTCCATGCTAAAAGTTATTCATCAATCTTTGAAACGTTGAATACTCCTACAGAAATTGATGAAATTTTTGAATGGAGTGACTCTGAAGAGTTCCTCCAAAACAAAACTAAGTTTATTTATGACTTGTATCATGATGATGGTCACCCATTGAAAAAGAAGATTTCCAGCGTGTTCCTCGAAACGTTCTTGTTCTACTCTGGCTTCTTCACCCCACTCTATTACTTGGGTCATAACAAGCTAAACAACGTTGCTGAAATCATTAAATTAATCCTTCGTGACGAATCTGTGCATGGAACTTACATTGGTTACAAGTTCCAATTAGGAATGAAAGACCTTGGCGAAAACGAACAACAAGAACTTAAGGATTGGATGTATAACTTCTTATACGACCTTTACGCTAACGAAGAAAAATACGTTCATAAAGTTTACGATCAAGTTGGTTGGACGGAAGAAGTATTAACCTTCACCCGTTATAATGCTAACAAAGCGTTAATGAACTTGGGTCAAGACCCGCTCTTCCCTGATACGGAAGCTGACGTTAACCCAATCGTCATGAACGGAATTTCTACCGGAACGTCTAACCACGACTTCTTCTCTCAAGTTGGTAATGGCTACCGTCTAGGTAACGTAGAACCAATGAGTGACGAAGACTACGAAATTTAATCAACTAATTTACTAACATTCGAATAATCCCTAAAAATTAACAGCGCTCAGGATGAAAATTCTGGGCGCTGTTTTTGTTCTATAAAATCCATTGTCTTTCTCTCTACCTAACCTCCCTTTTAACATCGCTAACAAGGCTTTACCACAGTACGTTTGGAATTTTACTTATATAATGCTCCAATTGCTCTTACGTCCTTTAAAGTACATAGGTGGGTACACTGATTTCCATGTACCCACAAAAGTACCACATTAATATCCACCATATCCCGTTTATGAAAGCACAAAAAAACCACCTATATTCCGGTATAACCGGGATAAGGTGGTTTTTGTAGAAATTAAACTTATTTAACTTCAATAGAAGCATCGCCGTATAAACGCCTGCACAATAGGAAGAAAAATTTTCGTACCCACATTTGTACCACACTAGGGTTATTTTTCTGAAATTTCTTTAGTTTGAATTGTTCCACTTGTAAAATCGAAAAATGGCAAAGTTACAGTTTCATACTTAGAATCTCTAGTTATGCTTGTAACTAAAGGTCTAATGTATGAAAACAGTAACGACGGTGCATTTATCCTCAAAAAGCTTTTTTTGTATTCTTCTGCTACATCTTTTAAAAGAAACTTAGCACTCATTTGCACTTCTAAAATATAAGGCACACTCGCCTCATTGATGGCCACTTTTAATTTTTCTAAACGTGTATCGTCATCTATTTTAGATATTGAAAGCTGCATGTTTATAGAATTACTTTGGCCTTCTTCGTCAGACGGCTGGTATTCTTCGTTCTCTTTGAAAACCAAAGTTTCTAAAACTGGATTTGTAAATTTAAGCTTACTTTCTTTTGGCATAGTCCTATTCCTTACGCTGCACAATTTAAAAATTGTGTGTTATTGATATTTACACTAACTTCGTTTTTCCCTAAACTTGAAACGTCTTTTTGACTAGTATTGAGATCAACTTCAAAAGTGCTTGTCGGATAGATGTCCTCTGATTTCACGCTATCAATGTATCCAAGTTCCACAAGCCCTTGATAGATTTCTTCATCTGTCATCTTCATGTCACTTGTATCAATTAAGTCTTCAACCGAAATAATCATACTAACACCTCCACAATTAATTTATAACATACAAGCGTAAACTATACTACAAAAAAGATTGGTCGTCCAATAAAAATTACATAACAACTGAGATATCGTCTATAGCATCAACATTTTTAATACATAGTTCTACACCATTATTATTATTACTAATTCTGTAACCGTAACCCGTTATATCAGTATATGTTTGTCTTTGAACTGCATCAATTTTAATATTATTATGATAACGCTTTTCAATAAATTTAATGAACATATCTGTTACAATACCATCAAAATTGCCTCTTTTTAATATTCCTTGGTTATTTCCCATTTTAGTTCTATAAAAATTAACTTTTCTTATAATTTCTTCTTCGTTTTTTATTCTAAATCGGTCAAATGCAATAACATCCTTATCTAAATCAACTATAACAAACGAAGAATCGTCTTTCACTACGGCTTTCAAAACACTTACATCGGTATTACTATTACCTTTACCGTTTCTAACAAACTTTTCTATGTAGCGCCTAGCCATTTCTTTTCCACTCAATTCAAAATCGCTATCCCGAAAAAAATAAGCTCCGTCTCCTAGATCATTTGGCAACCTTTTCCTCCCAAATATATGTGGATTGAATCCTTCATTCATGATTTTGCTAACATTCTTTGTTTTTGTTCCATGAAAACCCGTAGTAGACATACTTTAACTCCCAAATTAATAATTCTTTACTGAATAATACCATTATACCTTTATTAAAAAAAGCCTACCCAGTCGTTAGACCAGGTAGGCTTAATTCTAAACGTTAAATTCAATGTTCTTTTCTTTCTTGTAAGCATCAAGGTAGAGCTGCTTCTTATCGCCATTGTATGTTGCTTCAAAATAAATTCCATCATCAAATGTGGATCCTAGCAATGCCTTACTGTTTTGCAGCGTTTTGGCGAACCAAACCACATAGACGTCATCGACTGTAGCATCCAGCCCTTTCTCTCTATTTAAATAGTCGACAATTTTACTTTTACATAAATTTGAAAATTCTTTTTCGTTCATTAATGTATTTCCTTCCTATTAATAGGTGCTATGGTCGTTAACGCTAATCTGCAACCGATCCAGCGGTTCACCAAACATGCCTGCCCATGAATCGTAACCAGCTACCGAACCATTATCAGCACAGGTACCCAGGTAGTTAGCACGTTGTGTGGATTGTGAGCGGTAGTAAGCTTGCTGATACGTCTCACCGCTAGGCGTGGTGTAGTACATCTGCACACCATCAATAGTATGGCCCTTAATGCCAGCAACGCCGTTAACTGTGTCATTCTTGTTTGCTTTAGTTACCCACGGTAACCAACAACCATCCTCGATCGTATGGACACGGTACTTAATTGAACCGCGGTTTACTTTAATGTACAGCAAATCATTTGCTTGATAAGGCGCCCCAGCAAAGCCGTTGCTACCTGAACCAAAGTTCTTAACATCCGGATACCAGCCCCCACCTTTTTGATGTAGCGCATAGGTAACATCAACTTTCTTGGCAGGCTTAGGTTTTGGTGTTGGCTTTGGTGTCGGTTGATTACCGTTGTAGCCGTTATTAGTTACACCAGTTAAGTCCACATTACCATCTAAACCACCAGCAACATAAGTTGAAGTAAATTGCCACATACCCACTCCATTCATCGAAGGGAAAAAGCTATAAAGTGGCTTGTTGCGCACTTGATAATCCGGATAACCCGCAATCCAAATGCACTTATTACCAAATTTATTAACGATCTCTTGATAATTAACATGTTTGTCGGTGTAAGGCTTGTATGAGTAGTACATTGGTGTGTAACCCGCATCCTTAATCCGTTGCATACCGTAGATGATCGCCTTGGTGTTGCTTTCCTTTTCGGCAAGTGTACTTACGTATTCAACACCGTTCCAATAACTGGCTTTGGCTCCATCCTCATAATCGAGTGCAACGATTGACCCTTTAGGTGTTTCAATGCGTGGCAGAAAGTAGTCCATGCAAGCACGGGCATTAATTAGATTGTCGCCGATCCCATACCACAGATAAGTGTGGGCTCTTACGCCATGAGATATCGCACTCTGTACCTGGCTGTGGTAGGTGTTTTGTGTGTAGATTCCGCCACCTTGGCTTCCCCCAATTTGGGAAATCATGAATTTGTCTGTTGGATAAGCGTGATAAGTGTTTTTTTCCTGATAAATAGCAGCGTCAATTCCTTGGTCACGCGTAGCGGCTTGAGTAGTCGTTACTAATATGAACCCAACAAAAAAGGCCGCTGCTATCGCAACAACCCATCGTAATTTATTTAGTTTTAGCATTATTTTCACCGCCTTTGATTTCTGTGACGTTGTTCAGAATACCCAGCGTACTTAAGATAGCCAGCACCGTGTTAGCAATCCCAATTATCTGATTAGACCAATCAGCCGGATAATCAATCCCAAACAATCTCATTAATTGTTGGGCCAATAAGATTAGCATGCCGATAATACCGGCCCACAGTTTGCCGTCATGCCAATCCACCTTGGTAAATTTAACTTTGGTGATTTTAGATTTCATTAATGGACTCCTTTCTGTCCTTCTAAAGCCTGAACCCGCCCTTCCACGTTGGAAACACGCGAATCAAGTCCCCTGACATCTTCATCAATTTTTTCGTGTTTTGTAGATTCTTGCTCTCGTATATCCTTGAGTTCTTTTCTAACCTCATCTAGAGGGATCTTTACATTAGTTTTCAGCACATTATTTAAAAATCCAATAATCGTACTAGCAATAATAACGATTGTCCCCCATTCTGCAATCGTCAAACCAAAAATCACATGCAATATTACATCTTCCTTCTCTTAATTTTTGCAAAATAAAAACGCCTATGATGCAGGCGTTACGTAATCTTCTCCGGTAATTTCTTTGTATTCAGCTTCAGTAATTAGCCCAAATCCCACATAGGATTTGTAATAATCTAGATCGTGGTTCCCCCACGACCAGAAAATTTTACACTTTTCAAATTCAGTCATTACGCATTAGCTCCTTTCAACTCGGCGATGTCCTTATTTTGTTGCATTAATAACTGTTGCATCTGGGCAATTGCCATTGCTTGTTGCATTACGATTTGTTGCACAGCAGAGGGTTCAGTAGTTTCTGGATGTTCCTTTTTCCATTCGTCCTCAGAAAGGCCGCTCCATGTTTGTGAGGCAACATCGAAAATGATTGGTTCATATAACCCTTCTGTCGGTGCTATTAGCGTTTCATGGCTAGCATCTTCGATTTTGTTTCTATCTGGAATGATATCAACTAACTCACCGCTATCATTAAATACATATACCATATTCTATCTCCTTTCTAAACGGTTGAATCTCCACGTTCAATATGGGCAAATCCACGTAACTTAGTAATTGTTTCTCCGCCTTTTTCTAAACGGTAAGCTCCTAATTTATTGCCTCCATGAATATAGAATCCTACTGGTACACTACCGTCAGCTACCGCTCCCGTTCCATTAAAATAGATGCCATTAGGATCTAAGCTTGTGTAACCATTTGGCAACGTAGCGATGTCGATCGGATCTCCTGCATTAAGTTTCCCGTCTAGTTCAAATCTTAATTCAATTGCATCGTGACTCGGATCATTTAAACGACGCACAGCACAATGACCACTAAATCCGTTGATTGTTACTGCCTTAATCCATACTGGGTCATTCCAACCAGTATCGTAGGTGTCTGTGTAGATTGTTCTAGTCCACGTTTTTCCGTCAGTCAGTCGGGTAAAATTATATTGCAAGTAATCTTTCCAACCAGTTACCTCAACTAATGATATCGACCCATCGGCACCTTTTGGAGCATTGGTAAAGTGACGACCGATCCAATACCCAATGCCCAAATCTTTTAAAATATCGTAAGTTTTATCCGCCTGTAATCCAGTCGCTCTTCGACCTCGTTGGTCAATCACTTGTTTATCCGAAGCGGATTCAAAACCTGCTAAATCGGTAGTTGCTGGTGCATGGACGAACTGATTCAGACTATCACGCGCCCCAATATGACCTTCAACAACGGATTGCAACTTCCGTACGTCGTCAGCTAAGATTGGTAAAGTTAAATCTTTCATATTTCACACTCCTTAATAACCAAAATTGCGATCTGTACCATAACCAAAACGGTAAGCATGGATTTTTCGATTTACAGTATCAATTGAAAAAATATCCCAACAATCTTCAGTTTCAGTACCGCGGGCTCGTTGTGAATCACCTGAGTAGCATAGACTGCAAGCCGTTTCTACACAATTGATATTTGAATATAGCATCTGACCATCTTCGTGGACGTGTCCGGTAAATAGTCCTATTAACACACCCGTTCCCTGCGTTGAAAAATCAACATTAATATCGACTGGCATTTCACGTGTAGTATCTTTAATTGAGTAAGCAATTCCATTTTGAAAGGCGTTAAGGATCCCAATTAACACATCTGAATTAAACTCAGTCGGAATTACACCAAAAGTGTCGGGGAGTGGTGCATGTGTAAACACCATTACTTGCCAATCCTTATTTGCCATCTTCAATGCTTTTTCGGCTAACCAGGTTAACTGTTGATTCCGATATGATGGTTGACGTAAAAAATCGTATTTAAAAGTGCCATCTTCATTTAACTCATATGGCAAATCAAAGCTGTTCAACCAAATTAATCGTACTTTTTTATCTGGATAATCCTTGTACCCATATAGACTATCGCCGTCTCGAACTTCGCCGTACATTAAATCAGCAGTGTGATACATGGCTTTAATCTCACTTTCGGATAAGCAGGTGTCCGGTGTATTATGTCCATTCTGATTAATTCCGGTATCATGGTTTCCCATCTGAAAAAATACATCAGTGCCAGCGGCTGTGCGATTAAATAGCGTTGATGTAGCATGTCTAGTTTCAACTAATTTCTGATTTTTCTCCCACCAACCGTTCGTGTTGTCACCACCAGCTATAATTGCATCTAGCCGTGCACGACGACTAGCTGCGGCAATATAAGCGTAATGCGCTTTAGAATTAGGAGCATAGTTATCTAACTGTAGATGTGCATCCGTAATAAACCCGACGTTGAAATTATCCTTAGGAATAGAACTCATTTGATTCAATTTGTTTTGGTAATATGACGGTATTGGACCGCCAACTTCATTAACCTCATCTTCAAAATAAGTTGATAAAGGATTTCCTTTTTGAAAATCACCTAAAGATTTTTTAACATCATTTTCTAAGTCAATAAATTTCTGAGAAAAATCCGCTAGATATTTATCCAAATCAGCTTTAGTTAATAGCCCATCTTCAAGAATTTTATTTTCTAAACCTGCTAATTGTGTTTTTATTTCGTTAATTGTTAAATTGATCGTTCCAACATCAGCATTCATATCACTAATCAAATCAGCTACATCTTTCTTCCATTGAGCCATAGCTTTTTCAAAGTCACCGTTAGCCTTAGCAATGTAGTCTTTAAGCTTGAAATATAAATCTTCGAACGGCGTTATATAATCCGATGGCACAAGGCCGGAAATAACCTTATCTGCAAGGACTTCTAGACTGAATTCCAACGTCGTAACACTCTTCCCGTCTTTCATTAAACGGAAAAATGCTTGCTTGTATGAACCCGCAATCTGAAAGGCCGGAGCTGGAAAATCAAACCGGAATATCCCATTCTGTGCATCAATCATTACCGAATGCTTAGCATCAATAATTCGGTAATGGCCTTCTGGCAGCCACCCTTCAAACACTGGATTCATCCCGGTTAAATCAACAGGAGACCCATCGCCATGTACCACGTGGACTTCCACTTGTCGCATACTTTCTTCATATTGACGTGCCTGTAACCAGTTATACTTTGAATCATGGAAATCGATGTTAAAATTCTGTTTATCATCGACCAGATTTCGCCGATCTTTGTCGATGTTAAATGTCATAACTTCCATTAATCAATCACTCCCCGCTGTTTTAATATTTGAGTTACTACAATCTCAATGGATTCCACATCGGTACCCAACAGAATGCGATTGATTCGCTCTTTCAAATCTTTGTTATTTTCTTTAATCATGTTACGCAATTCTTTAAGCATACTTTCCAGGTCTTCCTTGCTGACAAAATCACTGGTGTCGTCAGAATCTAGCCATTCAATAATGGCATTAATTGTTTCTTCGGTAGTTTTAAAATTACCAACTAAATCTGTGCGTTCATCCCTGTCGCCTAAACGTAGGTCATCGGTGACCAGGTCAATCTTTTTAAGTTTATCTGTCACCCTTAACCACCCTCTTTCGTAAACATCGGCTTGCCGTCATTAGTGACTGACATTACAAAAATAGAACCATCTGGAGACTTGAATTTAAGCTTTTCCAGCGGTTCTACTTGTAATTTATCCAGCTTGGCTTTGTCAGTTTTTGCCATTAATCCATCCACATTAGCGCTGGCCACGTCCAATCCAACGACCGCATCTCGATGAGTAACTGGATAGAACCTTGTTCCTTCTTGTACTAAATACCTTTTCTCAGTCATCAATCTCACCATCCGATATTGTTGTAATCCCTTTAGCTAGCTGTTCTTGAACGTTACTCTGGCCACGTTGCAATCCGCTAATCTCTTTCGCCGCCTGTGCTTTGTTGGAGTTCAAATCCGCAATCAGTTGCGTAGGATTTAGCAGGAAGTTACCGAAAGTAACTGTGCTCTCCTTCGATTTTTCTTGCGGATACAAATCAATCTGAATAATTCGCAGCTCTTCGTCGAGCCCCTGCCTGCTACGAACAAACCCATAATTACCAAGGGCTAAATCATTTAGTTTGTCAGCAATATTGTTGTCCGCAGCGAATCGATTGAGATTTGCTGTGTACTGAATGCTGGGACTATCAACTAGGGTAGCCTTCATCTTGTTGATGAGGTCGTTCTTATCCTTAGCAGTATCGTCGTTATAGATGTCCGCATCGATAACGCCATAGGCACTTGATTTAGGGCTGGTGTAATCTGCCGTAAACTTCGGCTTGTCGTTATCATCCGTTGGGCCTTCACCATAGATGTGCGTCCTGATAGGCGTGTAGTCGGCGGAGTTAGCTAATGAGTAAATATCGTTATTGTCAACAAACACAAACGCGTTCTTTTTGCCAATCAATTTATACAGGTCAATATGATAGCCAGTCGCCGTGTACTCAACGCCAAAGGCATTAATTACTGATTCATTAAATAAATCTAGTGCCCGACTTCGTCCAATCTCGTCAGTAAAGTTATGATCGGGCACCTGATCATGAATGGTGTAGGTGAACTTTGTACCTGAGGTAATAAACTTCATCACGGCATCTAAGCTCTGATTCCCTTTTAAAGTGCCTTTAACCAGGTGCTCATCTAAGTCCTGGACGACCTGGAGGGCGGTCACACTTTTCTGATAATAATCGGACAAACTCTGGCCATCTTCTTGAGTAATCCTATAGACTTGCCCAGTTTCCGGAATGGTGAACAACGAACGTGCTTGCACCATTTCATAGGCCTGCTCGTTGCCTGGAATGTTGGCCGTGGTGAAGTCTAGTTGCTCCACTTGATTAAGTTGCTTAGTCACGTGCA